>OJYN01000041.1_pt1 | contig 57085 bp, 48 predicted proteins | sample 1611671 | NCBI WGS metagenome assembly OJYN01 (sample SAMN04436759, study PRJEB24849) | human gut metagenome | biome: human gut; feature: NICU; material: stool | host: Homo sapiens | place: USA: Saint Louis, MO | collected 2011-02-25 | reverse complement strand
GATAAGATAAGAATTTTGAAAGCGTAAATGAACTGAAAAGATTAGCAGTTTTTTGTGGCTATTATTTATAGCAAATAAATTGAATAATCTAGTAAATTTCGGTAGAATAGAGGAGATTCAAATCATGATGAAGGAAAGATTAGGAATGAAAAGAAGTTATTTAGGAGAAAAGCACCAGCGTTTTTCATTGAGAAAAGTTTCGGTTGGTTTGGTTTCTGCTCTGGTAGTGGAGGAGGTTTTCTTGCAAATGTAGCAGCTAGTGAACAGACGCCATCCGTCACAAAACAGATCCACTATAAGTACGTGACAGAAAGTGAGCTCACGGACCAAGAAAAGCAATTGGTAGTCAAAGAATTGCCACAGTTTGCTGAGGAAACAGATGATACTTACTATCTGATTTATCGTCCGACGAGACAGTTACCTGCAACTGGTCACAGCCAACTCATTAGCTCAATTGCAGCGGGGGCAGGTATTGTACTACTGGTCGTAGCGATTAAACTGGGCAGAGATGATCGCAAAAAGCTAGCTTCTTTCATGCTCTTAACCAGTCTAGGAAGTCAGCTAATTGCGCCAACTTCCTTGGCTTTGACAAATCAAATGCTGGCAGACTATAATCAGGAATTGACTGTACAGGTCGGGGAAACATTGCAATCCCCACTTACGATTGAAGGTTACCAATATGTAGGCTATTTGAAATCTCAAAAAGAAGTGAAGCCTTCAGTTGATGGCAAGAAAGAGTTGAATCATTCGGCTCCTATTGATACTCCAGTTCAAACTTCAAACGGAAGCCAAGCGCAGGAAGAGTATCGTGCTCAGAAACCAAGTGAAGCTCCTGTCTTTGAACAACCAGAGTTAAAGGTTGATAGTAAAGAAACGAGTCATACAGAGATCATTCCTTTCCAAGTAGAGGAAGTAGAAGCAGCTGATTTGCCGCAAGGTCAAACTGAGGTGATTCAGGCAGGGAAAAATGGTAGTCGTACCATTGTGACCCGCAGCTACATTTTAAATGGTCAGGTAATCCATACAGAGGAGATTTCCAATCAGATAACGACTGAGCCGACTTCTGAGATTAGAAAAGTCGGAAGCAAGGTCCCTTCTCCTACAAAACCAAGCCCAGGGGAGTCCGTTAGTGAAAAACCAACAGACGCTCCTGTAAATGAAGTTCCAAGCTTAAACGTTGAAGAAAAAGATGTTACCACGACGGTAGCAGAACCCTATACTCGAGAACGAGTAGAGAGTGATAGCTTGCCAGTTGGCCAGACCAAGATAACCCAAGCTGGTCAAGATGGTGTGCGTACAATCGTCACCCGTCAGTACATGGTAGATGGAAAAGTAGAGAGAAGCCAGGAACTCTCCAACGAAGTGACGACTCCGGCGGTCTCAGAGATCGTAACGGTCGGAACAGCTCCTGTTAGCGAGAAACCAACAGACGCTCCTGTAAATGAAGTTCCAAGCTTAAACGTTGAAGAAAAGGACGTTACCACAACAGTGGCCGAACCCTATCCAACTAAGGAAGTGGAAAGTGCAGACCTGCCTTTGGGGCAAAGGGAAGTTAGCCAAGCTGGTCAAGAGGGTGTCCGTACGATTGTGACTCGTCAGTATTTAGTAGATGGAAAAGTCGAAAATACAGAGGAAATCTCTAACACTATCACAAAAGAAGCAGTTCCTCAGATCATCAAAGTCGGTACAAAACCAATTTCTACAAATGCGGATCACGCTCCTGTGGAACCAGAAAAAGGAACTCTCGACCTCGAACCCTTACACCAATTAGTGGAAGAGGCCGATAGCATCCAGAAAACGCATCAGTATTTCAATGATACCACTGCAGATCAAGAGTCTTATAAACAGGCAGTTGCAAATGCTCAAGCTTTATTTGAGGCATCTCACGCTAGTCAAGAACAAGTTGATTCCTTGAAAAATGCCCTTGAAGTAGCTAAGAATAATCTAGACGGCCAACCTGTTGATAAGAAAACTCTTGGAGTTGAATTTGACATGAAGGATGTGACTCAGTCTACAGTTGCTTACCAGTATGCTGATGAACAAACCAAACTCCGCTATCACCGTGCTCTAGATCAGGCCAAGCTCGTTTTGGACAATCCTTTCGCCGATCAAGCCTTGGTCGATCAAGTTCGGACGGATCTCGAGGCAGCTCGTCAAGCTCTGGATGGTGTCAAGAGAAAACCAACCCTCTCTCTAGTCCGTGTCGAGAAGGAAGAAGACAAACGCCAAGTTTCTCTTAGCTATCATTTGACGGATGCTACAGCTAGCTATCAATCAGCCAAAGCGCAACTATACAAGGGAGAAACGTTGATTAAGGAAGTCGACCTTGTGGATCTCGCTCAAAAATTGACACTTGATGACTTGGATTACTATACTCCTTATACTCTCAAAACTGTTATGAAATATGATCTGGGTCAAGGGGAACAAACTAGTATAGAGGATCAACGTCCAGTTCAGCTAGATTATAAGAAGGTTGAAATCAAAGATATCGACCGCATCGAACTGTACGGTAAAGATGGCAGTCATTACCGACGTTACCTATCCTTGTCAGAAGTTCCGTCTGATTTGAACAACTACTATGTCCGCATTCAGTCAGACAAGTTCAAGGATATGCTCTTACCCGTTTCTAAGGTTACAGATAAGGGAAATGCCTACACCGTAACGGTATCAGCTAATCAGCTCGTCGAGGGAGAAGGGGACCATTATCGTCCAGATTACTCTTTTGAACTGCCGAAAACGCCTCTTAGCCAAGAAGGTGTCTATACGTCCTTCAAAGCGCTCATAGAGGCCATGAAGTCAAACCCGACTGGAAACTTCAAACTAGGAGCGGATGTTTCAGCAGATGAGATTCAGTTGGAACAGTCTGCGACAAGCTATGTTCCAGAAGAATTTTTAGGTAGTCTAACTAGCCGAGTGGATGGCAAAGATTATACCATCTACAACTTGGCAAAACCACTCTTTGCAACCTTGAAAAATGCCACCATCCAGCAACTGACCTTGAAATCGGCTGCAGTTACAGGCAAGGATTCTATAGGGGCCTTGGCTAGCAACGCTCAGAACGCCACGATTACGGATGTTTCTGTAAGTGGTAGTCTATCTGGGAACAAGCATATCGGTGGACTCGTAGGAGTTGCCCAAAACACAAAACTAACCAATGTTGCCTTTAAAGGGTCCATCACCAGCACCCAAGATGGGGGGCAGGAGTACAATGTTGGTGGCTTGGTTGGTAATTTCCACGGCAACCAATCACTGGCGCAGAAGAGTCAAGCAGATGTATCTATCCAAGTAACGGGTAGAAATGGAGACCAGCGTGTTGGAGGCTTGATTGGTCGCTTGCAAAATGGAGCTAGATTAGAAACTTCTTATGTGTCTGGTTCTATCCAAAATACTGGTCATTCTGGCCAAATCGGTGGAGCGATCGGGTCTACTTGGAACAATGGACAAGTCCGAAATGTCTTGACCAGTGTCAAAGTTCAAAATGGTCATGCGATGACAGGAGATCCCTATCCTGAGGCTTCTGTTCGGGACTCTTATGTTCTTGAAGGAACTACAGCAAATCGAAAAGATGAGCGTTTTGTCCGTTCTATCTCAGATGCCGATGCGCAAGCTAAACGTCAGTCTTTTGGAATCACTTCGAACTTGACGGACCAGGAGCCATTGCAGCAAGCTTACCAGCATCAAACAGACTATAGTCGAGTGAGGGGAGCCCAAGAGTCCAGAAAGCAAGCCTATGAAAATGTAGAAAAACTATTACCATTCTACAACAAAGACTTCATCGTTCATACAGCCAACCAATTAGATGAAGATGATAAACTCAACAAAGTAGCCCTGCTAGATGTGGTTCCGATGAAAGATGAGACATTGATAACGGATGTCAATAGCCATAAGGGTGAAATCAATAGACTGATGCTGCATTATGCAGATAAGACAATCTCTTATCTCGATCTGACCTACAAGGGTGATTTTGCCAATGGCCAGATTGCAGAATATAGCATCGCTGATAAGAATTTGCTCTATACGCCAGAGGCCTTCTTATCTGACTATCAGTCTATTAAAGAGAGTGTCTTGGATGAACTCAGAGCTGTGACCTATGACTCGGCTGCAGTGCGTAAAGTATTAGGGATTGGTGAAACAGCTTCCTTAGATGATCTTTATCTAGAAAAAGCCTTTGAACAAACCAAAGCTGAACTAGGTCAGGAGCTCCTCAAGGTGCTTTCAGTTGACAAGTCGATTAACACCCTAGGTTCTGCCGTAGCGGATGCGATTAGCCAAAAGATTCTGAAGAACAAAGAGGCCTTCATGCTTGGTCTGACCTATCTCAATCGTTGGTACAATGTCAACTATGGAACTTTCAACACCAAGGACCTTAATGCCTATAAGTTTGATTTCTTTGGCAATCAAGCAGCTTCGACACTGGATACTATCATTGCTCTCGGGAACTCTGGAATGGGCAATCTTCGAGCGCAAAACAACTTCAATGCTTACCGACAATCTCTAGCCAAGGAAAAAGGCAAAGGAGACCTCTTTGCTTACTTAGAAAGTCTGCGTGAACTCTTCTTGCCACACAAAACCAACAGTGAATGGTTCAAGGAAAATACCAAGGCTTATATCGTAGAGGCTCGTTCAAGTCTGCCAGAAATTCAGGCTAAGCAAGACAATGCGGATCGTAGGAGTAAGTATACAATCAAGGTCTACGACAGACTGACTCAGGGAGATTGGGGCTTCAAGCAAATGGTCCTCCAGCTTCTGACCTTACCTGAAAGAGATGTCTATATCATCAGCAATATGTCGACCATCGCCTTTGGTAGCTTTGGAAGCTACAGGAAAGAAGGTGGCAGAGTTCTCTCAGGCGAGGAACTCCATCGACATGTTGAAAAACTTGTGAATCAATCAGCTGAATGGCAACGAAACCACTATGACATGTGGTACAACATTTTAAGTCCAAACAGGAAAGATACCTTATTCAGACGGGTGATCGTTACAGACGGTTTCTTTGTTTACAATGATAAAGGCCAGCAATATTGGGCTCCGCGTAATGATAAGACATCTGTTGCTATGTACAATTTCTTTGGTCCTGCTGGGAAGTATCACGGAGACAATGGACTAGGGGCCTTTGCTAATGGTTATGAAGTCTTCTACGTCTATGACCAGATGCTGGGAGCTTCTGGTACCATGGTCTATACCCATGAAATGACCCACAACTCGGACGGTTCTGTCTATTTTGAAGGGCATGGTCGTCGTGAGGGTGAAGGACCGGAGAGCTTCGCTACAGGAATGTTAGAGTCTGTAACCAATGTTAGCGAAAAAGGTCTCGTGCTTAATAGCTTCTATCAGGGAGATAAAGATTCGACCACACGTTACCATACCTATGATCCTGTTGCTCGATTCTCCTCAGCAGATGCCCTTCGCGACTACATGCATGGAGTTTTTGACGTACTGAACCTTCTGGATTATGTAGAAGGGGATATTGTTACTGGAGTTCTAACTGATCAACAGAAAATGAAATGGTACCGTAAGGCTGAAAATTATAACTTTGAGAATACGTCTTATGGTAAGAAAGCCCATGCTGATGATCGAATCGTTCCAATAACAGCTGAAGAAGCAGCCAAACTAAAGTCTGTCGATGCTCTGGTTGATCATAATATCATTGGTCGTCGCGATGGTTGGGATACCGCTAGCTTTGGACGAAATGGCTACTACATCGTCAATATGTTTGCTTCCTTCTATGCAGCTCTGGACAATCCAACTGGTGCTCCTGGGGGACTTATGTTCCGCCGTAGAGCCTACGAATTGCTAGGAGACAAGGGCTACCAACAAGGATTTGTCCCATATGTATCTGGCCAATACTCCGGCCAAGCGCTTAAAGAAGGTAATAAGACCTACTCAATCTGGAACAGAGGAGATGTCGGTGTAGTTGGAGATGATCTAATCCTTAAAAACCTCTACGGTAGTCAGTATGAATCATGGAAGGATTTGAAGAAAGCTATGTTGAATGAACGATACAACAAGGCCCAAAACTTCCTTCGCCCTATCACCATTGAGTTTGAAGCAGGAAAACTAGATAGCAAACGACAAATTACAATTTCTTCTTATGAGGAATTACAAGATTATATGTACTTAGCAGTACTAGCGGATGCCTCAGCTAAGAACATTGATCGTGCCTTATCAGACAGCTCTAAGAGTAGCGTCGCCCAACTCAAGTATCGTATTTTCAATGCTTATCTTCGTGAGACAGACGACTTCAGACAGTCCATCTTTGAAAGATAGACACGAAAAAAGAAGATCCAAGTGATCTTCTTTTTTTAGGTGAATGGCTTGCTTAGTACAAAAACGAATGAATTTACAAATAAATTGATACATGACCTATTTTTTACTCTAAATGTCTGGAGAGAAATTGGAAAACATTCATCATCTAGTATACTCGTTGTGAAATTTCTTTTGTTTTTCATGAAAATGTGATAAAATAATAGCTGTAAAAATTTTTTAAGGAGATTCGGATGAAAACAAAAGCACTTGCTCGCGTAAATGCGATTTTTGGTCTTATTTCAGGTATCATCTTACTGTTGGCACCTCTTGTTATGTTTATGATAGCTGTCGGGGCTGCTGCGGCGACGGAGGACTCTGATGCAACAGTTGGTATATTGACGATTTTTTCAATCATTTTGGCATTGGTAAAAATTGCTGTCTTGGTTTTAGGAATTGTGTCTATTGTCTATTACAAGGACGATGAACGTGTGACCCCTGCACCGTCTGTTTTGTTTATCGTAGGTGGTTCTGTTGGATTGATCCCATTCTTGGGATGGGTAGGAGGAATTCTGACAATCATTGGTGGATCCCTCTATTTTGGACTTTTGAAAAAATTCGAGATTCAAGAATAATAACTTTTTGTTAGAAATATTTTCAAATAAGAGAAGGCGGTTAGCCTTCTTTTTTTGTCATCAAGCAGGGGTAAAATTGACAGGATAAATAAGCTTTGACATTCGTGAAATCTAAAGCATTTATTTGAGACAAGGAAGTATTTTTATAGTATAATGGTGGATGTAAAATACCTATATCAAAATATAATGCTAGTTAATTTCTTGATAGAGGTTGAATAGTTGAGAGGATTTAGAATGAAAAAGTTTTTTGGAGAGAAGCAGCATCGTTTCTCCTTACGAAAATTAGCAATTGGACTTGTGTCAGCTTCGATTTCAAGCCTATTTTTTGTGTCCATTGCGAGCAGTGGGACCGTATTTGCTCAAGAAAATGCAGCTATTCACTACAAATATGTGACGGATACAGAGCTGAGTGGGCAAGAAAAGGACTTGATTGTAAAGGACATTCCTAAAATTGCGGAAGATAGTGAGAGCACCTATTATCTAGTCTACCGTATGGATGAGAAAGCTCAGCTAGGTCAGTTGCCCAATACAGGTGGGCAGAATAGCCTTATTAGCGTTTTATCAGGTGGAGCCCTGGCTTCGATTGGCCTCCTTATTTTTGTCGTATCCAAAAAGAAAGGTAAAAAGAAAGCCCTCTTGAATCTTATTTTAGTAACAGGGATGGGCAGTGGTTTGGCTTCTTCGGTTCAGGCTATTGAAAATCAGCTTTTGCTCCAGTACAATCAGGAATACCAATTAGCCCAAGGAGATAGTCTGCCTTTGCCACGTGCCTTATCGGGTTATACCTACCTAGGCTATATTAAGCAAGACAAGGACGCCAGTCTGCAAGAAACTTCTGCTAGGGATCAGAAACTTGACTATACTGTTCAACCTCATTTCCAAGCCAACGAAGGTGGAAAAAGGGCAGGAGATGAGCAGAAAGCTACCTCTCCTACAACGCCTGCTGAGAAGCCAATCCCTTCTCAAGATTCATCCAATCAAAATCCGTCTGGTCTTGCTAGTGTAGATCCTCAAGACGAAGTCTTGGCTGGTCGCGTGAACAAACCAGAGCTCCTATACAAAGACCAAGAGATTGTAACCAAACTAGACTTTTCAGAAGTGGTTCAAGAAAATCCAGAACTAGCAGAGGGAACCATTCGTGTCAAACAAGAAGGTCAAGTTGGGAAGAAGGTTGAAGTCGTTCGCATTTTCACTGTTGAAAACCAAGAAATTTCCCGAGAAGTTCTCTCGACTAAGGTAGAAGAAGCCTTGCCACGTATAGTAGAAAAAGGGACTAAGAAGGCAGTTACTCCGAGTGAAGCACCTCAGTCTGCAAAAAAAGGAGAGCCTGAGATGCAGGCTCCAATACCAGAATATACAGGCGAGCAAGCGGGAGCGATTGTAGAGGCTGAGATAGCCGAAAAACCAGAATATACTGGCACCCAAGCTGGAGCAGTCGTTGAACCCGAGCAAGTTGCTCCGCTACCTGAATATCAGGGAACGCAAGCTGGTGCCATCGTCGAGCCAGAACAAGTTGAGCCAGAGGTTGGGGGCGTCCAGTCTGGTGCTTTGGTGGAACCAGAAACGACTGACAAACCAGCCTATACAGGCGAGCAGTCTGGAGCAATCGTAGAGCCTGAACAGGTGCCACCAACACCAGAGTATACAGGAACTCAAGCGGGAGCGATTGTAGCCCCTGTGACAACCGAAAAACCAGAATATACAGACACCCAAGCAGGTGCGATTGTGGAACCAGAGACCCAGTCTTCCCTACCAGAATATACAGGCACTCAAGCAGGAGCCATCGTTGAACCGGAACAAGTCGCTCCTCTTCCAGAATATACTGGCAATACCGAGCAAGTAAAACCGGAAGCTCCGACAGAAAAACCAAAAGAAAAAGATCCAGAGAAGACGCTTGAGCTAAGAAATGTTTCGGATCTGGAGTTGTATAGTCAGACAAATGGTACTTACAAACAACATGTTTCTTTAGACAGCGTTCCAAGTAATCCAGACACTTACTTTGTCAAGGTTAAATCTTCATCATTTAAAAATGTCTATCTACCAGTTTCTTCAATAACAGCTGAAACGAAAGATGGTCAGTCAGTTTATAAAATTACAGCCAAGGCTGAGAAACTCCAGCAGGAGCAGGACAATAACTATGTCGACAATTTCACATTCTACCTAGCTAAGAAGGCTAGAGAGGAAACGACAACCTTCACTTCCTTTAGTAATCTCGTCAAAGCTATCAAGCAGAATCTCTCTGGAATTTATTATTTGGGAGCTAGCTTGAACGCCAATGAAGTAGAGTTGGGTCCTGATGAAAGGTCCTATATTAAAGGCAGGTTTAATGGTCAGTTGATCGGTGAAAAAGATGGCAAGCAGTATGCTATTTACAACTTGAAAAAGCCTCTGTTTGAAACTTTGAGTGGTGCTAGAGTAGAAAAATTGAGTCTGAAAAATGTCTCTATTTCAGGTAAAGATGACATCGGTTCACTGGCTTATGAAGCCCAGAATGGAACAAAGATTAAGCAAGTTCACGTCGATGGTGTTCTAGCCGGTGAACGTGGTATCGGTGGTTTGCTGGCTAAGGCGGAGCAATCAAGTATCACAGAGAGCAGTTTCAAGGGAAGAATTATCAACACGTATGAAACGACTGCTGCCTACAATATCGGTGGTCTGGTCGGTCATTTGACAGGAAACAGGGCTTTGCTGACGAAGTCAAAAGCGACAGTAGCCATTTCATCTAACACAAATAGTTCAGATCAGACTGTGGGTGGTCTTGCAGGTCTAGTAGATCAGGATGCACAAATCCAAGATAGCTATGCTGAAGGCGATATTAACAATGCCAAGCACTTTGGTAGAGTCGCGGGAGTAGCAGGATATTTGTGGGATCGAAAAACTAATGAGGAACAGCATGCAGGAAGATTGACTAATGTTCTCAGCGATGTCAATGTAACCAACGGAAATGCCATTACCGGTTACCACTATAATGAAATGAAGGTGACGGACACATTCAGCAGCAAGGCAAACAGAGTCTACAATGTCACCTTAGTCAAGGATGAGGTCGTCAGCAAGGAATCCTTTGAAGAAAGAGGGACAATGCTAGATGCTTCCCAAATCGAAAGCAAAAAAGCAGCCATCAATCCTCTCACTCTACCAATAGTGGAGCCCCTCTCAACAAGTGGCAAGAAGGACAGTGACTTTTCTAAGGTGGACCATTATCAAGCTAAGCGCGATTTGGCTTATAAGAACATTGAAAAATTGCTACCTTTCTACAACAAGGCAACCATCGTCAAATACGGAAATCTGGTCAATGAGAACAGTCTTTTATATCAAAAAGAACTCTTGTCAGCAGTTATGATGAAGGATAACCAAGTCATCACAGATATTGTTTCTAACAAACAGACTGCAAACAAACTCTTGCTACACTACAAGGACCATTCATCTGAAAAGCTTGATCTCCATTACCAGGATGATTTCGCCAAATTAGCGGAATATAGTCTAGGAAATACGGGTCTTCTCTATACGCCAAATCAATTCTTGTATGACCAAAGCTCTATCATCAAGCAAGTCTTACCTGACTTACAAAAGGTTGACTACCGCTCAGAAGCCATCAGAAAGACGCTCGGTATTTCTCCAAACGTTAAGCAGACTGAGCTCTATCTAGAAGACCAGTTCACTAAAACCAAGGAACAACTGGAAGACAGTTTGAAAAAACTCTTGTCAGCGGATGCTGGACTGGCTGGTGATAACCAAGTTACCAGAGGCTATCTTGTAGATAAAATCAAACGCAACAAAGAAGCCTTGCTACTTGGTTTGACCTATCTAGAACGTTGGTATAACTTCAGCTATGGTCAAGTAAACGTCAAAGACCTTGTTCTGTACCATTTGGACTTCTTTGGTAAGGGAAATGCTTCACCACTAGATGCCCTGATTGAGTTGGGTAAATCTGGCTTTAACAACCTTCTAGCTAAGAACAATGTCGATACTTATGGTATCAGTCTTGCCAACCATCATGGAACAAAAGATTTGTTTAGCACGTTGGAACATTACCGAAAAGTCTTTCTACCAGAGAAAAGCAACAATGACTGGTTTAAATCAGAGACTAAGGCTTATATCGTTGAAGAAAAATCCACTATCGAAGAGGTGAAAGCGAAACAAGGACAAGCTGGCACCAAGTATTCTATCGGTGTCTATGACCGCATCACTAGTGCCACATGGAAATACCGCAATATGGTTTTGCCTCTCTTAACATTGCCAGAGAAATCAGTCTTTGTCATCTCAACCATGTCTAGTCTAGGATTTGGAGCTTATGATCGCTACCGCAATAGTGAGCATAAAGAGGGCAAGGCTCTCAATGATTTTGTAGAAGAAAATGCGCGTGAAACAGCCAAACGCCAGCGAGATCACTACGATTATTGGTATCGCATTTTAGATGAACAATCACGTGAAAAACTCTATCGCACCATCTTGCTTTATGATGCTTATAAGTTCGGTGATGACACAACCTCTGGAAAAGCTACAGTAGAGGCTAAGTTTGATAGTTCCAATCCAGCCATGAAAAACTTCTTTGGCCCAGTTGGCAATAAGGTAGTTCACAACCAGCATGGAGCCTACGCTACAGGGGATGGCGTCTACTATATGTCTTACCGTATGCTGGACAAGGATGGAGCCATTACATATACCCATGAGATGACCCATGATTCGGATCAGGATATCTACCTTGGCGGCTATGGTCGAAGAAGTGGCTTGGGACCAGAGTTCTTTGCAAAAGGTTTATTGCAAGCCCCTGACCAACCAAGTGACGCAACCATTACCATCAATTCTATCTTGAGACACTCAAAATCAGATAGTACAGAGGGCTCCCGTCTGCAAGTCTTGGATCCGACAGAGAGATTCCAAAACGCATCAGATCTTCAGAGCTATGTCCACAACATGTTTGACCTCATCTACATGTTGGAATATCTCGAAGGACAATCAATCGTCAACAAACTGAATGTTTACCAGAAAATGGCGGCTCTCAGAAAAATTGAGAACAAGTATGTGAAAGATCCAGCAGATGGAAATGAGGTTTACGCCACTAATGTAGTCAAAGAATTGACAGAAGCAGAGGCCCAAAACTTGAATAGTTTTGAAAGTTTGATTGACCATAACATCTTGTCAGCTCGTGAGTACCAGACTGGCGACTATGAACGAAATGGCTACTATACAATTAAACTCTTTGCCCCAATCTTTTCAGCTCTCAGCAGTGAGAAAGGCACGCCAGGGGACCTTATGGGACGTCGGATCGCTTACGAACTTTTGGCTGCCAAAGGCTTTAAGGATGGAATGGTACCTTATATCTCCAACCAATACGAAGAAATTGCCAAACAAAAAGGTAAAACCATCAATCTCTATGGTAAAACACGAGGATTGGTGACAGATGATCTTGTATTGGACAAGGTGTTTGAAGGCAAGTATGCATCTTGGGCGGATTTCAAGAAAGCCATGTACCAAGAACGTGTGGATCAGTTTAAAAACTTGAAACAAGTGACCTTTAAAGTTCCGACAAAACCATGGCCAAACTATACGACAGAGACCATCAATCAAGTGACTGAATTGCAAGCCCTCATGGACCAAGCTGTGCTACAGGATGCAGTGGCTCCTCGTTGGAGTGACTATAAGCCAGAGATTGACAGTGCCGTTCATAAGTTGAAGAGAGCAATCTTTAAGGCTTATCTTGACCAAACAAACGACTTCAGAACCTCTATTTTTAAGAAATAAGGGTTAGAAAATGAAAAGGGAGGATCGACAGATCTTCTCTTTTTATGTTCAGATGTCTGAAAGCAGGTAGGCGATTTGTTTGTGACGGAGAAGGTCTTTTGTTTCTGGAGCAAATATGGTAGAATGATAGCTACGATAGAAGGAGGTTTTTATGGAGAGAGATAGATTGGTTCGACTCAATTGGAGACTGGGCATGGTGGCAGGAGTGACCTTACTTTTGGGACCTGTCCTACGATTTTTGCTATCCTATACTGGGGCCATCATCTATAAAGATCCTTCAAAAATGCTGGTTATCACGGTTGCCTTTTCCCTGCTCCTGACATTTTTTAAGATTTTGATGATTGCATTAGGAACCTTTATGCTAATCTATTTCGAAGAGGATCAACAACTTCGAATGCTGCCATCTGTTTTATTTATCATTGGTGGCGTGCTGGGATTTCTTTCAGCGACTGAGTGGATAGGAGGATTTCTAATCATTAAAGGCGCTGTTTCTTTTTCTAAATTTTTGAAAGAGGTCCGTGGCCTTGTCTGATAGTCTAGTGAAACAATCCGTTGGAGGGTTGTTTTTTTATTTAAAGAATTATCTGGCGAAAGAATATGTTAGCAAAATGCTTTTTTATAAGAAAACATGATGTAATACAACTTGAAAAAATAAGAGGAGAATATTATGAAATAATCTTTCATTACATCGTATTTAACATTCTATTTAAAAGCTTCCATTACTTTAGAGGGAGTCTTTATAAAAACTTCTAACCCTAATACTATTTTAAAAGTTATCCCACTGGGTTCTCAAAATAAAACAATTCCTGTTGATCAAGTTGCAAGTGTAGATAGTTCATTTCGTCTTGATTTCAAATCATTTGCTTGGGGTATCATTTTCGCTCTTATTGGCCTTTCAATGATGCAAAATTCATTTATCGGAGGATTGATATTAGCGGCTTATGATGTATTAACAGTGCTAAGCGCTTTTCAGACTCTACTAGTTTTGCATCTTACTTCTGGTGGAACACATGTTGTCAGTGTGGTAGTATTTGAAAAAGCTAATCTTGAAAATTGCAAAGAAACAATTGAAGGTCTAATTCATAATCGTTACAATGATACTAATGTAACTAAGAATACTGATCGTATAATTGATGCTTTAAATAACAAATAATTGCAATCGTTTCTTGATTGAATATCGCGAAATAATAATAACTAGATGAGAGGACACTGTTCTCTCTTTTTAGTTGATTTTAACTAGCTTTTTTATGAAAAATTGTGTAAAATAGAATAGATAAACGAGGGAAACCTCGAAAAATAAAAGGAGAATCCATCTAATGGTAAAATTGGTTTTTGCTCGCCACGGTGAGTCTGAATGGAACAAAGCTAACCTTTTCACTGGTTGGGCTGATGTTGATTTGTCTGAAAAAGGTACACAACAAGCGATTGACGCTGGTAAATTGATCAAAGAAGCTGGTATCGAATTTGACCAAGCTTACACTTCAGTATTGAAACGTGCAATCAAAACAACAAACTTGGCTCTTGAAGCTTCTGACCAATTGTGGGTTCCAGTTGAAAAATCATGGCGCTTGAACGAACGTCACTACGGTGGTTTGACTGGTAAAAACAAAGCTGAAGCTGCGGAACAATTTGGTGATGAGCAAGTTCACATCTGGCGTCGTTCATACGATGTATTGCCTCCAAACATGGATCGTGATGATGAGCATTCAGCACACACTGACCGTCGTTACGCTTCACTTGACGACTCAGTTATCCCAGATGCTGAAAACTTGAAAGTGACTTTGGAACGTGCCCTTCCATTCTGGGAAGACAAAATCGCTCCAGCACTTAAAGATGGTAAAAACGTATTCGTAGGAGCTCACGGTAACTCAATCCGTGCCCTTGTAAAACACATCAAACGCTTGTCAGATGATGAAATCATGGACGTGGAAATCCCTAACTTCCCACCATTGGTATTCGAATTTGACGAAAAATTGAATGTAGTTTCTGAATACTACCTTGGAAAATAATTTATAAACAGAAAGCCTAGGATTCCTAGGCTTTTTTGTATCTAAGTTAAAAAAAGGCAATTTAGCTAATTGAAAAAGTATAAAATGAGAGGAAGCAGTTTATACTGTAGTGGGGTGGATGAATTAATCTTCTTTTGATGCGTAGCGCCAATGTTCGTAGTTATAGGTTGATAAGATTATATCCGTGATTTCTTCCGGTTCTTCTTGAGCTCCTACAGCAATCCAAAGAGAAATAATCCCTTCAATACTTGATAAGAAGATTTCCAAAGCGTATTTGTGAGGAATTTGGAAGTTTTCTGATAAGAAATGACGAGTCGTTTCTTTTTTATTTTCAGTTAGAATAATGCTACTTAGAAATTCACGAATTGCACCACGAAAGTCTATGTAATGACTTTGGGACAAGGCGTTAATAAGGCGTTCGTTCGAACGTAATATATAGAAGTTGGCTAACATAAACTTTCTAGGCGATTCTCTTTCTTTTTCTAAAAAAATGTAGAGCTGGGAAATAATTTCACTTTTAAAACTGTCAATCATTTGATATTTGTCTTCATAGTGTAGATAGAAAGTTCCCCTATTAATTCCTGCCCGTTTACAGAGCTTACTAATTGATATATTTTCAAATTTATCCTCTGATAGCAGCTGAATCAAAGCTTCTTTGATGTCTTCCTTAGTAGTAGTTTTTCGTTTCTGAACCATTTTATCTTCCTTTTTATTAAATCAACACTTTGTTGATTTTTGATTATTGCTTTTTGACTTAGCCCATTATATAATATTTGTGATTTAGAATCAACATCTTGTTGATTTAAGAAAACGAGCTTTGAAAAGGAGATAAACGATATGGCTTATATTGAAATGAAACACAGCTACAAGCGTTACCAGGTTGGGGATACGGAGATTGTGGCTAATCGTGATGTGAATTTTGAAATTGAAAAGGGGGAGCTGGTCATTATCCTTGGTGCTTCTGGTGCTGGAAAATCAACGGTTCTCAATCTCCTAGGAGGTATGGATACCAATGATGAGGGAGAGATTTGGATTGATGGTGCCAATATTGCCAACTATAGTTCGCACCAACGAACAAACTATCGTCGTGAAGATGTAGGCTTTGTTTTTCAATTTTACAATCTGGTCTCCAATCTGACAGCCAAGGAAAATGTGGAATTGGCCTCAGAAATCGTGACAGATGCCTTGGATCCAGAGCAGGTTTTGACAGATGTAGGGCTAGGTCATCGCCTCAATAACTTTCCAGCCCAGCTTTCTGGAGGGGAGCAACAGCGAGTCTCCATTGCACGCGCTGTAGCTAAGAATCCTAAAATTCTCCTTTGTGATGAACCGACAGGTGCCTTGGATTACCAGACAGGGAAGCAAGTCTTGAAAATTCTCCAAGACATGTCTCGTCAAAAAGGAGCAACGGTGATTATCGTGACCCACAATGGTGCGCTAGCTCCTATTGCAGATCGCGTGATTCATATGCGCGATGCTACAGTTATGAACATGACGATCAATGAGCATCCACAGGATATCGATATATTGGAGTATTAGCATGAAAAAAACATATCGGAAAGACCTATTTCAGTCAGTGACGACTTCAAAGGGACGCTTTGTTTCTATCTTGACCTTGATGATGCTGGGTTCTTTAGCCCTAGTAGGTCTTAAAGTAGCCAGTCCAAACATGGAACGCACGGCAGGGGATTATCTCCGTAAAGCCAATACCCTGGATCTGGCCGTAATAGCTGATTATGGCTTGGACAAAGAAGACCAAGACGAACTAAAGACCCTTCAAGGAGCAAGTGTTGAGTTTGGCTATATGGCAGACCTAACCGTTGAAAATGGTGAGGAAGCAGTTCGACTTTATTCCAAACCAGAGAGCATTTCAACCTTTCAAGTGACAGAAGGGCGACTGCCAGAAGCTGATGAGGAAATTGCCTTAGCTGATTTCTGGAAAGACCGCTATCAGATTGGGCAGACCATTACCTTTACTAAGAAAGAAGAAAAGTCCATCGTAAAATCCCAAACTTTTACAATTACTGGATTTGTTGAGTCGGGTGAGATTCTTTCTAAAGAAGATTTAGGAAGTGCTAGTAGTGGAAATGGCAACCTGACTGGCTATGGAGTAATTTTACCCAGTCAGTTTGACTCAGATGTTTATAGTATTGCGCGTGTGCGCTATGATGATTTAAAAAACCTGGATGCTTTTTCATCAGACTATAGGACCAAACGAACCCAACATCAGGAAGAGTTGCAAGATTTGCTAGCCGATAATGGTCAAAAAAGATTGGCAGGTATCAAAGTAAATGGGCAAAAGAGCTTGGAAGAGGGGAAAGAACAGCTCCAAACTGCTGAAAGCAACTTTCAAAATGGCAAGAGTCAGTTAGAGCAGGCCGAAAGTCGCTTGAAAACGCAAGAAGAACAAGCGACCGCTTTACCAGAACCGCAAAAGAGTCAAATCAAGGGACATCTGACAAAAGCTAAGGAAGAACTGGCGACTAAAAAAGAAAAACTGGCTCAGACAGAGAGTGATCTAACTAAGGAAAAAGAGAAGCTTGAACAGCGTCAGAAAGAGCTTGATGAACTGGCAGAGCCGAAATACCACGTATACAATCGCCAAACCATACCAGGCGGACAAGGTTACCTCATGTACAGCAATGTATCAACAAGTATCCGTTCTATCGGCAATATTTTCCCAGTGGTGCTATATATGGTCGCTGCGATGGTGACCTTTACAACGATGACTCGCTTTGTAGACGAAGAGCGCACCAATGCAGGCATTTTCAAGGCCTTGGGTTACCGCAACCGAGATATTGTTGCCAAGTTTGTCCTCTATGGTTTTCTTGCAGGAACTGTGGGAACCCTTATAGGAACACTTCTTGGACATTATCTTCTTGCAGGGGTGATTTCAGATGTTATAACAGCTGGGATGGTTGTTGGAAAAAGTCACGAGTATTTCTATTGGTCTTATAGTCTCCTTGCCCTAGCTTTAAGTTGGGTATCCAGCGTTTTGCCGGCTTATCTGGTAGCGCGGAGGGAATTACACGATGAAGCAGCCCAACTTTTGCTTCCCAAACCTCCCGTTAAAGGATCAAAGATTTTGATGGAACGGTTGAGCTTTATATGGAGTCGTTTGAGCTTCACTCATAAGATTACAGCGCGAAATATTTTCCGTTATAAGCAACGGATGTTGATGACCATTTTTGGAGTTGCAGGTTCGATGGCTCTCTTATTTGCCGGTCTTGGCATTCAGTCTTCTGTAGGAGGAGTTTCCGAGCGCCAATTTGAACAAATCCAGCAATACCAGATGATTGTAGCAGAAAAGAGCAGTGCCAGTGAGCAAGAAAAAGCAGATTTAGAAAGTGCCTTGCAAGCTGAATCGATCCATGCTTATCAAAAGATTTACTCTAAAACCATTGAAAAAGATTTCAAAGGAAAAGCAGGACTTCAGACTATCACCATAATGGTCACAAGAAGAGAAGACTTCAAGCCTTTTATCGCATTACAGGAAAATGGGCAAGAGGTGGAGTTCACTGATGGAGCGGTCGTGAGTCAAAAACTAGCTCAACTAGCAGATGTTAATGTTGGAGATAAGCTAGAGCTTGATGGGAAAGAAATCAAGGTCTCGGCGATTTCTGAAAACTACGTTGGACACTTTGTTTATCTCAACCGAGCGACGTATGAACAAGTCTACGGCACCAGTCCGAAAGACAATACCTACCTAGTGAAATTAAAAGAGCCGACACCATCCAATACGGAGAAAGAAGCTGCTGTCTTTATGAAAAAAGCTGCTGTTTCTGGGGTGGTCCAAAATGCAACGGCTATCCACCTCTTTGAATCTGTAGCCAATTCTCTCAATAAAACCATGGCAATCCTTGTCCTTGTTTCCGTCTTACTAGCCATTGTCATTCTTTACAATCTCACCAATATCAATGTGGAAGAACGTATCCGCGAACTTTCCACTATCAAGGTTCTCGGTTTCCACAATAAAGAAGTGACCCTCTATATCTACCGCGAGACCATAGTGCTATCCCTTGTGGGGATTGTTCTCGGTTTGGTAGCAGGCTACTATTTACATCAATTTTTGATACAAATGATTTCACCTGCCACCATACTTTTTTATCCACGAGTCAGCTGGGAAGTCTATGCTCTTCCAATCGTCGCAGTGACTGTAATCTTAGCCTTACTGGGCATCTTTGTCAATCACCACTTGAGAAAGGTGGATATGCTTGAAGCCCTGAAATCAGTAGAGTAATTCAAGGTTTTAAACAGTAAATCAGTTGACAAAGTCTCTGCTTCTTGGTAGAATAAGAATTGTCGTAAAGACAAATAACTTCTTCTTGGTTGCAGGCATGCCAACCTGTCACTCGGATGAAGCCAAATAAAAAGGAGAAACATCATGGCAATCTCAAAAGAGAAAAAAAATGAAATCATCGCACAATATGCACGTCACGAAGGTGATACAGGTTCAGTAGAGGTTCAAGTTGCTGTCCTTACTTGGGAAATCAACCACCTTAACGAACACATCAAACAACACAAAAAAGACCACGCTACTTACCGTGGATTGATGAAGAAAATCGGTCGCCGTCGTAACTTGCTTGCATACTTGCGTAAAAACGACGTTAACCGTTACCGTGAGTTGATCAACTCTCTAGGACTTCGTCGCTAATCTTGCGTCTAAAACGTTTCTATACTTCGTTGGCTTCGCCTCGATGTACCATCAGTACAATCTTCGGCTTGTCGCCTAGTCTATAAACGTTTTATCCAGCAAGAATAAAGCTCTCTGATTTCAGAGGGCTTTTTATGTTGTCACCTTACCTCGATATACTCAAGTATAATCTTCGGTTACGGTTCCTAGCACTGTAAGGTAAAATAAACCAGATCATCTCCCTTCGGGGAGATTTTTTGTTTCACTAACATTTTCGTACAATCTTCGGCTTGTCGCCTAGTTTATAAACGTTTTATCCAGCAAGAATTATGATGCTAAGGGCGTTAAAAAATCGTATGAAAATAGGGAAACGACACAGTGTTTGATGAACGCAAGGAGTTTCATCTTTTTCACTAGGATTCTGGCTCTAGTTCAAATCAGCTCTCTGATTTCAGAGGGCTTTTTCTATATATGCTTCTATCCTTGTTCATCTAATAGAAATATGGTATACTTTTCATGAGAATTTTCTAAATTTTTAAGATTCTATCAAAGGAGATTTGCATGCTTTCCAAATTTTCTGGAAGCCGACGGGACCTGCAATTTGTGTTGTTTTTGGTTATTTTACTAAGTGTTTTAGGGATTTCGCTCTTTCTAGCTGTTTCTATGGGGTCTGTTGCGATTGATCTAGGAGATACCTATCGGATTATTTTGAGCAGGTTGGGTTTTCCTCTTGAGATAGGAGAGGTTTCCAAGTCTACTCTTGCCATTGTATGGAACATGAGATTCCCCCGAGTATTGTTAGGTCTGATAGTAGGGGCTGGTCTTTCTATGTGTGGCAGCGTGATGCAGTCTACAGTGAACAATCCTATTGCTGAGCCCTATGTCTTAGGAATTTCTGCGGGAGCAACTCTAGGGGCAACTTTGAGCATCATTCTTGGTTTAAAATTAGTGATTAGCATTGGAGCTTTTCTTGGAGCTATTTTGGCAACCATTGCTGTCCTCATCATTGCCTCTATGCAGGGCAGGATGACGACTTCTAGTCTGATCTTATCAGGAACGGTGGTCAATGCTCTCTTTCTGGCATTTTCCAACTTTATTATCTCAGTTGGCGCTAATGCGGACAGTGTGATGACCATTAAGTTTTGGACCATGGGTTCGCTTGCAGGGACTACTTGGTCTGACTTAGTCCTGCCAACTATAGTAGTAGGATTGGCCTTTCTATTTTTCGCTACTCAGTATCGTGTTTTTAATGCGATGATGATGGGAGATGAGGCTGCTTTAACTTTGGGAATTCCCTTACGCTTCTATTGGTATCTTTACGTGACCGTGGTGGCTGTGCTGACAGCTGTCTTAGTGGCAACTTGTGGGATTATTGGATTTGTCGGTCTGATTACTCCTCACTTAGCTCGAGGGTTAGTAGGAACGAATTACAGGAGGCTTTTTCCTATTGCTACCTTACTGGGTGCCCTCTTTGTGGTCTGGGCAGATGTACTCTCCCGTATCATCATTCCAAACGCAGAGCTTCCTATTGGTATTTTCACAGCCTTAGTAGGTGCTCCTTTCTTTATCTACATTGTTGGAGCTAGGCGAAGGGAGGTGAGGGTCTGATATGGACTTGATTTGTCAGGATGTTCACTTTGGACTAGGAGAGAAAAAAATCCTCAAAGGAGTTTCTCTTAAGGTTGAAGGGCATCAATTTCATACGATACTAGGACCAAATGGAAGCGGGAAAACCAGTCTGCTTAAACTCCTCTATCGTCAGGAAAAGGCGGACAAAGGCTTGATAAGCCTAGATGGAAAGCCGCTGGAGCATTGGTCACTCAAAGAAACAGCTAAGCAAATGGCGGTCGTCACCCAGTTTAATCAATTGCAGTTTGATTGTACAGTTAAGGAAATTGTCTTGCTGGGAAGAACTCCCCACCTGTCTTTTTTACAGAAGGAAAGGGAAAGGGATTATAGGCTCGTTCAAGATGCCCTCGATAAGGTGGATATGCTCGAGAAGAAAACTCGTCTCTATTCGTCTCTTTCAGGGGGGGAGAAACAGCGAGTCTTATTAGCACGCGCCTTGGCGCAAGAACCGACTCTCTTGCTCCTGGATGAACCTACCAATCACCTGGATATCAAGTACCAGTTAGACTTGCTGGCCATTGTGAAGAATCTCAAGGTCAATGTTCTAGCTGTCCTACATGATATTCAACTTGCTTGTCGCTATTCGGATTATCTCTATCTGATGAAAGAGGGGGAAATCCTTTACCAAGGGACTCCAAAGGAGACCATCACCCCTGAGTCATTACAAACTGTATATGGAGTTCAAAGTCAGGTGACTTGGACCGAGGATCAGCAAGCTATGATTCACTATTTATAAGAATGAAAAGGAAAATAAGATGAAAAAAACACTAAGCATTTTACTCGTAACAGTAGCTACCTTAACCATGGCAGCTTGTGGCAACACTACTACAGAAAAAGCTACCACGCAGTCTAGCACAGAAACAAGTCAAAAGGCCAGCACAGAGACGACTTATCCGTTAACGGTTAAAACCTATGATGTTAAGGGAAATGAAGTCGAACAAGTCTTTGACAAGGCACCTGAAAAAGTTATCACCAACAATCTTTCAACCACTGAAATCTTATTGGAGCTAGGCTTGAAGGATAAAATTGCTGGCATGCTCAACCCTGACAATGCTGTGACGGACAAATACAAGGACGCGATTGCGACGATTCCTCAAATTGGGGACAAAAAAACAGTCTCACAAGAAACAGTCCTTTCTTATGAACCAGATGCGGTGATGGGTCGAAACATGATGTTTTCTGAAAAATCCTTGGGAACAGTTAGCACTTGGAATGAAAATAAAATCCCAGTCTATACACAAAAAGCTTCTCTCTCAACGATTCAGCAAGATTTGGGAAATATCGTAGAAGATGTCAAAAATCTTGGAATGATTTTCAATGTTCAGGACAAGGCCAATGAATACGCAGCCCAATTACAAGCTAAAATTGACGCTGTTAAGAAAGCAAACCCAGCAAGCCAAGGTGAAAAGAAAAAGGCTTTGATTATGGTTGCTTATAATGACGAAACCTTTGGTGCCTACAAGTCTGCTTTGCAAGAAAGCTTGTTGAATCAACTTGGTTATACAAATGTTGCAACGGGAACATCAGGTTTGACCTTGGAAAATCTCGTGTCAATGGATCCTGAGTTGATTATCTATGTAACCAGCGACCGCAATAAAAAATTGGATGCCAACGCAGTAGAGTTGATGAAAGCAAATGAAGTTTTGGAAAACGTTCCTGCAATTAAGAATCAAAAAATCATGACCATTTCTTACGATGAGTTAATGGATTATGGCCCAGCAGTGATTGATTCCCTTGAGAAAATCAATGACTTTATCAATAAATAATGAGTTTGATTGGGAAGGGATCCAAGTTAGGATCAGCCTTCCTTCGGCCTATGATCCCAACCAAACCTATCCAGCTATTCTCTTGAATGATGGAAACTTGGATTTCCTCTCTTCCCTTTCAGAATCTGTAATTTTAGTTGGTTTGACCTCTAAAAATCGCCTAAACGACTACACTCCCTGGAAGGCAGCTGCTCTGAGAGAGGGAGCTCCAGATTTTGGCGGTCAGGCAAATGCCTATCATGGTCATTTATTTGGAGGTCTTTTAGACAAGCTGCAGTCGCTTTATCGCCTGGACGAAGATCGCCTTGCCTATGGAGGATACTCATTAGGTGGACTGACGGCAGTCTACAGTCTATTCAGCTTTGACAAGGTCTCCTGTATCTTCTCGATCTGCGCTTCCTTTTGGTATCCTGATTTTGTGACTTATTGCAAGGAAGAAAAGGTGAAAAATTTGGACTGTTTACTGTATTTACAGAATGGTCAAACAGAAGGAGCCCTTCATACCAATCGCTTGGCTCAAGCACCAGCCTATGCTGAGCAAATCCATACCAGTCTTCAGCAACGCTATCCGACTGGTCAGTTTGTCTTTGATCCTTATGGGCATCATGAGCAAGTGGCTGAGCGATTTCTAGCCTTTTCCAACTGGTTGGCTCAAAAATGGAAAATTGCATAAAAGAATTATCCCTTGGCAAAAGCCAAGGGATAATTGTATTTTTTAACCAAGAGCCTCTCTCTTCTTATCTGGATTCCAGATAAAGCTTGCAATGAAGGTAAAGATAATTGTTAGGATACCAACAACCACAGCAAGGATGAGGGCAGGGATTCGGACAAACCACCAGAGTGGGTTTGGTTTTTTATCATTGTGCCATTGCTTGGTTTCTTCGTCCAAACGTTGGAATTCTGCTTGGATACGGTCTGCAACCATTTCGATTCCTTCATCATTCATTTTCTTGATATCTGAGATATCGATAGGATTTCCAAAGTTCATATCCACACGTTCACGGCTGACTAAGCCTTTCAAGGTCATGGGACCGGTATAGGTAACAGGCATGATGCGAACCTTAGCCATTTTGGCAATCAAGGCAACTCCACCCTTGACATCATTTGAGTGACGGCTCCCACTTGGAAACATGATGAGAGAGCGGTCGCTTTTTTTGAGGACGTTGATAGGGTACTTGATGGCAGAGGCATTAGGTTTTTCTCGGTCGATAGGAAAGGCGCCACACATACGGATCCACCAGCCAAAGATACGGTTGTTAAACAGCTCTTTTTTGGCCATAAAGATGAACTGTTTTGGCTTGGTCGCAAAGGCCATGTAAACAGGATCCCACCAGGTACGGTGAGGTGCGACGAGGATATAGTTTTCGTCCCGGCTAGGGATTTTATCAGTATTGTGATAGTGGGCATTGCCATTGATGGACCACAAGATCAGCATGACTAGTCCACGCAAATAAGTATAAAACATGAGATCTCCTTCGATTGTATTGCTTTTATTATTATACCTTATCAAAAGACTGCTGGCAAACTTTTTCAGTTATCAGCCAACAGTTTTAGATGGGATTAGAATTCTTTAAAAAAAAATGATATGATAGAATTTATGGATAAAAATAAGATTATGGGATTAACCCAAAGAGAAGTCAAGGAAAGACAGGCTCAAGGTTTGGTCAATGACTTTACCGCTTCAGCCAGTACCAGTACTTGGCAAATCATCAAACGAAATGTTTTTACACTTTTTAACGCATTAAACTTTGTTATTGCCCTAGCGCTTGCCTTTGTACAGGCTTGGAGCAATCTGGTCTTCTTTGCCGTTATCTGCTTTAACGCTTTTTCTGGGATTGTGACCGAGCTGCGGGCTAAACACATGGTGGACAAGCTCAATCTCATGACCAAGGAAAAAGTTAAAACCATTCGTGAGGGTCAAGAAGTTGCTCTCGATCCAGAAGAGTTGGTTCTAGGAGATGTCATTCGTCTGTCTGCTGGAGAGCAAATCCCTAGTGATGCTCTGGTTCTGGAAGGATTTGCGGAAGTCAATGAAGCTATGTTGACGGGTGAGAGTGATTTGGTGCAAAAAGAAGTGGATGCCTTGCTTTTATCAGGGAGTTTCCTAGCCAGTGGCGCAGTTTTGGCTCAAGTTCACCATGTCGGGGCAGACAACTATGCTTCCAAACTCATGCTGGAAGCTAAGACAGTGAAACCGATCAACTCCCGTATCATGAAATCGCTAGACAAGCTAGCTGGTTTTACTGGAAAGATTATCATTCCCTTTGGTCTAGCTCTCCTGCTAGAAGCCTTGATGTTAAAGGGCTTGCCCCTCAAGTCATCCGTTGTAAATTCGTCGACAGCCCTTTTGGGAATGTTACCCAAGGGAATTGCCCTTTTGACCATTACTTCGCTCTTGACTGCGGTGATTAAGCTGGGCTTGAAAAAGGTTTTAGTGCAGGAGATGTACTCTGTCGAGACCTTGGCGCGCGTGGATATGCTCTGTCTGGACAAGACGGGCACTATCACCCAAGGAAAGATGCAGGTGGAGGCTGTTCTTCCTCTGACGGAAACTTATGGTGATGAGGCTATTGCCAGCATTTTGACTAGCTATATCGCTCATAGTGAGGATAAAAATCCAACAGCTCAAGCCATTCGTCAGCGTTTTGTGGGAGAAATAGCCTATCGCATGCTTTCGAATCTTCCCTTCTCTAGCGACCGCAAGTGGGGGGCTATGGAGTTAGAAGGGCTAGGAACGGTTTTCTTAGGTGCGCCTGAGATGTTGCTGGACTCTGAAGTCCCAGAAGCCAGAGAGGCCTTGGAGAGAGGTTCTCGTGTCTTGGTCTTGGCTCTCAGTCACGAAAAACTAGAACACCACAAACCACAAAAACCATCTGATATTCAAGCCTTGGCACTGCTGGAGATCTTGGATCCCATTCGAGAAGGAGCAGCTGAGACACTGGACTCCAGCATTGCCCAGAAGGCTGGCTTTGCAGACTATCACAGCTATGTTGATTGCTCAAAAATTACCGATGAGGAATTGATTGCCATGGCTGAGGGAACAGCAATTTTTGGTCGTGTTTCCCCTCATCAAAAGAAACTCATCATCCAAACGCTGAAAAAAGCGGGGCATACAACGGCTATGACAGGGGACGGTGTCAATGATATTCTGGCCCTTCGTGAAGCAGACTGTTCGATCGTAATGGCTGAAGGGGATCCGGCGACTCGTCAGATTGCCAATCTGGTCCTCTTGAACTCAGACTTCAATGATGTTCCTGAGATTCTCTTTGAAGGTCGTCGTGTGGTCAATAACATTGCCCATATTGCACCGATTTTCTTGATTAAGACGATTTATTCCTTCTTGCTCGCGGTGATTTGTATTGCTAGTGTTTTACTAGGGCGGTCTGAATGGATCTTGATTTTCCCCTTCATTCCAATCCAGATTACCATGATTGACCAATTCGTGGAAGGTTTCCCGCCATTCGTTCTGACTTTTGAGCGAAATATCAAGCCTGTTGAGCCAAACTTCCTCAGAAGATCCATGCTTCGTGCCCTACCAAGTGCCCTCATGGTCGTGTTCAGCGTTCTTTTTGTGAAAATATTTGGAGCGAGTCAAGGCTGGTCTGAGTTAGAAATCTCAACCCTACTCTATTATCTCTTGGGGTCAATTGGTTTCTTATCCGTATTTAGAGCCTGCATGCCATTTACCCTCTGGCGTGTCCTCTTGATTGTCTGGTCAGTAGGAGGCTTCCTAGCCACAGCTCTTTTCCCAATGATCCAAAAGTTGCTTGAAATTTCAACCTTAACTGGACAAACATTCCCTGTTTACCTTGTCATGATGGCTGTCTTTACTGTGATATTTATCTTAACAAGTCGTTACCAATCCAGAAAATAAAGAAAGACTGCAATCTGTGTATTGCGGTCTTTTTAGGTGCAAGATTGCTAGCTGAAATATGGTATAATAAGAGGTAACAGAGTTTTGGAAAGTGAGAGAAGATGATTTCAAAGAGATTAGAATTGGTAGCGTCCTTTGTGCCCCAAGGTGCTGTGTTACTTGATGTGGGGAGTGACCATGCTTATCTGCCTATCGAGTTGGTCGAGAGAGGCCAAATCAAAAGCGCCATTGCAGGGGAGGTGGTGGAAGGCCCCTACCAGTCAGCGGTGAAAAATGTTGAAAGTCACAATCTAAAGGAGAGAATCCAAGTTCGTTTAGCCAATGGCTTGGCAGCCTTTGAAGAGGTAGACCAAGTCTCTGTTATCACCATTGCTGGTATGGGTGGCCGTTTGATTGCTACCATATTGGAAGAAGGATTGGATAAACTTGCGAGTGTAGAACGTTTAATCCTCCAACCCAATAATCGTGAAGACGACTTGCGCATCTGGCTACAAGAGCACGGTTTCCAGATTGTAGCAGAAAGCATCTTAGAAGAGGCTAGCAAGTTTTATGAAATTCTAGTGGTGGAAGCTGGACAAATGAAGCTATCAGCCAGTGATGTCCGTTTTGGACCTATCTTGTCCAAAGAAGTCAGCCCAGTCTTTGTCCAAAAATGGCAAAAAGAAGCTGCTAAGTTAGAATTAGCCCTTGATCAAATTCCAGAAAAAAATATGGAAGAACGTCAAGTTTTAGTAGATAAAATTCAAGCCATCAAGGAGGTGCTCCATGCTAGCAAGTGAAGTCATTAAACGCTATGAAGCCTTTTGCCCTCAAGAATTTTCCATGGAGGGAGACAGTCGTGGCCTGCAAATCGGTACTCTAGACAAGGAGACCCAAAGTGTCATGGTGGCTCTCGATATTCGTGAAGAAACGGTGGCTGAAGCCATTGAAAAGGGTGTAGACTTGATTATTGTCAAGCACGCGCCAATCTTTCGTCCTATCAAGGACTTGGTAGCCAGCCGTCCGCAAAATCAGATTTACATCGACATTATCAAGCATGACATCGCCGTTTATGTCAGTCATACTAATATTGACATCGTTGAGAATGGCCTCAATGACTGGTTCTGCCAGATGCTAGGCATTGAGGAGACGACTTATCTCCAGGAAACAGGCCCAGAACGTGGGATTGGGCGTGTTGGTGACGTTCAACCTCAGACATTTGGAGAATTGGCCCAGCATGTCAAACAAGTCTTTGGTCTAGATAGTCTTCGAATGGTTCATTATCAAGAGAGTGATTTGCAGACGCCTATTTCAAGAGTAGCCATCTGTGGTGGTAGTGGTCAATCTTTCTATAAGGATGCTTTAGCTAAGGGAGCAGATGTCTATATCACTGGCGATATCTATTACCACACAGCTCAGGATATGCTGTCTGATGGCTTGTTGGCGCTGGACCCGGGCCACTATATCGAAATTCTTTTTGTCGAAAAAATTGCAACACTTCTTGCCCAATGGAAGGCAGAAAAGGATTGGACCATTGATATCATACCTAGCCAAGCATCGACCAATCCTTTCCACCATATCTAGTTAGGAAGTGAAGACAATGAAAAAAGTTGCCATTATCGGAGCAGGGATTGTGGGGGCGATAGCTGCCTACTACCTCTCGAAAGAAAGTGATCTAGAGGTGACCGTTTTTGACCATGGTCAGGGTCAGGCAACCAAGGCAGCAGCGGGAATTATCAGTCCTTGGTTTTCCAAACGTCGCAATAAAGCCTGGTATAAGATGGCGCGCTTGGGGGCTGACTTTTATGTGGATTTGTTGGCTGATTTAGAAAAGTCTGGTCAGGAAATTGACTTTTATCAGCGTTCGGGAGTTTTTCTCTTGAAAAAGGATGAATCCAAGTTAGAAGAACTCTATGAACTAGCACTCCAGCGTAGGGAAGAATCTCCCTTGATAGGTCAATTAGCCATTTTAGACCAAGCATCTGCAAATGAATTATTCCCTGGTTTGCAGGGATTTGACAGCCTGCTCTATGCTTCTGGTGGGGCACGGGTGGATGGCCACCTATTAGTGACTCGTTTGCTAGAAGCCAGTCAAGTCAAGCTGGTCAAAGAAAAAGTGAGTCTGACACCTTTAGCAACTGGCTATCAGATTGGCGAAGAGGTGTTTGATCAGCTTATTCTAGCGACGGGAGCTTGGTTGGGGGACATTTTGGAACCTTTAGGATATGAGGTAGATGTTCGTCCCCAAAAGGGGCAACTCCGAGATTATCAGCTTGCCCAAGACATGGAATCATACCCTGTTGTCATGCCAGAAGGGGAGTGGGATTTGATCCCTTTTGCAGGTGAGAAATTGTCCTTGGGTGCTACCCATGAAAATGATATGGGATATGACTTGACGGTAGATGAAACCTTGCTCCAACAAATGGAGGAGGCAGCCTTACCCCACTATCCAGCCTTGGAAGAAGCGAAATCATCAGGTGAGCGTGTGGGAATCCGTGCCTACACCAGTGATTTCTCCCCATTTTTTGGACAAGTGCCAGGATTGGCAGGTGTCTATGCGGCTAGTGGTCTAGGTTCATCAGGTCTCACAACGGGTCCAATCATCGGGTATCATCTAGCTCAACTGCTTCAAGACAAGGAGTTGACCTTGGATTCAGTAAACTACCCAATTGCAAACTATGTCAAGCGAGTAAAAAGAGAATAAAATTTTACTGAAATTTTAGCAGGTAGTTTAGGATGTCAAATGACATTCCCTATCAAAAATGATAAAATAAGAAAAAATAATCCGAGAATCGAGGAAAAAAGATGCAAGAAAAGATTTTGGTAACTGGTGGTGCTGGATTTATCGGAACCCACACTGTTATTGAGTTGATCCAAGCAGGTCATCAAGTCGTTGTGGTGGATAATCTTGTCAATAGCAACCGTAAAAGTTTAGAAGTTGTTGAAAGAATCACAGGAGTTGAGATTCCTTTTTATGAGGCAGATATCCGTGATACTGATACTCTCAGAGATATTTTCAAGCAGGAAGAACCGACTGGTGTGATTCACTTTGCTGGTTTGAAGGCTGTTGGCGAATCAACCCGTATTCCTCTTGCCTACTATGACAACAATATCGCAGGAACTGTTAGCCTTTTGAAAGCTATGGAAGAAAATAACTGTAAGAACATCATCTTCAGTTCTTCTGCGACAGTTTACGGAGACCCTCATACAGTACCAATCTTAGAAGATTTCCCACTTTCAGTGACCAACCCGTACGGCCGTACTAAGCTCATGTTAGAGGAGATTTTGACCGATATCTACAAGGCAGACTCAGAATGGAATGTGGTCTTGCTGCGTTACTTCAACCCAATCGGAGCACATGAGAGCGGTGACTTGGGAGAAAATCCTAACGGCATTCCAAACAATCTCTTGCCTTATGTTTCACAAGTAGCAGTGGGCAAACTAGAGCAAGTACAAGTTTTTGGAGATGATTACGATACAGAAGATGGAACTGGGGTTCGTGACTATATCCATGTCGTAGACCTAGCTAAAGGTCACGTTGCAGCTTTGAAAAAACTCCAAAAAGGTTCAGGTCTAAACATTTATAACCTTGGAACTGGTAAAGGTTACTCCGTTCTTGAAATTATCCAAAACATGGAAAAAGCAGTGGGGCGTCCTATTCCTTACCGCATCGTAGAACGCCGCCCAGGTGATATCGCTGCCTGCTACTCAGACCCTGCAAAAGCCAAAGCTGAACTGGGTTGGGAAGCAGAACTTAGCATCACCCAAATGTGTGAAGACGCATGGCGTTGGCAAAGCAAGCATCCAAATGGATTTGAAGACTAAGATGATGATTTCAATCATTGTCCCATGTTTAAACGAAGAGGAAGTACTTCCTCTTTTTTATAAGTCTGTTGAAGTACTGCTTCCAGAATTGGGAGCAGAGATCGAGTATGTCTTTGTGGACGATGGCTCAAACGATGGGACCTTAGAGCTTTTGAAGACCTATCGGGAGCAAAATCCTGCGGTCCGTTATGTCTCATTCTCACGAAATTTTGGGAAAGAGGCAGCCCTATATGCAGGCTTGCAGCATGCAACTGGAGACTTGGTGGTCGTGATGGATGCAGACCTTCAGGATCCTCCTAGTATGCTACTTGAGATGAAAGCCTTACTAGACCAAAATGCAGATATAGACTGTGTTGGGACACGGAGAACTAGTCGGGAGGGAGAACCCTTTTTCCGCAGTTTCTGTGCGAACCTCTTTTACCGCCTCATGCAAAAAATTAGCCCAGTGGCTCTACCCTCAGGTGTCCGTGATTTTCGTATGATGAGAAGGTCTGTGGTAGATGCTATTTTGACCCTGACCGAGTCCAATCGTTTTTCTAAAGGACTCTTTGCCTGGGTGGGTTTTAAAACGCACTATCTTGATTATCCAAACGTTGAACGACAGGCTGGCAAGACCAGTTGGAGTTTTAGACAACTCTTTTTCTACTCGATTGAAGGGATTCTCAATTTTTCAGATTTTCCCTTGAGTATAGCTTTTGTAGCGGGACTTCTATCTTGTTTTCTTTCTTTTGTGATGACAGTTTTTGTAGTGTTTCGGACTCTTATCTTGGGAAATCCGACATCTGGTTGGACGTCTTTGATGGCTGTCATTCTCTTTCTTGGAGGGATTCAACTCCTGACAATTGGGATTCTTGGTAAGTATATCAGTAAGATTTATCTGGAAACCAAAAAAAGACCACTCTATCTCGTCAAAGAAAAAAGTGACCTTTCTATTGTTGAAGGAAAAAATAACCAAAAAAGACTATAATTTTACCTAGAAATATGCTAAACTAGTAAGTGTGGGAAAAATGAAAAAAATCAATTATATTTATTCCCTGCTTCCTACGATGGATCTTTTAGAAGTGCACGTGTAGGACAATTTTTGATGGCCTCCAGAACATCGCTGGTCTCAGCGATTTCTCTTTGCAATTCAACTGGATCATCGTAAAATCGAACGATTCCATTATCATGGTAATCAAAGAGTTCAGAATAGGTTTGGCAAAGCCCGCAGGCGATGCACCGTTCGGGTATAAGTGTGACTTTCATATTTATATTGTAATAAGAAAATGTAAAAAAAACAAGGAGTAAGGTATGGAAAAAGAACCGTGGCAAGAAGATATTTACGAAAACAATGAAGAAGAAACAAGATCAGAGCGTCGACACCGGAAACAAAAAGGGGAAGGCGTTGTTGCGAATCGTGCCTTGACAGTTCTAGCTAGCCTCTTCTTTGTAATTGTTGTAGCGATGGTAGTTGTATTGATTTACCTATCAACTGGAGGAAGCAATCGTACTTCATCTTTGAAGGACTTCTACGATGCATCGTCTCCTTCTACAAGTGCAAGTTCTAAAGTGCAAGAATCATCATCTTCAAGTAGCAAGGTAGAGGAAACATCCTCTTCTGAATCAACACCTTCAGAGAGCAGTTCGGAAGAACATGCACAGGGTGAAGGAACACTTACAGTACAACCTGGAGAGGGAGAAGCAGCTCTTGCTCAACGTGCAGGGATTTCCATTGCCCAGCTAGAAGCCCTAAATCCTTCTCACATGTCATCTGGATCTTGGTTTGCCAACCCAGGTGATGTGATTAAGACAAGATAGGAGTCGGTCATGAAGACAATTCAAATTGCTATCGATGGTCCAGCTTCGAGTGGTAAGAGTACGGTCGCAAAGATTGTCGCTAAAGATTTTGGTTACACTTATCTCGATACGGGTGCTATGTACCGTGCTGCGACTTATATAGCGCTCAAGCATCAGTTGGATGCAGGAAATGTAGACCAACTTCTTGAGCTTCTTAACCAACACCCCATTAGTTTTGGTCGTTCAGAAACAGGTGAGCAACTTGTTTTTGTAGGGGATGTTGAGATTACTCATCCGATTCGTGAAAATGAAGTAACCAACAAGGTTTCAAGCATCGCTGCCATTCCTGAAGTGCGTGAAAAACTGGTTTCTCTCCAGCAAGAGATTGCTCAGCAAGGTGGTATCGTTATGGATGGGCGTGATATCGGGACAGTTGTTTTACCACAAGCTGAACTCAAGATTTTCTTAGTGGCTTCTGTTGAAGAAAGAGCAGAGCGTCGTTACAAGGAAAATATTGTTAAAGGGATTGAAACAGACCTTGAAACGTTGAAAGAAGAGATTGCTGCGCGTGACTACAAGGATAGTCATCGTGAAACCTCACCTCTCAAACAGGCTGAGGATGCGGTTTACCTTGACACAACTGGACTAAGTATTCAGGAAGTAGTCGAAAAAATCGAATCAGAAGCAAAAAAATATATGTCCTAGGGACGAGAGGAGCAGGCTAAATGAAGCCTGCTCCTTTTCTCTCTTTTGCGCGCGTTTCAAAACAGCCTTTTTGGGAGAATTTTGATAAAATAGTAGTATCAATAAAAAGGACGGAAGCATGACAAAGAAAATCATAGCCATTTGGGCCCAAGATGAAAAAGGTGTGATTGGGAAGGAAGATCGTCTCCCTTGGCATTTGCCAGCAGAGTTGCAACATTTTAAGGAAACAACTTTAAATCATGCTATACTGATGGGACGAGTGACCTTTGATGGCATGGGACGTCGTCTGCTTCCAAAACGGCAAACCCTGATTTTAACGCGCAATAGCGAAGAAGTCATAGATGGGGCGCTCGTATTTCAAGATGTGGAATCTGTTTTAGCGTGGTATCAGAGTCAGGAAAAAAATCTCTATATCATTGGCGGAAAGCAGATTTTTCAGGCTTTTGAGCCTTATTTAGATGAAATCATCGTGACGCAGATTCATGCTCAGGTGGAGGGGGATACCTATTTCCCTGAGGAGTTTGACTTGTCTCGTTTTGAGACAGTTGCAAGCAAATCTTACACTCGAGATGAGAAAAACGATTATGATTTTACCATTGAATACCGAGATAGAAAGGAAGTCTAATGGAGCGCAGTATATTTGGATTTTTTACAGCTTTTTTGTGTGTGATCTGTATTTTGACTGGAGCACAGGCTTTTCGTAAGAAGCGCTATGGACTGTCTGCCTTACTCTGGTTGAATGCTTTTACCAATCTGGTCAACAGTGTCCACGCTTTTTATATGACCTTATTTTAGATAGAATGATAAATTAGAATGGAAGGAAATCATGCCTACAAATAGGAAAAATGATATGATGGTTTATTGCTCATTTTGTGGCAAAAGCCAAGAAGAAGTAAAGAAAATAATCGCTGGGAACAACGCCTTTATCTGTAATGAATGTGTGGAGTTAGCCCAGGAAATCATTCGGGAGGAGTTGGCTGAGGAAGTTTTGGCAGACTTGTCTGAAGTACCAAAACCAATCGAACTCCTCAATATCTTAAACCACTATGTGATTGGTCAGGATCGTGCCAAACGTGCCTTGGCAGTGGCTGTATACAATCACTATAAACGCATTAATTTCCACGATACGCGTGAAGAGTCAGAAGATGTGGATTTGCAGAAGTCAAACATCTTGATGATTGGCCCAACTGGTTCAGGGAAAACTTTCTTGGCTCAGACTTTAGCTAAGAGCTTGAATGTGCCTTTTGCAATTGCAGATGCAACAGCTCTGACTGAGGCTGGATATGTGGGTGAGGACGTGGAAAACATCCTCCTCAAACTCTTGCAGGCTGCTGACTTTAACATCGAACGTGCAGAGCGTGGGATTATCTACGTAGATGAAATTGACAAAATTGCCAAGAAGAGCGAGAACGTGTCTATCACACGTGACGTTTCGGGTGAAGGTGTGCAACAAGCCCTTCTCAAGATTATCGAGGGAACTGTCGCCAGCGTACCGCCTCAAGGAGGACGCAAACATCCACAACAAGAGATGATTCAGGTGGATACTAAAAATATCCTCTTTATCGTGGGTGGTGCTTTTGATGGCATCGAAGAAATCGTTAAACAACGTCTGGGAGAAAAAGTTATCGGTTTTGGACAAAACAACAAAGCGATTGACGAAAACAGCTCTTACATGCAAGAAATCATCGCAGAAGACATTCAAAAATTCGGTATTATCCCTGAGTTGATTGGACGCTTGCCTGTCTTTGCTGCTCTTGAGCAATTAACGGTCGATGACCTGGTTCGCATCCTGAAAGAGCCAAGAAATGCCTTGGTGAAACAATACCAAACCTTGCTTTCTTATGATGATGTTGAGTTGGAATTTGACGATGAAGCTCTTCAGGAAATCGCCAATAAAGCCATCGAACGCAAGACAGGTGCGCGTGGTCTTCGCTCAATAATCGAAGAAACCATGCTAGATGTTATGTTTGAAGTGCCAAGTCAAGAAAATGTGAAATTGGTCCGCATCACAAAAGAAGCTGTCGATGGAACGGAAAAACCCATCCTAGAAACAGCCTAGAGGTGACTATGGAACTTAATACACACAATGCTGAAATCCTGCTCAGTGCGGCAAACAAGTCCCACTATCCGCAGGATGACCTGCCAGAGATTGCCCTTGCAGGGCGTTCAAATGTTGGCAAGTCTAGCTTTATCAACACCATGTTGAACCGCAAAAATCTTGCCCGTACATCAGGGAAACCTGGGAAAACCCAGCTACTCAACTTCTTTAACATTGATGACAAGATGCGTTTTGTGGATGTACCAGGTTATGGCTATGCCCGCGTTTCCAAAAAGGAACGTGAAAAGTGGGGGCGCATGATTGAGGAGTACCTGACAACTCGGGAAAATCTCCGTGCCGTGGTCAGTCTGGTAGATCTCCGTCATGACCCATCAGCAGATGATGTGCAGATGTACGAATTTCTCAAGTATTATGAGATTCCGGTTATCATCGTTGCGACTAAGGCCGACAAGATTCCTCGTGGTAAATGGAACAAGCACGAATCAGCAATCAAAAAGAAACTAAACTTTGACCCAAGTGACGACTTCATCCTCTTTTCATCTGTCAGCAAGGCAGGGATGGATCAGGCTTGGGATGCAATATTAGAAAAATTGTGAGGGAAAGAAATGGCAAAAACAATTCATACAGACAAAGCTCCAAAGGCTATCGGACCATATGTTCAAGGAAAAATCGTTGGCAATCTTTTGTTTGCTAGCGGTCAAGTTCCCCTATCTCCTGAAACTGGAGAAATTGTAGGAGAGACTATCCAAGAACAGACAGAACAAGTCTTGAAAAACATTGGTGCTATTTTGGCAGAAGCGGGAACGGACTTTGATCACGTTGTTAAAACAACTTGCTTCTTGAGCGATATGAACGACTTTGTTCCTTTTAACGAGGTTTACCAAACGGCCTTCAAAGAGGAGTTCCCAGCTCGTTCAGCTGTGGAAGTAGCTCGTCTTCCTCGCGATGTGAAAGTCGAAATTGAAGTCATCGCAGAGATTGGATAAGCTAGTTGAAGTTTGGTTTTGCCAAACTTCTTTTGATATAAGGAGAGATAGATGACAAAAAAACAACTTCACCTAGTGATTGTGACAGGGATGAGTGGCGCAGGAAAAACCGTAGCCATTCAGTCCTTCGAGGATTTAGGATATTTCACCATTGACAACATGCCGCCAGCCCTCTTGCCAAAGTTTTTACAGTTGGTCGAAACCAAAGATGATGACCACAAACTGGCCTTGGTAGTGGATATGCGTAGTCGTTCCTTCTTCTCGGAGATTCAGGCTGTTTTGGATGAATTGGAAAACCAGGATGATTTGGATTTCAAAATCCTCTTTTTGGATGCAAAAGATAAGGAATTGGTGGCCCGTTACAAGGAAACCAGACGGAGTCACCCTCTAGCAGCGGATGGTCGGATTTTAGATGGCATTAAGCTGGAACGTGAACTTTTGGCACCTTTGAAAAACATGAGCCAAAATGTGGTGGATACGACAGAACTCACCCCGCGTGAACTTCGTAAAACCATTGCTGAGCAATTTTCGGACCAAGAACAAGCCCAGTCTTTCCGTATCGAGGTCATGTCTTTTGGATTCAAGTATGGGATCCCTATCGATGCGGACTTGGTCTTTGATGTCCGTTTCTTGCCAAATCCATACTACCTCCCTGAACTCCGTAATCAGACAGGTGAGGATCAAGCAGTTTATGACTATGTAATGAATCATGAAGAGTCTGAAAGTTTCTATCAGCACTTGCTTGCCTTGATTGAGCCCATTTTGCCAAGTTACAAAAAAGAAGGCAAGTCTGTTTTAACCATTGCAGTAGGATGTACAGGTGGACAACACCGTAGTGTTGCCTTTGCCAAACGCATCGCTGAGGACCTTGCTAAAAACTGGCCTGTCAATGAAAGCCATCGTGACAAAGACAGAAGAAAGGAAACGGTAAACCGTTCATGAGAAAACCAAAAATAACGGTAATTGGTGGAGGAACAGGTATCCCCGTCATTTTGAAAAGCTTGCGAGAAAAGGATGTTGATATCGCAGCCATCGTAACAGTAGCTGATGATGGTGGCTCTTCTGGTGAGCTAAGAAAGAATATCCAACAGCTGACACCACCAGGCGATCTTCGCAATGTCCTGGTAGCCATGTCGGATATGCCTAAATTTTATGAGAAGGTTTTTCAGTACCGCTTTTCAGAAGAGGCTGGAGCTTTTGCGGGTCATCCTCTAGGAAATATCATTATAGCAGGACTTTCTGAAATGCAAGGGTCCACTTACAATGCCATGCAGCTGCTAAGTCTCTTTTTCCACACAACAGGAAAAATCTACCCCTCAAGCGATCAGCCTTTGACACTGCATGCAGTCTTTAGAGACGGTTCTGAGGTGGCAGGTGAGAGCCACATTGCAGATCATCCAGGCATGATCGACCATGTCTATGTGACCAATACCTTGGATGATGAAACACCCCAAGCCAGCCGTCGAGTAGTCAATACCATTCTCGAGAGTGACATGATTGTCTTGGGGCCTGGTTCCCTCTTTACATCGATTTTGCCCAATATTGTCATTGAGGAGATTGGGCAGGCTCTCTTGGAGACTAAGGCAGAGATCGCCTATGTTTGCAATATCATGACCCAGCGTGGGGAAACAGAGCGCTTTTCAGACAGTGACCACGTGGAAGTCCTCCATCGACACTTAGGTCGGCCTTTTATTGATACGGTCTTGGTTAATATCGAGAAGGTTCCTAGAGAATACATGGATACCAACCGTTTTGATGAATATTTGGTTCAGGTAGAGCATGACTTTACTGGTCTTTGCAAGCAGGTTCCTCGTGTGATTTCATCCAACTTCCTTCGTTTGGAAAATGGAGGAGCCTTCCATGATGGCGATTTGATTGTAGACGAATTGATGCGCATTATACAGGTGAGAAAATGAGTTTTACAGTCGCAGTAAAAGAGGAAATTCTTGGTCAACACCATCTCAGTCGTTATGAACTATCGGCCATTATCAAGATGTCTGGCAGTATCGGTCTATCTAGTTCGGGCTTGACCTTGTCAGTTGTAACTGAAAATGCTAAGTTAGCTCGGCACCTTTATGAGTCCTTTCTCCATTTTTATGAGATTAAGTCTGAGATTCGACACCATCAGAGAAGCAACCTTCGTAAGAATCGTGTTTACACGGTCTATACCGATGAGAGAGTGCAGGAGCTTTTAGCTGATTTGCGGCTTGCGGATTCCTTCTTTGGTTTGGAGACGGGTATTGATCCCGATATCTTAGCAGATGAGGAAGCTGGGCGTGCCTACTTATGTGGGGCCTTTCTGGCAAATGGTAGTATTCGAGATCCTGAGTCTGGCAAGTACCAGTTGGAGATTAGTTCCGTTTATCTGGACCATGCCCAAGGATTGGTCTCTCTTCTTCAGCAGTTTTTGCTGGACGCCAAGGTCATTGAGCGCAGGAAAGGTGCAGTTACCTATCTCCAGCGTGCAGAGGACATCATGGATTTCTTGATCGTGATTGGGGCCATGCAGGCGCGTGATAATTTTGAGCGCGTCAAGATTTTGCGTGAAACCCGTAATGATCTCAATCGAGCCAATAACGCTGAAACAGCCAATATCGCTCGAACGGTTTCTGCTAGTATGAAGACTATCAACAATATCAGTAAAATCAAAGATAGAATGGGTTTGGAAAATTTACCATTGGATTTGCAAGAGGTAGCGCAGTTGCGGATTCAGCACCCAGACTACTCTATACAGCAGTTGGCAGATAGCCTGAGCAATCCCTTGACTAAAAGTGGTGTTAATCACAGACTCAGAAAAATAAACAAGATTGCTGATGAACTATAAAACCACGAATCGTTGATTCGTGGTTCTTTTATTATAAACTGGTTGAGTGTTTGGGTTGAACTTTTTGTTCTGGGTCAATGTAGTTGATGGCATTGTTAACAGCTGTTGGAGCTTCACCTAGTCCTGTAGCAATCAAGTCAATCTTTCCTTCGTAGTAGCAGCAGTCTCCGATAGCATAGATACCTGCTTGGCTAGACTCTTGCTTGCTGTTGACGATAATCTTGTGACGATTGAGGTCCAGACCCCATTTTTTAAGATTGCCAACAGATGATTTGAAACCATAGTTGACAAAGAGATGGTCTACTTCGATAGTTTCGGTTTCATCTGATTTGACTTTGGTGATTTCTAGTTTATCGAGTGTCTTTCCATCTCCGATAAGTTGGCTAGGGACGAACGGTGTCTTGATGGTTACGGATGATTCTTGCAGAGCTTGCACACTATGTTCCAAGGCGCGAAAATTATCTCGACGGTGAACGAGAGTAGTTGGGGCAATCTTTTCAAAAGCCAGAGCCCAGTCCACTGCTGAGTCCCCACCACCAAGGATGGTCACTTTCTTACCAGCGTATTGCTGAATGTTGGAAACGTGGTAGTGGATGTTTTCATAATTTTCGACGCCATCTAGTTCGAGCGGACGCGGTTTAAAGGCACCGCCCCCCATAGCAATGATGACTGTTTTGGTCAGATGGCTTCCCTTGTTAGTTGTGATGGTGAATCCTTGATCTTGCTTCTCAATTTCAAGAACGGTTTCGTTTAGGTGAACAGGTGTTTCAAAGCCGTTTAGCTGTTCAATCAAGCGATTGGTCAATTCTTCCCCGGTTAAGTTTGGAAAACCTGGCACATCAAGGATTTGCTTCTCAGGGTAGAGGATGGCGGGCTGGCCACCTAGCTGGGGAAGGGAGTCGATGATTTGGACTTTGGCTTGGCGTAGGTGGGCGTAAAAGGCAGCAAAGAGCCCAACAGGACCGCCACCTACAATAGTAATATCATAGAGTTGAGACATGATTTCTCCTTTGTTTTTTCTAGTCAGTTTATTTTATCATATTTTTGCTTAATTTAAAATGAGGTAGGATAGGGAAAAAATGGGCAAAAAATGGTATAATGGTACAGAAAGTGTTTTGACAGGGAGGAGGCCAGGGATGAATTTTCAACAATTATCCAATTTGCAATACTGGACGAGTTTGTTTTCAAGTCCTTGGACGATAGTCATCAATCTGATTGATATTTTGATTGTGACTTATATTTTGTACCATTTTACCAAAGCGATTGCAGGAACTAAAATCATGATCTTAGTTCGGGGAGTTTTGCTCTTTATTCTAGGCCAGATTCTGTCCAATATGATTGGCTTAACGACTATTTCCTGGTTGATCAATCAGATTATCACCTACGGGGTCATCGCAGCGGTGGTTATCTTCTCGCCAGAGATTCGGACTGGTTTGGAGAGATTGGGTCGAGCTACTGATTTCTTCTACAATGCCCCTATTAGTGCAGAAGAGCAAATGGTTCGTGCCTTTGTCAAATCAGTCGAGTACATGAGTCCGCGTAAGATAGGTGCTCTGGTTGCTGTTCAGCGAGTGAGAACCTTGCAGGAATATATCTCAACTGGGATTCCTCTAGATGCTAAGATTTCTTCTGAATTATTGATTAATATCTTTATCCCCAATACACCCTTACACGATGGAGCGGTCATTGTCAGAGAAGATCGGATTGCCGTAACTTCAGCCTACCTACCCCTGACTGAAAATACAGGAATTTCCAAGGAGTTTGGGACACGTCACAGGGCAGCGATTGGTTTGTCAGAAGTATCGGATGCTCTTACCTTTGTGGTTTCAGAGGAAACCGGTGGGATTTCAATCACCTATAATGGAGTCTTTAAGCATGATTTAACCTTGGAAGAGTTTGAATCGGAGTTAAGAAGAATCTTGCTTCCAACATCCGAGAAAAAACAAGGTCTGAAAGAGCGTTTGCTAGGAGGATTGAAACATGAGAAAAAATAGTCTTTATATTATTTCTTCCTTCTTTTTCGCCTGCATCCTCTTTATCTATGCGACTTCAACAAACTATCAGAATAGCAACAGTGCCAGACAGGTGAGGACAGAAACCTATACCAATACGGTTCTTAATGTCCCAATCGATATTCAGTATGACAGTGATCAGTACTTTATTAGTGGCTTTACCTCTGAAGTGACCGTCTTTCTGACAGGGTCAAACAGAGTTGCATTGGCGAGCGAAATGCAGGAAAGCACTCGGAAATTCAAGGTCAAAGCTGACTTAACCAATGCCAGTGTAGGAACCATCGAAGTTCCTCTAACCATTGAAAATTTACCGAGTGGTTTGACGGCTGTTGCAACTCCGCAAAAGATAACAGTCAAGGTTGGTAAAAAAGCAAAACGAGACAATGTAATCGTTGTGCCTGAGATTGACCCTAGTCAGATTGATTCTCGTGTGAAAATTGATACAGTCACTGTGTCAGATGAAAAAGTAACGGTTATTAGTGACGAGGAAACTCTCTCTAGAGTAGATCGTGTCATTGCCATCTTGCCAACGAGTGAACGGATAACAGGTAACTATTCAGCCTCTGTTCCTCTACAAGCAGTCGATAAAAATGGAAATGTCTTGCCAAGCGTCATTATGCCATTTGACACTACAATGAAAATTACAACCAAGACAGTATCGTCTAGCTCGAGTTCTTCGTCAACGACCTCATCAACAGGGTCCTCGACTAGCAGCTCGTCTTCAACGAGTTCAGAAACAAAACCAGACTCGTCTAAACAGGACTAAATAAAATAGTAGAAAAGGATGATAAATAAAATGGGTAAATATTTTGGGACCGATGGAGTCCGTGGAGAAGCAAACGTAGAACTGACGCCAGAATTGGCCTTTAAACTGGGACGTTTTGGTGGTTATGTTCTTAGCCAACACGAAACAGAAGCCCCTAAAGTCTTTGTAGGACGTGATACACGTATCTCAGGAGAAATGTTAGAATCAGCCTTAGTGGCAGGTCTCCTCTCTGTAGGGATTCACGTCTACAAACTCGGTGTCCTTGCAACACCAGCAGTAGCTTACTTGGTTAAAACTGAGGGAGCCAGTGCAGGTGTCATGATTTCCGCTAGTCACAACCCAGCCCTTGATAATGGAATTAAATTCTTTGGTGGGGACGGCTTCAAACTTGATGATGAAAAAGAAGCTGAAATCGAAGCCTTGCTAGATGCTACAGAAGACACCCTTCCTCGTCCAAGTGCCGAAGGCTTGGGAACCTTAGTGGACTATCCAGAAGGTTTACGTAAGTATGAAGGCTACCTTGTTTCAACTGGAACTCCTCTTGAAGGAATGAAAGTGGCCTTGGATACAGCCAACGGTGCAGCGTCTACGAGTGCTCGTCAAATCTTTGCAGACCTTGGGGCTCAAATAACTGTTATTGGGGAGACACCAGATGGTCTTAATATCAACCTAAATGTTGGTTCAACTCACCCTGAAGCTCTTCAAGAAGTTGTCAAAGAAAGCCAGTCAGCTATTGGTTTGGCCTTTGACGGAGACAGTGACCGCTTGATTGCTGTCGATGAAAATGGCGAGATCGTCGATGGTGATAAGATCATGTACATCATCGGTAAATATCTTTCTGAAAAAGGCCAGTTGGCTCAAAACACCATCGTGACAACCGTTATGTCTAACCTTGGTTTCCATAAGGCCTTGGAAAGTGCTGGTATTAACAAGGCAGTGACTGCTGTTGGAGACCGCTATGTCGTTGAAGAAATGAGAAAATCAGGCTACAATCTTGGTGGTGAACAGTCTGGTCACGTAATCTTGATGGATTACAATACAACTGGTGATGGTCAATTATCAGCTGTCCAATTGACTAAAATCATGAAAGAAACAGGCAAGAGCTTGTCTCAACTGGCATCAGAAGTGACGATTTACCCACAAAAACTGGTCAATATCCGAGTGGAAAATGCCATGAAAGAAAAGGCCATGGAAGTGCCAGCCATTAAAACGATCATCGAAAAGATGGAAGAAGAAATGGCAGGGAACGGTCGTATCCTTGTCCGCCCAAGTGGAACAGAACCCCTCTTGCGCGTCATGGCAGAAGCTCCTACGACAGAAGAAGTTAACTACTACGTAGATACGATTGCTGCTGTTGTTAAAGATGAAATCGGAATTGACTAAAGCCTAGAAAACTAGATGAAATGATAAAAATGTGGTACAATTGCATAGTAAATTGTAGCAATGGGAGAGAAAAATGAATCTTAAACGAGAACAAGAATTTGTTAGCCAGTATCACTTTGATGCTCGTAACTTTGAATGGGAAAATGAAAATGGAGCTCCTGAAACTAAGGTAGATGTGAACTTTCAGTTGCTCCAACATGACCAAGAAAACCAAGTAACTTCTTTAGTCGTTATCTTGAGTTTCATGATTGTCTTTGACAAATTTGTCATCAGCGGAACAATTTCTCAAGTTAACCATGTGGAAGGTCGCATTGTTAACGAACCAAGCGAATTTAACCAAGAAGAAGTCGAAACTCTGGCACGTCCATGTTTGAACATGCTCAATCGTTTGACGTATGAAGTAACAGAAATCGCCTTGGATCTTCCAGGGATCAATTTGGAGTTTTAGTCATGAAATTAGCTGTCATTACAGATTCTTCAGCCTATTTAGAGGAGAAGACGCTGCAAAGAGAGAATCTATTTATCTTGGATATTCCTGTCAATATCGATGGAGAGGAGTATGTCGAAGGTGTCAATCTGACTGCTGAGGAATTTTATCAAAAAATGGCTCAGTCTGCAGAATTGCCTAAAACTAGTCAACCAAGTATTGCTAAACTGGATGAGATTCTAAGTTCCTTGAAAGATGAGGGCTATACCCATGTCTTAGGACTCTTTCTTTCGTCAGGAATTTCAGGCTTTTATCAGAACATCCAATACATGTTGGATGAGTATGATGGCTTGATCATTGCCTTTCCAGATACCCATATCACAAGTTCCCCTCTAGGATTTATGGTAGAGAGTGCCTTTGAATGGGCAGAACAAGGCGATGATTTTGCCCAGATTCAGGAGAAGTTGGGGATTCAAATTGCTGATAATTCAGCCTTTATCATAGTAGATGACCTCGACCACCTGGTTAAGGGAGGACGTTTGTCAAATGGGGCTGCTATCTTAGGGAATCTCCTCAGTATCAAGCCTATCCTCTACTTTAATGACCAAGGGGTGATTGAAGTTTACGAAAAAGTTCGTACAGAAAAGAAGGCAATCAAACGTTTGGTGGAAATCATCAAGGAGTTGACAAAAGATGGGAACTACCGTATAACAGTCATTCATGGGAACGCTCCTCAAAAGGCAGCGGATTTACGTCAGCTTTTGATGGAGAGTGGTGTGACTGCTGAAATTCCAATTGAAACCTTTGGTAGTGTCATTGGGACCCACCTTGGAGAAGGTAGTATCGCCTTGAGCTATACACCAATCGTCTAAATTGTTCTTACAGGCTTTGTATCTTAGCAATTGAACACGGCCTACCTGCCTCTTGAAAAAAGATGCCTGTCTTGCCTTTCATGGAAAGTCAGCGCCATTCCCTATTTTTCATGGGCAGCTAACGTCCTTTGTATCTTAGTCAGGAGTAGAGATGAGTATTCGAGTAATTATTGCCGGTTTTAAGGGAAAGATGGGCCAAGCTGCTTGTCAGATGGTCTTGGCTGATCCAGACTTGGACTTGGTCGCAGTTTTGGATCCTTTTGAGTCTGAGTCAGAATGGCAGGGAATTCCTGTTTTCAACGATAAGGCTGACTTGGCTGGATTTGAGGCTGATGTCTGGGTGGATTTCACCACACCAGCTGTTGCTTACGAAAATACGCGCTTTGCCCTTGAAAATGGCTTTGCTCCTGTCGTAGGAACAACTGGATTCACTAGTGAAGAAATTACTGAACTAAAAGCATTTTCCCGTGAACAAGATTTGGGTGGCTTGATTGCTCCTAACTTTGCCTTGGGAGCTGTCTTGCTGATGCAATTTGCGTCCCAGGCTGCCAAATATTTCCCAAATGTGGAGATTATCGAGCTCCATCATGACAAGAAAAAAGATGCTCCGAGCGGAACAGCCATTAAAACAGCTGAGTTGATGGCGGAAGTTCGGGAATCAATCCAGCAAGGTGCGCCTGATGAGGAAGAATTGATTGCGGGTGCTCGTGGTGCTGACTTTGATGGCATGCGAATCCACTCAGTTCGTCTACCGGGCTTGGTAGCTCATCAAGAAGTTATCTTTGGCAATCAGGGAGAAGGATTGACCCTTCGTCATGACTCCTATGATCGCAGCTCCTTCATGACAGGGGTCAATTTGGGAATCAAAGAAGTTGTCAAGCGTCATGAGCTTGTCTATGGATTAGAACACTTATTATGAGATTAACGCAAATGCCTTCTGAATTTCAGAAGGCTTTACCAGTATTAGAAAAAATTAAAGAAGCAGGCTTTGAAGCCTATTTTGTTGGGGGCTCTGTTCGAGATGCCCTCCTCAATCGTCCCATCCACGATGTGGATATCGCGACTTCTTCCTATCCAGAGGAGACCAAGCAGATTTTTCCGCGAACAGCCGATATTGGAATCGAGCACGGAACTGTCTTAGTTTTAGATGGGGACGAGGAGTATGAGGTAACCACCTTTCGGACCGAAGATGTCTATGTGGACTATCGCAGACCCAGTGCGGTTTCCTTTGTGCGTTCGCTAGAAGAAGACCTCAAGCGCCGTGATTTCACAGTCAATGCCTTCGCTTTGGATGAGACAGGCGAAATCATTGACTTGTTCCATGGTTTAGAAGATTTGGAAAACCAAGTCTTGCGAGCGGTTGGGGTGGCTAGTGAGCGTTTCAACGAAGATGCTCTGCGAATTATGCGAGGTTTCCGTTTTCAGGCCAGTCTCGGTTTTAAACTTGAGTCAGAAACTTTTGAGGCGATGAAGACTTTGACGCCGCTTTTGGAGAAAATTTCTGTAGAGCGCACCTTCGTTGAGTTTGATAAACTCTTGCTGGCACCTTTTTGGCGAGTGGGTCTGTCTTCCATGATTGAGAGTCGAGCTTATGACTATCTTCCAGACATGGCAGGAAGCCAGGACAAGCTCAACAGACTGTTTGATTTGGAGACTGAGTTCACTTTTGAATCTTCTGAACAAGCTTGGGCAGCTCTATTGAGGGCTTTGGAGATTAAAGATGTACAGCCATTTTTGAAACATTGGAAGACCTCACGTCAATTTGCAAAGCACGTTCAGGATTTGCTGACTATTTTGGCTCTACGAGAAGAAGGAGAGTTGAGCAAGCGTGATTGTTACCGTTTTGACTTGGATTCCCTTCTACAAGCTGAACGTCTTCGTCAGGCCCAAGGAAAAGCAGTCAACCCACAAACCATCAAAGAAACTTACCATAGTTTGACCATTCATGACAAGAAAGAAATTCAGATTAATGGTGGAATTTTGATTAAGGAATATGGTTACCAGCCAGGACCAGACTTGGGAGAAATTTTAACAGAGATTGAATATGCCATTGTCGATGGAGAGTTGGAAAATGATCGTCAAGCTATCCATGCTTACCTGAGGGAGAAAAGATGAGTGATTTTATCGTTGAAAAACTAAGCAAATCCGTTGGTGACAAGACCGTTTTTAAGGATATTTCTTTTATTATCCATGATTTGGACAGGATTGGTCTGATTGGTGTTAATGGAACGGGTAAGACAACCCTTTTGGACGTCCTTTCTGGCACTTCTGGCTTTGATGGGGACGTCAGCCCCTTTTCAGCTAAGAATGATTATCAGATTGGCTACTTGACTCAGAATCCAGATTTTGATGATAGCAAGACGGTCTTGGATACGGTTCTTTCCAGCGACCTCAAGGAAATCCAGTTGATTCGTGAGTATGAACTCCTCATGCTCGACTATAGCGAGGACAAGCAGGCTCGTTTGGAACGCGTTATGGCGGAGATGGACTCTCTCCAAGCCTGGGAAATCGAAAGTCAGGTCAAGACCGTTCTCAGCAAGTTGGGTATTCAGGATTTGTCGACTCCAGTTGGTGAATTGTCAGGTGGTCTGAGAAGACGTGTTCAGTTGGCGCAAGTTCTCCTGGGCAACCACGACCTCTTGCTACTGGATGAGCCGACCAACCATCTGGACATTGCGACCATCGAGTGGCTGACCCTCTTTTTGAAAAATTCCAAGAAAACGGTTCTCTTTATCACCCATGATCGCTATTTTTTAGATGCACTATCAACACGAATTTTCGAGTTGGACCGAGCAGGCTTGACTGAGTATCAGGGAAATTATCAGGACTATGTTCGCCTTAAGGCTGAACAAGATGAACGCGATGCCGCTCTCCTTCACAAAAAGGAGCAACTCTACAAACAAGAATTGGCCTGGATGCGCAGACAACCGCAAGCGCGTGCGACCAAGCAGCAGGCTCGTATCAATCGTTTCCACGATTTGAAAAAGGAAGTTTCAGGTGGCGTTGCTGATACAGACTTGACCATGAACTTTGAAACCAGTCGGATTGGGAAAAAAGTCATCGAGTTTCAGAATGTTTCCTTCGCCTATGAAAACAAGCCCATTTTGCAAGATTTTAATCTCTTAGTGCAAGCCAAAGACCGTATCGGAATCGTTGGGGATAATGGTGTGGGGAAGTCAACTCTGCTTAATCTGATTGCAGGGAGTCTTGAGCCGACTAAAGGTCAAGTTATCATCGGTGAGACGGTTCGCATTGCCTATTTCTCTCAACAAATCGAAGGCTTAGACGAGAGCAAGCGCGTTATCAATTACCTGCAGGAAGTAGCAGAAGAGGTTAAGACCAGTGGTGGTTCTACGACTTCCATTGCAGAGTTGCTAGAGCAGTTCCTCTTCCCACGTTCGACGCATGGAACCCTGATTGAGAAATTGTCTGGTGGAGAGAAAAAACGCCTTTATCTCCTCAAATTGCTTTTGGAAAAACCAAATGTTCTTCTTTTGGACGAGCCGACCAATGACCTAGACATTGCAACCTTGACAGTCTTGGAGAATTTCTTGCAGAGCTTTGCAGGTCCTGTCTTGACAGTTAGCCACGATCGTTATTTCTTGGATAAGGTAGCGACCAAGATTCTCGCCTTTGAGAATGGCAAGATTCGTCCTTTCTTTGGCCATTACACCGACTACCTTGATGAAAAAGCCTTTGAAACAGAGATGGCCAATCAAGTGCAAAAGGCCGAAAAGGAGAAAGTGGTCAAGGTCCGTGAAGACAAGAAACGCATGACCTACCAAGAAAAGCAGGAGTGGGCAAGCATTGAAGGCGAAATTGAAGCCTTGGAAAATCGTATCGCTGCTATTGAAGAAGAAATGCAGGCAAATGGCTCTGACTTTGGTAAGCTGGCTACTCTCCAAAAAGAACTGGATGAGAAAAACGAAGCACTCCTTGAAAAATACGAACGTTATGAATATTTAAGTGAGTTGGCATGATGGAAGAAAAAGTCATTAAACGTAGTCCCAAGAAAATCATTTGGAATGCCTTGTTTGGCCTAGCTTCGGTGCTTTTCTTCTTGTTACCTCTCTATTATCTCCATTCGTATTCGGAAAAGGGGACGGGACTTCATACGATAAGTCGTTTGTTAATGCTGCTTGTACTTTTTTGCGCTGGAATAGTCATTTATCAGACTTACAGACTTTTAAGCTCGGATAAGGAATATTTGAGATGTACTGTTGAGGGGTTTTACTACAAACCGAATCCAAAGAAACCCAGTCATTTTTACGCTTGGGCAGATGTAGAGGAATTTTCCTTCTCTCGGATTCGAGGGAAGTATAGGGATTCCTACCGGATTGAAGTTTGTTTTAAAAATAAGAAAAATGTGAAATCCCAATCACTTCTAGCCCTACTGAAGAGAGACTGTTTCCCTTTTCATCCGTCAGCAGATTTGATTATCCCTATCTTTCTACTAGATGTAGGTCTTCCTGAAAGGGTATACGAGACCATGAAGTACTATGAAAGAGAATGGCGTATCGAACAAAATCGCCAAGCGAGAAAACAAGCTTCGAAAGGCAAATCTTCCAAACAGCTATAAGCCCGTTTAGCTTAAAGACAATCAATCAAAAAAGCCCTATCCACTGGATAGGGTTACTCTTTGTCTTCTTTTTTTGTTTCCTGGTGGAAGATATTTTGCCAAGTTTCATGGCGACGCCAGATACTGGTGTGGACGATACCATCTAACTCATAGCAAATGAGCTTGGTTTTTTGACTAATGGAAGTAATCTGAATGTCCTTGATTGTAGTAGGTAGTTCTTTTGCAGCTTTGTAGGCGCCCTTGTCCATCTGCTCTCCATCTTGACGGATATAGAGAAAGTCCTCAGCAAGGAGTTCTTCTAGCTGATTCCCTTGGTCAATCAATTGCTCGCGCATGAGTAGTTTTTTATAGACATTGTCCAAAATTTCGTCTTCAGGTATAGGAGCAGGTTCGATGTGAATATCAGTATCAAAAACACCAAATCGTTCTTCTAGCATAGACTCAACCTGGTCCGCAATTTCGTGACTTTCATAGACTGATAGGTCGGGATTCATTTCCAGCGTGATATCAAGGTAGATATTGCTACCGTAGGTGCGACCTCTTTGGGACTTAACCTTACTAATCTTTGGAATCTCCATGATGGCCTTCTGGTAGTCCTCTAGCAGAAGGTCGTCAAAACCATCTGAAAGACTAAAGGAAGACTCGATGAAGATATCATAGGCTGTCTTTAAGATAAAGAAAGTGATGATGATAGCGACCAATTTATCCACGATTGGATAATTGAAACTGCTGGCTAGGATGGCAATGGAAGTCCCAAGCGAGGTGACAGCATCGGAAAGATTGTCCTTAGCAGCTGCCTTGAGAGCCTTGGATTTGGATTTCTTACTGAGGCGTGTGTTATAGAGATAAACAGCAAACATGACCGCTGCCGAAATGATTCCTAGAGTTGCACCCAGAGGATCAATGGGTGTTTGTTCTCGACTGAGGATTTTCTGAATAGTGTCCCTAAGAACATCAAAGCCAACGTAGAACATGATGATGGAAGTAATCAAACTAGCCAAATCTTCAATCTTCCAGTGACCGAAACGATGGTCACGGTCTGCAGGCTGGCGTGCCATACGAATACCGATCAGAAGAGCAACATTTCCGATAATATCTGATACGTTGTTGAAACCATCCGCTACCAAACTGGAAGAATGTAGGAGGTGGCCAGTCGCTAATTTTGCCGTAGACAAGAGGAGGTAGGTCGAAATGCTGATAATGGCACCACGTTCCGCCAACTTGAGATTTGACATGGATTGGTTCATCGGACTTCCTTTCTAGTGCTGAGATTCTGTTTTCATTATACTGGTTTTCATGGGAAAATTCAAATTTAGTCTTGTTTCATCAGATTTAAACCCTTGAAAATTATTCAAATTTTGATATAATAGTACTACTCAAGGGAGTAGCTGGCAGAAACCTGTGATAGTGTCGTCATTCCGAATTGTATACTGAAAAGTATGTTTTCCGGCACTATCTTAAACAGCGAGACTTGTTATGATTAACAGGTCTCTTTTTGTTTGTCATAAAACTAAAAGAGAACTTGTTTTGCACACAATGTCAAGGAGGAGACACATGTCAAAAGAACAAAAACGCCAAGCGTTTTACACTCAGAGTCCTGAAGAGGTCTTGAAGTCAGTTGAAGCAACTGAACAAGGTCTCTCGTCTAGCGAAGCGCAGAAACGCCTAGCTGAATATGGACGCAATGAACTGGAAGAGGGTGAGAAAAAATCTCTCCTAGTCAAGTTTATTGAGCAATTTAAGGATTTGATGATTATCATCCTAATTGCTGCGGCTATCTTGTCCGTCATAACTTCTGGTGGGGAAGATATCGCAGATGCCATCATTATCCTTGCCGTGGTTATCATCAACGCTGCCTTTGGTGTTTACCAAGAAGGAAAAGCAGAAGAAGCCATCGAAGCCCTCAAGTCTATGTCTAGTCCAGCTGCTCGCGTTATTCGTGATGGGCACATGGCTGAGATTGATTCAAAAGAATTGGTACCAGGTGATATCGTTGCTCTTGAAGCAGGTGACGTGGTGCCAGCAGACCTACGATTGCTAGAAGCTAATTCTCTTAAAATCGAAGAAGCAGCTTTGACAGGTGAGTCTGTTCCAGTCGAAAAAGACTTGACTGTCGAGCTCTCTGCAGATGCTGGTATTGGTGACCGTGTCAATATGGCCTTCCAAAACTCAAATGTGACTTATGGTCGTGGTCTTGGCGTTGTTGTCAATACAGGTATGTACACGGAAGTGGGTCATATCGCTGGCATGCTCCAAGATGCGGATGAGACGGATACACCACTCAAACAAAACTTGAACAACCTTTCTAAGGTCTTGACCTATGCAATTTTGGTCATTGCCCTTGTTACTTTTGTAGTCGGAGTCTTCATTCAAGGTAAAAATCCACTTGGTGAGTTGATGACATCTGTTGCGCTTGCTGTTGCAGCCATCCCAGAAGGACTTCCTGCTATCGTGACCATCGTTCTTGCCCTTGGTACTCAAGTTTTGGCAAAACGAAACTCTATCGTTCGTAAGTTGCCAGCAGTTGAAACACTTGGTTCAACTGAGATCATCGCTTCTGATAAGACTGGTACGCTTACCATGAACAAGATGACAGTCGAAAAAGTCTTCTATGATGCAGTCCTACATGATTCAGCTGATGATATTGAACTAGGTCTTGAAATGCCTCTTCTTCGTTCTGTTGTTTTGGCTAATGATACTAAGATTGATGCAGAAGGAAACCTGATTGGGGATCCAACGGAAACAGCCTTCATCCAGTATGCCTTGGACAAGGGCTATGATGTTAAAGGATTTTTAGAGCAATATCCTCGTGTAGCTGAGTTACCATTTGACTCAGATCGTAAACTCATGTCAACGGTTCATCCATTACCAGATGGTAAATTCCTCGTAGCAGTCAAGGGAGCCCCTGACCAACTTTTGAAACGTTGTGTTGCTCGTGATAAGGCTGGAGATGTTGCTCCGATTGATGAGAAAGTTAATGACTTAATTCACACAAACAACTCTGAAATGGCTCACCAAGCCTTGCGTGTTCTTGCGGGTGCTTATAAGATTGTAGACAGCATTCCAGAAAACCTGACTTCTGAAGAGCTTGAAAACAACTTGATCTTTACTGGATTGATTGGAATGATTGACCCTGAACGTGCCGAAGCAGCAGAAGCTGTTCGTGTCGCTAAGGAAGCGGGAATCCGTCCAATCATGATCACTGGTGACCACCAAGATACAGCGGAAGCCATTGCCAAACGTTTGGGAATCATCGATGAAAATGACTCGGAAGACCATGTCTTGACTGGTGCTGAACTCAACGAACTTTCAGATGAAGAATTTGAAAAAGTCGTTGGTCAATACTCTGTCTACGCGCGTGTATCTCCAGAACACAAGGTTCGTATCGTCAAGGCTTGGCAAAAACAAGGTAAGGTTGTTGCTATGACAGGTGACGGTGTTAATGATGCGCCAGCTCTGAAAACAGCCGATATCGGTATCGGTATGGGAATCACTGGTACAGAGGTTTCTAAGGGGGCTTCTGACATGATTCTTGCAGATGATAACTTTGCGACCATTATCGTCGCAGTTGAAGAAGGACGCAAGGTCTTCTCAAACATTCAAAAGACTATTCAGTACTTACTTTCTGCCAATACTGCTGAAGTATTAACTATCTTCTTATCAACCTTGTTTGGTTGGGACGTCTTGCAGCCAGTTCATCTCTTGTGGATCAACTTGGTAACAGATACCTTCCCAGCTATCGCTCTAGGTGTTGAGCCTGCTGAGCCTGGTGTCATGAACCATAAACCACGTGGACGCAAGGCAAGCTTCTTCTCAGGTGGTGTTTTGAGTTCTATCATTTATCAAGGTGTACTCCAAGCAGCTATTGTTATGAGTGTTTATGGCCTTGCGATTGCTTACCCAGTTCACGTGGGTGACAATCATGCTATTCACGCAGATGCCCTCACTATGGCCTTTGCAACACTTGGTTTGATTCAGCTCTTCCATGCCTACAACGTCAAGTCTGTTTACCAATCCATCTTGACAGTCGGACCATTCAAGTCTAAGACCTTCAACTGGTCTATCTTGGTATCCTTCATCCTCTTGATGGCAACAATCGTTGTAGAACCGCTTGAAGGTATCTTCCACGTAACCAAACTAGACTTGTCTCAATGGGGTATTGTTCTAGCTGGAAGCTTCTCAATGATACTTATCGTCGAAATCGTCAAGTTTGTTCAACGTAAACTTGGTCTTGATAAGAATGCGATTTAAAAAGAAAGTCATCTTCGGATGGCTTTTTTTGCATTTGAGGGAAAGGACTAGAAGTCGCTCCCTTTTGTGCTATAATAAAGTAAAGTAGCAAGGAGTGAAAGAGAATGGAAAAGAAAATTGTCCTAGATGCCTTATTTTTGTCGCAGGTCTCAAAACCTGCAAGTCAGGAAGACCTTTATCTGGCTAGAGATTTACAGGATACCCTGCTGGCTAATCGCGAAACCTGTGTCGGTCTAGCGGCTAATATGATTGGCGTGCAGAAGCGCGTGATTATCTTTAATCTTGGCTTGGTTCCCATGGTCATGTTTAATCCCATTCTCCTTTCTTATAAAGGACCTTACGAGACCGAGGAAGGTTGTTTGTCCTTGACTGGTGTTCGAACGACGACTCGTTATGAAACGATTACGGTTTCCTATCGTGATAGTAAGTGGCAGGAGCAGACCATTACGCTAACAGGTTTTCCAGCTCAGATCTGCCAGCATGAACTGGATCATTTGGAAGGACGGATTATTTAGGAGGAACTCAGATGAAACGCATACTATTTGAACTTGTTTTTATCGCAACGACCTGGTATATATTTTTACCACCCTTCAATCTGACTAGTTGGGAATTCATCTTCTTTCTCTGTGGGCATTTGGTGGTGATGGGGATTTTGTTTAGTTTCCGCAAGGATACCAATCTCCTCAAAACTGTTTACCTACGCCATGGCAAGGCTACCAAAGATCTCAATCTAGAAGGATTCCTTTTTACCAAACTTAGTAGAGGATTGTTTCTGACTGCAGCTATCATTTTTGCCCTTGCTGGTCTGGTAAGCCTAGTAACCTCTAGCTTTTTCCAAGCAAAAAATTATGCTAATGTGGTGTCTATCACAGAAAAAGATTTTAAAGATTTTCCTAAGAGTGATACCAGTAAGGTTCCAATCCTAGATCGGAGCACTGCAGAGAAGATTGGAGATCGTTATCTAGGCTCTCTGACGGATAAGGTCTCCCAGTACGTAGCAGCAGATACTTATACCCAGCTGACGGTTGATGGCAAACCCTATCGAGTGACTCCTTTGGAGTATGCCGATCCGATCAAATGGTTTAATAATCAGTCCAAGGGAATTGGCGAGTATATCAAGGTTGATATGGTGACAGGAAATGCGGAATTGGTGGATTTAAAAACGCCCATGAAGTATTCAGACTCTGAGTATTTTAACCGAGACGTCAAACGCCATCTTCGGATTAAGTACCCAACCAAGATTTTTAAAACGCCCTCCTTTGAGGTGGATGATGAAGGCAATCCCTTCTATGTAGCAACCGTTTATCAAAAGCAGTTTGGTCTAGGAGTCCCGCGTCCTTCATCTGTTATTATCTTAGATGCCACCAATGGAGAAACCAAGGAATACAGCTTGGATGAAGTACCAGAATGGGTGGATCGTGTCTATCCAGCAGAAGAAACCATCCAGCAAATCAACTATAACGGCAAGTATAAAGACGGCTTCTGGAATGCCTTGATTTCTAAGAAAAATGTTACCCAAACGACCGAGGGCTATAACTATCTTTCTATCGGAAATGACATTTATCTCTATACGGGGGTGACTTCAGCAAACGCTGACGAAAGTAATCTAGGATTTATCCTTGAAAATATGCGCACTGGTGAAATCACCAAGTACAATCTAGCATCAGCAACCGAAGAATCAGCCCGTGCTTCCGCAGAAGGAGCAGTGCAGGAAAAAGCATATAAGGCTACCTTCCCTATCCTTGTCAATCTCAATGACAAACCACTCTATATCATGGGCTTGAAAGATAACGCAGGCTTGGTCAAGGAGTATGCATTGGTCGATGCCGTGGAGTACCAAAACGTCATCGTAGCAACTACGGTAGATGAACTCCTCAGCAAGTATGCCAATAAAAATGACCTCGAGTTGGATAATGAAACGGTAGAAAACATCAAGGGTATCGTCTCAGACCTTAAATCAGCTGTCATCAAGGGTGATACCGTCTATTTCTTTAAAGTTGATGGCAAGATTTATAAGGTCAAGGCTTCCGTATCAGACGACCTTCCTTACCTCGAAAATGGTCAATCCTTTGAAGGTCAAGTTGGAAAAGATAATTACCTCAAGACCTTTAAAGTACAATAATACTCTTCGAAAATCAAATTCAAACCACGTCAGCTTTGCCTTGCCGTACTCAAGTACAGCCTGCGGCTAGCTTCCTAGTTTGCTCTTTGATTTTCATTGAGTATAAAAATAGGTTTTCTCAGTTCAAGGAGAAAAAAAGATAAATTCTTATCTATCTTAACAAGCTTAGCTGGCACAGCCCTTGTTCTCGTGGCTATCTGATTAGGATGACCAAAATAAACAGAGAAACCTCGGTATGAACCGAGGTTTTTAAGATGAAATTCTTGGTCGTGGTTGAAAAATATGCTACACTAACAATATGAAAATTTTAATCCCAACAGCAAAAGAAATGAACACAGACCATCCTTGTATCGAAGCGCTCCCCTTGAGGGAAGAAAGTCAGGTAGTCCTTGACTCACTGGCGCACTACTCAGCCAGTGAATTAGAGACTTTTTATAAGGTATCTGCCGAGAAAGCAGAAGAAGAGTACGCTCATATTCAAGCTCTAAAAGATTACAGGGCTAAAAACTATCCAGCCTTGAAACTTTTCGATGGTCTCATGTATCGTCACATCAAACGAGATGGGTTAACCGAGGCTGAACAAACCTATCTTGAAAATCATGTCCTGATTACCTCGGCTTTATACGGTGTTGTCCCCGCCTTGTCGCCCATGGCTCCTCACCGTTTGGATTTCTTGATGAAGTTAAAAGTTGCTGGTAAGACTTTAAAGAGTCATTGGAAGTCAGCCTATGATGAGGCGCTTCAGGATGAGGACTTGATATTCTCACTCCTATCATCAGAGTTTGAAACCGTATTTTCGAAGGAAATCAGAGAAAAGATGGTGACCTTCAAATTTATGGAGGACAAGGCAGGTCAGCTGAAAATCCACTCAACTATTTCAAAAAAAGCACGTGGCGCCTTTTTGACCGCCTTGATAGAAGGGCAAGTTCATACAGTCGAACAAGCTCGCCAGCTCAGTTTTGCAGGTTTTGACTACCGACCTGATTTATCAAGTGATTTAGAACTCGTCTTTGTGAAACAAGCATAAAACCAGCTCATTCGAGCTGGTTTTTGCTAGATTAGTTGATGGCTACAAGAAGGTCGTCCGCTTGTTTTGCAAGTGATGAAGCAGTTGCTTCTTCTAACACCAATTTTCCGTCTGCCCAAGCAGAGTCATTGACACGAGCAGCTGTAAAATCACCAACGACTTGTGTACGGATAAATGGCAAGAGGTCTTTGTAAATAGCAAAGAGTTGATCGTGACCAGCATTGGCTACAGATGAGACAGTAACAAACTTGTCTTGGAGGGCAGAAGCACCACGTGTATCAGACAAGTCAATGGCGCGAGAGAGCCAGTCAAGCAAGTTTTTCACTGTTCCAGGGATAGAGAAGTTGTAGACTGGAGAGAAGATCCAGATAGCATCCGCAGCAAGGACTGCTTCACGAGCAGCAGCTACAGCTGGATGAGTTGGAACTTCCAAATCTTGGCTGAAGAGAGGAACAGCTGAGTAATCAAGATAGCTAACTTCTGCTTTTCCAGCAAGTGCTTTTTCAGCTTCGAGGGCCATTTGGTGGTTGAAAGAACCTTGGCGAAGTGAACCGACGATAAATAGTACTTTTTTAGACATGATGTGTCTCCTTTAGTTTAAAATTCAAAGAGCGAGCCCTTTTGTTACCATCTATGTTACAACAAATGATACTAATTAGTAATAATTTTGCTCACAAATTTTTAAATTTTTTTAAAATGCGGATTAAATCTTCCTTTTCGCCATCTTCCAAGATGCTGAGTGCTTCTACGATCGAATCGATATGGTCAGGAAGAACCTCTTCGATTTTTCTGCGTCCTGCAGGTGTTAATTTCAGGAAAAAAGAGCGACGATCCTTGGAGTCGCAAGTTCTAGAAATCCACCCATCTCGAACCATATTTCGAATGACAACAGTCATGTTTCCAGAAGTGGCCAACATTTTTTCAATCAAATCCTGAATGCGTAGTTCCCCCTTGCTATAGA
>OJYN01000018.1_pt1 | contig 82992 bp, 80 predicted proteins | sample 1611671 | NCBI WGS metagenome assembly OJYN01 (sample SAMN04436759, study PRJEB24849) | human gut metagenome | biome: human gut; feature: NICU; material: stool | host: Homo sapiens | place: USA: Saint Louis, MO | collected 2011-02-25 | reverse complement strand
ATATGAATTATTATTTGCAAACAGTACTTAATACTCTAACATTCCATCTGTATAATTTATAAGAATTGTTGCATAACTTGAGCCACTTCAGGCAAATGGAATCGCTTTGCTCTATCTGATCTCGCTACAAGAACTAATTGACGGAAACATAGTTTCGATGCTAAAGGATAGAATTTAACTTTATCATCATCGCCCTTACTATTTAATGTACTTGGCAAGAAAGTAATACCATAATCATCTTCTACCAGGGATCTACAAGTGTCAAGATTTTCAGAGCCAATAACCGCTTTAGGCACAAAGGATTCAGCCTGACATAGACGATTTACCAAGGTTCGCAACTTAAGGCCTTCTCTTATGAGAATAAAAGGAAAAGACCCAAATGGTGCTATCTCATGTATTCCATTCGGTGTCATGAGCGAGTCAGCAATAGCTATAGCTTTTTTATTCTCTACACTAACAGCTAATAAAATTTGCTCATCTAACACAGGATAACTTTCAAGGGCCTGAGAGTAGATTGGTGTTGGGAATAGACCTACATCAACCAATCCATCACAAATTTGTTGCTCCAAAAAATGGGACTCCCCTTCTACTACATGAAATTCCCAGGATGGCTCAATTTGTTGAAAGCTCTTCAATGTTTTTCCCAACATATGGTGACCATAGAATTGAGATAATCCAATACGCACATGATAAGCCGCATCAGACCCTTGATTAATGATCGACTGCGTTAAAGCCTCTACCTTTCCTACTAAAGGCATACCCTCTTTAGCAATTTGTAAGGCTGCAGCGGTTGGTACAACCTTTGTCCGATCTCGAGCAAATAAAGGTACACCTAATTCAGCCTCAATGCGACGAATACTTTGACTCAATGCAGGTTGAGAGATATATAGTTTTTTAGACGCCTTTGAAAATGATGCCATCTCAACGATGGTACTTATATATTTAATATCCTTTATATCCATAAAAACACCTTATAACAAAACATTATTGATTTATCATAAGTATATATTACCACAAAAGAAAGAGCCCTCCATAAGGAGGGCTCTTTCTTTAAAGTTTTAAATAATCTCAAGACAGGAGTGCAACTGACTCAATATATTACATTAGAGTTTTTAATACATCCAATACTTCTCGGGGCAATTCGTTTTTATGACCAATAAGTTTTTCTACATAGTCATAGCGGAACTCAAACGCTTTGTGTAATTGGTGATGGTATTCACGCACTTGGAATGGTGGTTCAAATCCAGGAACCTCAACATAAGAGAGGTTTTCATATTTATAGAATGGTTTGAAGTCCAATGTGCCTTCTACCAAACGTTCCAACAAATCAAGAGTTACTTCTTTTGGAATTTTCTCTTCCAAGAAGAAACCTGTGTTCATGATGTAACATTGTACGCCACATTCAGAGAATAGTTTTTTGTAACTTTCATAGTCACGAACCAATGGATATGTACGGAATGGATTTGCATATGGTTCGATAACAAGTGCATTTGGATCAACGTGAGCATCCAGCTTTTCAGCAGTAGAACGACGTGTCGCCAGTGTTGCGCCCATTGTAGATGCCAAAACAGGGTCATTAATTTTAAGGATTGGTGGCAACGTTTTATCCTTCATAAGCCATACAATGGCATTAACTGGTTGATCTACGTAGTTTACACGATTATCTGTCCAGAATTGAGATTTAATAGCGCGACCATTATTATTACGCACATCTTCTGCCAACACAACCTTATGGCCATCCTCATCCATAGTTACGCCAACATTTTGTAGAGTCAACAAGAATTCATTAGCAGGATGTTCCACAGGATAGTCTTGCATTTTGTCAAAATATGTAGGTTCAAGAGCAATAGAACTCAAGTCATTAGTATTGATGATATACGCATCGTCATGCAAGATAGAAATATCATAACGACCATCATGCTTTTCATGAGTTAATGTGGATTTACCAGAACCGGACAAGCCAAATACACCGATTGTATAGCTTTTACCATTGTCAAGATTGTAACGTTTCATACCACCGTGGCATGCTACATAGTCGAAGCGGTTCGCCAAGGACCACGCCAATGTAAGGGTACCTTTTTTATGTTCACCGAAGTAGCGCATACCAAGAATCATAGCGCAGTTATGAGCTGGGTCAAAAATAGCAAGCCCACCTGGATGACCTGGTACCACATAGTCAGGATCAGAATAGATATAAATGTCGCCTTCTGGAATTTCTACGCTATCATTGTAGAATTCTTTTACAGCTGCATCAAAGAACTTAAAGTTCATGATCCAAGAATACAAAATAGATGCGTGATCTTTTGGAATCATCAAATGAGCACGAGCAGTAAATTTTTTATCAAGACCTACGATAGTATCAGCAGAAATCCATTCTTTACCACGGCTATCATAGACTGCATCACGTGCAATATTAGCAAGCTCCACTTCGTCAATGCCTTCATCGCCAATAATACGACGAGCTTTTGCATAACGACCTGTAGTTTTACCATCATTTGTAACAAGTACCTTTGCATCAGCTGGCAAACCTTGCTCGCATGGTTTATATACAGGCATATCGAGGACGATAACGCCAGGTTCTTCAGTGGCAAATTGGTACGCTTGTGCCACAGATGTAATAGGCGTTACATTGTTTCCATAAAATGCAGTTTCAATAGTACTGCGCATCTTAGAAAATAATGGGTTTGTTTTAATTTCACTTTGCTTCCAAACGCGTCTTGTCGACATAGTATCCAGATCCTCACCTTTAATATATACGTAATTTCTCTTGTAAAAGTAGTTTAAGATAAGAAAATACTGCATCCGCAAATACTTTCATTATGTTTTATTGTACCCTTTTCAGACAAATTTGTATACACAAAAGAGATGAATTATAAGAAATTAATGCATGCTTATCCCGAATTAGTGCAACATATTTATTTTCTAGCTTTATTAATAAAGCCATCTATTTTACCAATCAAATCATCTACATTAAAATCACCGCGCTCTGCAATCATCTTAATAGTAGCTACCTTTGCCATCACTTTTACCATCGGCGTTTTCAACTTCTCAAATTTAGGATTTAAGGAAATCAAATAATCTACCACTTCAGGGCTCTGTTTAATCAAGTTAGATAGAGTTGTCTTTGCATCGATATGGAAACGACCGTCAGCATCGGTAGTGAGTGGTTCTTCATCTACTTCTTCTGCAGCCTCTTGAGCTAGGGATTTATCATTACCATTACTATTGTCTGTATTTCCTACAAAATCAGTCTTATCCCAAGTCAACAATGTACGAGAGCCTTCAAGCTCACGTATATGAGTGCAATCTTGCATCATTTCGAGGACGCCGCGGAATTTACCATGTTCATCACGTACAGCCGTGTAGATTACATAGATAAACAATCCCGGTTTATTAATCCAGAATTCAGCTTGGCTTTGTTCACCAGAACGGAACTTCTCAACGATTTCTTCTACTACGTGAACAGATTTTGCTGGATGACAATTCTTCACTTCACGACCAATAACATTGGCACTGCGAGGGAATATACGATGTGGCGTATCACTATAAAACTTAACGAGTTCATTTTCATCAACATAAGACAAATCTACTGGAAGATGACGGAACAGCAAATTGATTTGCTCTAAGGTCAATTTGCCTGTCGCCACATCGAGGACTGTATCCTTGCCAACTTGTGCTCCACCTACAGGACCTACATACTTAGATAACAAGCCTGCCAAATCATTTAGAAACTCATTAGATACTGCACTATTTTGACCAGCAGCATTTCCATTTAATGAGGCTGCGGAATCGTTAATACCGGGCACGACATATAAACCTGGTGCGTTAATAATAGCATAGCCGATTTCATGGTCATTTTTGCTCATTCGCACAAACTCTTCATCGCTTAATAATTTAAAGGATGTTGGCAATAAAACCTCTAACTCCTTAGAGTTCAAATCACGTAACTTTGCCAATGTTTCTGGAACAGATGCTAAAAACTCCTCATATTTATCTTCCCGAAGCAAAGCATAGGATGCAGAGATAGCATCGCGCACGCCATCATCAAAGGTCCACATAATACGCGTTGGACGATCAAACCCATGATTTTCTAACATTGGATATAATTGATTTTGCTTACGAGATAGATGGATACGCCATTCTGCTAAGGAATCAAACACGCCGAGCCAAGGATTTTTAATAAACTTATCTTGTTTTAATAATTCATCCGCTTCAAGAGCTACCTTTTCAACAGCATTGATTTCTTCTAAATAAGCCCACAATGGATGATTCTCTGGGTACTCATTTTCGGCACGCACTAATACACCGTCAAATAAATTCAACAAATCATCCATCTTGTCTAGTATTTCTTCATCCTTATAGACACCTTTCAAACTTTGCTCTGCATAAGCAAATTCATCAGGCGTACAAGTGCCTAACTTTTCTTTTAAAATACGGTTACCCTCTTCCAAGGATAATTTACCGTCTAAATAATCCTCTTTAATAGATACAATAATTCTGTACCGTTCGTTATTAATGTCTAGCTTTTGCTGTAATGGATTCATATGCTTATACCTCCATGGGTCAAAGACTATTAGTATATACAATATATTATTACTATATTAAATATACATTTATTGTACTTATTTTGAAAGTAATTTTCAGTTGCTGTGGATACATTTCTCAAGATAATTGAGCCACAAAATACTTTCACCCCCATATAATTAAACCCTTAAGTACTTTCACCAGCACATAAAAAGGCACCCATACAATGTATGAGTGCCTTCTATTAATTTCTAAAATCAATATATTCAGTTTTAGAAGATGCTACTGGATTACCATCGGAATCTGTAGCAGGGGTAAAACGCCATGTAGAAATTTTTTCAACAAGAGCTTCATCAAGGGCCGTAACGCCACTAGATTTTACGACCTCTATATCCCCTACAGAACCATCTTCATTAATGGTAAAACGCACATCTGCACTATGAATCGAATCGCCATAACCAGCAATATTAATTTGATCTACAGATGGAGTAGATATGGCTACAGGCAATTGGAATGGAGCCGCCAACACAGAGGCTACCATACTAGTTACAAACAATGCGCTTAACACAGTACAACGCAACACCTTTTTCATCACATTCTCCTTATTTAGCTGTTACAGCATGTTTAGGTAGAGTAATTGTCATTCCAATAATAGATTCATGAGCCTTTTGGTCCATACCAATAGCAGGTGTAAACTTCCATTGTAAAATGGCTTTTTTCACCGCTTCGTCAACTGGAGCATAACCAGAAGAACGTTCCACGAATACATTTTTAACATTCCCTTTTTTATCAATCAAAAAGCGTACGCGCATAGTAGGTGCTACGGTAGCTGTTTGAGGAACCTCAGGTAACTCAGGTTTTACAATTTCCACTTCTCGCGGAGATTCTAAGAACTTAGCTGCATCAGCTGTATAATTACCTAATACGCCAAAAGATGCAACAAGTAAAGCCGCCGCAGTGAATCTGAATAATTTATTCATAATAAGCCTCCTAAAATAATTATTTTGAGTCTATGAATAATATCATACTAAATAAAGATGAATATTTAAAGAACATTTTCTTATTGATAAAATTTCTCATTTATGATATATTGAACACAAGATAACTATTCGAACTTACATATCAGGTAGATATGACAAAAAAACTACACAAAGGAGGTTCATCATGAGACGTAGAAAGCGTATTCAAATGAAGGTCATGATGGTACTTGGTCTCGTTGCCCTCGTTGGGCCAAACCATCTACAAGCTCTTATTCACTAAATGATCATGACCCAAGCAGACGAACGTATAACTGCCACTAGCCGCTACGTTAGTAGCGGCTATTTTTCCGTTTAAACTCAGAGAAATATTCCTTTTCAAATTAATTCATTATTAGAGCAAAATATTTCCCTCACACAAGATCGTTAAAGTTTTTAAATTTAGTATCTATAAAAAGGAGGTTTATTATGAAATTCAATCGAATCTTACTAATCGTCGTATCATTAGCACTTATGTTGTTCGCATTAGCAGGCTGTGGAAAAGATGGAGCGCAAGACAGTCAGAAAAAATTAAATGTTGTGGCTACTACCACAATGTTAACGGATTTGGTGAAAGAAATCGGTGGTGACCATGTGTCTGTACAAGGGCTCATGGGTCCTGGCGTAGACCCGCACCTCTATCAAGCAAGCGCTGGCGATGTAACAACTATGTCTAAGGCAGATGTTGTGGTGTACAACGGCATTCACTTAGAAGGTAAAATGGGTTCCATTTTTGACAATTTAACAAAACAAAATAAAGCTACCATCCGCGTATCTGACGCTATTGATCCAGCTACTCTACTCGACTTTGACGAAGAAGATGGCGTGAAAACTAAAGACCCTCATATTTGGTTCGACGTAGCGAATTGGAAACTAGCAGCAAAAGCTGTATACGAAGGTCTTGCTAAAGCAGATCCAGCTCACAAAGAGGATTTCAAAAAACGGTATGATGCATACCTCACTAAATTAGATGAAACAGATGCATACATCAAAACTCAAGCAGAATCAATTCCTAAAGAATCTCGTGTTCTCGTAACAGCACACGATGCTTTCCAATACTTTGCTCGAGCTTATGGCTTTGAAGTAAAAGGTTTACAAGGCGTTAGTACTGCTACAGAAGCAGGCACACAAGATGTGAATGAACTTGTTCAATTCATCGTAGATCACAAAATTAAAGCGATCTTCGTAGAATCTTCTGTACCGCACAAAACGATTGAAGCCGTTCAAGAAGCAGCTAAGGCTAAAGGCTGGAACGTTGCCATCGGTGGTGAATTATACTCCGACTCCCTCGGTTCTGAAGGCACTGAAGGTGGCACATATATCGGCATGGTAAAAGCCAACATCGATACTATCGCTAAAGCACTTAAATAACAAATAACGTTTCAAAACAAGGACGACATACAGTGTACGTCCTATGTAAGTACAAGTACTACTAACAATACAGCAATAGTAGCACTATTGATAAAAGGAGGTCTCTATGGAATGGGCCGTTGAAGTTGAAGATATGACCGTAGCTTATACGACAAAACCCGTACTATGGGACGTAGATATGAAGGTACCCATCGGTTCCTTAGCGGCTATCGTCGGCCCTAATGGAGCCGGTAAATCTACATTATTAAAGGCCATGTTAGGCCTATTAACAGTTATCTCAGGTAGTGTTAAGTTTTATATCGACCACCACCTTGCAATGGACAAAAAGGATTACAAGAAAATCGCCTATGTACCTCAAAGCGGTAGCGTAGACTGGGACTTTCCTACTACCGTATTAGACGTTGTACTTATGGGTCGCTATGGTCATCTAGGTTGGTTCAAACGACCAAGTAAAAAGGATAAGGAGCTGGCCCTCTCCATGATTGAAAAGATGGGCATGAGCGACTATGTAAATAGGCAAATCCGTCAACTTTCAGGGGGCCAACAACAGCGTGTATTCCTCGCGAGAGCCCTCGTACAAGAGGCAGATATTTACCTCATGGACGAGCCTTTCAAGGGCGTCGATAAAACGACGGAGCACGCCATTATCTCTCTTTTACAAGAAATGAAAGCGCGCGGTAAAACGGTGATCGTCGTACACCACGATTTAAATACGGTACCTCAATATTTCGACTGGGTAACGATGGTCAACAAGCAAACTGTTGCCTATGGTCCCGTAGCAGAGACCTTTACCGATGAGGCCATCGAGCGCACCTATGGCAAGGGGAGGACTGTATGACCATACTCCAATCCTATACGACACAGATGGTATTGCTCGGCACGGCTCTCTTGGGCCTTGCCAGTGGTATTGCAGGCACCTTCGCTGTACTGCGCAAGGAAAGCCTCATCGGTGACGGTCTCTCCCACGCGGCACTGCCCGGTGTAGTCATCGCATTCTTGCTGACTGGTATAAAAGACATTGAGGTACTCATTATAGGTGCTGCCCTGTCCTCTATCACTGCGGCGTGGCTCATAACCATCACCGTAGAAAACAGTAAAATCAAATTCGATGGTGCTCTGGCTACTATACTATCTGCTTTCTTTGGTCTTGGTATGGTTCTACTCACCTACCTTCAAAGTCTGAACAATGCAGGTCAGGCGGGGCTTTCAAAATTTATATTTGGACAGGCCGCCACCATATTAGCCCGCGATGTGTACATTACATCGGCGGCAGCGCTCATCATTATCGTTTTAACAGCCTTATTTTGGAAAGAGCTAAAGCTCATTTCCTTTGACGTAGAGTACGCTAAAACATTGCAAATTCCCGTCACCTTTACACTCATTTTATATCGATCCCTATTGATCATGACCATCATCATCGGCATTCAATCAGTAGGTGCTATCTTGATCAGTTCCCTACTCATTGCACCGGCCGTAGGGGCCCGTCAGTGGACAAATAAGCTAGGTACCATGTGTATACTAGCCGGTCTATTTGGCATGGTATCTGCTATGGGCGGTACCATTTGGAGTACAACAGTACAAAAACTGCCTACAGGTCCTGCCATCATCGTCATTCTGTCGGTTATTGTACTGTTGAGCCTCATATTTGCACCTAATAGAGGCATCTTGTGGCAATATCGTAGAAACAAACAATCAAAACAAGCTTTATTATCAGAAACTGCAAATATAAGTCCCGCCGATTTACAACAAAAGATATATAGAGCCGAGGGTGGACAGCCTCGCATAGGAGGTGCCCCATGACAGTACATACAGAGATTTTACTCATCGCCATCGCCGTATCCATCGCGTGCGCTATCCCTGGTGTATTCCTTGTGCTACGCCGCATGTCCATGATGGCTGACGCCATTACGCACACCGTATTCCTTGGCATCGTGCTCGCTTTCTTTGTAACGGAAGACTTAAACTCTCCCTTGCTTTTAGTAGGGGCAACCGTAGTCGGTGTAGGAACGGTGTGGCTTACAGAGATGATTCATAACACGGGCCTCGTCAACGAAGACGCATCCATTGGTATCATCTTCCCCCTTCTATTCTCCATTGCCATCATTCTCGTCAGTCTCTATAGCGGTAACGCACACCTTGACGTAGACACCGCACTTCTAGGGGAAATCGCGTTCGCCCCATTCGACAGATGGATGGTAAACGGTACCGACTTAGGTCCTGTATCACTATGGATATCCCTAGGGGTAGCGGTAATCAACCTCGTATTAGTTATGCTCTTCTACAAGGAATTGCAGCTATCTACCTTCGATCCACTATTAGCAGGGCTCTTCGGCTTCATGCCCGCCCTCATCCACTACGTGCTGATGACCATGGTATCCCTTACCGTGGTGGCTTCATTCCAAGCAGTAGGCGCCATCCTCGTTATCGGCCTCATGATCGGACCTGCGGTTATCGCTTATTTATGGACGGACTCTGTGAAAGCCATGCTCACTAGCAGTATCATCATCGGCATTATCTGTGCTGTCATCGGTACAGAAGTCGCTTTCACCCTAGACGTATCCATTGCAGGTGCTATCGCAACAACAATCGGTCTAGCATTATTAATTGCCGTTATTTGCACGCCAAAGACAGGCTATATTGCAACCTATCTTCGCCAACGCCACTTGCGTCGTCACTATCGAGAAACGATGATGCTCTGCCACATCTATACCCATATGAACACACCTGTGGCAGCCATTGAAAACGGTATCGGCACCATTCACGAACACTTGAACTGGAAGCCAGACTATACCCACCAAGCCGCATCACACCTTAAGAAACAAGGCTTGTTGTATGTAACAAATGGGTACTATATGCTGACCGATAAAGGCGTGGCGCAAGTAAAAGAAATTATTTAATTAACCATATGGATTTTGGTATACACAATAATAGGCAAATCCGTATAGTCTAATTACATTAATGGTAAAAACTTAATATTTTTCCCAACAAAAAAGAAGCTGAAATCAATGCACTGCAAAGATTTCAGCTTCTTTTTCATGGGAACTATTATATTCAGTTTTATTGTAAAACTATAAATAGTTAATCCCTACTCATTTCTAAGCACCTAAAATACGATTCGCATTTGATACCATTTAGCACCACCATGATCAGACTCTGATTCGCCTTCATTTAGAAAACCAAACTTGGAGTAGTAATGAATCTTTTCTTCCTTACAGGTTAAAATGACACCCTTTCGGTTTTCCTCTCTAGCCAATTCTATGAAAGCCTCGATTAACTGACCACCTACACCACGGTTGCGGTATTCTGGCAATGTATTTAGACCAAATATCATCTGCCATGAACCATGGGGATTATGTAAGGAAGCATCGGCGAACATCTCATCCGTTAAAATTTCATCATCCGTTACAAATCCATCGATAAAACCAATAGGTGTATCGCCGTCAAAGGCAATTAAAAACTGACCTACATAATGATCTAATCGCTCCTTAAAAGCCTCACGAGGCGCCGCTTCAGCAGGCGGAAAACAAGTCGCTTCTATATGTGTCACTAAATCTAAATCAGCGGTTGTCGCTTTTCGTATTAAAATATCCATATCCTTCTCCATCGTATATACATATCTGTTTTAGTATATACCGTTTACATAACAAAGGCTACACGTAACTCTATGTACGTGTAGCCTTTTATTAACAATGTGACCACTTACTTGCTATACAGATTATCCGATCAATTATCTTTTTGTATATTTAGGTACGTTCCGATACTGCATCGGCAATGAATCTTCTTTAATTTTAAATCCATGCTTCTCGTAAAATGGTGCATTCTTGTTATCACCAATCATAACATTAATGTACAAGTAAGACTTATAAGCCTCTTTCACCATTTCTAGCAAACGACCAGCAATACCTCGGCCATGATAATCAGGATGAACCAGTACATAATTGATGAAGCACACCAACTCGCTATCATCCATAACACGAATAAGACCAACTAAACGATCGCCATCCCAAGCAGAAATCACACGAGATGAATTCATAAGAGCCTTATATAATCGATCTGGAGACTTGCCCACCACCCAACGAACAGACAGAAATAAATCTGCTGCTTGTTGAGGGGTAAAATTCTTATCTGCGGTATAGGTAATTGGCATATACACTCCTTATCTGCAATCATTACATACATTTAGCGCTTCACTATTTATTCCCAAACGGTTTATGTTGAAAGATTTCTTTTACAATCCCTTCACCAACAATAGTACTACCTTCCATGATAAGGAACTCTGTACCTGCTTGTAAAGTAGAATAATCTACAGTTTCATAAAGTGGCAACGCATTAGCTCGTATTGGCCGATTAAAGATGACATCTTCACCATCAATAAAGTTTACTCCTAACAGCTGTTCAGAGTCCTTTATAACAAGATGAGGACAATACTTTCCATTATTTAAATTTGGTGGAGTTCTCCGCTTCTTGCTGAAGAAAGTAACTGTGCAGCAAATAGTAAAATCTAAATCGCTCATATTAGGCCTCATCAACTACATATACCATATCACCTGTAAAGTATATGTTCATTATACAGTGTACAGGATTCCCTTCGGTCCATAACCACCCTTGGAATACTGCTCGGCCCCAGTTATAAGTCTCTGTAATGACCTCGAATTCACTTTCACCATATTCCTGTTGATACTGAGGCAACTCAATTCTTTTACCTGTGAAAGCATCTAATATTGTACTATTAAAGACGAGAATTTCTAGATCATCAACATCACATTTCTCAAATACAATCTTAGCCTTATGAGTCTGTTCATCACCATTCTCATAGGAAAAAATATAATCAAAGGTAAAGATTAAACTATCGTCTACGTATTCTATTTTTTGTACCCTTGCATCGTGGAGAGAATATTTGGGATACTCACCAAAAGATTTTGTCGTTTTCATAGGACCTCTATTTTCAAACAACTGTTTAACCAAAATCTATAACTTAAAATCAGTATACCAATTTTTTTGTATAACATAAAAGGAGCTGTAACAAAACAGCCCTCAATCATTAATATTTAAATACCTAAAGTAAAAACCTCTTTATAAAATGCTATCATGTCTTTTGCATATTTCGCAGCCTGAGGAATGCCCAATCTTTTATAGTAGTCAGCTACTATCTCTTGATGATTCTTCAAGAGATCGAACTCAATTATATACAAAGCAATACTCGTTTTAGAATATTTTCCTATTTCAATTGTAGTTGATACATCCTCCTCAGATATTTCCTCTCCTTTTGGAAATTCTCCATCAGGATACTCCTCAATAGTATCGTCGCTATATTGCAAAAACTTTTTAGACCAAACGATAATATCTTTTCCATATTCTTCTATCATTTGCTCGTAAAACTGCACCATCTCTTTTTCTGAAAGCACCTTACAATTAAAGCCTTCTAGTAAGAATTGTCTCTGTCTTAATCGATTTTTTAGCTCTTCTACTTCAACACTTTGTACGTCTTGATTAAAGTTGTCGACACCTAGTTCTTTTATAATATCTAAATATATGTCACTAACTAAAAATTCTTTTATGGTTTCCATACCCTGATTTCCTTAAAGATATCTACTAGTAACAACAAAATAGAAAAAATAAATTAGAGCAACTACTACTTTCACAAAAGGCCTCTCACCATAACGATGAAAGGCCTTTGTATATGTATTCTTTAAATACTATGTTGTTCTAATTTTTATTCCCACTCAATTGTAGCAGGTGGTTTTGATGTAATATCGTACACGATACGGTTGATGTGTTGTACTTCGTTTACGATACGTCGGGAGATTGTGTCCAATACGTCGTAAGGGATGCGTGCCCAGTCAGCAGTCATAAAGTCTGTTGTTGTTACGCCACGCAATGCCAATGTGTAATCGTATGTACGGAAGTCACCCATAACACCTACGGTACGTGTAGATGTTAATACTGCAAAGTATTGGTTGATGTCGCGATCAAGGCCAGCTTTTGCAATTTCGTCACGGAAGATATAGTCCGCATCACGCAAAATGTCGAGTTTGTCTTTCGTAATTTCACCCATTACACGAATAGCAAGACCAGGACCTGGGAATGGTTGACGCCATACGAGGTAGTCAGCCAAGCCTAATTCAGAACCAAGTTCACGCACTTCGTCTTTGAAGAGGTTGCGCAATGGTTCGATAAGGCCTTTAAAGTCTACAACTGCAGGCAAGCCGCCTACGTTGTGGTGAGATTTGATAACTTCTGCTTCACCAGTACCGGACTCAATAACGTCAGGGTAGATTGTACCTTGCGCCAAGAAATCAACGGAGCCGATTTTACGACCTTCGTCTTCAAATACGCGGATGAATTCTTCGCCGATAGCTTTACGTTTCGCTTCTGGATCTTCAAGACCAGCCAATTTATCTAAGAAACGTTTTTCTGCATCGACACGGATGAAATGCATGCCGGAATCTTTGAAAGCTGCTTCAACTTCATCGCCTTCGTTTTTACGCATTAAACCATGGTCAACAAAGATACAAGTCAATTGGTCGCCAACAGCTTTAGAAATAAGAGCTGCCGCAACGGAGCTATCTACACCGCCTGACAATGCCAACAATACTTTACCATCGCCTACAGTGTTACGGATTTCATCAATAGCAGTTTTTGCATAGTTTGCCATTGTCCATGTGCCTGTGAAACCACATACTTCATACAAGAAGTTGTGAAGCATTTCTTTACCATGTTCAGTGTGCAATACTTCTGCATGATATTGCATAGCGTATAATTTGCGCTCTTTATTTTGCATAGATGCAACAGGGCAGTCTTTTGTATGCGCAATGATTTCGAACCCTTCAGGAACTTTTGCTACATAGTCAACGTGAGACATCCACACAACTTGGTCTTCGTCCAAGCCTTTGAACAATGGAGATGTAGTGTCCACTTTAGTAGGTGTTTTACCAAACTCACGGTTATCAGCAGATTTAACTTCGCCACCCAATGTATGCGCCATAAATTGCATACCATAGCACATGCCAAGAACTGGAATACCAAGTTCAAAAATCTCTTTTTCGATTTTTGGAGAGTTTTCTTCATACACGCTGTTAGGGCCACCTGTGAAGATGATACCTTGCGGTTTTAATTCTTTAATTTTGTCCAGCGCTTTGTTGTATGGATATACTTCGCAGTATACGTGATTTTCACGAACACGGCGCGCGATCAATTGATTATATTGACCACCAAAGTCAACAACAATAACAAATTCCTTGTTTTCCATGCCTTCCTCCATATGCATCTATTTGTGAAAGTATATTCACTATTTTTTAATACCCTTACATTTCTGTACTGGCGGTGCGTTTTCTCGAGCAAAACGCTAAATTTCATTACATTTCATTATACCATACGAAGTATGTGGACTCCATATATTCCGTATGAAATTTATGATTAATATTTTAATGTTCGGATTTTGGTTTTACTCTATACAAAACTCAATACAATAAGATGACCTGTAAGCGGTTTTAATCTTTTAAGAGACTATTCTTTATCAGGCTCACGTTTAGACATTTTTACAGCACCTACAGGACAGATGGAATAACAATCGCCACAACCGATACAGCCTTTACCTATGTTAAACCGAGTCTCTCCTTGGGTGATGCATTGAACAGGACAATCCACGGCACACGCACCACACTTAACACAAGTATCATCTATATTAAACTTTAGATTTCCCATTCTACATCACCTCCTACAGGTTTAATCAAACTAACTTAGCATTCGCTCTAACATCAGCTAAAGCAATGTATTACCTATAATACACTTTCGAGCAATGCCTCACTATAAAACCGACTGGAATACAAACCGACAAACAAATATATATAGTATCTCAGATTTGCACATATCGAGCACAATCCAAATTAGAAAGATTTATTTTTAACTGGTAGTATCTCAAATTTACACATATCGAGCACAATCCAGATTAGAAAGATTTATTTTTAACTGGTAGTATCTCAGATTTGCACATATCAAGCACAATCCAGATTAGAAAGATTTACTTTTAACTGGTAGTATCTCTAATTTGAGATATGATTACTGTTTTTTTAGTAATTCATTATTGTACGCAATGGCGGAATAGATTGCTTTGGCCACGCCATGATGGTTATTATCTGTCGTCACATAACGCGCTGCTTCTTTAATATTTGGCTTCCCATTGCCCATAGCTACGCTAGCACCTGCAAAACGCAGCATGGATAGGTCGTTTTCACTATCCCCTAAGGTCATGGCTTCATCGGGACTAAATTTCCAGTGATTTGCCAGTGCTTCTACAGCGGTCCCCTTTGTGGTATGTGGTAGTACGAATTCGAGATTACCTTCACTAGAGAGCAGTACATCATAAAAGCGTTCACGACCTGTACCATCATGAGACATACCTTGATATTCATCACGCAAATCTTGTAAGATTCGTTGACGCATCGGTTCATCACCGTAGAATATTTGAATTTTCTCAGGACCTTCATCCAAAGATTCCATATGAGCTAGTAGGTCACATACCATAGTACGCGTTGCTAAGATAAATGGGCGAATATTAGGTCTAAAGAAGAAATTAGACTGTTCTACTTCACATTCAGATAAGTTATCATTTGCTGCTTCATCACCTTCAGCCAAGGCATAGTGATCATGGGTTTCACCAGGTAGATGTCCCTCATGTACACCAAGTTGAGGATGATTCATTAAGCTAGGTAGATGATTATCCATGAGTCCAACCGAACCTTTTGTATTAGGCGATTTACGCTCACTAGCACATGCGCTTAATCGTTCAGGCGTAATGCATCTGGACGGTGGATACATACCAAAGATTTTATCTTTCACATAAGCCTCTACATAGACACCATAGGTTAAAAGTTTGCGCAACAAATAGAGTGCTTGTTCTTTATCAAATGTTACATGGAATAAAGTGCGTTTTTCATCTTTATCCATTACATAGGCACCATTGGTACACATAAAATAGCGTAAGCATGGCAACTTCTCGATGACATCGTTCATTTCATTCCAAGCACGACCAGAAGCGATGGCTACACGAATGCCACTTTCACGAGCGGCACGAATCGCCTCGATAGCCTCATTAGGAATTGCTTTTGCGTCGTTAACTAATGTGCCATCAACATCAGAGGCTATAAATTTAATAGGCTTATCACCCTTGAGACCTATGTAGTTTTTAATTTGTAATGTTTCAGTTGAGGACATGATGTCTCCTTTAATACGGTATATAAATGGATAGATATTATTTTCAATCAGTAGTACAGTAATAGTTACAAATATATCTGTTAAAAGAATACACAGATAGTATGTAAGACATAGATAGTATATAAGGCATAGATAGGAAGTGAAATCATATGCGTATCATAATTGATCGAGATGCTGTTTGTGCAGCTGATGATGTTAGTTGGCATCGCGAAGAATTTACCGTACCAGATGATATGTCCATAGCCGGTTTATTTGAATTTCTTGAGCTTAAGTACATTCCGGTCATCGCTGGAAACAACGTGGTATGGGCGCTCTACCACCACGATATTGAGGTAGGAACCTATTTCACCAAGATTCAAAGTTTTATCAATGCCAACTTGCCATTATCATCTATTATCAGTAATTCTGAAAGAGGCAATGAATTCTATCTAAGATATTACAGCTCGCCCCATCGATATAGAAAACACTGTATTAGCATTAACCCCTTATCTAAATGCTAGTTGGTGGGATTGCATACAAATAAAATTATTTAGATTCATTAAATTCAGCTACTTAGATGCATTAAATTCAACTACTTAGATGCATTAAATTCAGCCACAATCTCTTCTAATACTGCTGGGTTTTCTACCAAACTTAATAATGTACGACCAATAATATTGGCTCCATCAAGGATTGTTTGTTCAATGGTTGGTTCTAGCATAGCGGCTGCAAATTCTTTAGAGTGGCATACTTTATCGTCCCCAGCGAGTCGCAATTTAGGGTGGAATGCAGCACATTGATAGCTAACATTACCAATGTCTGAGCTGCCCCCGATATCTGCTGGGCCTGGCTTGAAATCAATGCCCATATCAGACATTACGTCTTCAATGAGAGCTGTTCCTCTATGGTTTTGGTTCATATCATCATAAGGATTGCCATAGAACTCTACATCTACAGTAGTGCTAGTACAGAGAGCGGCCCCTTCAAAGATGTTCTTAATCTGTTCAGATAGACCATTCAAATATTCACGTTCAGTATGACGTACGGTTACCTCTAATTCGCCAAATTCAGGAATGACATTGGATGCAGTACCACCAGCAATGATCCACGTACCAATACGACTTTCAGGACGTACTTGTTGACGCATCATATCCATTGCATGAATAGCAAGTTGTACACCATTTACCGCATTGATACCATTCCAAGGCTCACCAGCTGCATGAGCTGGTTTACCATGATAACGAGCGCGGAAACAGTCCAGCGCCAAGAATTGTGAATTAGGTCGTGTTTCTTCCCCATCAAGATGAACCATGATAGCAAAATCATAGTCTTTAAACACCCCTGCATTACACATATCCACCTTGCAACCTGTGGCTTCTTCATCAGGTGTACCGATGATATCGATGTCCATATTGAAAGCAACGCCGTCTTGTTGCATTTTATGTAGTGTTAATGCTGCCAGAACACTCATAGAACCGCTGGCAGAGTGACCACATGCATGACCTACTTCAGGGAGTGCATCATATTCACATAGGATAGCCAAGCGCCCCTTTGGATTATCTACCTTTACAGCAGACGCCATAAACGCAGTTGGTAGGTTACAAAATTCATAAGTTACATCCATACCATGTTTTTCGAGAATAGAACCAATCGTTTTTACGGTCTCAAATTCATGACTAGAAAGCTCCGGATTCTTAGCTAATGTATAGTTAATAGCAAACGCATCCGGTGCGAAGCTTTTACAAAGATCTGAAAAGGTATTCGTAAGGGACATATTACCTCCATGTATATATCCTAATTATTGTAAAAATTATAATACTCTACAATAAAGAATAGAAAACTCATTTACTCTTAATTATACAATGTTATTGCCTATTATTGTAAAATTCCGTACAATATAAACAGAATTTGATAAACTATGTATATGGATGTTTGAGGAGGTTTCTATGTTTAAGTTCAAAAAATTGACAGCCATCGCCCTCGTAGCGGTAGCAGCAATGGGTTTATTGGCTGGTTGTGGTAATGACAAACCAAAAATGACACAACAAGAAGGTGTATTGCGTGTAGGTTCTGAAACTACATTCCCACCATTCGAATTCACTGAAGGCGATAAATACGTTGGTTTCGACGTTGATTTGTCCGAAGCAATTGCTAAAAAACTTGGTTTAAAAATGGAATTCAAATCCATGGGCTTCGATGCTTTAATTCCAGCAGTTCAATCTGGCGACATCGATATGATCGCAGCAGGTATCAATGCTACACCTGAACGTGAAAAAGCATTGGACTTCTCCGATGTATACTTCGACCAAGGTGGTTTCATCACAGTTGTTCGTAAAGACAACACAACAATCCATAACATGGATGAATTAGCAGGTCATACTGTAGGTGCTCAAATCGGTACTATCCCTGTTGAAATGGCTCAAAAAATCCCTAATACAACAGTAAAACAAATTGATTCCAATGCTAATATCTTCATGGAATTGAAAGCTGGTACAATCGACGGTGCTATCATCGATAACGCAGTGGCTATGTACTACCTTAAACAAGGTGCTGACAAAGACCTTAAACTCGTAGGCGAACCTACTAAAGCTGAAGGTACAGTTCTTGGCATGAAAAAAGGCAACAAAGCTTTACAAGAAGCTGTTAACAAAGCTCTTAAAGAACTTAAAGAAGACGGCACTTACCAAAAAATCTACGACAAATGGTTCGGCGATTACAACAAAAAATAATATCTATCTCTATAAACTAGGATAAATATAACCCCTCTGAAAGACTTCAGAGGGGTTTTTTCCTCTTTTGCGGTCTCTTACGTTCGTTATATAATAAATATGTATTCTATAGTAAATGTAATTAATATAAAGGAGGCCTTATGGCACAGTACTTTACGGAACGCCTAGAAAAGGTCTTCCACATGATTTTCACATCATATAATCAAGAGATGGCGCAAGAAGGCTTACGCCAATTAGAGCTCATCGTAAACAATCAGCAAAGCCCTGAGCAAACGAAGCATCAAGCCTTGCGCAACGATATGACTACCTCTCTGGAAAACGAAATCGACACTAAAGAGGACGCATTAAAAATAGCTAATGATCCAGAGGCTCGCGAGATAGCAGATGCGTATGCTTTGTTGGCTCGTATCTACGCAGGACCACGCTTTACATGGGAGGAGTCAAACTTCCCCGAAAATAATATGCGCACTTATCAATGCTTGCACGATAGTATTCGTCGCTGTAGTCCTATTGGTACCTTACAAGCATTGCGTATCAATGGAACGATTACACCTACTGTTGAAAAGGATATGTTAATCTCCTTTGATGACGCCTTTCGTATCGTTTACGACTACGCGGAGCAAGGTGATGCTTTCTGCCAATACATTATAGGCAATGTCTTTTTCTGGCGCGATGATGATCGCATTAGCCTAGCTCGGGATATGATTACACCGCCCCGCCTAAGCTTGGCAAAACGGATTCAACAAAGCTTACAAAAAGGTTCTATACAAGAACGTATTGGAGCCTTACAAGGCACTGTTTCAGACGAAACATTACAGGAAAATGCTACTACATTCGCCAAAGAATGGTTTAACAAGGCCCTCAACAATGGACTTGCCATGTTCCAAGGCAATTTACGTAACATCTATATCGACGAAGGCGATTTTGATAATGCGCGCCGTGTAGCTTTAACGGCTGCTGAGCTAGGTAATCCAACCATGATGCTCTACACCGGTCTAGACTGTCATGAACATGGAAAATTTGAGGATGCTTTCACATGGTTCACGAAAGGTGCCTCCTTGGGCCAAGCTGAAAGCACAGCCGAATTAGCGGATTATTACTATCACTTTTATGATACAAAAGAGCTGCGCCGCCTAATTCCGTATGATCCTGTAAAAGCAATCGGCCTCTACCGTCGCGCAGCTACTAAGCATTTTAGCGACGCCGGCTATGCTGCATTGCAAGCGGCCTTCGGTTATATTTTCCACATAGGCCACCTTCCTCTCGACTGGGGTCTCATTGCAGACTTAACACACATGGCAGCCACAAAAGAACGCTTTATGTTCTCCTTGCCATACATCGGTTACATGCGCATCCACGGCTTAGGGGTAACAAAAAATATACGTTTCGGTGTACAATCATTAACACGTGTACTAGAAGAGGAAAAGCGCGCATTAGAAGAGGAAGATCGCGTTCTCTTTTACGATATTACACGGGCTTTAACGCGAGTTGCCTTAGGGTATGCCTATGAAAAAGGTTATGTCACTGGCAAACCAGATTTAGATACTGCTGTAGCCTATTACGAGGAATCCCATCAATATATGCTGTCTCACAAGGCAACCCTTGATGAGGAGTTAAAGGATATCCCTATCGATGATGAAGCCGAAGATCGCCTAGCGGCCTTCGAAGAAATAGACGGTCATTGGCACTATAAAGAGGGCTTTACAGAGTCTACCTCAACAGTACGCCCTGGTCATACGAAATGGCCTCAAAATGCAGCTCGATTATCTATAAATATGGATGACTTCTTATGGGACACCACCTTATATGATTGGCAAACCATTGAGCATGCTTTAGAATCACAAGAAGAAATGAAACTGAGCTTTTACAATCATTTTCTATCAGTCCCAGATAAATTACGCAACATCTTTAAACTAGATGTAAAGCGCATACCAAGAGATTCATACCAAGTACGATTACATGGATATGACCCTACAGAAGGTCAAGAGGTTATCTATCGAGCGCTATTCAAGAAAGAGGATGCTATACATCTGTTAAAAGACCTTTATGATAATCATCAGTTACCTATATTTGGTGATAACTGGTCTATTGAAAAGAATGAGGAAAAACCAACGTGGCACTATGTACTCGACGTAGATCAACAAGCTTTCTTGCTTGAAGAATACGACGATGCGAATGCCATGATACAAACAGCATTACAAGGCTTAAAAGACAAAAAGTACGAACAAATTAATATCCGTACCCATGACTTTATCGGCCCTTCCTATTTTATTTTCAGAGGCAATCAAGCAAATCCTTTTAGAGTGCAACTCTATCTGAAAGAATCCATGCGCCACTCCATCGACGAGGATGGTAAACCTCTCGATACACCAGGCAATACCTATTTATTTGAACAACAGTTAGGTAACGAAGTATCCTTAAACTATTGGATTCAAAAAACAATCAACACCTTGGAAATACCTGAGCTAGACAATTGGAAAAAACTCAGTGTGCCTAAGGCATTACAATAAAAATGACCCAGAACATAAAAGGAGCTAGTACATAAAGTACTAGCTCCTTTTTATAACCTATAAATAGACTAAACTATTATAAATGATCATGAGGGTAATGAACACGGAAATTCCTATAAACCAACATCGACAAACTGCTGTTCATAAATATTTTCCACAGTTTCTTGTACAACCATATCGCTACGATGTACCTTATCAAGCATCTTGGAACGAGCCGTTGTAATCACGCTTTCACTATGTTTACCACCACGCCAAGCAAACTTGGATGTGCCGATGGTATATTTCAAGGTCGCATAAGGACCACTCAAATGATGAGATGCCGTTTGGTAACCCGCATCAAGAGTAAGATGCGGTGTGATATGGAATTCTGCCCCCAGTTTAAAACCTTTTATGGCATCCCGTTTATTTAATTTTCCATAGCCTACTCTTACAGCCTCTCTACCACGCCAATTATAATAGTCCGCATAGACACGAGCCCAACGAGCATTTTTGAAAGTTCGTGAGTATCCTACATCAAATCCACTGGCAGCAACCTTTTCTGATAGCATCCAATGATTTTCATAAGCAGCTATACCATAATTATAAAGACTTTGATCAGGATCCATCCCATATGGATACAATCCTGTAGGATCACCCAATACAACACTACGTCCATGGAGTCCTATATATTTTCTTTCATCAGTCCCTAGATTTCGGTACAGATTAGCATGAAATTCATTAAGGCCTGCCACATATTCTACACCGCCACTAACGCGCTTATAACCACCTTTAAACACATGGTCATAGAACGCATTAACACCAACATAAGCATGTTCACCTTTGCTAAGACGACGATAGCCAATGCCAATATTAGCATTCATTCCTAATGATTCTTTCTTATCTGTTTGCTTATCATGTGTTATAAACGTCCCTGCAGGTCTGGCTGGCTCCAAATAACTATCTAATTTATAAGATGAAATTTTTTCTCCACTACGCCCAATACGACCTTGTACAAAGACAACGCTTTTAGCGTTTTCATCATAATGGGTTATAGGTTGCAAGGTCTCAATATACAATTTATTGATTTCAGTAGATTTTGAATTTTTCGAAGTTACAGTATTTAGATCATCATGTCTCATCGATGATTCACCAACATAATGGTGCTGACTATGCATCTCTTTCGAATCTTTCATACCAACGCCAACTACGATATCTGTGCGATCCATCCAATTAGAACGAACGGCTTCATGTTTAGCCGCATTCACTTCTGTAGTAGAATCTGCAATACCTTGTCCATGCCCATTGGCTGCCATCCCTGTAATAGTAAAAGCACAACCTACAGCACCTAAAACAAAAGCCTTAATAATCAGATTTCTTCTCATGTCTTGTACGCTCCCCTCGTTTTGCATAAGAAATAGAACCACATAACACTGTACGCCCTTCACGTTCATTTCATGGTTTATTCATCTTCATTATAGGTATGCTTGTTTCTATAGTCAATATAACTCCTTATAGTTAAACGACACTTAAAGATTCTCTAAATCATTATGTTACAAATTGATTTCTATTTTCAGGCATAAGAAAAAGACCACCCGCAAGCTGGGTGGTCTTTTTTCTGGGGAATGAAATTGTTATTTGAATAAAGGCAAGATTGCGTTTGCTAAACCAGTAAGTGCAGCCAAAATTGCTTTAACGATAGTTGCTACCATTGCTCTTCCTCCTTCTCATATAAGCACAATAACTAAACTAACTATAAACATCTTAAACTAGGATATTAAGTTTAATATGAAATGAGTAAATTTTTACACATTAATTTTTCATGAGGAAAACAATAAAGTACTAATTATGATAGATATTTTCATGAGAAAGATAGCATACAACGAATTCATAATTCTATATATTTTCTTAATATTTTGTAAACTAGCATAAATATGACTTAGAAACTCAGTCATAATAGAAAAACCCTTCTCTACATTCCCAGTTCAAACCGAACTAAAGAATATTAGAGAAGGGTTTCTATAAATTATGTTGTTTCCTATCTATAATTATAGAGATTTAACAACCTCTGCACAACGGTGGCAAAGTGTAGGGTGTTCGCTATCTTGACCTACTGTGTCACGGTGGATCCAGCAGCGTTCACATTTTTCAAGTTCAGATGGAGCAACTACTGTCGCTACACCTGTTTCTTCGTCTTTTACAGCCTCTGCTGGTGCAGCACCGTTTACGATGTGAGCTTCGGATACGATAACGAGTTTAGCCAAGCCTTCTTCACCAAGAGCGTTCAATGCGTCGAATGCAGCACCTTCAGCATATACTGTAACGGATGCATCCAATGGATGACCGATTGTTTTGTTTTGACGAGCCAATTCCAATGCTTTTTGTACGGATGTACGTAAGTCTAACAATTGGTTCCATTTATCAGCCAATTCTTGGTTGAAGTGTTCAGGATGACCTTGTGGCCAATCTTGAAGCATAACAGATTCAGGCATGCCTTCTTCTTTAGGCATGTATTTCCAAACTTCTTCTGCTGTGAAGGAAAGTACAGGAGATACCATAGCTACCAATGTTTTCAAGATTTCGTACATTGCTGTTTGAGCAGAACGACGAGCTACGTTGTTTTTGCTTTCAGCATACATAGTATCTTTCATTACATCAAGGTAGATGGAGCTCAAGTCTACTGTACAGAAGTTATGAATTGCATGGTACAACATATGGAATTCATAGTTTTCGTACGCTTCAGTAACCTTTTGACGTACTTCTTCTAAGCGCAACAATGCCCATTTATCGAATTCGGACATATCTGCGTAAGCCACTTTGTCAGTATTTGGATTGAAGTCATCCAAGTTACCAAGCAAGAAGCGGAATGTGTTACGGATTTTACGATATACTTCGGATAATTGTTTTACGATGTCTTTGGACAAACGTACGTCGGCTTGGTAATCCGCAGAGGATACCCACAAACGCATAACGTCAGCGCCGTATACGTCGATAATGTCGCTTGGTGCTACTGTATTACCTACGGATTTAGACATTTTGCGACCTTCGCCGTCCACAACAAAGCCGTGAGTTAATACGGAGTTATAAGGTGCTTTACCAGTTGTTGCTACTGCAGTTAACAAGGAAGAGTTGAACCAACCACGATGTTGGTCAGAACCTTCAAGGTACATAGCACATGGTACATCTAAGCCATTAACTTCGAGTACGCCAGACCAAGAGGAACCAGAGTCGAACCATACGTCCATGATGTCTGTTTCTTTTTTGAATTCATCATGACCGCAATGAGGACATTTGAAACCTTCTGGTAACAATTCTTTTGCACTGTGAGCCCACCAAGCATCGGAGCCTTCTACAGCTACTTTTTCTTGTAATGCTTTGATAGTATCATCGTTGATGATGTGCTCGCCACAGCTTTCACAATAGTAAATAGGAATTGGCACGCCCCAAATACGTTGACGGGAAATTACCCAGTCACCACGGTCGCGAACCATGTTAAAGATGCGGTCATGGCCCCATTTAGGGATCCATTGTACTTGATTGTCAATTGCATCAAGAGCTTGTTGACGGTAACCATCTACAGAGGAGAACCATTGTTCTGTAGCACGGTAGATTACAGGGTTTTTACAACGCCAGCAGTGAGCGTATTGGTGACGCAAGCTAGATTTGTGAAGTAATGCATTATTGTGCGCCAAGATTTTGATTACAGGCACCTCTGCATCGTGGATTTCTACGCCAGCTAATGGGAATTCAGTATCGCCATAACGGTTGTCATCTACTTGTTTAGTATAGTTACCAGTTTCGTTGACAAGGGATACGATAGGAAGCTCTGTTTTACCTTCCTTGTTATAACGCATAACGATGTTAAAGTCATCTTCACCGTGTGCAGGAGCTGTATGTACACAACCAGTACCAGCTTCAAGTGTTACATGGTCACCACACAATACAGTGGATTTACGTTCTACGAATGGATGTTTGAATTCAGCCAATTCTAAGTCTGCACCAGAGAAACGGTTCACGATTTCGTAGTCTTCAATGCCGATATCTTTCATAGCCGCATCAACGAGTTCAGTAGCCATCAAGTAGTATTCGTCACCTACTTTTACCCAACCATATTCAAGCTCTGGGTTAACAGAGATTGCTACGTTAGCAGGCATTGTCCAAGGAGTAGTTGTCCAGATAACAGCAAATGCTTGTTTTGGATCTACGCCAGCTGGCAATGTTACCTTTTTCTCGGATACGTAAGGGAATTTTACGTAAATGGAGAAGGATTTTTTCTCAGCGTATTCGATTTCTGCTTCTGCCAATGCAGTTTCGCAGTGTGTACACCAGTATACAGTTTTAAGGCCTTTATAGATGTGACCTCGTTTTGCCATTTCGCCGAAGATACCAAGTTGTTTAACTTCAAACTCAGGGCGCAATGTCAAATAAGGGCGTTCCCACTCACCTAATACACCAAAGCGAATGAAGTCTTGTTTTTGGTTTTCTACGCATTCTAATGCATATTCCTTACATTTATTGCGCAAATCAAGAGGCGCCATTTCATGACGGTTAAGACCAGTGTTTTTAATAACCGCATGCTCGATTGGCAAACCGTGCGTATCCCAACCAGGGATGTAGCGAGTATAATGGCCAGTCATTGTTTTGTATTTCATGATGATGTCCTTCAACGTTTTGTTGAGGGCATGACCGATGTGCAATTTACCATTTGCGTATGGAGGGCCATCATGCAAGATGAAAGGTTTTGCGTCTTTACGCAATTCCAAACGTTTTTGATAAATTTTGTTGTCTTCCCAGAACTTTAAAATTTCTGGTTCGCGCTTAGGCAAATTGCCGCGCATTGGGAATTCTGTTTCAGGCAAATGTAACGTCTTACCGTAATCCATGATGTGCTCCTTTTACATAAAAAAATCGCCCGTCCCCGAAGGGACGGACGTAATATCCGTGGTACCACCCTACTGACCTTCTGTGAAAGCTAGAATATTCCGAACATACGAAATAACTAGGCTTCATTTTGTGAAAGCCACTTAGACATATAACGGTGTTCACCGGCAGGGTTCCTGCTTGCTCCAAAGTGATCCGCAAATCTCTAGATTTCCAAACCTTTCAGCCCATGAGTTTGGTCTCTACTAAATCCGTCTGAGACATGCCGTCTTTTTCAACGCAATATTCATATAATAGATAATTATAGGGCTCCTGAGGGTAGATTGTCAAATACATTCTACCTAAAATGTTATATCGTGTTTAACATATAACTTTTCACATTATAATTCTTGTGGCACATACGGCTTCTGTACAGAATCTAATAATTTAAAATTCATCGGACTACGTACCATTTCATTATACTGCTCAACAACGGTCTCCTCCGTTTCACTAGAAGGATTAGCCATAAAATCCTCAATCGCTTTATCAAGATGTCTCTTTTGCTCTAACCGATTCTGAGCCTCGGCGGCAGTAATCTTTGCACCAACCCCATCGGCTGCTTCCTTCTGTGCTTTCACCCATTGGAAATCACTATCGGATTTATGCTCCACAATATGATCTACTATACCGCTATAAATAAGCATCATTTCCGCCATATTAGCGCCATTCGTCTGCCCATTGTTGCGCATCAACTTAACAAGACGTTCTCCCTCCTGCTTGTGATAGGTTTTAACAATGGTATCTAACGCATTATATTTTGGTCCAAATGCTTCGATTAATGATGAAAGCTTCTCCAACTGCGTATGAGCAAATGCATAATTATCTGATTCATAGCGTTTTTCTTTATAATACGTATCTAGCTCTTTCACGGCTACCACAACGTCGTGTAATACCGGTAATAAAGCATCTGTAGCTACTTCCAAGTCACTATGTGTGTGCCCCGCTTCTCGCGCCGCAATGAGTTCTTGCTCAAGACGTTCATAATCCCGCACCTTAAACTCAGCTAGCGGTACATTTTGTTGTGCTTGCTGCACCGTTTCCATATGTTGATGACTATATTTTACACTAGTGAAATTAAACTCATTCGTAGCGGCCAAATAAAATCTAAAAACACGCCAGATTTCCTTCTCACTATCGCTTTGAGTTGCTTTCACCTGACTGTTATTTCTTAAATTATCCATATTAAATTCACAGCCACTGACAACGCCTACACTCGCTACAATGCACACAACTAAACCTAGGCGTCGCCACCAATTCTGACCACTCATCTATATCTCCTAAATGTGTTACATTCTCATAAATTAATATTACAGATATTGTATAAAATTAATACATCCAATTCAAGATGAGAAAATAGCTGGACATACAGAGAAATGAAACTACTTCGGAACGGTATGATAAAACTGCAAAAATCACGGAATAATTGTAGATATGTATCAATTAATCATAATAGCTATATTCTCCTTGTTTTTGCAAACATTAGTTCTATAATATAGATATAAGAAAACCCCATACGAAGTATGGGGTCAACTGAGACAACCGAGAGACGAACATTCCGTCCTATCTAGGTCTCTAAACGTTATCTTATGTGTTAAGTATAACAAGTGCCCTAACTCATGTCAATTAAAGGAGAGAGAAAATGAGACAGACACGTCGCACACTAACTAATGTTCCTATCTTAACATTACCAAATGATTTTACATTTAAAGCAAAGGGAATTATTGATTTTGATAATGTACTTAGTATATTTGATTGGGCTGCCAAGTCAAAACATATAATTATAGATGCAAGATCTTGCCAAAGTATTGAGTACCAAACACTGACATTACTTATACTCTATATATGGCAATTAAAGCGAAAAAAGATTCATATAAATTTACAATATTCTAAGCATTCTTTATTTGGGAAAATGTGGCAAAGAATGAATGGAACCTCATGCTTTAAAATCCTTAATAACACACAAGACAATTTTTACTATGTCTACAACAAGCCCATATTCGCCATCAAATACAAAGATCATAATATTACGAAAATGCTAAATACAATTCGCGATTATGCAATGGACCTGCCTACAGATTTAATTAGAGGGTATGAGGATGCTGTTCGTTACATCATATCCGAACTGACATACAATGCATTAGAACACGGTTTTAATCCTCAAATCCCTTCACTATTACAATTTAACTGGTACCGCGATAAAAACCAACTATCATTCATCCTTGCCGACCTTGGTATTGGTATAAAAAACCATTTAGAGCAAACCTATGCGCCGTTCACAAGTAATACTGATGCCATCGCCATGGCACTAGAGCCGGAAATTTCTGGCACATTCGGCGTTAATGTAGGTCCTTACAAGCAACAAAATAATGCCGGCATGGGCCTATACTTGTCTAGCAATCTCGGCAAAACATTAGAAGCGGATATGTACATCGTATCAGGCGATGGTGTCGCACATATCTCCCCGTTAGATGTAACATACACAACGCTAAACAACGCTTGGCCCGGCACGTTTATATACATGACCATTGGCTTTGATAGATTAAAAACATATGACCTACACAAACACCTAGAGGAATTCAGAAAACATGCTACCGAAACTGTAGCTAAACGAAATAATATAGTCCGCGCTCCAGAATTATACCTTGATATGTACAACTATTGTGGTGAACGATGTGAAGTCAAATTAGAAGCCATTAATCTTAGAGAACGAAAAATCATCCCTGCTATAAAAAAAGGAGAAACCGTAATCCTCGATTTCTCTCATGCTATAACAGCCACACATAGCTTCTTAACAGCTTTATTGGCAGACCCAATTAAAATTCTAGGCCTCAAATCGTATAAACAAATCAAGATTATAGGGGCTAATGAAACCATTCGGACAATTATAGACTTTGTGTTTGATACATATACTAACTAAGTTTCCTCTACATAAAAAAGGCCCCGTATATCATTTATTTTTATGATATACGGGGTATTCTATTTCGAAGTTAAATACTAATTATAATCTCGCTCTAAATCAGGAAATCCAAAAGAAGCAAAATCATACCAAACTATTTTCCACATACCATCTGACAATTGTTTCATTTCTAGAGACAAACTTTTCAAGTTATTATCTTTTGTATCTAAACCAATAATTACAACGCTAATTTGCTCCGAGGACATCTTATATGTTTCTAAAGAAATTAGTTTAAATCTATCAACTTCACGTAACATAAGAATATGCTCAACAAATCTAGCATTTGGAGATTCCCCTTTCATTAGAGAATCTACATCACCACCTGTAAAAATAGTATGTATATCATTATTAAAACGGTCATTAGCTAATAAAGGCTCTAACTCAGCAAGATTTACCTTTCGATTTTTATAGGGGAATAAAGTCTCTTTTTCCTTACCTTCGTTTATTAGTTTTCTATAAAGAGCTAACTTTTTTTCATATCGCCTATTCGCCAAAGTATCAATATCAATGAATTTTTTAAAGATGCTTCATCATCAGATTGAATTGCCTCATAAATTAACTTTAATGAATATTCTGGCGTAGATTTATAAGTCACCTTATGATAAATTCCATATCCAGCACACACAAGTATACCAATCACCGCTACAATACCCAGTATACCCTTTACAATTCCAAGCTGTTTAAACTTCATTAACATTTCATCGTTCCTTTTAACTACATATATTGCCTAGGTTTATCTAATTAATGTACAATATATCATAACTAACATTTTATAGATAGTTTAAATTTGTAGTGTGAAAGAGAGGAATACTATGAGAAAATTACCCCTTATGATTCTGAGTTTATGTATGTTACTACTATCTGGATGTGCCACAATAGATTCAGATGTAAAAATTGACAGTGATGGTAGTGGCACTTGGAATGCCCAAGTAAAATCACAAGCTGGCCCATTGCCAAAAGAATCTATCACAGAGATTTTAACTGAAAATAATGTACAAAATTACACCATCAATGCACTTGATGATCAAGGAAAAGAAATTACTGTAGAAGATGGAGACAATACACCTTACAATAGTTGGACTGTAAAAACAAAGTTCAACGATGTAGAAACTCTCAATAAAGTTAGAGATGCCATGACATTAAGAAATAAAAACCAAGGGCCTTTACTCGCCTTAGAAAAAACAACGTCTGGTACTTATATTGTAGATTTAGGAACATCTCAAGGCAAAACAACAGTTACCGTATCCGGTGAAATTGATCCAGCAAGCGTTCAAACTGGAACATTAACGGATAAAAACACGGTTACCTTCACGCAAAACAGTCATATTCGTTTTATTTTTAAACCAAGCCACGGTTGGTTATTCTATATTGGCATTGGCGTAGCTATCGTTGCTGTCATTGGTGGTGGCTACATCTTCTACTTACGTCGTAAATACTATGGCGATGCAGCATAAGGAGACCATATGAAACGTAACTTTATAATTACACTATTACTCACTTTTATGATGCTCTTCGTAACTGCATGTGGTAGTGATAATAATAACAAAAACCATAATGCTAACAGCAAATTTGAAGGTACATGGATTGCTTATAATAAAACTAATGACAAAGATGATATTCAAGAATTAGTCATTGAAAATATCGACGGCCAACTATTAGTATCTTTATATGATTACTCCTATCATCCCTTAATGGATTATTTCTCTAGTGGTCTTGAAGAAGCCGATAGTACTAAAAATGGTGGGGATACAGCCACAGCCAATGCAGATTACATCTTAACAAAATCTAATGATTCTATACACAACATGCTTGTTTCTGCCAATGAAAATAAATTAGATGTAGGTCCGAAACCAATTATTTATAATGAAAAAGATGGTACCTTAGTTTTCGACAAAATAATCTTCAAAAAGCAATCTGATGATAATTCTATTCAAGCATATTTACCAGACTTAAAAGAAGATATGAAAAAACTTGTTGTGGAAGAACGCAAAAAAGATACATTTGGTAGTTTCAAACCAAAGCCGACAATTCAATTTGATTTTTCCTTTAATGATTCTATTTTAGATACCGCAAAATAAGGAGATATGGCATATGAAATACATTTTTAAACTTGGCTTAATTATGATTATGCTGTTATCTACTATTATCATTGTAGGCTGCGGCAAAAGTGAAAGCGAAAATAAGTATCTAGGAACTTGGGTTGGCTATGATGGCAACAATGTTATGTACCGTATAACATTCCAAGAAAACGGCAAAGAATATATGGTAACAGAAGATAAACTATTTTATAAATCGGAGAAGAACTACCCTAGTCCTCATGGAACTCTCTTCCCATCGATTGATGATAGTGTAAAACAAGCCAATAATACGTATAACATCAACTTTATTCTTCAAAAAGACTCTCGTACAACAACAGCTAGAGAGATTACACCTCAAAATGAAAAAGATGATAAAGAAAAAGATAAGTATAAAAATCAACTTAGCTACGATGAAGGTCGTACAATCATTAGATATATCGAAAAAGACAATACATTATTAATTAATGGTATTCGATATAAAAAAGAAACATCTCCAGATGTAACCAATGATATTTTAAAGCAAATGCAAAATGCTAGACGTATTGAGTTAGAAACAAAGTTCCATAAATATGGTAATCGTGCTATTGGATCTAACCACAATCTTGTCATTATTGATAAAATTACTTTTGATGATAGCATCCTAACACAGTCAAAATAATACAAAACGCCCCTTACTCTATTGTAAGGGGCGTTTTCTCATATTGAGTATAAACTACTCACAAAATATATTCTATTCCAAGATAAAATAATCCAGTTTAATCATCATCGTGTGCCATATCAGAGAAACCAAAGCTGCCATAATCAAACCAGACAATCTTCCAAAGGTCATTATCGATTTTTTGCATCTCTAGCGACAAGCTTTTAAGATTATTTTCTTTTGTATCAAGTCCAGTCACAACAACACTAACATGCGCAGGAGCCATCTCATGAACATTTATATCTATAAATTTAAACCGTTTAGGTTCATGTAGCATAGATAAATTGTCTACAAATTTAGTATTGGAAGCACTACCAAATTTTAAGGCTTTTATATCGCCACCAGTAAAAATAGTATGAACATCCTTAGCAAAACGATCTTTGGCTACAATAAATTTATATTCTCCTAAGTGCATCATTTTACCATTATAAGGAAATAGTGTCTCCTTTTCTTTTCCCTCTTCTATTCGTTTCTCATAGAATGCAATAGATTTATCATATTTTCTATGCGCCACAGCATCAATATCAATTAATTTTTTAAATGTTTCTTCATCACCATTTTGAATCGCATCGTAAATCAACTTTAGCGAATACTCTGGAGTACTCTTATACGTCATATTTTTATATACGCCGTATCCAACGCCTACTAAAGCACAAATTATCACTAAAATAATTAATGTACTTTTAAGCATACCAAGCTGTTTAAACTTCATTAACATTTCATCCACCCTCTTTGTACTATATATTGCCTATATTTACATAATTACTGTACAATATATCATAAATAGCTTTTTATAGATAGTTTAAGTTTATCATTTAAAGAGAGGGAATTTATGAGAACGCTATGTCTAATGATTCTAAGTCTATGTATGTTAATACTTTCAGGGTGTGCAACTATTAACTCAGATATCAAACTAAATAAAGATGGAAGTGGTACTTGGGATGCCACAATAACATCTAAAGGCGGCCCTATAGAGAAAAAAATTATTACAGATACATTAACCAAAAACAATGTACAAGGTTACACAATCAAAGCACCAAACGCCGATGGTAATATGACTGTTGTCGAAGATGCTGATACTACATCTCGTGAAGTTTGGAAAATTGAAACTAAATTTGCTAATGGTACTGAGTTGGAGCGTATGCGTGATGCAATTACAACTAGATTAAAAGGTAAATCTAGTGAACCAGCATTACAGAAAACCAGTGATGGCCATTTCATTATCGATTTAGGACGTGCACCTGGTACAACAAATATTACGGTAGACGGAGAAATTCTAAGAGATAGCGTTCAAGATGGTACTGTTAAAAATAACACAGTAACATTCCCTGAAAACAAACAAATCCACTTTACATTCAAACCAAGTCCAGATTGGTTTTTATATGGTAGCATTGAGATTAGTATTGTAATTATCGGTGGATTATTCTATATATTTATTCTCCGTCGCAAAACAAAATAATTACCATTAAGGAGACTATAATGAAAAGAAAACTCTTAGTTTTATCATTACTTATTTTAACTATGATACTCACTGCAGCGTGTGGTACTAATAAAAATGATAGTAGTAAATTTGAAGGAACATGGATCGGCTTCTACGAAAATAATGATCATCCAACAGCATTAGAAATCACCATTCAACAAGCTGGAAAGCAGGTTGTTGTATCTCCAAAAATAGGTACATACAGTGAGCTAACTGACCAATATTCGAGTGGTCTTATAAATGTTAATAATAAACCAAATTCAACCGTTTATGTTGACTATCAATTCGCTAAACTGACTTTACCAGTTCTCACTGGAACAGTTTCAGATGATACATTAACAGTAAAATACAAAGATGAAACGGGTTCTTATATTTATAATAAAAATAATGACACACTCTTATATGAAGGTACAACTTTTAAAAAGAAATCTAATGACGACTCTCTAGAATCATATATCCCAGAAATGCAAAAAATAATAAAAGAAACTTATCTAAAAAATCATCAAAAAGAACAATCTATAGCAAAATTTGATTTCTTCTTTGATGACTCTATGGTTAAAGGTAATAAATAAGGAGGTACATTATGAAGAATACAATAAAATTAGGCCTACTTATTATGACCTTAATAAGCTGTTTTATTTTATCCGGCTGTGGCAAAAATGACTTTACAGGCACTTGGGTAGGTGTTAATCCAGAAGGACAAAATCTTATTAAATTAACTATACAAGAAAATGGTGACAAATATATAGTTGCTGAAGATTCATATAAATATAAACCAGATAAAGATTTACCAATACCAAAACAATATTCTCTATTAGCAATTCGTAATGGATTCAAACAGAAACAAACCGTAACTTATGATTTTAATTTTATTCTAACTAAAGAAAAGTCACCACTACCTAGTACAACAGCTACTTTAAGTGAAGATAAAGATCATCTTATTGTACAAGGAGAAAATCTGAGCAACATCTTATACGTCCCCAAAGATGACACGTTAGTTTTTAATAATGTAAAGTTTATAAAGGTTGATAAAAATGATGTTATTACAAAGAGCTTAGAGGAATTAAAAAATAACAGTATTCTGTTAATAAAACACAAATATCATAAATATAGCGAAAGATTTAATTTAGAAAGTACTGATACCGTAAAAATTGGTAATATCACCTTTGATGATAGTGCACTAATAGAGTCTAAATAAAAATCATAAAGCAATAGCCCCTACTTTAATGTAGAGGCTATTTTCTTTATTCTTACTATTTTATTTTTACATCACACTTGTCGTTAGCAATCGATCCACCAAGAACCACAGCACAAAGATTGCACATAGTAATCCTGCTGTAAGGCCTGTGGTAGGTGTAGCATCTATTAAGCCAATTTCATGAGCCATTTGTTTTGTAAGAATAACGTGCCCTGTTGGTAATCCAAAACGGTTTGTATGGCTTTCACCAGGAAGAGCCATTAACACTAACAATATAATTGTACCAATGACAGGAACGAGTCCAACAAAGACAAGTCCGCCAGAACGGCCTTGATCGTGCAAGCGTCGTACTGCAACAGCTACGCTAGGGATGACCATAACGACGGACATAAGTACAAGAATGACTAGCCCGAAACCAACGCCAACCACACTAGAGAGCAGACTGATATAACTCAAGAATGCACAGGTGAATAGAATGGCTACAAATAGCAATTGATACACCAAAAAGAAATTCCAATATTCGCTACGGCTAGCACGGCCTTCAAAGTCAGCGTATTTATAAACAAAACATTGTTTAAAGTTTTCAATCATGCCTAGACTATATTTATCTAACGAAATAGGTGCTTTACGAATACGTCCACAGTTTGGACAGTATCGTTCACTTTTTAACACCTCATGTCCACAATAGGGACAAGGTCTCATACTAAACTCCTTCCATTCACAGCAGGAAACAGTGAAGCTCATAAAGTCCTGTTGTTCTTAACACATATAGTAACTTAGATATGTTGTAACGCAACCATATCTATATTTTTAAATTCATCTTAATTTCATTTTACTACAAAGTGTTATATTGTCTATAAAGGAGTTGTTAAACTTTTATAAAATAAAATAATAAGTATGCTATTTAATGCAGATTAATACTATATGTAGCCATTGGCATTAATGCCATACCATAATATATCACCGATGGTATCTCCAAAGACGATGGATTGGAGAACAAAGATGGTAATGCCCATAACCCAGTCTTGTTTTCGAGATGGAGTTGCTTCAAACCCTGTAGATTCACTTATATTCCTAGTAATAGGTATATAAGCAGTTCTTTCACCGTAACCATTCTCTCCTTCATCGCCTCGTTTCAATTCATAGTTCAAGAATATAAAGAAGCCTATAATGGGAATAAAGGAAATCAGTTGAGTCCAGCCGCTACGGCCAATATCATGCATACGTCGCGTTGTGATGGCGATATTGGGAATCACGAAAAATAAAGTGACTAACAACGTAATCGTATCAATAATAGACTCAAAGTTATAAAGACCAATACCTTTACAAAGAATGGCTACGACCCCTAGTGTTCCTTGAACCATCATCATTCCAGCCATGAATCGCCAGTATTCACTACGGCTCGCACGACCTTTAAAATTGGCGTAGTTTTTGATGCCTAGCACGAAGGCATCGGTATAGTTTAAATCATATACATTTACAGATGCCATACTAGTCCTCCTCAAACTCTTCAAAACCTACGATTTTCCAACCGTTACCCACACTATATAAACGTACTAACATAGATGGTCTTTTATCTACAAAGTCCACTCTATATCCGATATAATCCACAATTACATCATCATCAATATCTTGAGATACATAGTCTAATTGTATAGATTCCACAGCAGAACGTTGTTCCTTTACCTTAGCTTGTTGCCAAAGATCAAAGGTGCCATATCGTTCCATTTCACGACTGCTCAACTCTCGATACGCACTATGATAATCCCCATTCGCAAGTGCTTGGTAATACGCTTTCACAACTAGATAACCTTCTGTTGTAGCAGAATCACTACGTAGTAAACGGTTTGCTTTTTTGGTAAAAGCACCTTGTCCTAAATTACCAAAGGCTGTTTCTTCTACCATATAATTATGCCCCATCATAGATGTCCCTACACTGCTAGTAACCCAACCTAAAACAAGGATAGCCACGATGAATACACCCGAAATTGATTTCTTTTCCTTTATACTTGCTTCTGCAGATATCTGTTCATTAGTTACGTTTACTTCTTGTGTTGGAGCCGACCGCTTACATAATAGGTAGAGCAAAACCAACCATCCTAAAATAGGAACGAAGACAAGGATCATCAATGTTGGATCATTATTAGAATCACGCAACCGTCTTGCTACTAGCATAATAGTCGGCAATGTTAATAATACCGTCAATGCAGTCAATACGCCGCCCCCTAAGGATATAGCATATAGAAATCCATAAGGAATGAAGGTCGCAAGACCTGTTATGAATGTAACTAGACCGTATACAAAGGTCATAGCGCTTATGGTAAGCCAAAAATCGGCTGTCGTTGTTCGTCCTTTACCATTTGCATAGTTTTCTACTAGCTCGCGATAGAGGATTTCATATACTCTCTGTTTCATAAAACTCCTACTATATTTAGATATTATACAAACTTAGCTATTACTATTATACTATGCTTTACCAAGGCTTACATTTCATTTTTTCTTCATTGATTTTGCCTATACTAATAATATATTTTTTACAACTAAAATTCGTGCAATTAAGTTTGTATAGGAGATAATACTTATGAACGCTAAATTGACTAAAGTAGTAGCTATGGCCAGCTTGGCAGCATTCTTAACAGTAGGCATTGGTGCTAATGTAGCGCAAGCCAAAGATTACCACTTCCAAATTGGTGAAAACCATCGCATGGTAAAGAACGATGATGGCACAGTGGACAGCAGTGCTCATCCATGGTTCAAACCAGATCAAAAGAAACATAGAAAACACAAAATTTCTGAACGTGAAAAACATGACAAAAATGCCACTGCAAAACGCAGTGAACAACATCAACGTTCCGAATCTACAAACGGCTAATCATTCCCCTTTCATAACTGGTTATCCAGTCATATAACACATAACTAAACTAACTAACCTAAAAAGGACGCTATACACATGTATAACGTCCTTTTTAGTATGTATTGTATTATCTATTTTATTATGCGGTAGCTGTTATTATGCGTCAGCTTTTAGTACAGCTTGTTTCATAGATTGTACGTAGTCAAATAATGCTTGGTCTGCATGTTCACCATGTTCTGCCACGATTTTAACGATAGCAGAGCCTACGATAGCACCGTCAGATACGCGCGCCATTGCTTCCGCTTGTTCTGGCTTAGAAATACCGAAACCAACGGCTACAGGAATATCTGTATATTTGCGAATGGTTTCAACGATGGATTTAATATCCGTTTTGATTTCGCTGCGCATACCTGTAACACCAAGGGAAGATACGCAGTACACAAAGCCTTCTGCGTCTTTTGCGATCATTTCAATGCGGTTTTCAGATGTTGGAGCAATCAAGGACACCACTTCAACACCGTGTTTATTAGCAATGCTCGCAAGTTCGCCTTTTTCTTCAAATGGCATATCTGGCACGATAACGCCGGAGATACCAACCTCTTCGCAGAGGGTAAAGAATTTTTCACGACCGAACACATAGATTGGGTTCAAGTAGGTCATGAACACGAGCGGGATAGTCACTGCATCATCACCTGTACGCAAACGGCGCACCATATCGAAGATATCGTTGATTTTTACACCTGTAGAAAGTGCACGTGTACTCGCTTCTTGGATAACTGGGCCTTCCGCTGTTGGATCGGAGAATGGAATACCGATTTCTACCATGTCGGCACCGGCTTTCACCATCACGCGAATATAACGTTCTGTATTTTCAATGCCATGGTCACCAGCACTAATGAATGGGATGAATGCCTTGCCCTTTGTGAAAGCGTCTTTAATTTTACTCATGAAGATCCACCCCTCTGTATTTCGCCATAGCCGCTACGTCTTTATCACCACGACCAGATAAACAAATAATAATGATATCGTCCTTGCTCATAGTAGGCGCAATTTTACGCGCATGTGCCACTGCATGAGCACTTTCAATAGCTGGAATAATGCCCTCTAAACGAGACAAGTATTCGAAAGCATCTACTGCTTCGTCATCTGTTACAGGTACATATTCAGCGCGACCACTATCGTGCAAGTACGCATGTTCAGGGCCGATACCAGGGTAATCAAGACCTGCAGAGATAGAATATACTGGGGCAATTTGGCCATCTTCGTCTTGGCAGAAGTAAGATTTCATGCCATGGAAGATACCAACAGAACCTTTTGCGATTGTTGCTGCATGTTCCTCTGTATCAACACCACGACCAGCCGCTTCACAACCGATGAGGCGAACCCCTTCATCAGGAATGAAGTGATAGAACATACCCATCGCATTGGACCCGCCCCCTACACAAGCCATAACAGCTGTTGGCAATTTGCCTTCTGCTTCAAGGATTTGCTCACGCGCTTCGCGGCTGATGATGGATTGGAAATCACGAACGATCATAGGGAATGGATGAGCGCCCATAACAGAGCCCAATACATAGTGCGTATCGGACATGCGGTTTGTCCATTCGCGCATCGCTTCAGAAACGGCATCTTTTAACGTGCTAGTACCACTTGTTACAGGATGCACCTTAGCGCCCAATAATTCCATGCGATATACGTTAAGAGCTTGACGTTCACAGTCTTCAGCACCCATGTATACTTCACATTCCATGCCCATCAACGCAGCAATAGTAGCTGTTGCTACACCATGTTGACCTGCACCAGTTTCAGCAATAACACGAGTTTTAGCCATGCGTTTTGCCAATAACATTTGACCGATTACATTGTTCAATTTGTGAGACCCAGTATGGTTCAAATCTTCACGTTTCAAATAAATTTTGGCACCACCAAGGTCTTTTGTCATGCGATCTGCATAGTATAAAAGGGATGGACGACCTGTATATTTTTTGTGTAAATCCTCAAGTTCGCGCACGAAATCAGGATCATCTTTGTACTTGTTGTATGCCTCTTCCAATTCGATGACTGCATTCATCAATGTTTCTGGCATAAATTGGCCACCGAAGGAGCCAAAATAACCATGTCTTTGTTCACTCATATAACTTACCTTTCCATATACCATTCCTACTAGTACGCCTGTATAGCGTTACTATTGGCATCTATCTCAACAATCGATGAATTCCATCGGATGTGTCTAAAATATTATTATATCTTAGATTTATGTATTTTTTGTGATTTAGTGAGCTATTGTTTTCACAATATTGGTGAAAGCTTTAATTTTCTCATCGTCCTTCACGCCATCTGTTTCAATACCGCTACTAATATCTATACCGTAAGGGCGAACTGTGCGAATAGCACGCGCCACGTTAGTACTGTCGATACCACCTGCAAGCATAAATGGACGTTCAAACTCATCTAAACAAGACCAGTCGAACACTTCGCCCGTACCACCTCGTTCATCCTTATGGTACGCATCAAATAATAGCATATCGGCACTGCTATCGATCCACACATCTGCATCTGCAGGGCTGCAGATTTGAACAGCCTTCCAAACCTCTAGATCTGTTTTCTCCTTGAGAGCTTGGATGAAAGCTTCATCTTCATCGCCGTGCAATTGCACCGCATCAAGATTGACTGCTTTAGCAATTGCAACAAGGTTATCTACTGTTTCATTGACGAAAACACCTACCGTTTTAATGTTCTCAAAATTAGGATTTTCTTGGACAAATTCCTTACTATCTTGTGCTGTTTCAGTATTCATTGGCGCTTCAACTGCACCATATGTTTTTGCATATTGTTTATGAAGTTCTTCTACTAATGTTTTAGCTTGGTCTACAGTGACTTGTCGTTTGCTCGGTGCAAATACAAGGCCCATGTAGTCTGGCTTTGCCTCTACTAAGGCAGGAATTGTATCTACCTTAGAAATACCACACATCTTAACCTTTGGAGTATAGTATGTGGGTCCATAAAGATATGCCAACTTTTCGACCTTGTTAGGAGAACGCATAAACGTTTCGCCCATCAAGGCTACGCCTATATTGTTATCCCGCAACACTTGAATATCCTCTGGCGTTTCTAGACCGCTTTCAGATACAAAAATCACATCGTCTTGAACGAGATTACGCAAGCGCACACTGTTTTGTACGTCTACAGTAAAGTCTTTCAAATTTCGGTTATTAACACCAATAATGCGGGCACCGCAATCGATGGCCATCTGTACTTCGTGCTTGTCATGGGCCTCTACCAAAGAGGACAAGCCAAGAGAATCAGCTAACTCACGGAACTTGGTCAATGTTGGCACATCGAGGCATGCACAGATTAAGAGGATTGCACTAGCGCCCCATACCTTTGCTTGGTAGATTTGGTATTCATCGATGATGAAGTCCTTACGAAGTACAGGGATTTTGACAGTGCTTGCAATTTCTTGTAAATATTTCTTATCACCTTTAAAGAAGTCTGGCTCCGTCAAAACAGAGATAGCCGCAGCACCAGCCACTTCATATTCTTTGGCGATATCTAAATAGGGAAAGTGCTCAGCAATGATTCCCTTAGACGGAGATGCCTTCTTTACTTCACAAATGAAGTTAAAGTCTTGCTGACGAAGGGCTGCTTCAAAAGGAAATCCTGTATCAGATGGTAACGCCAACGCCGCTGCTTTTACAGCCTCAGGCGATTCCACCTGTTTTTCTTGGGCTACTCGAATTTTGGTAGCCTCTATAATCTTATCTAAAATCAATGATTATACCTCTTTGGTTGCTTTCACAAACTGTTCCATTGTGGCAAGAGCCTTACCAGAGTCGATCATGTTTTTCGCCTCTTCAATGCCCTCTGCTAATGTAATACCCTCTTTTGCAAGGTAAATCGCCATACCAGCGTTAAGAAGAACCGCAGTGCGTTTACCGCCTTGCTCACCACCGAGAACGCGGCGAGTAATCTCAGCATTTACCGTAGCGTCGCCACCTTCAAGCTCTGTTTTGTCTGCATAGTCAAACCCGTATTCCTTAGGATCGAATTCGTAGCTTGTGAAAGCACCATTATTAATTTCGCATACGTACGTTTTGTTGGTAGCCGTAATTTCATCAAGGCCATCAAAGCCGTGTACCACAGCACCGCGTTTAACGCCAAGATTAGCCAACACGCGAGCCAATGGTTCTACTAAAGATTTATCGTACACGCCCATCAACTCTACAGTAGCACCTGCTGGGTTTGCCAAAGGTCCGAGGATATTGAACACAGTACGAACACCTAACGCTTTACGTACAGGACCTGCATATTTCATAGCTTGGTGGTATACAGGAGCAAACATGAAACACATATTGGCTTTGTTAAGGACCGCCTCATTTTGTTCACCATTAAGCTCTAATTTAGCGCCCAACGCTTCGATCAAATCAGCAGCACCACATTTACTGGATACACTGCGGTTACCATGCTTTGCTACAGGAATACCTGCTGCAGAAATGATAAAACCAGATGTAGTAGAAATGTTGAATGTATTCGCTTCGTCGCCACCAGTACCTACGATTTCTACAACAGTACCTTCATGAGGCACAGAACCGGCCTTCTCGCGCATAACCTCAGCAAAAGCCGTAACCTCATCTACAGTAGGGCTTTTTGCAGCCAAGGCGCACAAGAAACCAGCCATAGGAACCTCAGCTACATCACCGCTCATAATTTTGTTCATTGTATCTTTAGCAAGGTCGTAAGATAAATCTTGACCATGCGTTACTGCATATAATGCGTCTTTAATCATTTTATATCTCCTTTTGAGGATGTCTATTAAATTGATACCATATCTACCTAGTCGGTACCGATTGGGTCATGCCCTCAGCCTCCAAGTGGCCACCCCCCGCTATGCGGGGCGCCAAGTCGGCTTCGCACATAACCCAATCGCACCTATCAGCTAAAAATCATACCAATTTAATAGATATCCCTCAAACAAACTATTATCAAATGATCCTGCGCATTATATGGAGTAACGCACAGGTCATCCCTTTATCGGGGAAGTGGGAATGGTGGTGCTACGCACCACTTTTTCTTATATTAGGGGTTCTGGTTCGCATATTTCTTTAGAAAAATATAGTTACTGTTCGATATATGTATTGTAGAGGGGCTATTATAGGTACTGCCAAGGTTGAGTTGGCAGGAAATAAGGTCTTAAGGAACGACTTGGCGGCCCCCGTAGTGGGGCGGTGGCCACTTGGAGTTCCGAGAGACCTTATTTCTGCCTTATCGTTCTAGGCCTTATAAATAGCCCCTCGAATACAAAATAGTGATTATTTTTCTAAGAAATTGCGAATCATTTGTTCCCCGTTTGGCGTCATGATGGATTCCGGATGGAATTGCACGCCGTAGATTGGGTAGTCTTTGTGTTCTACGCTCATTACTTCGCCGTCGTCTGTAACGGATGTAACGATAAGCTCGCTTGGCATGGTTTCGTCTACAATCGCCAAGGAGTGGTAGCGTGCCACTTCAAATTGTTCTGGTACGCCTTTTAGGATTTTGGATGGGTGTACTTGTTTGGCTACGCTTTGTTTGCCATGCATAACTTGTTTTGCATAGGAAACGGTGCCACCGAATACTTCGCCGATGGCTTGGTGACCAAGACATACGCCAAGGATTGGGAATTCGCCTTTGCATTCGCGCAATAGCTCTTCGTATACGCCCGCATCAGCTGGTCTACCAGGCCCTGGTGAAAGTATCACATAGTCTGGTTTCAACGCGCGGATTTCTTCAACTGTTAATTCATCGCTGCGGATGACTTTAATGTCTGGGTCGATAGAACCTACTAATTGGTATAAGTTAAAGGAGAAGCTATCGTAATTATCTATAAGGAGTACCATTATTCTACCTCCTGTGCATCTGTAATTGCGGAAATCATGGATTGGCCTTTGATCAAGGTTTCGTTATATTCACTAGCAGGAACACTATCGCGAACGATACCTGCGCCAGCGCGAACATAGACCTTACCGCCTTTATTCATAGCCATACGGATGCCGATACATACGTCCATGTTACCGGAGAAGTCGATGTAACCTACAGCGCCGCCGTATACACCGCGCGGGCTTTTTTCAAGTTCATGTAAAATCTCGATAGCACGAATTTTAGGAGCCCCGGACAATGTGCCAGCTGGCAATGTAGCACCGATAGCATCGAGAGCATCTTTACCATCTTGAATGTCGCCGCTTACAGTAGACGTAATGTGAATTACGTGGGAGAAACGTTGCAACATATGTAACGCCTCTACTTGTACGGAACCGAATTTAGCAATTTTACCTAAGTCGTTACGGCCAAGGTCAACGAGCATATTATGTTCAGCCAACTCTTTCTCGTCGTTAATGAGCTTTTCTTCAATAGCGAGGTCCTCTGCTTCGGTTTTACCGCGGCGCATAGTACCTGCAATTGGGAAGGTGTACATTTTACCATCCGTCAATTTTACCAATGTTTCTGGAGAAGCACCTGTAAGCTCTACATCACCACCGGATAGGTAGAACATGTATGGAGATGGGTTCAATGTACGCAATACGCGGTACGCATTTAACAAGCTACCATCGAACTCAGCTTCCCGGCGGTTAGATACAACACATTGGAAGATATCCCCTTCCTTAATATAATGCTGTGTCTTTTTAACAACTGCTTCAAACTCATCCTTTGTAAACTCAGAGGTAAACTCTGTTTTAAGGATGCCTTTTGGAATGTCCGCCTCTTTGCCGTTTACTACGAGATCAGCTAATGCTTTAAGTTCAAGCTCAGCCTTGTTGTAGTTACGTTCTAAATCATTTGTGCTGATGTTAGCAATCAGGTAGATTTTGTTTTTGTAATGGTCGAATGCGATTACCTTATCGAAGAGCATAAGGTCTACATCGTTGACCATAGCAGGGTCATCATCTGGTGTTGGGAAATCGAGGGTTGGCTCGATATAGCGGATATATTCACAAGCAAAGTACCCTACAAAGCCACCTGTAAAGGTTGGTAACTCTTCTAAGCGAGGGCTTTTATATTGGCTCAAAATATTGCGAATTTCTGCAGCTGGATCAGAGCGTTCAAAGGTACGCGTTGTACCGTCTTTGATAGTCATTTTATGGTTTTTACAAAAGAGCTCAATCTTAGGATCATAGCCCAAGAAGGAGTAACGGCCCCAATGATTACTATTATCCGCACTTTCAAGCAAGTACGTATGACTGCTCACTTGTTTTAACGCTTTCAACACGCTAATCGGTGTGCGTACGTCGGATAAAATTTCCATATATACAGGCACGATATCATAGCCCGGTGCGATAGCTTTCACACGGTCTAAACTAGGAAAAATCATGAGAACCTCCATCTGGCATTTGCCAATAAAAAAACTCGCCCATGACAATATAACGTCAAGGACGAGTCTATAGTTCTATTTTTACAAGAGTATTAGAAAATACTTGTATTAGGCTATAAATCGCGGTACCACCTTGTTTGAATGCAGCGCACTCCTCTTTCGCAGGATACTAACATATCCCTCACGACTAACGCTCGTGTGACGTCGCACCATACTAGGAATGAAATTCATTCTGTTCCATGCGCCCTCGGTGGTCCATTTAATAAGCTGCGTACTACGGGTTCTCAGCTAATCCCGCTCTCTGTGAGTGCATTTCCTATTTTTATCTCCACCTCATCGGTTTCTTTTAGGCGAGTATAAAATTATAATTTGATTATAATGTTTCTATAGAATGAAAGTCAAGGAGAATCTTAACTTTCAATATGCCACGATTTTTTAAACAAAAGATGATAACTAACAAAAATATTAATATACGGAACGAAAAGACCAATAATCCATAACCCACTTAATAGGGAATCATGAAGTCTACGTATGCCTAATGTAATCATTGCTATAGCTGGCCATATCAGGATAGCCATAAATCCCCAACGTGGTATATAAAGAGGTATACCAAGCTGAACAATTAACGATACTACGGCTATAACCATATTCATAATGACATCCATGAAAAGACGAGTTCCTATGAGACCAACCCAAAAAGCTGATACAGGAGTCCTTCCCTTAACATCAAAGATTCTAGCAAATAAAACATCCCATATACAGCTACAAATATAGTCAAATTTACTATTATTTGTAGCTTTAGTAATCGTGGAACTTCGAGTATAGGAAATAATATAGTTATTATAGCTATCTCGTCCTTCATCTAAACCATACTTATTAGAATCCGGTACACTAAGAGGCAACGCAAAGCAAGCCAAGATGAAATACTGCCAGAAAAATCCGTCCCAATGAAAGCCTGTATTGATAAAGGTTTCAGATATAGATTCCCAACTAAAACTCATCCCCCAATACACCCACAAACTTAGGTATGCTATGGGAACTAATATCATATACCACAAGGATGAACCACAGTCATTTAGTCTACGTTTGAGGATAAAAATAGATGCAATTACATGTATAATCTGCAAACATCCAAAATAAATATATGACAAATATGTACTGCCTTGAAACAGACCATCTTGAATAAATCCTATCAATACCACAAATAGAAGGTACGCTAAAAATTTACTTCCCATTAAACCGAGCACAGCCCACAAAAATGCCAATCGGCCTATACGTTGATTCACTCGCAGCATTTCTATATTTTGTTTAAATAGTGAAATTTCATTATGTAACCACATTAAAATAAAGCTCTCTTCTCTCTCATACCGAAGGATATCTACAAATTAAAGCTATGTAAATATAATCAATACAAAAATATATATATAGATAAATAATAATAATATCAAGCTCCAAATACGGCAATCATCATATCAAAATTTATATTTCTCATATTCATCCCTTTTATTGTTATATCACACCCAGTTTTCTATCTATTCTAATATAAATAATTAAAATTGAATATATTATTCCTCAAGCAATCGATAATTTATATTGTTTTCCTCTAAACACTAATAGTATACTGGAACTACATATGTTATCAGGTTTTACTGATTATTATGCGGAGGAGAGAGCATGAGTTTTTATTTCACTGATCAAATACAGCAGTCTTTCAATAAAATATTCCACCAGTGTAATAAAGATATAGCTTGGGCAGGCAAGGCTGAGCTTGACGCCCTTGTGAAACTTGACGAGGAAGGTCAAAAGATTCCTGGTATTGGCGATGTGTACGCTATTTTGGCGCGCGTCTATTCCGGTCCTCAGTTCACCTGGATTGAAGCAGGCTTTCCTGAGGATGACACAAAGGCGTATAGTTATTTACATACAGCTATTCGCAAAGGCAGTGCCATCGCTATTTTACAAGCTATGCGTACCTCTGGTGCCCTTACACCAACTATTGAAAAAGAGTTGCCTATGACGAAGGACCAAGCATTCCAGCGCGTCTATGAGGGCGCCCAAAAGGGTTGTTCTTACTGTGCCTATGCCATTGCCAATGTATTCCAATGGGGAAATTACCAGTTCTTGCCATCTGCACGAAAGATAGTTAATAAAGGTGAACCATCCGGTGTTGTTCATTTTTTAAAATCTTTATTTGTACAAGTAGATCAACATAGATTGGACCCGAAAATAACATCTATAGCACAGCAATGGTTGCATAAATCCGCAGCGGCAGGCCTTGTTATTGCGTACCGTAACCTTCGCCTTATCTATGCCGAGCAAAATAATAAGGCAATGGAAGAACAAGTTATTTTTGAAGGGGCTGCAGCAGGTTTGCCACTCATGATGTATTTAGCTGGCGATATTTGTAAGTCTCGCGGGGAGCATGAACGAGCGCTCGAATATTTTGAGCGTGGCGTAACCATGAATAATGGCATGTGCTTGCGTGAAGCTGCCGAGTACTATGCAAAACCTTGTGAGTCTAACAAAAGAATCCCTCAGGATATTCAAAAGGCTCTCAAATACTACGAACGCGCTGCTATAAGCCCAGATTATTTAGACTTTAATGACCACGCTTATGTTACAATGCAAGCCATTATTCTTCGCACATTAAATATCGATGGTCAGTCCCAAGACTGGTCTCGCATCGCTCACTTATTGCAACAACCAGCGATTTACACTCTTGATACTATTTGGCCGTATCTAGCTTATGTATTTACTTTCAAAAAAGGTAATACCCCTGCCATAAGAACCGCCATAGAGTGCGTTAATAAGGCTAGCAAATGTTACGATAGATACGGTAGTTACGACTATGCGGACCATCTATGGCAACTGGCCGCCGGCTATTGCTACGAAATTGGTGCCTTTACAAAAGAACCTGATTTAGACCAAGCCGTTACGTTCTACGAGCATGCTCGTGAAAGCATCAATCGTCTCAACACAAGAAACGATAATTGGTTTGGTACTGGTGAGCCGCTAGTAATTCCTGACGAAGCATCTGAGCGATTAGAAGCATTCGAACTCGTTAATGGCCACTATCAGTACAAAGAAGGCATACAACAATCTTCTACAACATGTAATCCTATGCCACCTGCATGGCCTCAAAACTCTGTTGATGTATTAGAAATCTTTGAGAACTCTACTACTGGTTGGCGTACCAATAAATACGACTGGCAGTTCATCGAGCGTGAGTGGGATACACAAAAATATCTCAGTTTTATCATCTATGATAATCGCCAATCCATAGAGAACATAATTTACGATGTGTACAGTATCGTTATGTTCCATAATGAAGACAAAAACTCTTGTACTATCTATCTATACGGCTACATTGAGGATACTAGTAGACAGGATGAAAACGTGGATCCTAGGGTATATGAAATGAGATACTTCAAGGAGATGTCCATTCCTGAAGGTCTCGCTTTAATTAAAAACTTCTATGATAATGCTACATTGCCTGTTATTGATGAAAGCTGGGAAAGACAGTACAAAAACACTACGCCTCCACGAGAATATGTATTAACTTGTGACAACGATATCTTCTACCTCAATCAATATGAATATCCAAACCAAATGATTAAGGATGCCTTAGAAGGCGTAGCGAATGGCAAGTATAATATGATTTCGGTTCGCCCTTCTAGCCTTGATGATCAATGTATTAGCTATTACATCGAGCGCGCAAAAGGTAAAAACTTACGCATTCGACTCTATGCCACGGTAGACGAGGACAACGAATATGGCTTTGAACGAGAGTCTTGCAACTTAACCTCCATCAACTACTGGATTCAGGAATCTATGACAAGCAATATGCTTCCAGATTTAAGTGATTGGGATGAAATTAAAAAGAAATAAGGGTATTATTTTATTAAGAACGTACTAAGACTTAGAAAGAAGGGATACGTTGGAAACGTGGAAACGAACGGTGTACATCAGTTTAGTCTGTGTATTCTGTACAGCCTTTGGTGTAAGCCAGTTAGCTCCAATTCTGCCTTTATACTTTCATGATTTAGGCGTACAAACTCCAGAAGCTATGTCCTTATGGTCTGGGTTAGCCACTGGCGCAACCTATATAATCGTCTGCTTAGCAGCACCATTTTGGGGACGTGTGGCCGACAAAAAAGGTCGTAAAATTACATTAATACGATCTAGCTTTGGCATGGCATTATGTAATATATTAATTGCTTTTCAAACTACACCCGAAGGGGTTGTTTTAATCCGGCTCGTCCAAGGTCTAGTAAGTGGCTTTTATTCGGCATCAATTACATTAATAGCTTCAGAATCACCTATTGAGCGGACAGGTTGGGCCTTAGGATTATTAGCATCTGCTAATCTTGCTGGTTCACTAATAGGGCCTTTATTGGGTGGATATATTGCAGATACAGTAGGCATTCGCAATGACTTCATCATCGTCGGTACGCTCATGGGTTTAGCTGGTGTGCTGGCTACTATATTCATCCATGAAAATTATGTACCACAACCGAATCCTGAAAAACTTTCCATCCGTAAGTTGAAAGAGCAAATACCGGAATTTAATAGTATTGTCGCATTATGTGTAGCGTCCTTTATCTATGCAATATGCATCATGTCCTTACAACCTGTCATCTCTGTATATATTAAGGGAATCGTTCCTAGTGATACAGAAAATCTAGCATTTATTGCAGGCGCTGTATTCTCCGCTATGGGTATTGCTCAACTTATGAGTAGTTCTCCACTAGGTAAATTAGTCGACAAGATTGGGCCACGTAAAGTATTAGTAGTATCTCTTATTTATGTAGGGATTCTAAATATCCCTCAAGCCTATGTTTCTGATGTATATCAACTAGCAATCATCAGATTCCTACAAGGTTTTGGTTTAGGTGGCATGTTGCCTGCCTTAAACACTTACCTCTCTTCAAAAACACCTCGAGAATTTACAGGCCAAGTATTTTCCTATAATCAGTCTTGTTTGTTTTTCGGTTATTTCTTAGGGTCTGTTGGTGGTGCTAGCCTTATGGCATGGCTAGGCTTTACTACCCTATTCTGGGTTAGCGGTGGCTTATTTATTATTTCCGCTCTCTGGATTGGCTTCAAACTTAAATAATATAAAGATATGTAAAAAGAACCCTATCATGATTGAACTGCACCTCCAAAAATTGGACACAATTTTGGGGGTGCAGTTCATTTTGATCACAATAGGGTTCTTTTATTGTGTATTCTAAAGTTTAACGTCTTTAATATACCTGTAATTTATGAATTTATAGTTTTACAGCTACATTTTAATCTAATCATAGTAACAAGAGCATAATCACTACGGTAGCAATAATACATGGTACAGCATTGCGTTTTGCCATTTCCATAGGGTTAATACCTGCAAGGCCAGCAATGATGATACCTGCACCTGCTACTGGACTCATACTACGGCCGATACCAGCACCCAATTGAGCCATGGAGCCGAGTTGCATAATACCATAGCCAAAGTCTGCCGCATGCGGTGTAACAGCTCCGTTAAATGCAAGGGCTGCCGCATTACCAGAACCAGAGATAACAGCTAATAAGAATGGACCAAAGGCTGCACCAATTTGAGCGATTTGTTGAGAGTTCTTCATGCCATCAATGAGTGCACTTGTAAGGCCGATATATTGCATACCAGCTGTAAAGCATGCAGCAGCAGCCATAAGACCGACTACATCACACATGCCATCGCCAGTACCGCGGAAGAATTTCTTAACTGCTTCCGTTACATTAGGACGTACGGCAATAATGCCAATAGCTGTACCAATAAGCATAGACACAGGAACAGAAATTTCAGGAATCACCGCTACTTGTTTACTACCGAGTACGAGTAATACAAGCGGAATGATTGGGATGATAGCATATAAATAATTTACTTTAAATTCTTTGCCTTCTTCTTCGTTAGCATCTTTTAATACATATCCTGTATGTTCCTTTTTAACAATAGCTACGATATTAAGCAAAATAGCTGCTACGACAATGCCAATAATGGCTTGCATAGAGAAGCTAGCAATAACGGTCATTACATCTTCGCCGGCGAGTTGTGCTACTTGTGGGTTAAACATAAGACCAGGACTCAATGCACTACCCCAAGTCCCTAAGAAAATAGCGGAACCTGCCATCGCTGGATGCACACCGGAGCGAATAAGTGCAGGAATTAATAGAGCACCTACTGCAGCTGCACAGCCTGCCGCTGTAGGTAACGCAATATTGATCAAGAACGTAATAATAACAGCACCAGGAATGATGATTTTAGTCATTTTTTTAAGGCCTGCAGAGATGAAATATACCATGTGCTCTGTACATTTTGTATACTCCATAACATAACTAAAACCAAGCACTGTACAAATAGTTGGTACAAGACCTGGATTTGTAAGCTCTTTTACAAAGGCTGTCGTACCAGCACTAAGCTGCCCACCTATAAAACACATTAATAAGCCCGATAATAACAACACGAGCCGTGTTTCAAACTGCTTAATAATGGCAATAAACGTCGCCACTACAATAACAATACCAGCAATAACCATAATCTCTCCAATCCATGTATTCCCTACCAATCGCAAGTATTCTCTGCCATTCTATTACGGAATACATCCTTCTAACCACGTAAAATATGATATCTTAGCTAGTTAACACAGATCTAACTAAATTATATCTACCTCAACTATTCCACAATACTCAACCTAGTTAAGTTTAGTACTTTCTAAGCTAAGCTTTCTTAGCACCGTGTCTAATATCTTAGCTCCCGTAACGATGTCATCCATATCTGCAAATTCAGCTGGATTATGGCTGATACCTTCACGGCATGGGATAAAAATCATTCCTGTAGGAACATCATCAGCCCAATGCATGGCATCATGACCAGCACCGCTTGGCATAGTCATATAATCTACGCCTACAGACTGAACAGCCTCTTCAATTTCTCGAATCATAGCCGGATTCATCACTACAGGATGATCCTGTGCAACAGGCTCAATCGTATAGGATAAGCCTCGTTTCTCTGCAATAACATCAATAAATTCTTTAATGAGGGTAACTACAGAATCTCGGGCTACCTTAGAAATACTGCGAATATCTACGCCCAGTTTAACAGCCCCAGGAATAACGTTCATCGCGCCTGGCACAACCTCTACTACACCGACTGTACCCACTACTGGAGGCTCTTCTTGCATGGATGCAATCTCCTCAATGCCGAGAATGATTTTAGAAGCCCCACAGAGTGCATCATGACGCAAGTTCATTGGTGTGGCCCCACTATGATCCGCATTACCACGAATGGTTACATAGAACCGTTCTGGTGCAGCAATCCCCGTTACAATACCGATAGGCTTAGCTTCGTACTCTAACACTTTACCTTGTTCAATATGAATTTCTGTGAAAGACTTTACAGGTCTCTTATATTCCATATGCTCAATAGCATCTGGATTTAAATTACGCTCTTTTAATGCGTCATACAAGGAAATGCCTTGTTTATCTACTAAGCGTTGTAAATCTTGCAATGTCAATTCACCGCGCATAGCTTTACTGCCAAATGTAGCCACTCCAAAACGGCTAGACTCTTCACACATAAAGTCCACCACTGCAATGGTATGGTCATGTTCAAAACCATCATCAGTCATACTGCGAACCGCTTCGATAGCAGATAATACACCTACAACACCATCATAATTGCCCCCATTAGGTACGCTATCCGTATGAGAACCAACCATGACAATCGGTAGCTCAGGTTTCTTACCAACCTTATAGCCTATAACATTCCCGAAATCATCTATTTCAACACTCAAGCCCGCATCAGTCATACGGTCAATGATATATTGGCGACCTTCCCAATCAGAATCGGTGAAAGCTAGACGATTTATACCTTCACCAGGTGCAGTCAACTGTGCCATAGCATCAAAGTCCTTAGCTAATCGCTCTCGTCTAATCATATAACACCTCACAATCTAATCCCCATATTACATCTAACTTATAGCCCACTATACATATTTCTATGCATCTATCTATATAGTTATGCATCTATATAGTTATGCATCTATATAGTTATGCATCTATAGTTTGGATATATACATCGCAATATCTCAATCAATATAGCCTATTTTAAATAGTGAGTAGCAATTGTACCTAATGCAACAATGCCATTTAACATATCTTCTTCATCGATATCGAAGAGTGGATTATGATGAGGTGCTTTAATAGCTGAGCCCAATACCATATAGGTTGCTCGACCACCACGATCAATAACACGATTTAAGAAGTAAGCACAGTCTTCACTACCGCCACCGCTATAATCGAATGGAACTTCTTTAAAGATACCTAATGGTTCAATGATAGATTGTACTTCGCGAGCTAAATCATCGCTAATACGGCCTGCAGGAGTTTCACCTTGTTTTGTAATTTCAAAGGTACAATCATGCATTTCTGCGGCACCTTTAATAATGGTCTTAGTGCGTTCAATCATATAATCATTAATCTCTGTAGTAGCACCACGAGTTTCTAATTTAAGTGTTGCTACATCAGGAGTAACATTGCGACCTGTACCACTTTCAAAAACACCTACATTCATGCGAGATGCACCCGCACTATGGCGAGCAATGGCTTGTAAGTTAATAACAGCTGTACAGCCTGCAAGCATGGCATTTTGAGCTTTTTCTGGAGAACCACCTGCATGGGAAGAATATCCATGGAATACAGCATCAAGTTTTGTAGTCGCTAAAAAGCCATGATCACTACAAGCAAAGCAATTAGATAACTGTTCATTGAATCCGATATGCATGCCGAACATCAAGTCTACATCATCTACTACGCCAGCCTTTACCATCGCTTTAGCACCACGTACGCCTTCCTCTGCTGGTTGGAAGATAAGTTTAATAGTACCCTTCAAGCCTTCCTTATGTGTAGCAATATATTCAGCAAGACCAAGGCCCATTGTCATATGTGTATCATGACCACAAGCATGCATAGCCTTCTCATGTCGGGATCGGAAACCATTCTTAGCAGGAGTATGGTTAGATGCTTTAGATTCGATTACATCATTGGAATCCATATCTGCACGGAACGCTACTACAGGACCATCATCACTAAACTTCATAGTTGCCACAATAGCTGTTTTACCATAGCCCATCTTCTCTACTAATTCAGGATCAGCACCTTCATCCATAGCACGAGCCATTGCTGCTTTCATAACATCCTCGCTAGGCAAACCCATACGAGAATCTAAATCAAGCACTTCTGCACCGAGTGCCACATCATACCCTAAAGCAATTAGCTTTTCAGCTACTTTAGCGGCAGAACGATATTCGAGCCAAGCTGGCTCTGGATACATATGAAAATCTCGACGCATAGCGATAAAATCATCGCGGCGTTGTTGTACGAAATCTTTTACAGACATAGGAACCTCCTAAAAATTAATTAGTACTTATATATTAACTATATGAATAGATAAGTAAATAGTCAACCAAATAGGTCATGTATACAATATAAAGAGACTAGCTATGATATAATAATAGTAACAAAGGAGGTGCCTATGACATTAAATGTTAATAAAGAAAAACTCACCATTTTAGATGTACAATTTGATAATTATGAGGACTTTGATGCAGTTTGGTATGCCGTAGGTTCATCTATGATTGAAGACTTCACTCCTACAACTGAATCAGTTCTAGAATTAAAAAATTATGTTACAAACAGAAGGAAGGAACTACAAATTGGCTAAGAACCAATACAAAAGAAAGTATAATTAAGAACTTAGCTAAAATCTTAGATTGCCTAAATTTCTTTCATCCATTTAGGGAAGGTAATGGTCGCACACAACGTGAAGTTATTCGAGTATTAGCATTATCAAAGGGGTATAAAGCTCAAATTCGTGTTTCTGAAGATGATACTGTATATAATACCTATATGGACGGAACCGTACATGGCGACTTACAGAAACTAGAACTATTATTTGAAAAAATATTAGAAAAAATATAATATTTGATTACAAAAAACACATATACCTCATGGTATATGTGTTTTCGTTTGTTTATTTCATTTCTACTTTATTCAGTTTTTCTAGTACTTCTCGTTTGATTTGACGGTGTCGATCCCAGGCGATAATGAATACGGTTGCAATGATACAAATCATGCCAAAAATACCGACCAGCGTAAAACGATTCCCTAGCAATACCCATCCAAAGATTGCTGCTGAGATTGGTTCTAATGATGAAAGTATAGAGCCTTGTATAGCACCAATGAGTCTAACCCCTTCCATATAAGCATTAAAGGATACGACTGTACCAAGTATGATGATGGCGAATAATCCTAACCAGGTCATGCCATCCCAGAGGGCTTCTGATTCAACTTGTTGAAACATAGCTAAGGATAAAATACCACAGATAAACATGGCAAAGCCCACAATGGATGTGGTGCCATATTTCTTTAATAGCTCAATAGGTTGCAATGTATATACACAGATACTAGCTGCCGATACAAGCCCCCAGAATAAAGCAAGCACATTAAAGTTCGAAACATCTAGCCCTTCTTGCATGACGATACAGAGTGTTCCCACTAAGGCTAATATAATACAGAAAAACTCTGGTACAGATGGCTTTTTAAAGTATCTCAAAAACAAATAGATGATGATCAGCGTAGGCGCAACATATTGAAGGACCGTAGCAATACCGACTCCTGAAATGGCAATGGCCTTGAAGTATGAGTACTGAGATAAAGCAATACCTAAAATACCAAATACTAATAATTTTCCTATATCCTTAGGTTCTGTAAAGATAGAGAAAATACGCTTACCATCCCTTATATAAGCAAGTCCTATCGTCAATATACCTGCTATGAGCAAACGCGCTTCTAGTAGCCACTCCACATTGATATGCTTTGCATTTTCAAGGAATTGTACAGATGTGCCTGAAAGCCCCCAAAATAGGGCTCCTAAAATGGCAAGGGCCATACCTTTCCATTGTTTTTCCTCCATACAACCTCCTATCACAACTACTTTTATAATATGTACAATCATAACAAAGAGGCCTCTAAACCGCAATATCCAGCAAAGAGACCTCAAACTATGTACGTTTTTCTAGAGCAATTATAATAACAGTAGCAATGATCATGGCCATGCCAATTAGCCCTAATGCACTAAATTGGTTGCCTAACAAAGCCCATCCAAAGAAAGCTGCCGAAATCGGTTCAATAGATGACAAGATAGATCCTGGTACTGCACCTATTCTCTTAACACCTTCTAAATAAGCATTAAAGGATACGATAGTCCCCAAAAAGACCACATTGAAACAGCCAATAACAGTCCATACATCCCACATAGCATACGAATTAGGCTGATGAAATAAAATGGCAGCAACAATACCACTGAGAAGCATACCAAATCCTACAATCGGCAAGGTTCCATATTTATATAGTAAATCTACAGGAGAAACACTATATACAGCGACGCCTACAGCAGATAAGAGGCCCCACACGAGCACTGCCAATGGGAATCGCTCCATAGAAAAGCCATCATTCCCCATCAAACAAATCGTACCTACCAAGGCCAGTATAACGGAAATAATTTCCCCTTTAGAGGGCCTTTTACCATAACGGGCAAGCATATAAATAATAATCATTGATGGCGCCAAGTATTGAAGCACCGTCGCAATACCGGCCCCTGCTAAGGCAATGGATTTAAAGTATGTATATTGGCATAAAGCCATACCAAATACGCCAAAAACGATAAGCCCTACCGTATCTTTTAAACTACGAAAGACATGGAAGATAGAATTACCATATTTAAACCATGCATAGATAACAGTCAATAGTCCTGCTGTAATTAATCGCATGGTGACTAGCCATTCCAAGTTCATATCCCTAAAGTTACTTAAGAACTGTACTGAAGCACCTGATACGCCCCATAAAACAGCTCCTAATAGGGTTAGTAAGACACCTATAATTTCATATCGCTTCATAGGATTAGTCGCCTAAGAGATCTACATGTACTTTTACAACAACCTTGCGAATTTTAATAGGCTTATCATTAACAGCTAATAGTGGTCTATGGATATCAGATGGGAAGAATACTGTATAATACCCTTCTGGACAGTGGATGTGTCCTTCATCAACAGCTTCGTTTGGGTAGAAATAGCAATCACGATCTGGATAAGACTCCACAGGCTTTACGAGGCCTTTATCTACAAAAAAGCCCATATTTTCTTCCCCATCTACCATGAATTGAATATCTACATAGTTGCGATGAGACTCAGGTTTTGTAGTTTCAAACAATTTTGTTTCTACATCGTCTACATTGGCGTACATCATATCTCCTTCAATGGCATGACGGCCACCTGGCAAGGCTTTCAAATCTGTATTTTTTAAGAAATCTAAAGCTCGTACGATGGCTTTAGGATAACCCATTTTTGTATAATCTGCAGTAATGCTAGAGAAAAACATATACGATCCTTTCCCGATATATGGAAATAACACCCGATACATAAGCAATTATATTATCTTAATGTTAGCACATATATACATAAAGGACTAGCAATTCTATGATTTCCACTGCATCTATACATACCAATGATTAGGTCCCCATATTCTCCGTTATCGATTAAGCCTATCCTAATCTATTTCAAATATAGTAAAAGCCCTCCATACGCTACATATATGGAGGGCTCGTGTAAAATACTATTCAAATTTATGACTTACGTCAATTGTTATGCTATTAAGTTGTTACGATATGCAATTATCTATTCAGTTGTAGTGATTCTAACTGTATTTGATACAGTACGTGGACATGTTCTTAACTTTATTCTTGAGTCTTACGAGCAGCGATAATTTCTTCCGCTTGCTTATGTGGAACCTCTTCATAAGTATAGAACTGACGGTTAAATACGCCTTGTCCTTGAGTGATGGAGCGCAATGCAGTTACATAGTCGGCCATTTCAGCCAATGGTACTTGTGCTTTAACAACAGAAATACCTGTTCTTTCACTTTGTTCCATGCCTAATACACGACCTCGACGGCTATTCAAATCACCCATGATGTCGCCCATGAAAGCATCTGGTGCAAACACGTTAACTTCATAGATTGGTTCTAATAGGACTGGTTTCGCCTTAGGAATTACATCCTTGATAGCCTGTGACGTAGCTACTTTAAATGCTAACTCTGAGGAGTCTACGCTATGGTAAGATCCATCCAAGAGTGTCACTTGCACGCCAATCATAGGATATCCCGCAATTAAGCCTTTATCTAGGGTTTCTTTGGCACCCTTTTCCACTGCTGGTATGTATTGTTTAGGTACAGCACCACCAAAGATTTTGTCTACGAATGCAAATTCGCTTCCATCGTATAATGGGTCCACTTGAATCTTAACGTGACCATATTGACCATGACCGCCACTTTGTTTCTTATATTTAGACTCGGTTTCAGCGGAGCCTTTAATGGTTTCGCGGTATGGAATATATGGAGTCACAAGTTTAGCTTGTACGCCATATTTACGATCCATTTTGTTGAGGATATGCTCGAGATGAACCTCGCCCATACAATCGATTTGTAGTTGACGGGCCTCAGCATTTTTCACTACTACGCAAGTAGGATCTTCTTCTGCTACTTTTAAAACAGCACTAGCTAATTTTTCCTCCTCACCTTTTTTCACAGGTTCTAATGCCACTGTGTATAGAGGTTGAGGGAAACGGATAGCGTCGTATGTCACTTTAAAGTCAGGAGCAGTTAATGTATCGCCAGTCTTAGCATTAGCCAATTTCGGTATCACTACGATATCGCCAGCTTTAGCGGCAGATACAGGGATTTGTTGCTTCCCAATAAGGGTAACCATCTTGCCCCATTTTTCTTCTACACCTTGGTTTACATCATAAAGGCGATCGCCTTCTTTTAGTTCACCAGAGAAGATACGTACAAAGCTTTGTTTGCCTGCGAATGGGTCTAACAATGTTTTAAATACGAATGCAGTTAAAGGTTTATCTACATGTACTACACATTGTTCGCCGGTTTCCGCATCAGTTGCGGTCATCACTTTTTTAGTTGCATCCGGCATGTAACGGATCATACGATCCAATACTTGATCTAGGCCAATACGAGATGTGGCACTGCCACACATGATTGGGCACACACGGCCACTAATCATCCCTTCACGCAAGCCTTGGCGAATTTCCTCTAAGGATAATTCTTCGCCTTCTAAATATTTTTCCAACAATTCATCGCTACCTTCAGCCGCGGCTTCTACGGTCATTTCCCGAATTTCTTGAGCCTTTTCGATAAGGTGAGCTGGTACAGCAATCTCTGTTGGTTGGCCGTCCTTGTAAGTAAACGCAGTCATTTTTGCTACGTCTACGACGCCTTCAAAGTTGGCGCCTTCACCGATAGGAATTTGCAATGGCATAATGCCTTTGCCAAATAATTCCCGCATTCTTTCAATAGTACCGAAGAAATCGGCACCATCCACATCCATTTTATTGATAAATGCCATGCGTGGCATTTGTAATTCAACTGCATAATCCCATGCGCGAACTGTGTCAGTTTCTACACCAGATGTGGCGGATAGTACCATCAACATACCATCGCACGCACGCAAAGCGGCACGAACTTCACCATGGAATTCATTATAGCCTGGAGTATCTACGAAGTTAACCTTATGGTCATGCCATTCACATGGAGCCATACCCAATTGGATTGTTACGTTACGTTTAATTTCTTCAGGTTCAAAGTCCATAATATGTTTATTGTCTTGGCCTTTACCTACGAAATCAACCGCACCAGAGGTTAACAACAAAGATTCGACAAGAGCTGTTTTACCCGCACCATCGTGGGAAACAACAGCAACATTTCTAATTTTATCACTACTGTACTCTTTCATCGGAATCGCCTCCTTAATGGCAAATTACGGCTTTTGCTAATACATTTCGACACACAAATAGAAAAGTCCTCTTTTTTCGAAAAAATTTATCAAAAAAAGAGGACTCTTTATTAATATTAATTTATAAATCAGTATTATCTACCCACTAAAGAGGCACAGCCGCCAAGAAGCGCCATGAAAAGTGCCCAAATTATAGCGAAGATTATGGATGTTAAGATGCAAGCAATGAATACTTTCATCTTCGTAAGCATTACTTGTGTTGCCATAAGTTCTAAGGATACCCAAATAGATATAACAAATAAGGCTATTGTTCCCACAAAATAGATAACACCAGCAAAGGCACTACTATCGAATGCTAAACCTAATATGCCCATTAAAACCAAGATTATCGTATAACCAATACTAAATAATAGTACGCCATACCCTTGTAGATACCAACTAACTTTCATAATGGCTTGTACATTGTCGGTACCACCCATTTTAGTGATAACCCAGTTATATACATAGGAACCGATGGCAACCATCACAAAGGACCAGCCGATACTAATAAGCCATGCAAAGATGAATATAAAGCTGGCACCGATACCGAGTAAATAGGTTAAAGCAGTAAATTCATTATGAGGGAGAAAGGGAATTAACATAGTCCCAAATAAAGCCAATATAATATATGGGATAGCCCACAGAAACACAGTGCCCCAGAATCCTTTTTGCAATGTCCCCGATTGTACAACTTGATTAATACCGCCTTTAAAAGGACTAGCAAACAACCGCCAAAAATCAGAATACCATTTTGTCTCCATAATACAACCTCATATACAAACTACAACTCTCTAAAATACTAAAACTCTCCCGTACGTTTACCGTAATGTTTGGAGTCCCCATTTTGCTTCCACCCAACGGTGTCACCGATAGACATAACGCGGCGCGTTAAGCAATCTTTACATTTATCTGCATTATCATCTACGCAAGGTTTATTATCGTATAGCAAATATTTTGCACGGTGTTCTGGAATTGTAATAATAGGCATCAAAATATTTGCGCCTGCTGCAAGGCCTTTTTCACGGCCTAGTTTATCGAGTGCTTGTAGCGCCGTAGTAGCTGCAATATTGACATCTTTCAAGAATAAGCGGGTTAACGCAATCATCTTGAGACCCAATTGAATACGGCGTAATTTACCAGCTTCGTCATCGATGCCCATCGCTAAAGCCTCTTGTCCTAGCGGCGTATCGTGATGTACCACATACGGTCCCATGCCGATCATATCGATATCCATATCGCGATAAAACAAAATATCATTCACCAGGTCTTCTTCTGTTTGACCAGGCAAACCAATCATGACGCCTGTACCTACTTGGAAACCTACGCGGCGCAAGCTACGTAAGCATTCAACGCGCGTTTCAAAAGAGTGTAGTTCATCTTGAGGATGAATTTTATGATATAGCTCTTTATTTGTTGTTTCAATGCGCAATAAATAACGGCTCGCACCGGCTTCACGCATGCGGCGGTACGCCTCTTCGCTTTGTTCCCCTACGCACATCGTAATGCCCAGGGAACCATCGCCAATGGCTTTAATATCGCGAATTAAATCCACCACATAATCCACAAAGGCATCATCACAACGTTCGCCAGATTGGAGCGTAATAGAACCATATTCATGGTCATAGGCCCACTGCGCCATTTTGATGATATCTTCACGGTTCATATCAAAGCGTTCCGTCTTGTCATTTTCACGACGAATACCGCAATAATTACAGTTTTTGATGCATCGGTTCGAGAACTCGATGAGGCCACGATAGTACGCTACAGGCTGTACATATTTTGCCTTTACTTCGTAAGCCTTTTTATATATTAACTGCAACTCGTCTTCATCAGTTACAGACATGAGAAATCGCAATTCTTCCTCGGTTAGCCATTCATCGCCAACGAGGTCTTTTCCGAGAATGTCTTGCACTTGCAAACAATCACTTCCTTTCATAACGAACCGTCATCGATTCGCTTGGTATAGTAATGGAATCTATGTCAGTGACACAGGTAAATCCATTCACTTCGCGCGGCAAATCCCGCACATGTTTCACTTGTGCTGTTAAACATTCGTGAGCCATCACACCGCGACTCATTTTCGAGGACGTACTCATCTGTTTAAATGTGTCTCCTCGCAATTCCCAAAATTCAATGGTTACCACCTTTGGATGGTTTACCATCTTGGCATATTCTTTAGACGCTAGATTGAGAATCCAATCTTCCTTGTGAAAGTATGCATCCACCGCTTCGCGCCATGTATCGTATAAGTTAATGCCTATCTTATCGACCATATCGAGTCGATAGTCTTTAACACCCATTGTTGGCTCTACAACGCCGTACAAGGCAGACATCACAACAAGATGGCTTTCACCAAAGGCCTTAGCCTCATCGGACAAGTTCTGCCAGTCTAAATATTTGAAAGCAATGCCATCGTAGCTTTCACAAGCAATACCTACTGGCTGGGACTCAAAAGCTTGATAGAAATCAAAGAGCGCCTGCGCCTTATCATCCTTAAGTTTCAAAGCCTTACCAAGGGCCGCCACGTCTAGGGACTGCACATGTTTTACAATGTATTGCGTAATGTGCGGTTGAAATTGACCGTCCTGAACTGCACTATGTACTGCCCCATCATTGCCAACAGTAGTAATCGTTTTTGTCTTACTAGGAGAGAGGACGATTTTCATGGGATAATTCCGCCTTGATAGTTTCCTCTGTCAAGTTGTCGATCAACTCAGGATTCCACAACATGAGAGGCACTGCCACAACGTGGCTCGCTTTCAATTCTTTACATAGTTTAATGCATTCTTTAAGGTAATCAGAATCTTCGTCCACAAGGTCACATACGATAACTACATGACGACCTTTAAGATTGACACCTTCGTAATCGATGCTTTCAGCAGATACAGTAAGCATACCTGTTTCCAAGCGACCTTCGCTCATGTCGTTCAAGCGAGACATTAGAACGTGTTCGAGCATAGTAGATACAGGTGTTACCACGCGACCAATGCCAATAAGCGCCTCAGGTTGGGCGTGAACAATAACTGTTTTCTTGCGTTTATCAGTTCTAAAATCAACGAGAGCTTTTTCTAAAGCGCCAAAGAACACGAATAATTGCCAAGGATCAAAAGAACCTGTTTGGAACATGTCGATAACAGAGCCATCCTCATCCATATTTAGGCGCGTTAATAATTCCTCTGCAATGTCGTTTACTACAACACTAAAATCAGATTGCATTGCATCTTGTACTTTTACTTCCTCTGCCATTAGGTCCTCCAAATTTCTATCTATTACACTGGTGAGGGAATGTTCCCTACAGGATTTATACTATCTTTAATTGTAACATATTTTATAGCCCACATGGTTATTCATGGATACACTTTTTACATAACTACTATACCAGTTATATGACAAAGTAATTCTAATAAAATAATGTTGCATGATTAATGTAACTTTATAAATTTGAATACCTATTATACAAAAAAAGACCGCTAACGCGGTCTTTTCCTATTACCCTACAATGAGTAGGTAAATATTCATAACGGTAACAACAATACCAATGCCCCATAATAGTACATTCGTATATTTGTGGTTCGCATATTGCCCCATCACCTTACGGCTACTCGTCATATAGAGCTGCAAAAAAATTGTAATAGGTAGTTGCAAACTCAAGAACATTTGAGAGATCAACAATGCTTGGAATGAATCAGTAACGAATACAATCAACAGCAATGCCGGAATGTATGTTAACGCCAAGCCTAATCGAGTATGGAAGTCTTTCATATCGTAAGACTCACCAAACATGCCTGCAAATATACTAGCCCCTGCCATACCTGCTGTAGCAGAAGAGGCAAAGCCCGCAAAGAGCAATGCAATAGAAAAGATAGTACCTGCTGCAGGGCCAATGAGAGGCCGTAACAACTCCTCCGCCTGTTCAAGCTCTGTTACTTCAATGCCGTGAGTAAAGAACACTGCTGCCGCCAGTAAAATCATGGCGGAGTTAATCATCCACCCAATCCCCATAGAGAATAAGGTGTCTAGGAATTCATAACGCAATTGGCGCTTCATTACAGAAGGATCTTGCGTATTGAATTGGCGACTTTGGATGATTTCTGAGTGCAAGAACAAATTGTGAGGCATAATAACAGCCCCTAAGATACTCAAAATAACGAGCATCGATTCATTCGGAATCTTAGGATCTACCCAACCAATGCCTGCTGCTGCCCAGTCCACATTGACCATATTGACCTCAACGAGGTAGGCCAATGCAATAAGGGATACAAAACCTGCAATAATCCGCTCCAGTTTTCGATAGGAGTTTGTAATGAGCATAACAGTACATATAACGGCCGTTAATACACTACCTATCAGAAGCGGAATGCCAAAAAGCATTTTCAATGCAATAGCAGCGCCGATAAATTCAGCCAATGCCGTTGCCGCAGCTGCAATGCCAGCGGTACTCAACACAAATCGAGATACATAGCGAGGCAAGAATTCATAGGCACATTCGGATAAGCATTGGCCCCGTACAATGCCTAAATGAGCCACATTATGCTGCAATAAAATCAGCATAATCGTAGATAGTGTTACTACCCATAAAAGTTCGTAACCATAACTAGCACCGGCAGCTAGATTAGCCGCCCAGTTGCCAGGGTCGATAAACCCTACAGTTACGATAATGCCAGGCCCTATAAATTTAAAGACCTCGCTCACCTGGTGCTTACCATTTTGGTGAACAGTAAACAACTGTTTCTTTAAGAAATCAATCATTATAACTCCTTATTAAGGGTTATAGAGTAAAGGTCATCTCCGTTTGCATGCGAGCATCGGTTTTAGATTTTGTATCCTTACCACCGGTATAACGGATGCGCACATTATTATTTACTTTAACACGAGAATCATCAATTTTAAATTTCTTCATTTTTTCTTTGATTTGTTCATCTGTTAAAGCGCGCTCTTCTGGTTTTGCCACTTCATCATTAGCTGTATCTAAAGCCTCTTGTTGAGATTTAGATACTTGGTATGTTTTACCAGATTTCTTAGCTTTTTCAGCACGTTTTTCGTCTAATTTTTGACGGCGCTCTCGGGTAACTTTCTTGTCGCGACCGATACGATAATCCATTACATCACGCATATTTTCTTGATAAATGCGCAATGCATATTGGCGATCGTTTTCGTTCATTTGCTCCCGTTTAGTTACTACCTCATCGATAAGAGGCATAAGCTCATCTTTTGTATAGCTGGTGCCATCAAAAGCAAAGCCATGAGTATCAGTAATAGCACCATGTTTGATAAGTGTTTGCAGTGCCGTATATGTCCAATCATTTGGCTTTACAACATCTGCACTTACATGATGTTGTACTTTAGTAGAGCTGCTAATGGTCTCTACATCAGCACCGATCCCATCAATCATAGGACGTGCGCTTGGGATAGCAATACTTTCAGCGTGAACGAAACCAACAGAGGCTACTAAGCACAAAGCTCCAATCCCTAATGCATGACGGATAACATTCATTTGACGTGTATATTTTGTATTCATAAGAGTCTCCTTAAAATTACATTTTATACAATCTATTATATGAGTACCCTTGTGATACGTCAACTCTATAACCTTACACACCTGTGTAATACAATAATTATGAGGCCCTAGATTCACCTGAATCCTTGCAATAACAGGACCTATAAAATTAAATCATAGTAAACAAAAAGACCTTACACCAGATGATGTAAGGTCTCTGCATGGCGGAGGATTAGGGATTCGAACCCTAGCGACGGTAACCCGCCCTAACGATTTAGCAAACCGTCCTCTTCAGCCTCTTGAGTAATCCTCCATGCTTTACTGGGTAATCATATCATACCCAATAAGGCATTGTCAATCGTATTATTTCAACATGGATTCGATGAACCAGATTTGTTTTACTACTATATTAAATATAGTATTCTATGTAGCCGTCGGGGATTTTCTTTTCCTCCGACTTACCATTATTAGTACGACGAGGTTTACGGACATACATATTTTCTGGATCCGTTTCAAAGATAACCATGTCTTTCGGGATATCATGTTTAATAACAAGGTTACAACCGATTTTTGTGCGCGCACCAATGGTAATATCCCCTAAGATTTTTGTACCTGTACCGATGAGCACTTCGTCTTCGATCGTTGGATGGCGTTTTACCTGTTTAGAGGACATACCGCCTAACGTTACTTGGTGGAATAGTGTTACATTATCCCCTACGATGGCGGTTTCACCGATTACAACGCCCATACCATGGTCAATAAATAAACCGCGGCCAATCGTTGCCCCTGGGTGAATTTCAATGCCCGTTACGTGACGAGAATGTAATGCCACACGACGCGCCAAGGTTGGCCACCCCGCCTTATAGAGGCGGTGCGCAAAGAAATGCCAGAATAAGGCCGTAATATGTGGATACGTCCAAATAACCATCCACACACTTGTTGCGGCTGGGTCAGAATCCATTACGCGCTTAATATTATATTGAATTTTGCCCCATAATTCACGCAAACCTTGCATCATAGTGACTCCATCTCAAATAACTCTACTCATATAACATATAGTATACAACATATGTGGTCTGTATTCCTATACATATGATGTTTTATCTATGCGAAATCCGTTATTTTACATATTCGTTATTAGCAAAATCCAAGAGGGATAAATATTTTTCTACCCCATCTGGTGCAATAACCACTATATTCGCCTTTGGTTCTTCTCGTGCAATGCGCTTAGCTGCTACGATAGCGGCCCCCGCTGAAAGTCCAATAGAAACACCGCTTTCACGCATAAAGGTTTGTACTTCGCCAAAAGCTTCTTCATCACTTACAGTTTGTACGCCGTCCATCAAGCTTTGGTCGAAGTTCTCTGGAATGAAGCCCGCACCAATACCTTGAATTTTGTGAGGACCACCCTTGCCTTCTGTAATAGCCGGAGATCCTGTTGGTTCCACTGCGATAGATTTTAGATTCGGATTATGCTCTTTCAATCGTCTAGTAACACCTGTGAAAGTACCACCTGTACCGATACCTGCCACAAATACGTCTACATTTGGCACTTGTTCTACGATTTCAGCGCCCGTAGTACGGTAATGTATATCTGGATTCGCAGGATTTACAAATTGGCCTAAAGTAAACGCATTAGGATATTTTTCTAAGATTTCATTTGCTCGTTCAAGAGCACCCTTCATGCCTGTTTCTTTCGGTGTTAAGATGAGCTGTGCACCATACGCCTTAATAAGTTCACGACGTTCTTTACTCATGCTTTCAGGCATAATAATTACAGTTTTAATATGTAAGATAGCGCCCACCATGGCAAGAGCAATACCTGTATTGCCACTTGTAGCCTCTACGATGATGCTATCCTCATGGATACGGCCTTTCTCCTTGGCGTCTTGTAACATGCCAAGAACGGCACGGTCTTTCACAGAGCCACCTACATTATATTTTTCAAGTTTTACATAAATATTGGTATTTGGTAATTGATATACCGGCGTTTTACCAATCAGTTCAGTTGTTTGATTTGTTACTATGCTCATCTGATCCTCCCTCTAGCGACAGATGATAAAAATCGTCCTCAGGAATATCCCAAGGACGATATGTATTTCACCTTGTTACTCACTATACACTAGGTATAAACGTTTATGTATTCTGATTAATACAACCATACTCTAACACCTGAATCAATTCATTGTCAAGAGAATGAGAATAGCTTTTAAAACCCCAAAAATACAGGAAATAACTAGGTTCATCTATTTACTTGTAAGTACGTCCACCACCACATCCCAAGTGATAGGCACGAATATGATGGCTAAAGATAATCCAATAAAGAGAACGGCCCCCACCAATACACTTAGACGAGGAACTAAGGATATGACAACGCTCTTGGCCAATCTATATGCTTTACTTAAGTCATGATGTAACGCCACATGGCCCCATAAGAAGCCCGCCAGTACATAGGAAATAATATAAGGATCAAGAATCACATGTGTCGCGAGCTCATTATTGGTGTGCATAATGCGGTTGATAACGGGTGAAACTAGTACATTGACTAGCATAGCTAACACCTTGAACCACACAACGCAGACAATATATGTCCACATGCTCCGCTTGGTCATCCACAGCATGTATAGGTGTCCTATTATACTTGCCCCCAGCGAGCCCTTTTCGCTTTCCATGTATCGCTCCATCCAAGATGGCGACTTCTTGCCAGTCTCTACTTGACTGTAGTAAAAGGATAGATTTCTTTCACCATGGGCTACATCGACAAGCCCCAAAACTTGGAATACGACGAGCAAAAACAAGACAGCTACAACGACTTGGAAACTTTCACTAAAGAAAATATCCATAAAGTTAACATCGAGCTGGCCTATGTTCATAAGGTTGCCGTATATATCGTAAAAGGCTAGATATACAGCATTTGTTAAGAATAGGTCCATAACAAATAGAATAAGCACGAAGATAATATAGCCGTTCCATCGAGTCCATTTGCTTTGTGATTCTATATAGGTGTTCGTCCCTACCATAATCGACGCAGGGTGTATAGACAAGGTCACGCCGATCATAAAAAATGTTATGAACGATGTGACCATTGTTAAATATTCGTATGCCATATTAACGGTATGCTACGCGCTCAGGCTGCATGTCGTGGAAACGAAGGCGCTCTTTTGCAGTCTTTTCCCACTCTGTACCAGGCTTGCCGTAGTTTGCGTATGGATCGATGGACAAACCACCGCGCGGCGTAAACTTGCCCCACACCTCGATGTACTTAGGATCCATCAACTTCACAAGGTCTTTCATAATGATGTTGATGCAGTCCTCGTGAAAGTCCCCGTGATTACGAAAACTAAATAGGTATAATTTCAAAGACTTGGACTCTACCATTTTCTTATCTGGTACATAAGAAATGTAAATGGTCGCAAAATCTGGTTGACCTGTCATAGGGCATAAGCTAGTGAACTCAGGACAATTAAATTTAACAAAATAATCATTATCAGGGTGTTTGTTATCAAATGCCTCTAACACCTGTGGTGCATAATCAGTAGGGTAATCTGTCTTGTGACCTAACATCGTTACCCCTTGTAACTCTTTTTCAGATCTGCCGGATGCCATAAGGAACCTCTTTCTATATCTTCTAGAACTCTATAATTAAATATATTGAATAATTCATGTAACACTTAATTATAGCATATAAGGAATCACTTATATCACTACATGATCAGGTAGTTTATCAAAATCAATGACATATTCTTCAAGAATAGAGGTTGCTTCCAAATCATTCCATCTCAATAGAACAAGATGTAATTCGTCATCCTGTTCAAAGAAAACGGTGCAAGCCCCAAAAGAAGGGAACTTAAAGGATATGAACCTACTTATATCATCATTATCTAACTTAATTAGCTGTAATTTATCCTCCGCAACAGCTAAACAATATCGAGCAGTTGCAGCAATATCAAAACAATCAATATCTACAAAGTCGTTAACTTCTACCTTTTTCATAGAATCTATGATAGTAATTTTATTACTATCAAAATAAGCTAGTACGCCCTTATGAAAATAGCTATGTTTATCTTTGCTTTGACTATAAAACCAGTTAAAGAGTTTATCCGTGTCTCGTACATCCTCAACTAGCTGAACTGTAAAATCTTTAAATGACCAACAAAGAATCCCCTTACTAGTATTCATATAAACAGCGTCATCAGTAAAATGATATAGAGCTTTAAATCTAACTGTTTTAAACTCTTGCGGGGTTGGAATAAGCTTAACAAACTCATTATCTATATCAATAAAACAATATGTTTCTTCTAAAACTAAAACCAGTCTATTTCTAGAAAAATCCACATAAATAATTTCAGGAAGTAAGATATCTTCATCTATGTAGATTCGTTTTACTTCATTCCAATCAGCATCTAATACAATAATCCCTTTATACTCGTTATTAATAATTGTATATCTACTGCTTTGTTCAACCAAAAACACCTGATTCTGTGAATAGGAGCTTTTAAAACACTTAATGGGCGTCATCCCAATATCTTTATCTCCCAACATGATTCCCTCTTTTCAAATATTTCTTAACGCAGTATCTTACCAATATATTTAGTATCGCTAAAGTAATTTTTTTATAAATACTATTGCGAATTAACTAAAGCACTACATCCTCATGTAATTCATCAAAGGTAAAAGCATACTCTTCCACACGCATGATCTCTTCCCAATCATTATGTAATAAAAGGGAGATATGGATTTTATCCTGTTCCTCAAATATATCTGCACCAACACAATAAGCCCTTGATGGTTATCATTTATTATGCTATATGGTCCTATTCGTTCTAACATATAAATATCATTTTGGTTATATATACTCCGTATTGATTTTATAGGTTTCATGATTGTTATCATATCCTTTCTTTGTATCAATTATATAACGACTACAATCAGCAATAAACAAACGCTTTTTCCATAGATTACATTATGTTCTTTTGTCGATATTTAGATTGCATAAAATTTAAGTTTATAATAAAATTTTCATATACATTTGGTAATGTTAATACATTCAGAGAAATATAACACCTTATGGAGGTCCCTTATGAAATTAAAACAGCTTATTTTATCTAGCATCGCTGTAGGTGCACTAGCTTTCACATTCGGCACAGCACAAGCGGCTATTGGCATGGAGACTCCTGGTCCAGCTATGAACCTTGAAAAGCCAGCATCTGTTACGACTGCTCATCACATTAATGTAGATGGCAAAGTTGTAGAGCCTATTAATGGTCAACAAAACGTAATCTATGTAGATGGTCAACCCCTCGTAGCATTACGCCAAGTATCTGAAGCATTGGGCTATAAAGTAGCTTGGGATGAACCAACTAAGACAGCATTAGTAGACATGAACATCGCTACACTAGCAATCCAACCAGATTCTGCAGAAGTTGTACGCCATGGCAAATTAAAGATTATCAATCTTGATACATCCGAAACCTTCTTGCCTGCAGCTCGCAAAGTAGACGGCACAATCTTTGTAAAACCACAAGTGTTCAAATTATTATTGAACGACGTGAAAATTACAAAGGATGAAATCTTCATCGCCCCTCAACGCGCACAATTGGCATCCACTACAAACACAGAGGTATCTCATAAGAATGAACTCAATACATTCTTACCACCAGTTCAAGAGGATGTGAAGAAAAAAGAAGATCCAAAAGCAACAGAAAAACCACTTATCAAAATCAAAAAATCCTTAGCCAAAGATACTGTCACAACAGATGAACAAACAACATCTACAGATGTATCTGAATACCAACGTGCTAACGGATTAGATCGATAAGCGAACTTAATAGATTTTTCCACAAACCTATTAAAGCTGTAACGTAATCTAGGTAAAGAAAAAGGTCCCTCAAGGGGACCTTTTTTATTTGTATATAACGTATATAGTTATTCGAAATTAGTTACACTATATTTGATGACTATATTATTTACCAAAACCATAACGGTTAAGAGCTGTGTTACCATTGCCAAATATAGCCATAATTTTAGCCATTAAATAATCAGCCACTGCTACAGAGTACGCCGCAATATCATTGAAATCAGAGTATTTAGGTGCAGCAGTATTGCTATTAGTAGCATTACTATTTGTTGTAGCTTTAGTGGCAGTTAATTTATTTGTAGTAGGTGTAGGATCTGTAACTATTACAGTAGAGCCCATGGCTGGATTAACATAACCTGTTGGAGTGGATACTGGTGGGCGTTGGGAATCAGTATATTTATAACCATAAGAAGCGTCTGCTTGTTGTGGTGCCAATGTAGCTACACCAAATGCAAGTACAGATACAGCCAAAACGATAGAGAATTGTTTTGATACTTTCATAAAAACCTCCAAAAACACAAAAGTACTTATCAAAAATCATGATAACGGAAGTTTATTATAAACGATCCAACTAAACGCACAATGAAAGAGAGTTAACATCATGAATATTTCATTTATCATTTTATTTTGACACTTTCAACGCTATCTTTTACAGAATCCATTTGTCGTTTCAAATCTTTAATAGATACTTTTACATCGTCAGGAATCTTGACGTCATTAAGACCTTTGGCCGATTCCGAGGCACGCTTACTATTTTCACTAGCTTCTTTCATGTCTGATTTAATACGATCCATATTCTCATCTAGCTCATCAAATGATTCTTCATCATAGATGATAAAATTACTGCCCCCGTGGGACGTAATATTGAGTGGCCCCATCGTAAGCTGACCATTATCGATGCGAAGTGCATCTGTGGAAATGGTCGTAATATTCGTATTAACTGTCACATCACTAAAGGACAAATGGCGCCCTTTATTGTGAAAGTTCCCAGTAATATTTTTAATAGGAATGAGCATATAGTGGCCTTCTCCAGACCAGAAATTCCCCCATACCTCCATGTCACGAGGCTGACCCTCGCTTTTAAAGTTCAAATTAGCCGACACCGGTACAACAAATTCAGGTGTTTTAAGAGCCTCACTACTATCTAGATCCTTTGCTATCCCTGTAATCGTATAAGCCCGAGTATCTAAATTATATATGCCCTTTGCCTCTAGCTTTCCGCCGTATACATTGGCATTTACATTTTCAAAGTTCAAAATACCGTCTTGGTACGTTACATCGCCTACTACATTTTCAAAGGTAAGCGCAGGAATTCGTAAAACAGGCATCGTTACACGCCCTTTAGCCAATGGACGATTAAAATCACCTGTTACCTTTGTCAGCAAGGTCATTGCATCGTGGATATTATCGCCAAAACCGAGTGATGATGGGTCCACACCCTTTACATCAAACTGTAAGTCTAACTGAGGCATGCGATGCTTTAATACATCCTTTAGATCAACACGACCTTTTAGTGTAAGACCATCACCAATGGCTGTGCCACCGAACTTACCCGTTTCCATGTCAATACGAATAGCACGGTTACTATCAAGATGTATCTTAGAATTCACGTTCCTCATTACATAGTGACGATTTTTCTGAAAGATTTCCAGCTGGTTATTTCTAAGTGTAATGGCAAGATCCAAATGTTGGCCTTCCCAATTAAAATTACGAACCTTCTTGCCCAGTTCCTCCTGTCGCTCTTGAGTCGTCTTTTTCGGAGGTTTAGGTCGCGGCTATACTTCATCGAGTGGCTTGTTTACATCAGGTGAAGCAGGCACAAAGTCAAGACGGTTGTTATCGTCTAAATCGACTACAATGGTCGCATCATTTAGCTCAATTCCATTTATAGCAGAGGCCTTAAAATTTCGTGTTATTACGTCCCACATATTAACGCGAATCTTTCCATCTGGAACTGTGAGCAACTCTCGGCCTTCTGGATCCTTCCATACCAAGTCAGTAAAAGATAATGTCCCCCACGGTGTTGCAGTTAAACTCTCTACCGTTACAGTCCCTCTCATCATCGTTTGACGAGCCATTACCTCGTTAAAAATAACGCCCATCCCACGGCTTGCTATCGTAGCGAGCACAAAGACTATAATCGCCCCAATGGCAAGAAAAGCAGCAATGCCTTTTAAGCCTTTCTTATACAATTGTTTATATTTTGTCCAATAGGAGCGCACGTAATGTTTCATAGCATTATTATATCACGTTGAGGATGTAAGTTTTACCTAGCACCTGTTAATAATAGTGCTATAAAGCATTACAAAAAAGAAAACACGAGACGATTACCTCGTGTTTTTATTAATATATTTGTTTTAATATTATTAGAAATCATATTCTGGCAAAGGAGAAATCACGCTGGTAGAGTCTAATGTTTCACCATTCATTTTCACATCAATAAGCAAGTTAATTATATCGTCTCGACTAATATCTTTCTTATGCTGATTAGCAATAATAGTTTGAATAAATAAATTCTTGTCATTTCGTGTAATATAAGATATTTCCATAGCCTTTCGAGAAGGATACTGAACATCCAATAGTATACCTGGTGTATTGTTATGCCATACAGTATAAACATTTACTTTTCCAACTTTTTCATCCTGTTTAGGAAAGACATGATTTACTAATGCCATTGATAAAACCTCATTTCTAGAGATGTCCTTTTTAATGGGGTCAACCAATAACAGATGTGCTAAACCCTCTGTTTCGTACACACGAATAGAGCCACTTTCTTTAACCATATCTTGTTTTAGAACTGTACCATTAATTTTATGATATGTAAAATCACCAAGAGTTTCTACTGTAGTAGGTATAGTAATCATAGGCTTTTCCATAATTGAAGGTATTGTATAATTTGCTAATAAGCCTAAATCACGCTTATAGTTAGCATTTTTATCAGAATTCACAATACCAATATGGTACATATAATTTGGCTTATTTTTAAGTGTAAAATTAATCGTACTAATTGTATTTTTTCCAGCACGACCCTGTGAAGTTGCTACATCCCACGTACCATTTTCAATACCTGGATACGTAAACTTTCCACCATCAATAAAAGCATTACTAGAACCTGGATTGTGTTTTGAGAAAGCAGCCTTCATATCCTCTACGGTAAGTTCATCATAACTTTTACCAGATTCAGCCCAAATGCCTGTATTCTTTACTGGCTCAACCTCAATACCAATCATACCTAGATTAGACATAGCATATTTTGTAAATCCTTCACCTCTATTCGCCACCAAACTCCTATTAGATGTGGTAGGCAAGCTAAACTGAATGGAACGATTTTCTCCAGATAATACATAAATGGAGGAGTTATAATTATGTGCTTTATAATCTAGAGCACCTTTATTTAAGATATTTCTTTTTACTCTATTTTTGTCATCTACAGATAGCTCTGAGGCAAACTTTTTATCTAACGCAGATTCGAGTTGTTTTACTGTCTGCTCTACCTTAGCCTGATCTACGATATTATCAGCATACACCACTGCAGGCATTTTAGGGTTTGCCCCTGGAATCGATACATCTGCACCATGTACAGTAAAAACTGTAGTAGAACCAATAATTGCTGCCATTATAGCCATTCTAATATTCATAATACGCTCCAATACTTTCTCTATTACACAAATACAAATAACCATAAATGAATATCACATACATTTATATGTATATTTTACTATTTTATAAAAAAAGCAGCAAATTTATAAACTAAAAGTGCACTCACAAAGGTGAGTGCACTTTATGCGTTATAAAAACAAATATTATGCTTTTACTTGTTTACCGTATTTTACAAGGCTTTCAGCTTCAATTTCTTCTTGAGTGCGATAGTCTTGAGGAATATTGGACAAGCGAATCCAGCTGCGTACAGCTTCTACTAATACGATAAGGATCATGAGGAACATAGCAGCACTGAATGCCACTAGAATCCATTTACCAGCTGGGACATAGCTGTTAAATACGTTTTCAAAGTCGGCAGCGATTGCAACGATAGCCATGAGGATACAAGGAATACCTGTTACCCATGCATAACGTTTGCGGCCAAGTCGCATGATAACTGTAGTACCTACAGCCAATGTCATGGTACCTAGTAATTGGTTAGATACGCCGAATAGAGGCCAGATAATACCGATGTTACCTTGTAGAACTAGGTAGCCCCACAAAATACAAATTAAAGCTGCACAACCATAAACGCCAGGAGCCCAATGTTGGTCGTTGAATTTAGGATGGAAATGACCTAATAATTCTTGAAGTAAGTAACGACCTACGCGAGTACCAGCATCAATCAAAGTCATGATGAACAATGCTTCGAACATGATACAGAAGTGATACCAGTAACCCATCAAGTGATCCATGTTAGGCAATCTGGAGAAGATATGAGCCATACCTACTGCAAGGGATACGGCGCCACCAGGACGATGCATCAAATCTTCGCCAACCATCGCAGACAAAGCTGGTAATTCATGAACTTGAAGACCTAATGCTTTGAAGGATTCAACAGTGGAGTTAATTGCGAAGTAATCATCTGGATGCAACGCAGTTGCGGCGATCAACGCCATCATAGCGATGAAGCCTTCTGTTAACATTGCACCATAACCGATAGGTAAAATTTCTTTTTCATTAGTAAGCATTTTAGGTGTTGTACCTGTTGCGATAACAGTATGGAAACCAGATAACGCACCACATGCGATAGTAATGAAGATATAAGGGAATACAGACCCTTTCAATACAGGACCGCCACCCCAGATGTAAGGAGTTACAGCTGGCATTTGAATTTCAGGCATTACGATGATAATGCCAAGAGCCAATGCGCCGATTGTACCGATTTTAAGGTATGTGGACAAGTAGTCACGAGGAGCAAGCAATAACCATACTGGCAATGCTGCTGCAAAGAAACCATACACGGCAAGCATGATTTCGATGGTTTGCAAGTCATATGTAAACCAAGAAGCATATTCGCTAGCTGCTACGTTTGGACCGTAGATAATAGCTGCGAAAATCAACGCTACACCGATAATAGTTGCTTCTTGAATTTTACCAGGACGCAACCATTTCAAATAAATACCAATGAAAATAGCGATTGGAATGGTAGCAAATACGGAGAAGAAACCCCATGGGGAGTTATGCAATGCGTTAGCTACTACTACGGCCATACCAGCAAGGGTGATGATCAATAGGAACAATGTAGCAAGCATAGCACCAAAACCAGCAAATTTACTGATTTCTTCACGTGCAATATCCGCAATAGATTTACCATCATAGCGAACGGATGCGAACAAGATAACCATGTCATGTACAGCGCCGGCTAATACAGAACCGATAAGGATCCATAATGCACCAGGCAAATACCCGAACTGGGCTGCGATAACAGGACCTACAAGAGGGCCTGCACCAGCAATCGCTGCAAAGTGATGACCAAATGTTACCCATTTGTTAGTTGGCACGTAATCGTGACCATCATTGTGGACCATAGCTGGCGTTGGACGATTTTCATCCAATGTTAATACTTTCGCCGCTATGAAAGCCCCATAAAAGCGGTACGCTAAAATTAGAATACACGCGGAGGCTATAACTAAGTAAATACCATTCATAACCATATAAACACCTCCAATTGTCTTGTGTGACATGGTGTTATATAAAAAAAACTGATAAATCTTTTGCACATCCATGCCACATTGGCTCTCAAAACTTTTAGTACTTACAATAATATTGTATATCTAAACATAGAAGTGTCAATTATCAATTTCTCATTTTGAATGCACATTATGAGTTAAAGACATAACAAAAAAGCATTCTCCGTTACTTAGAGAATGCTTTTATCGTTTTATTTTGATAGTAATTATCTATTGTCTTACTACGACTCCTGATTTATAAAGGGCCTTTTTAATATCTTTTATAGTTAAAACTTTGTTATGTAACAACACCCCTACAAGAGCTCCAGTCACATTTATCTTTGTAAATAAATCCACAAAATGCTGTATATTTCCAGCACCACCAAAGGCTGTTACAGGTACATCCACAACCTCTGCTAAAGCTTGATATAATTCAATATCAAAGCCAAGCCCCGTGCCATGTCTATCGATACTCGTTACCAATAACTCACCTGCACCATGGCCTACCGCTTCTTTTGCTCATTCTAAAGATACACTGCGACCAACTAGCTCACCTGATGATTGTTCATGATAAAACATAAAAGCTATAAAAGCTGTTATTAGAGTTATGAGAATAATAATCCCAAGAAAAAACTTTCTCATCAATCTAGCCCCAAATTTTTTCTATATCAGCTATGCTATGTGCATCAGAGCCTAGTACAAATGGCACCCCAATGATAGCAGCCATACCTTGAATAAAGCGGCTTGGGTACATTTCACGGCAGTCTGGCTTAAAGAAGCCACTCATATTGTAGTCTAGTTCACGACCTTGTACGCGCATGATATGTAAAATATCGCTTACCACCTGCGCATTGCGGCGATCCAAGTGATGCTCAAAGCCAAAGTGGTGTTGGTATTTCTTGATCAAATCAAAGTGACCAATTCGTTTTGGCGTATATTCGCCAAGGTCAGCACGCACGGCTTGGCGCACGGTGGAGTAATATTTGTAATATAACTCATATTGCTTTTCAATCCACGGACCAAAGCCCTTTTCAAATTCTTCAGGGCTATAGTCTAAGCAATAAAAGGCATTATTCACGCCTTCCATAAAGTGAACAGACAAAATATTGTCATCCGTCAACGGACCATAACGGTCGAGGAACTCTTGAATATCTGTCTCAAAGCCTGGAATGTAATCCACTTCAAAGCCGAGGGAGATATCGATATGCGTGCCATAAGCACGTTGCAATTGACGGCCTAATTCTAGATAGGAATCTACTTGGTTCAATTTCAAAGACGCTGTGTCATAAGCCTTTTGGTCACCGCCGTATTCAACAGCAAAAGCCTTTGGCAATGGCGCATGCTCTGTAAGGCATACCTTTTCAATACGCAACTCAATAGCCTTTTCGATCATCATTGCAGTCCGGTCCCCACTACCATGTGGACACAACTCTGTATGTACATGACCATCTACGAGACGGCTGCGATACTTACTGTATCCAACGAACTGCCGTTCATCTTTCATGTTCATTCAATCACCCTATTCACCCTAACCCGTGGTGAACCCTTATCTATCATCTATACATTTAGTCTGTAATTTAATATCTATGTTTTATTATACCAATAATGCGTATGTTTCGGTATCCTGATATTTACCATGTTTGAAACCAACTTGTGGTGTTAGTCCACAGTAGGTAAATCCAAAACGCTCATGTAGCGCAGTACTTGCCACATTTCCTGCCGTAATAACAGACACCACCGTATGTAATGTTTCCGTTTCTTTGGCATGTTCTAATATATGGGCCATCAATTTAGATGCCACGCCCTTACCTCTATAATCTTGATGAATGTAAATAGATAATTCCACGGTGCTTTTGAAAGCATCCTTTGTTCTATACGGTGAAAGCGATGCATAGCCTACAACTACATCATCTATAAGGCCTGCAAAAATGCAGTGTTCCTGCGTTTGATGCGCCTCATACCACTCCTGCCACTCTGGCAACGTACGCGGCTCAAGATCAAGCGTTGCTACACCGTTCACAACCTCGTAATTATAAATATCTAAACAAGATGGTATATCATCCTTTGTAATTGGTCGTATAGTAAGCACGGTAATATACTCCTAACTTTTCGTCATTCCTATAAATTTATAGCCAGTACCTTGTATATCGCTATTTATGAAATTGAAGTTTTGCTATAATCAAGATGTCACCAACTCCATCCTGGGGAAACAGGTACAGGAAGGAGGTGTACCAATGAGAAAATTCCTCATACTCTTTATTATACCAGTTACGATAAATGTGGTTAGCTACCTCATTTATAAATTGCTCGACTGGTATTTAAACTGGTGATTGAGCGTCGGTTTATCTCCGTGAAAAGATAAATAAAAAGCCCCCTAGGTATTTCGCCATTCCTAGGGGGTCTTTTTACGTGTACCAATTAAGATACCTCATACTCTTTAAGCTAATTATAGTATACCTTATTCTATGAATTTGTCTAGTTCTATCTATTACACAATTACAAATAGTAGTACTGTAATAACAATCAATGCACCAATCACAGCATAGTCCACAGTTTTCAAGCCTACGGATGCAGCAAAGCTATGTGTAGGTCCACCAAAGCCGCGTAGTTCTAGGGACAACGCCATTGTTTCGGAGCGGCCCAAGGATTTTAAGAGCAATGGTTGGATAACGGATGCGTAAGATTTCATGCGTTTAATGAAGTTGCCTTCTAAGGATAAACCACGGCAAGCTTGCGCCTCTTGTACAGCATGACTTTCAGCAATGAAGTCAGGTACAAAACGAAGTGCAGCCGTGAACATAAATGCATATTCGTAAGGAATTTTGCATTGTGTTACGAGCGCAGCTGTAAGGTCTTGCAATTTTGTAGTTGCCAACAGGCAGATAAACACAAGCGTCATAGCGAGCATACGCAAGCCGGATACGATGGCAGATGTTACATCGCCGCTACCGAGGAATTGGATAACACCAAGGAATACAGCAAAACTAGTCAATGCCGCTACAGCCTTACGTTGTTTAATCAATAAACCAGCTACAAATAACACGACAAGTTCTACAACGACTAAGGCCAATAGAGATGCCCAGTCGCGCAATAGAATGGCCCACACGGATACGGCGAGGGTCATCAAGATTTTTGTTAACGGTACTAAACGTTCCATATGTCCCTCCTATTTTCCGCCCAACTGAGCCACTAACTTAGATTTCAATTCATCCATGGATTTGCAATAACCGAGGGATGGTACCGCTAGTGAAAGTTCCACACTTGGCGGTTTTGTAAGGCCTAGGTCTTGCAATTCGTCCGTAGACTTCTTGAATAATTCCTCTGGACTGCCATCAAAGGCAACGGTTTGGTTACCCATGATGAGTGCACGGCTACATTCGCTAGCCATGATTTCCATATCATGTGTAATAAGAAGGATCGTAATGCCTTCTTGATTAAGTTGACGCAATAGTGCTAACAACTCTTTGGTTTCCTTACCATCTTGACCACTTGTTGGTTCGTCTAGGATAAGGATTTTAGATTGCATTGCTAGTGCAGAAGCGATAGCAACGCGTTGTTTTTCGCCGCGGCGCAATGTTGGAGGATAGGCTTCACGTAAGTGAGCGATACCTGTGCGCTCCAACACTTCATCAACGATGCGTTTCACTTCTGATTTACTGCGACCTAGTGATTCAGGACCGAAGGCAACCTCTGTGGCTACTGTTGGTCTAAACATTTGGCGATCTGGTTGTTGGAATACATAACCAATAAATTGACCCCGTTTAGATGGCGGCATAGACGTAATATCCGTGCCGTTATAGTACATGCGGCCTTCGCTCGCCTTTTCAAGACCAACGAGCAAACGAGTGATGGTCGTTTTACCACAACCATTGCGACCACCAATGGCAATATATTCGCCGCCTTCGATGGTGAAAGTTACATCACGGAAGATGTCTACAGATGGCACATAGCCAAAGCGGATATTTTCAACCTTAAGCATGAGCGCCACCGTCCTTTCCTTGTACATCATCAACGCGTTGAATTGGTTTTCTATCTTCTACTACAGTAGTATTTGTTTGGTTATTGGCAGAGTTGCTTTCACCATGCACCTCAGTTTGAATAGCGTGAGCCATTTCAATTTGGTGCAAGCCCTTGATAGCAGACTCGATGCTAAGCCAAGGCTCATCGCTGTGGAAGCCCGCTTGTTCAAGTTCCATATACGTAGTGAACACGGATGGCAACGCATCAACGTGAACATTGTGTTCGTACATGTAACGAAGCGTAGTTGGCACATCGTCGTCGCACGCAATATAGCCATCCACCATGAGAGCCATGCGGTTTGCATACGGCAATACAGCGTGTAAGTCATGGTCGATAACGACAACGGTAATACCGTGTTTCTTATTTAAATCACCTACGAGGCGATATAATTCGGCAGTCCCATCTGGGTCGAGGGAGCTCGTTGGTTCATCAAGAACAAGAACCGTTGGGTTCGTAGCCAATACGGAAGCAATCGCCAAACGTTGGCGTTGACCACCGGATAGACTAGTAATTTTGCGATCTTCTAAGCCGATAAGACCAACTTGTGCAAACACCTCTTCAGAACGTGCTTTAATGGTTTCACGGTCATAACCGCGATTTTCCATAGCAAAGGCCACTTCTTCACGAACTGTCATCGTTACGAGCTGTGTATCGTAATCGGCAAGAACCACACCGATATGGTTCGCCAGCTCTGGAATTTCCATTTGTGTAGTCGCTTTACCATCTACAAAGACCATGCCTTCAAGGCGGCCGCCGTAGAATTTAGGTACAGCCCCTACCATGGCCATGCAAAGGGTACTTTTACCACAACCGGCAGGACCTGTTACCACTAAGAAGTCACCATCATGTACATCGAGATTGATGTTTTCAAGAGATGGTGTAGTCGCCTTAGGATGGTAGTAATTTACGTGTTCAATAGAGATTTTAGCTTGGCGCTCAGGCAAGATTGTCATATGACTATGGTCAGATGTCAATTGATCTGTACTTGGCAACATTCCGCGTTTGGAGAATAGACGTTGCGCCGGAATGTACAAGATTGGCGTAATAGCACCATTCAAAGCGCCTACGATAAGAACCATCGGCCACATACCATACATATATACATTGTCTGGTAAGCCCAATACTTTCCACAAGATGGTAACAAAGATACCGCCAGATACAACAGTCGCTAAGAAGCCAGATAAGATTGGCGTCAAATCAAAGCCACCAATTTTACGGAACTTCACGGACAACATAGCGCGCGTCACGAGAGCGGCTGTCAAAGCACCACCTGGTTCTGACAACAAGTTGCCGTAAGGGAATGCTGACTTAGATGTCAAAACATTGATGAGGGCCGCTACTAAGCCAATCCCCAAGGTTTGACTCAAACTAGGACGAGTCAATAAAATAGCTACGCAATACGTAGCAATCGTCCAGTTTGGCGTTACCCCAGCCACACTAGGGCTCACCAAATGCAATATCGTGCCCAATGCGAGCATCAATGTGCTGACAGTAACCCATCTAAACTGGCCACCCTGCACATGCGTGTACACAAGATCTTGAATCCGTTCCATAATAGCCTCTTTTCTAAAAATGAATATATAGTGTCTATTGTAACATTCTTCAGAGATTTGTGAAAGGCAAGATACTATTATAGATAGTATGTTTATCATATGATAAAAAGCACCATCTATTAACGATAGTGCTTTTAATAACTAATGTACTTCATCTAATAGTATTCTAAGATAATCACGTCTACTGTTTAATATTCTATCAATATAGATAGTCCGGTCTAAATAACGATAAAAACTTAAATAATTATGACAAAGTAAATATCTGTATTCAATTTTGCTTTCTAGATTAATCAATAATCGCTGCCCCATTTCTGGAAATATACTCAACGAGTCATTCGTAGTCACTATATCCGAAACGGTTTTCTTAGCTAACTCAATATCACCGGTTTCTTCTTCTATAAAAGATTTTATTTCTAGCAAATCTTCTCGTGCTTTTGGTGCATAGCTAATTTGATTATTCATAATTAAATCCCCAATTCACTCTTTAGTTGCTCTGATGAAATCCAGCCTTGTTCTTCACCAGATTTACGACCGGTCTCTAAAGCCCCCATAAGTTTTATAGTAGCCATTACACGTTCATAATCTTGAATATCCATAATTGCAGGGTGTAGCGCTCCATGACCTGACCACGTGAACGGACGGTTTCCGGACGCG
>OJYN01000004.1_pt1 | contig 181743 bp, 197 predicted proteins | sample 1611671 | NCBI WGS metagenome assembly OJYN01 (sample SAMN04436759, study PRJEB24849) | human gut metagenome | biome: human gut; feature: NICU; material: stool | host: Homo sapiens | place: USA: Saint Louis, MO | collected 2011-02-25 | reverse complement strand
CCTGGCAAACCCGAAGGAGGTGTGAGATGGGAAGTGGATGGCATGAATGGCCGCTGGTGATCTTCACCGTTTTCGGGCAGTGCGTGGCCGGCGCGTTAATCGTGATGGGCTTCGTCTGGCTTAAGGAAAATGATGACAAGGCCAGAATGCGTATCGTGCGCAGCCTGTTTTGTCTCTGGCTGGTAATGGGTATTGGGTTTATGGCCTCGGTACTGCATCTTGGCTCCCCGCTGCGTGCCTTCAACTCGCTTAACCGCGTGGGCGCGTCAGCGCTGAGTAATGAGATCGCGGCGGGTTCGATCTTCTTTGCCGTGGGCGGTTTCTGGTGGCTGGTGTCGGTTATCGGTAAAATGCCCCCAGCTTTGGGCAAAATCTGGCTGGTTGTCAGCCAGATCCTGGGCATCGTTTTTGTCTGGGCGATGACCCGGGTCTATCAGATTGAGACTGTCCCGACCTGGTATACGGGTTACACCACGCTGAGCTTCTTCCTGACGATGGTTCTGGCTGGTCCTCTGCTGGCCGCGCTGCTGCTGCGCGTTGCAAACGTGACATTCAAAAGTACTCTTGCTGCGTCAGTCAGCGCACTGGCACTTATCGTCTGCGTGGCGGTCGTCGTGTTGCAAAGCAATACGCTGGGGACAATACAGAGTTCCATCCAGCAGGCTAACGCCCTGCTTCCGGATTATGGTTCGCTTCAGGTATGGCGCATCGCGTTGCTGGCGGCGGGTTTAGGCTGCTGGATCTGCCCGCTGATTCGTCGTCAGGAGCCAAAAACGCTCGGCCTGTTTGCAGGTGTCGTGCTGGTGGCGCTGGGTGAACTGATTGGCCGTGGGCTATTTTATGGTCTGCATATGACCGCAGGGTTAGCAATTGCAGGTTAACACAGGTGCGCGGGGCTACCCGCGCGCAAGTAAGGAAAGTTGTAATGAATGACGTCTCACACCGCGAATCGTTCGCGTTCAGCGCCCGGGTACTGGGCGCGCTGTTTTATTTCGCTCCAGACAGCGAGCAGACCGCGCCTCTGGTGAGTGCCCTGACCGCAGGTGACTGGGTTCAGGACTGGCCGCTGGCGGAGGGAAATCTGCTGCCTGTCGCCAGTATGTTTAAGACCCCATCGGATGAAGCGTTGAAAGACGCCTGGCAGCGTCTGTTTATTGGCCCGTATGCCCTGCCCGCCCCCCCGTGGGGCTCGGTCTGGCTTGATCGCGAGTCCGTGCTGTTTGGCGATTCGACCCTCGCGTTGCGTCAGTGGATGCGTGAAAACCATATCGCCTTTGAGATGCAGCAGAATGAGCCTGAAGATCATTTCGGAACGTTGCTGATGCTGGCGGCATGGCTTGCCGAGAACGGTCGCGAAACAGAACGCGACCAGCTTCTTGCCTGGCATCTGCTGCCATGGAGCATGCGTTTCCTGAGCGTATTCGTTGAAAACGCGGCCCATCCGTTCTACACCGCGCTGGGTAAACTTGCCCAGCTGACGCTGGCGGAATGGCAGTCCACTTTGCTGATCCCGATTGCCGAAAAAACGCTGTACCGATAACAGCACCTGGCTTGTCCACCCGTTGTGCAGGCCAGGCTCGCACATTTTTGCTGCAACACAACGTCACAACTGCTATACTGTATATAATTACAGTATACGGGGGGGTGCACAATGGCTGTTGAAACAAAATTTGTTGTCGTAAGAAAAGGTGAAGAAAAAATGACATTTGCCAGTAAGAAAGAGGCTGACGCTCACGACAAGCTGCTCGATATGGCAGAAGCGTTTACCGACTGGCTGTTGCAAAGCGGAATGCAGATGGATGAAACGCAGGCGGAGAACCTAGGTCTTTATCTCGCCGAGCAGAAAGAGTCCGTGCAGCATATCCTGCGTACCAGCAAGCTTCCCGAGCTCAATGCTGAAACGGATAAAACAGCATCAGATGCGGACAGCAGCAAAAAAATCCGGGCCGTCAAAGCCGCCTGATCGTCAGAACGTCTCATCACCTGTCCTGCCGCCGCGGGCCGGAAACGGCTCGCGGCTTTATTAAGGTCGGCTGAACCTTATATTCATCAACCGTAACCCTGAAAATACGTCCTGTTATCTTGATTTGTCCGCCTCAACGTTTACGCTGATATTCAGCCTTTTTGCTTCCATGGTTATCATTGTTTTGGCCAGGTCCTTATCGCCCCCGTGCACTTTATCTATCAGATCCTGTACAAGGGTCATCATCAGGAAATTTTTATTCGCAGGATAGAAATCTGTCATAGTGATCCCGTTATCCTTCAGGCGCTGATGCGCCACCGTCTCTGTATCTGCGATTATTTCAGCCACTCTCTCATGCATCTTCTCGATCTGCTCGAAAACAATGCGGTTAATCATTTCAATCTGTTCTGGCGTAAAATTCGGTTCCATTATATCCCCTCGTCAGGCGTATGTTAAAAACACGTGAATCACACGTTGAGCGCCTCTGAATGGTGCGGTAAATTATCACACAACTCTTGTAACTCGTTGATCAGCCTGGCCACATGGAAACCGTCACAGACAGAATGATGGACCTGAACGGCGAAAGGCAACAAGACCTTTCCATCCTGGTTATAGTATTTTCCAAACGTGAACATGGGCGCAAAAAAATTCCGCATGTTAGCGACGTTGACGTTAAAACTGCTAAAACTGACCCACGGAATATCCGATATGAAGAATATATTCTCCCGGGACTCTTCTTTAGGCCAGTAAGCAAGGATATTGCCATAGCGGGCAACATCTTCTGCATAAACGCGCTGAAAATGGTGAATATTTCCATCGTAATGACTCCATAACGATGAAAATGTCTCCGTTTCTTTATGGAAAAGGGTATAGCTTGGATGAACCTCATTCCATATTACAAGCTCATCATCCTTCATGGCCATACGGAATTCCGGATGCCGGTTTACGACGTGAGAAATAAGGGAAATAATCGCAGGATAAAATTTCCAGCCAACCTCTTTGATATGCTTTAGCAGCACGGTAATGTCCAGCTGAACCGTTTGGTTAAATGTAGATTGAGCAAAGCCCTGAAATACTTCAAAGTGTTCCTTTCTTGCCCAACGTGATAAGTCAACTACCGTATATTCTGGCGTTATTTTTGTCATTTCATAGCCTTAGTTGAGCTGCGCTATATAAAATAGTAGCGTATCACAAACATATGGGCTGTATAGACCGTAGCGTAGAGGCACCCTAAATTTTCAGCGTATCAATCACCGCTCTCAGCGCCGGGGACACGTTGCGGTGTGGATAATAGAGGTACAGTCCGTCCATCCGCAGGCTGTAGCGCTGTAAGACGCGTATAAGCGTGCCACGCTCCAGATCGTCAGCCACCAGCTCAACCGGGACATAGGCCAGCCCGAGTCCCAGCCGGGCCGCTTCGGCCTCCATGTAGCTGTCGGAAAAGGCCCATTGCCCCTCCGGGCGGTGAGTAACATGCTTCCCGTCCTGAACAAGCTCCCATTGATAGTGGTTACCGTCGGCAAACTGGTAGGCAATGCAGGGATGAGCATCCAGATCGGCGGGCGTCTGCGGGAAACCATAGCGCCGAAAATGCGCCGGAGCGGCAACCACAGCCATCTCCATATCGGGCGTGATGCGCACGGCAATCATTCCTTGTCCCACCTCCGGCCCAAGCCGGACGCCCGCGTCGAATCGCTCGGCAATGATATCCACGAACCGGCTCTCATTCATCAATTCCAGACGGATATCCGGGTAACGCTGTTTGAAGATAGCGAGCTTTGGCAGCAGGCATTTTTCGATGGCGTGCTGGCTGGCATTAATACGCACCGTGCCGGATGGCGTCTGGCGGTAATGCGCCAGTCTGGTCAGCCCGGTATCGAGCGCATCAAAGGCTGAACCAGCGGTCTGGTAAAGTTGCTCCCCGGCGTGGGTCAGCGACAGTTTGCGCGTTGTACGCACCAGAAGCCGAACGCCCAGCCGCTCTTCCAGCTCGCGAACCGATCGACTGATCCCGGATTGTGCCAGCCCGAGCCGTTGCGCGGCTGCCGTGAAGCTTCCCTCCCGCACCACCTGGATAAACAGATACAGCTCATTGTAGTTTTCCCGCTTCGCCATCATGCCTCATCAATTCATAACAATATGATATTAATCCTAGCAGCCTTTGGCCTCTAATCAGCACTATTTCTGCTAACTATAATGACCGCATTACAACAACACACGGTACCTCTTATGCAAACATTCACCCAAAAACTGTCCGTTGCGCTGCTGCTATGCGCATCATTAAGTGGAGTGACAACAATGAGTTATGCAGAAACACGAAATCCTGCCGCCCCCGTTTCGATGGTGACAACCTGGGATAAGACCTTCGCCGAGAGCAATAAAGTCGACCACCGCAAGGTGACGTTCGAGAACCGATACGGGATCACCCTGGTCGGCGATCTGTACATTCCCAGGAACAGCGGCGACCAGAAGCTGGCGGCGATTGCCGTCAGTGGACCGTTCGGTGCGGTAAAAGAACAATCCAGTGGTCTTTACGCCCAGACTCTGGCTGAACAGGGGTTCGTGACCCTGGCCTTCGACCCATCCTACACGGGTGAAAGCGGCGGCCAGCCGCGTAACGTTGCCTCCCCTGACATCAACACCGAAGACTTTAGCGCCGCAGTGGATTTCCTCGGATTACAGAAAGAAGTCGACCGTAACCGTATCGGCATTCTCGGGATCTGCGGCTGGGGTGGTATGGCGCTGAACGCGGCATCCATGGATACCCGCGTGAAGGCGGTCGCCACCAGCGTAATGTACGATATGAGCCGCGCGATGGGTCACGGCGTGGCCGACGGGAAAGATCGTTATTCAGCGGCCGATCGCCGGGCCGTGTTGCAGTATCTGAACGCGCAACGCTGGAAAGATGCTGAAAGCGGCACCTTCGCCCATGGCGGCCACGATATTTATGTCGATGAAAACGGTAAGGTAACGGCGGCCGGGCGTATTCTGCCGGAAGCATTGCCCGCCGATCCGCATCCGGTACTGAAAGAATTCTATGATTACTACCGTATGCCGCGCGGCTTCCATGCCCGTTCCGTAAACTCCACCGGCGCATGGACCGCGACCATGCCGTTGTCCTTTATGAATATGCCGCTGCTGAGCTATGCCGGGGAGATCACCATCCCAACGCTGATTGTGACCGGTGAAAACGCGCACTCACGTTATTTTGCGGAAGATGCGTTTAAAGCTGTCGGCAGCAAACAGAAGGAACTGGTGATTGTTCCCGGTGCGAATCACGTTGATCTCTACGATAACGTCGCAGGGAAAATCCCGTTCGCGCAGTTCGGGCAGTTCTTCAAAACCAGTCTGAATTAATTCTCTTAGCCCCGGCAATCACGGGGCTTATCTTCTCTTCTCCGTGAATTACACCTATGTCCACACTGAATCAAACCTCATCCCGTGATGCTGAGCGTGCACACTGGGGCGGTATTTTTGCCATGACCCTGTGCGTTTTTGTCCTCATTGCCTCGGAATTTATGCCCGTCAGTCTGCTCACGCCCCTCGCCAGAGATTTAGGGGTGACAGAGGGGACGGCTGGCCAGGGGATCGCCCTCTCTGGTGCGCTGGCTGTCCTGACCAGCCTTTTTCTTTCCCGGCTTGCCGGGAATATGAATCGCAAACATCTTCTTTCAGGCATGACCGTCCTGATGGCGCTGTCAGGGATCATTATCGCCTTCGCCCCAAACGCTTTGATGTATATGGCAGGCCGGGCGCTGATCGGCATCGCCATCGGCGGTTTCTGGTCGATGTCTGCTGCCACCGCCATTCGGCTGGTGCCTCAGCATCAGGTCTCTCGTGCGCTGGCGATTTTTAACGGCGGCAACGCGCTGGCGACGGTGGTCGCCGCCCCGCTGGGCAGTTATCTCGGCTCGACCATTGGCTGGCGCGGCGCGTTTCTTTGCCTGGTTCCCGTGGCGATTGTGGCGTTCATCTGGCAATATTTTAGCCTGCCCAACATGGGCGGGAACCAGCGGCCGTCGCCACGTAAAAGCGTATTTCGCCTGCTCCACCGGCCTGCGGTTTCGGTGGGTCTGATGGCGTGCGGCCTGTTCTTCATGGGACAGTTTGCGTTATTTACCTATGTGCGCCCCTTCCTCGAAACCGTCACCCACGTCAGTCCTTCCGGCTTATCGCTGATCCTGCTCACTATCGGTATCGCAGGTTTCATCGGCACGCTGATCGTCGCGCTGGTCCTGAATGCCGCGTTTTACCTCACCTTAATGGCCATACCGCTGCTTATGGCACTGATTGCAGGGGTATTAATGCTCACCGGGGACAGCCTGTGGATCGTGGCCCTGCTGTTAGGTTTCTGGGGAATGCTGGCAACTGCGGCCCCTACGGGCTGGTGGACGTGGATCGCCCGTACGTTACCGGAAGATGCCGAGGCTGGCGGCGGGCTAATGGTCGCGGTGATCCAACTCTCCATTGCGCTTGGCTCAACGGCGGGTGGCGTGGTGTTTGATACCTTTGGCTGGCAGAGCACCTTCGCTTTAAGCAGCATATTACTCCTGAGTGCAGGGGTGCTGACTTTTACGACGTCGCGCCATCGGAAATAAGGCATTATATTAACAGGGTTGTTTTATTTAATTACAAAACCTCGCTCACCTCCCGTAGAAATAATAATTAAGCAATATCCTGGTCAGCCAGCGACATCGCTTTGTTAGCTTGAGCATTCAGGCAAAGCTCAAACCGGAGGTATTCTTTGCTGATTAAATTAAAGAAAGAACGAACGCATCAGGAGGATCGTCGTCTTGCCCTCTGGCTGGCGACCTCCGCGGGACTGCTGAATGCCATTGCGCTGGGCGCGTTCGGTTTTTTTCCCTCGCATATGACGGGCAATACCTCGCAGCTATCCAGCGAAGTTTCCTCCACCGATCTCAGCGATATTCTTTTCTTTGGTGCCATTATTCTTTCGTTTGTCTCAGGTGCCATCGCTGCGCGGATTATTGTTATCTGGGGGATTATCCATAACGTAAGGCTGGTATTCAGCCAGGTTCTGTTTGTTGAAGGGCTATTACTGGCCGGGGTATCCCTGTACGAAATGTATTTTCACTCCTTCGCCACGAATCAGGAGATTATTATTTTCCTGTGCGGGTTGATGGGAATTCATAATTCCACCTCCACTCAACTATCCGGCGGTCGGGTGAGATCCACGCACATCACCGGCACGCTGACCGATGCGGGCATTTCGCTGGCCTCCGTTATGGTCGCCATGCTGCGCCGGGATTACTCCAAAGATACGGCCGCGCAAAAGAGTCAGCTCAAAACCCATTTAACTACCCTTTTCTCCTTTATCAGCGGCGGGATCGCGGGGCTGATCCTGTTCAGAGAGTTTGGATTCCACGCGATGCTGGCGCTGGGCCTGTTGCTGGTAATCGTCGCCGCCTTCTCTATCGTCCGCATCTCGTGGCGCGTACGCAAGGTGCGCGCCGCGCTCAGTCGACAGGCATAATCAGCACGCTTTATGTGACGTTGTCACGTAAGGCGTACTTCTTTAAGACTATTCTGCCTGCCCACTGACAGCCCTTATGCCATAAGGCTTCACTCAGGTTGTCACTAATTTCATAGGGTTACTGATTTACCCCCTTCGCTGGAACCCTTCCGTTTCGCTTGCTATAGGTGAAGTACCCCTGCCGAAACATGGCATAACAACAGGCAACCGGTGGTTGCTATAACGCATGCGCACAGGGAGACACACCGCAATGCACCCATTACTTAAACGTTCGCTGCTTTTTGTCGGCGCGATTATCGTGGTTCTCGCTCTCCTCACCTGGGGAATAGGACTGGAAACGATTAAGGCGCGCCAGGTTGACCTGATTTACCTCGGGCAACAGCACCTGATTCTGGTCTTTTCATCCATGTTCTTTGCCCTGCTGGTGGGCATTCCAAGCGGTATTCTGCTGAGCCGTCCGGCCGCGCGTGGTATCGCCGAATATGTGATGCAAATCTTTAACGTGGGCAACACCCTGCCGCCGCTGGCCGTTCTGGCACTGGCGATGGTGGTGATTGGCATCGGTGATAAACCGGCCATTATCGCCCTCTTTCTGGCCTCTCTGCTGCCGATTGTGCGTAACACCTATGCCGGGCTGTGCTCTGTTCCCGCGTCGTTGCTGGAAGCGGCAAACGGTATCGGCATGACCAAATGGCAGCGCCTGCGTCAGGTTGAGATCCCTAACGCGTGGCCGGTGATGCTTTCCGGTATTCGCATTGCCACTGCGATTAACGTCGGTACCGCACCGCTGGCATTCCTGATTGGCGCCAGCAGCTACGGCGAGCTGATTTTCCCGGGGATCTATCTGAATGATTTTCCGACGCTGATCCTGGGCGCGGCGGCCACCGCCCTGTTCGCCCTGATTCTGGATACGCTGCTGGCGGCACTGGGCCGATTACTGAGCCCGCATCTCGCGCGATAATTATAACAAGGAGCTTCTAAGAGACTGTTTTCCGGGCTGACGGCGCTATGCGCCGCCGCGCTCTTCACCAGCCAGGCGCTCGCCGCGCCGCTGATCCTGGCCACCAAGAGCTTTACCGAGCAGCACATTCTCTCGGCCATGACCGTGCAGTATCTGCAAAAGAAAGGGTTTCAGGTACAGCCTCAGACCAATATTGCAACGGTGATTTCCCGTAACGCGATGATCAACAAGCAGATTGATATGACCTGGGAGTATACCGGCACCTCGCTGATCATCTTCAACCACATCAACAAACGCATGTCGCCGCAGGAATCGTACGAGACGGTGAAACGCCTCGATGCGAAGCACGGTCTGGTGTGGCTTAAACCTGCCGATATGAACAATACCTATGCCTTTGCCATGCAGCGCAAGCGCGCCGAGGCTGAACATATCAATACCATGTCTGAGATGGTGGCAAAGATTGAGCAGATCCGTAAAACCGATCCGGATAACAACTGGCTGCTGGGCCTTGACCTGGAATTTGCCGGGCGCAGCGACGGGATGAAACCGTTGCAGGCGGCCTACAACATGGAGCTGGACCGCCCGCAGATCCGCCAGATGGATCCGGGCCTGGTCTATAACGCGGTGCGCGACGGGTTTGTCGATGCGGGGTTGATCTACACCACCGACGGGCGCGTAAAGGGCTTCGATCTTAAAGTGCTGGAAGATGATAAAGGCTTCTTCCCGAGTTACGCCGTGACGCCAGTTGTTCGAAAAGACACGCTGGAGGCTAATCCGGGGCTGGAGGAGGCGCTGAACACCCTTTCAGCCCAGCTCAATAACGACGTTATCACCGAACTGAATAAGAAGGTGGATATCGACCATCAGTCACCGCAGCAGGTCGCCCGTGATTTCCTGCGTAGCAAACAGTTGCTGTAGGAGGCGCTATGGAGACGATTCACTATATTCTCGACAACTGGGACTATCTCTTAACCCTGACGCTGCAACACCTGTGGCTGGTGGCGCTCGCCGTGGGCCTGGCGATTATTATTGGCGTGCCGCTGGGCATTTTAATTGTCCGCCATAAATGGCTGGCAACGCCGGTGCTGGGGATTGCCACCATTGTGCTCACCATCCCGTCAATTGCGCTTTTCGGCCTGATGATCCCGCTCTTTTCGCTGATCGGTCAGGGCATTGGCGCCCTGCCCGCGATTACGGCGGTGTTCCTCTATTCGCTGCTGCCGATTGTGCGTAACACCCACACGGCGCTCGACAGCCTGCCGCCGGGCCTGCGTGAAGCGGGACGCGGCATCGGCATGACCTTCTGGCAGCGTCTGCGCTGGGTGGAAATCCCGATGGCGTTGCCGGTGATTTTTGGCGGCATCCGCACCGCCGTGGTGATGAACATCGGCGTCATGGCGATTGCCGCCGTGATCGGCGCGGGCGGGCTGGGCCTGCTGCTGCTTAACGGTATTGGCGGGAGTGATATTCGTATGTTGATTGCGGGCGCGCTGATGATTTGTCTTTTAGCGATTGTGCTCGACTGGTTGCTGCACCGTTTGCAGGTGGTACTGACTCCGAAGGGGATTCGATAATGATAAAACTGGAAAACCTCACCAAACAATTTTCACAGAAACACGGCCAGACGTTTAAGGCCGTCGACAACGTCAACCTGAACGTGCCTGAAGGGGAAATGTGCGTGCTGCTCGGCCCGTCCGGCTGCGGGAAAACCACTACCCTGAAGATGATCAACCGTCTCATTACGCCAAGCAGCGGGACGATCCTGATTAACGGCGAAGACACCAGCGGAATGGACACCGTGACCCTGCGTCGCAACATTGGCTACGTGATCCAGCAAATTGGCCTGTTCCCGAACATGACCATCGAAGAGAACATTACCGTCGTGCCGCGCATGCTGGGCTGGGACAAAGCGCGATGTAAATCCCGCGCCGAAGAGCTGATGGATATGGTGGCAATGGATCCGCATAAATTCCTTCACCGCTATCCGCGCGAAATGTCCGGCGGTCAGCAGCAGCGTATCGGCGTCATCCGCGCGCTGGCAGCGGATCCTCCGGTCCTGCTGATGGATGAACCGTTCGGCGCGGTCGACCCGATTAACCGAGAAGTGATCCAGAACCAGTTCCTGGAGATGCAGCGCAAGCTGAAAAAGACCGTGATGCTGGTGAGCCACGATATTGACGAAGCGCTGAAGCTGGGCGACCGTATTGCCGTCTTCCGTCAGGGACGTATCGTGCAGTGCGCCAGCCCGGACGAGCTGCTGGCGAAACCCGCGAATGAGTTTGTTGGCTCGTTTGTTGGCCAGGACCGGACGTTGAAACGCCTGCTGCTGGTATCGGCGGGCGACGTCACCGACCAGCAGCCTACCATTACGGTACGCGAATCGACGCCGCTGCCGGAGGCCTTCGCCACCATGGATGACAACGATATTCGCGCCATTACCGTGGTTGATGAGCACGGCAAACCGCTCGGCTTTGTGAAGCGCCGCGAAGCGCGTAACGCCAACGGCAGCTGCGGGGATATTCTGCATCCGTTCCGCATGACCGGTAAGGCCGAGGATAACCTGCGCGTGGTGCTTTCTCGCCTGTATGAGAGCAACACCAGCTGGATGCCGATTGTGGACGAGGACGGACGCTATAACGGCGAAATATCCCAGGATTATATTGCGGAATATTTGAGCTCAGGGCGTACGCGCCGGGCGTTGAATATTCATAGCGAGAGTTAAGCATTCAGGCCGGGTACTGCCCGGCCTTTTTCCGCACGCATACCTTTTGCTAACCTCCCGATTTACCGCCACAATATTGTATCGTCCCCGTTAAATCACGACTTCATGCAACGTCTTCACGCTTACCCCGACATCCGCGCGATGTTTCGTCGTCTCCTGATTGCTACCGTCACCGGCGTGCTGGCGGCGCTGGCCGTTGCGGTGTTCCGCCACAGCATGTATCTGCTGAAGTGGCTATTTCTCAGCAACGAAAGCGGAAGTCTGGTGAACGCCGCAGCCGCGTTATCACCCTGGCGGCGGGCGCTGACGCCTGCGCTGGGTGGTCTGGCCGCGGGAATGCTACTGTGGGGATGGCAGCGCATGACGGCACAACGTCCCCACGCCCCCACCGATTATATGGAAGCGCTTGAGACGGGTGACGGCCAGTTTGATTACGGCGCCAGCCTGGTGAAATCCCTCGCGTCGTTGCTGGTGGTCGCCAGCGGCAGCGCCATCGGCCGTGAAGGCGCCATGATCCTGCTCGCCGCCCTCGCCGCCTCCTTTTTTGCACAACGTTGTACGCCGAAATCCGAATGGAAACTGTGGATCGCCTGCGGTGCCGCCGCCGGGATGGCCAGCGCCTATCATGCGCCGCTGGCGGGCAGCCTGTTTATCGCAGAGATCCTGTTTGGCACGCTGATGCTGGCCTCCCTCGGCCCGGTGGTGATTGCTGCTGTAGTGGCCCTGCTGACCACGCGCCTGTTAAGTCCCGGCGCGAATACGCTATATGATGTCCATCTCAGCGAGATGCTTACGGCGGTGGATTATTTCCTGATCGTTGGCGTGGGTCTGCTGGCTGGCGTTTGCGGCCCGCTGCTGATGTGGCTGATGGCGGCCAGCCACAGGCTGTTTCTGCGTCTCAAACTTTCACCGCCGTGGCAGCTGGCGCTGGGTGGTCTGATCGTCGGGCTGCTGTCGCTGCTGACGCCGAAGGTATGGGGGAATGGCTATAGCGTGGTTCAGGCGTTTTTGCAGTCGCCGCCGCTGCTGTCGGTGATTGCTGGCGTCTTTATTTGCAAACTGCTGGCGGTGCTGGCAAGCAGCGGGTCCGGCGCGCCGGGAGGCGTGTTCACGCCAACCTTGTTTGTCGGTATGGCAACGGGAATGCTGTTTGCGCAGATCTTTGCGCTGTGGTTTCCTGGCTCTGAGACGGCGATCCTGCTCGGGCTAGCGGGTATGGCGACGCTGCTCGCCGCCACAACGCATGCGCCAATCATGTCGGCCTTGATGGTATGTGAGATGACCGGGCAGTATTTTTTACTTCCCGGTTTGCTGGTTGCCTGTGTTGTGGCGTCGGTATTGTCGAGAACGCTACGCCACGACTCGATCTACGGCCAGCATACCGCCGAAAGCCGAGAGATCGATGTAGTGCGCTAATTCGCGCTGCTCGGCGCGGGGCAGATAAGGCAGTTCGCCCACCAGCGGGCCAGGCAGCTTTTTGCTCAGCACATCGATGATTTCAGCGTAGTGCGCAAGGCCCGGGTTAATACGGTTCGCCACCCAACCAATCAGCGGCAGGCCGTCATTAGCGATAGCCTGCGCCGTCAGCAAGGCATGGTTGATGCACCCTTCCTGAATGCCCACGACCATAATCACCGGCAACTGCTCCTGCACCACCCATTCGGAAAGGGGACGTAAATCGTTCATCAGGCTGCGCCAGCCGCCGGTCCCTTCAACGACAACGTGGTCAACCTTTTCACTCAGATTTGCCAGGCCATCAGAAAGCAGGCTGTAGTTGATAAGCCCACTGTGAGCGACGCTGCTTTCCTCTTCGCTTAAGGCGATAGGATTAACGGCATCATAAGGCAGTTCCAGAGACGAGACGCTTTGCAGAACCAGGGCATCCTTATTGCGCAGCCCTTCTGGCGTCTCTTTACTGCCTTTTGCAACCGGCTTGTATCCTGCAACGCGTTTACCGCTTGCCGCCAGGGCCTGAAGTAACGCGCGGGATACGACTGTCTTCCCGACAGACGTATCCGTACCAGTAATAAAGAAACGCTTAAGCATGACTCATTCCACCTCTTGGGTATGCTTCAAAATATAAACCAGGTAAATAATTCAGTGGGGAAAGTCTACGGGATGCGTGCGCTACCGGGCTTGAGATAGCGCAATTTTTCGTACATCTCTGGAAAAGAGTTAGCCCTGTAGCAAACGAATCAGTAACGAGCCGTTGTACATCGCATCTTTTACCAGCGCGGCGCCGGCCATCGTACCCTGGTTGGAAAATTGCGTACTCTCGACCACGATGTTTTTACTGTACGCGGGAAGCGCCTGCTGATTGATGCAGGCGGAAATCGCCGGAAAGAGGATATCCGCCGCCTGACTGAGCGGGGAGCCGATCAGTATTTTTTGCGGGTTAAACAGGTTCACCATAATGGCCAGAATGCGCCCGACATTATTGCCCACGCCGGTAATAATGTCCTTCGCCAGCAGATCGCCCTGCCTTGCCGCAGCGCACAGTGCCTCGACGCTTAACGGTTGACCGTGCAGCGTGGAGCTCATCGACTGGCTGAGCCGCACCTGCGCCAGCTCCAGCACGCTTTCGACGCTGGCAATCGTCTCCAGACAGCCATGGTTACCGCAGTAGCAGCGTTTTCCGTACGGATCGACCTGCGTATGGCCGATCTCCACCAGGCTACTGCTGCCAGCATGCAACAGACGCCCGTCGGTGATCACACCTGCGCCAACGTTATGATCAATCACCACCTGAATTACGTCGCGTGCGCCCCGGGAGGCACCAAACAATGCCTCCGCCATCGTCCAGGCGCTGATATCATGCTGAATGTAGACCGGCACACCGGTGTGGTTTTCCAGCACGTCGCCCAGCGGCATCTCTTTGACGTTTTCATAAAACGGCATGCGGTGAACAATGCCATTTTCGGTATCAATAATTCCCGGCAGGGTGATCGCAATCGCCGTTAAACGTTCAAGACGCTGCTGGTGACGAATAAAGAACTGGTCGATGTGGGTCAGAATGGCATCGAGAAGTGGTTGCTCTGCATTAAGCGGGAGTTCCAGCCGGTCCTCCACCACCAGCTTGCTGCTGAGGTCGCGCAGCGCGAGGAAGATTTCCCCGCGGCTAATCCGCAGCGACAGGTAGTGCCAGGCTTCCGTTTCCACCACCAGCCCTACCGCCGGACGGCCACGGCTGCCCGGCTCCTGAATTTCTGTTTCCTGAACCAGATGGGCTTCCAGCATTTCGCGGACAATCTTGGTAATACTGGCGGGTGCCAGTTGTGCCAGGCGCGAAAGATCGATACGCGAAACCGGACCAAGCTGATCAATCAGGCGATAAACGGCACCCGCGTTGGTCTGCTTGATCTGATCGATATGCCCTGGCTGACTATCAGCAACCACCTCGTACTCCCTTATTTTCGAGCTTCGAAATAAACTGAGGGCTATGGTGAAGCACTTCAATGGCTGACGTCAAATTTTTACTTAGCCATGTGATTTACTGCACATTTTCGCCCACTTTTCCCTATAAATAATGCCCGCGAGAAGCGGTAATTAATTGTTCTTTGAAACGCTGTGCCGCATGGCTCTGTTCATGATGTTTAGACCACACCAGCCACATCTCTGAGACTGCATCCTGCTCGGCTATCTTCACCCAGCGCATTTCCGCCAGTTGTACCCGTTTAAATGAGGCCGGGAGAATCGACACGCCAAGCCCTGCGGCAACGAGACCAATGATCGTCATGGCTTCCCCCACCTCCTGCGCGATAGTCGGGACAAGGCCATATCGCCGCATCAGACCAAGAATATCGTCATACAACCCGGTACCCACCTGTGGGTCAAAAAAGACAAACGGCTCTTTCGCCAGTTCAGCCAGCGAGACGCTGTGCTGCGCGGCGAGCGGATGATCCCGGGGGATCATCGCCATCAGCGGTTCGCGGAGGATCACCTGCCACGCCAGGGTATCAGGCAACTGCGTGTTACGCATCAGCCCCAGGTCGAGCGATCCTTCGTTAAGCGGCGATATCTGCTCCCGGGTATTTATTTCGCGCGTCTGAATATGCACATCCGGAAAGTTACGGCGAAACGAGGATAGCGTTTGTGAAACAGCGCTGATAAAGGGGGCCGATGAGGTAAACCCGATGCGCAGCTCCCCCGTCTCCCCAAGATAAAGCCGTTCCGCTCTGGCGGCGGCGTCCTCCACCATACTCAGGATCTGCCGGCTATCGGCGAGAAACTGTTTTCCCGCCGCCGTCAGGCTCACGCTGCGGTTGGTTCGCGCCAGCAGACGCGCCCCGACCTGCTGCTCCAGGATCTGGATCTGCTGGCTTAGCGGTGGCTGAGAGATATTCAGCCTTGCCGCCGCACGACCAAAATGCAGCTCTTCGGCGACGGCGACAAAATAGCGCAGATGGCGCAGCTCGATATTCATATTTTTAAAGTATCATTTGAGATTATTAATATATTAGACAGAATATTTACATTTTCCTACCCTAATCTTGTGGTCATACCCGTCACCAGAAACCACGGGGATGTTTAAGCAAGGATTATGTGTGAGCCGTACAACGACCGTTGATATCGCGCCGGCCAGCGACATTGATGATTTACCCGCAGCACCGCAGCCGGTTCAGTTTATTAAACGTGGTACCCCCCAGTTTATGCGCGTCACGCTGGCGCTCTTCTCAGCGGGTCTCGCCACTTTTGCCCTGCTCTACTGCGTTCAGCCGATCCTGCCGGTCCTGTCGCATGAATTTGGCGTGTCGCCAGCCAGCAGCAGTATTTCGCTCTCCATTTCCACCGGGATGCTGGCGATCGGTCTGCTGTTCACTGGGCCACTTTCGGATGCCATCGGGCGTAAGCAGGTCATGGTAACGGCGTTAATGCTGGCCTCCGTGTGTACCTTGCTGTCCACCATGATGACCAGCTGGCACGGCATTCTGGTCATGCGCGCGCTGATTGGGTTATCCCTGAGCGGCGTTGCGGCGGTCGGGATGACCTATCTCAGCGAGGAGATCCACCCGAGCTTCGTGGCCTTCTCCATGGGGCTGTACATTAGCGGGAACTCTATCGGCGGGATGAGCGGACGCCTGCTCAGCGGTGTGTTTACTGATTTCTTTAACTGGCGCATTGCGCTGGCCGTTATCGGCTGCTTCGCCCTCGCTTCGGCGCTGATGTTCTGGAAAATCCTGCCGGAATCGCGCCATTTCCGCCCGACCTCCCTGCGTCCGAAAACGTTATTTATCAACTTTCGTCTGCACTGGCGCGATCAAGGGCTGCCCCGTTTGTTCCTGACCGGTTTCCTGCTGATGGGCTCGTTCGTGACGCTGTTCAACTACATTGGCTATCGTCTGATGCTTTCACCGTGGCATCTTAGCCAGGCATTGGTGGGTTTGCTCTCGGTGGCGTATCTCACCGGGACATGGAGTTCGCCAAAAGCGGGCGCCATGACCGCGCGCTTCGGCCGTGGTCCGGTGATGCTGGTTTCCACCGCCGTAATGCTGTTCGGACTGCTGATGACGCTTTTCTCTTCCCTGTGGCTGATTTTTGCCGGAATGCTGCTCTTCTCTGCGGGCTTCTTTGCCGCGCATTCCGTTGCCAGCAGCTGGATTGGCCCGCGCGCGCGCCGCGCCAAAGGTCAGGCTTCGTCACTGTATCTGTTCAGTTACTATCTTGGTTCCAGCATAGCCGGTACGCTCGGCGGGGTGTTCTGGCACAACTACGGCTGGAACGGCGTGGGCGGATTTATCGCGCTGATGCTGTGCGCTGCGCTGCTGGTGGGCGCGAGCCTGCATAAACGACTGCATTAACATTCAGCCCTCTTCGTGTTTAAATCGAGCCGATGCTAATTTTTGTCATCGGCTGATTCAGACACGAGGACTTCATGAAAAACAATAATTATCAACAACTCACCCGCACCTTCCAGCGCCTCTCCCGCTTCTCGCACCTCTCCTCCATCGCCAGCTGGGACATGTTCACCATGATGCCGCCAGGCGGCAGCGCCGCGCGCGGTGAAGCGCTGGCGGAGATGAGCGTCCTGCAACATCAGATCCTGACCGATAAAAAAGTGGGTGAATGGCTGGCGGCGGCGGCAGACGAAGATCTGAACGACGTTGAGCAAGCCAACCTGCGTGAAATGACACGCCACTACCAGCAGGCCACTTTACTGCCGGAATCGCTGGTGGAGGCCAAATCGCTGGCGGGCAGCAGGTGTGAACACGCGTGGCGCACTCAGCGTCCGGCCAACGACTGGCAGGGCTTTTCAGCCAACCTGAAAGAGGTGGTGAAACTCAGTCGTGAAGAGGCCCGCCTGCGCGCTGAGGCTAAAGGCTGCACGCCTTACGACGCGCTGCTGGATATCTTTGAACCCGACATGACCAGCGCTCGCCTGGATGTGCTGTTCGGCGATCTGAAGTCCTGGCTGCCGGAGCTGCTGGCAAAGGTTGTGGAAAAACAGGCTCAACGATCGTTCGTTCCGCCACAGGGTCCCTTCCCGACCGCCACGCAGCGCGAGCTGGGCCTGGAAGCGATGAAAATGCTTGGCTTCGATTTTAACGGCGGTCGTCTGGACGTTAGCGCCCACCCGTTCTGCGGCGGCGTGCCGGAAGATGTGCGTATCACCACGCGTTACGATGAAGATGAACTGCTCAGCGCGCTTTTCGGCGTGATCCACGAAACCGGACATGCCCGCTACGAGCAAAACCTTCCGCGAGCGTGGGCCGGCCAGCCCGTTGCGCTGGCGCGTTCTACGGCGATCCATGAATCCCAGAGCTTGTTCTTTGAAATGCAGCTGGGCCGCAGCGACGCTTTCCTGAAGCATCTGCTTCCGGCGGTTCATGCCCGTTTCGGTAGCCAGGCGGCATTCAGCGAAGAGAATTTTATTGCCTGGAACCAGCGCGTGAAGCCGGGCTACATCCGCGTTGATGCGGATGAAGTGAGCTATCCGGCGCATGTGGTGCTGCGCTATGAGATCGAGCGCGCGCTAATCAATGGCGAAATTGAAGTCGATGATATTCCCGCGTTATGGGATGAGAAAATGCAGGCCTGGCTTGGGTTATCCACCAAAGATAACTACCGCAACGGCTGTATGCAGGATATCCACTGGACCGACGGCGGTTTTGGCTACTTCCCGTCTTACACGCTGGGGGCAATGTATGCGGCACAGCTGTTCCATGCCGCCAAAACTGCGCTGCCCGGGTTGCAGGCATCCATTGCCGGGGGCGATTTCTCGGCGCTGTTTGACTGGCTGCGTCAGAATATCTGGCAGCACGGCAGCCGTTTCAGCACGTCGCAGCTCATCACCCAGGCCACGGGTGAAGATCTGAATATCCGCTACTTCCGCGAACACCTGACGTCCCGCTACCTGTAACCGAACGCGCCGGGGGTCCACCCTGGCGTTGTACATATGGTTACACGCCGATACCAATCACTCACGGAAACCCCGAATTTACAGGGATATAGTTATTTCAACGGCCCCGCAGTGGGGTTAAATGAGAAACCAAATTCGAGGGTATGAAAATGAAAAAAGTATTAGCTCTGGTTGTTGCCGCTGCTATGGGTCTGTCTTCCGCTGCATTCGCGGCTGAAACTACCGCCACCGCAGCGCCTGCGGCATCCACCGCTGCTCCGGCCAAAACGGTTCACCATAAAAAACATCACAAAGCGGCTAAACCAGCGGCAGAACAAAAAGCGCAGGCCGCGAAAAAGCACCATAAAAAAGCGGCAAAACCTGCGGTAGAGCAGAAAGCCCAGGCGGCTAAAAAACATCACAAAAAAGCGGCAAAACACGAAGCGGCTAAACCTGCTGCACAGCCAGCAGCGTAAGAGTACAAGCTTAACCGTGCCCTTCGGGGCACGTTGGTAAACCGGCGCTGAACGGGTTTGCGGTCAGCGCCGTTTTTTTATCCGGAGGGCGTATGCTGCGGCGCTATCGGTTTGAGTTCATTCTTATCCTGCTAATTTTATGCGCGCTCATCGCCAGCCACTTTTATCTTTCCTGAATGTAGCACGCTGATTTTACTCCCACTTTCTCGCCGTCGCGTCTATAGTATTTTCATAGGGTTCACTTTTAATAATCATAATTACCCCCACCAGAGTGTGATATGCGTAAATCTGTTGTGTTGTTACTGGGAACGTTTAGCCTTTTTGCTGGCTTTTCACATGCGGATGATGGCGACGATGACGCCATTAGCGCCAAAGAGGTAAAGACGCTGTTTTTTGGTCATGACGATCGTACGCGTGTCACCGATCCTACCGAATCGCCCTGGGATGCCATCGGGCAACTGGAAACCGCCAGCGGCAATTTATGTACCGCAACCCTCATTACGCCACGCCTTGCGCTGACGGCGGGTCATTGCCTGTTAATGCCGCCTGAAGGCAAACCGGATAAAGCGATCGCCCTGCGCTTTGTGTCGCAAAAAGGAATATGGCGCTACGAAATTCACGGTATTGAGGGGCGAGTGGATCCGTCGCTTGGCAAACGCCTGAAACCGGATGGCGATGGCTGGATTGTGCCGCCCGGGGCGGCCTCCTGGGATTTCGGGCTGATCGTTTTACGTTATCCGCCGTCCGGGATCACCCCGCTGCCGCTCTTTGATGGCGATAAGGCCGCGCTCACCGCCGCCCTGAAAGCCGCCGATCGAAAAGTGACGCAATCAGGTTATCCTGTTGATCACCTCGATTCGCTGTACACCCATACGGACTGCGTGGTGACGGGTTGGGCGCAAAACAGCGTACTGTCGCATCAGTGCGATACGCTACCGGGTGATAGCGGATCGCCCCTGATGTTAAAAACCGATAACGGCTGGCAGCTGATTGGCGTTCAGAGTTCTGCGCCAGCGGCGAAAGACCGCTGGCGCGCCGATAACCGGGCGTTGTCGGTGACCGGTTTTCGCGACCGGCTGGAAGCCCTGGCGCAGCAGTAGGTCACTCAGGCCAGTTTAATCATGATCATGCCGGCGAGCAGTAATACCAGCCCTATCCAGCCTTTATTGTTTAAACGCTGCCCGAACATAATCCAGCCTGCCGCCAGGGTGGCGGCAATACCGAAGCCCCCCCACAGCGCATAGGCCACGGACAGATCGATGCCTTTCACCGCCTGTGACAGGGCGCTAAACGCCCCCAGAACCGCGGCAATCGATAACAGGCCGTAGGCTTTACGACGAAAACCGTCGGAGAACTTCAGAAAGACGTTGGCAATAATTTCCAGAACGATGGCGAAAGCCAGCCAGGCCGCGTGGATCCATTCAAACTGCTGCATGGGTCTGCTCCTTCTGCTGTTTTGCCGGTTTGCGTGTACCCGATTTAATCAGCACGATACCTGCGACCAGGGTCGTCAGCCCGGCAATTTTCATTGTCGTCAGGGTTTCATCAAATAACATGACGCTAAACAGCGTAATCAATAAAATACCAATACCTTCCCACAATGCGTATGCCACGCCCAGCGCGATTTTTTTAACCGCAAAAGAGAGGAAAATATAGGAAAGCGTAATCATGACCAGCATCAAAATAAAACCGGTGCTGCCATCACTCACGCTTGCCCATTTCATCGACAAGGTGCCGGTAATTTCAGCGACGATCGCCAGAGCTAATAAAATCCAGTAAAACATGTTTTTTCTCCTGCTTGAGAATATAATCCATCGAGGCTCGCTGCGGACAGCAAACCAAAAAATTGGGAATTAAATCAGTTAGCTAAGCGCATAGCGCTAGCTCAGGCAGAAGACGTGACTATAGCGCGGAACGCCAGTGTTGCTCACCAGAAAGCAGGCAGAGGGAGGTTGAAAACAGAGCAGAGTTGTTTGAAAAATACGTCCTGAACAAATTGTCCATAAAATTACAATTATCCGCGGTGTTGCTTCTCGTCTTTGCGGATGAAAATTGTCCTCGGTAGTTGAACACGCCTGATTTGTATCATAAGCCAGGAATTTACTCAAAGCCTTTTCATTTCTTTACCCAGTCTGTTTGATTTTGGTTAGTTTTTTTAATCCGCTTTCCCCTCTATTATAAATAAAAAACTGTTCAGGAACGTCCATGGCCAAACCTATTATCACCCTCAACGGGCTTAAGATCGTCATCATGCTGGGCATGCTGATGATCATTCTGACCGGCGTTCGTTTTGCGGCCGATATCATCGTGCCTTTTATCCTGGCGCTTTTTATCGCGGTGATCCTCAATCCGCTGGTGCAGCGAATGGTGCGGCTGCGCATCCCGCGTGTGCTGGCGATAAGCCTGCTTATCAGTATTATTATCGTTGCGATGGTGCTGTTAGTCGCCTATCTGGGAACCTCCCTGAACGAGCTGGCGCGGACGCTACCGACATACCGCTCTTCCCTGGCGACCCCGCTGCTGCAAATTGAACCCTGGCTGCAACGCGCGGGTATCGAAGTCTCGGTTGAGGAACTGCTTAAATACATCGATCCGAATGCCGCCATGACGATTGTCACCAGCCTGCTGGCACAACTCTCCAACGCCATGACCTCGATTTTCCTGCTGTTCCTGACGGTTGTGTTTATGCTGCTGGAAGTTCCACAGCTGCCTGCAAAGCTCCAGCACATCATGGTGCGTCCGGTAGAGGGAATGGGCGCCATTCAGCGCGCGCTCGACAGCGTTTCACGCTATCTGGTGCTGAAAACGGCCATCAGCCTGGTGACGGGATTAGTGGTCTGGGGGATGCTCGCCGCGCTGGATGTGCGTTTTGCCTTTGTCTGGGGGCTGCTGGCCTTTGCGCTCAACTATATTCCTAACATCGGCTCCGTGCTGGCGGCGATCCCCCCTATCCTTCAGGTGCTGGTTTTCAGCGGTTTGTATGATGCCCTGATTCTGCTGGCAGGCTATCTGGTGATTAACCTTGTCTTCGGGAACATTCTCGAACCACGGATAATGGGACGCGGGCTGGGGCTTTCAACCCTTGTTGTGTTCCTGTCCCTGATTTTCTGGGGCTGGCTGCTCGGGCCTGTCGGCATGCTGCTCTCCGTTCCGCTGACAATTATTGTCAAAATTGGCCTGGAGCAGACCGCCGGTGGACAAAGTATCGCTGTACTGCTGAGCGACATGAGCCATAAGGCCGATTAATTGTCCATCGACAGCATGGGCTTACCCGTTCTTCCCGCTTCGCGATAGTTGCCCACTGCCCGCTGCCATTCCGACAGCGGGTAGAGGGTGACATCGCTGCACTGGCTGGCGCGCAGTTTAGGCCAGATGCGCCGAAACTCCGCCTGCCACGCCTCAGCGCTCAGCGCGTCCAGATAGTTACGAATGTGAAACCACGCCACGCGCGGCAACGGCCGCTGCTGCCGGAAGGTCTGCCCGGAGAGTAGCCCGTAGCAGACAAAGGTGCCGGTTTCGGGCATCACGCTCAGGATCGTCTCCGCCAGACTGCCGCCCGTGGCGTCGTACACCACCTCCGCTTGCGCGGCGGCAGCGTTGACGGCGGCCGTATCATGTTGCGCAATCGGGACGATCCCCATTTCAGCCAGACGTTGAGCGTGCACGGGCGAGCGATGGATCCCGTAAACCGCCTCTGCGCCCGCCTGGCGTGCCCATTGCCCGAGCAGAACGGCGCAGTCAGAACCGGCAGCGGTGAGCAGCACCGTTTTCCCGACCGGAGGATAGCGGTCCAGCATTATCTGTGCGGCAAGCGGGTTGATATACGCCCGCGCGGCAAGTAGCGAGTCGACGTCGTCCGGGACGGGAACCGCATACGCCGCCGGGCAGTCGACATAGCGCTGCCAGGTTCCCTGCCCCCGTAACGGCAGGACCCGCTTGCCCAGTAGCGCCGGATAAGCGGCGGGCGTTTCGGTCACTATTCCGACCCCTTCATAACCGGCTATCGCAGGCAGCGGCGTGCGATGGCGATATGCTCCGGTGATGGGGATGAGATCGGAGGCGTTCACCGGGGAAAAAAGCATGCGCACACGTATCTCTCCCGGCTGTCGCGGCGACAATGGTGTAGTTTCCGCTTGCAGTACCGATTCAGGCTCACCAAACCGGCGATACCAGAGAGCCAGATTAAGCATTGCGATCGCGCCATCCCATTTCCGGTGCGACATGTTTCAGGATGGACTCGATCACATGTGCGTTGTATTCCACGCCCAGCTGATTCGGCACGGTAAGTAACAGCGTATCCGCTTCCGCGATCGCTTCATCCTTTTTCAACTGTTCAATCAGCTTGTCTGGCTCTGCGGCATAGCTGCGTCCGAAAATGGCCCGCGTTTTCTCATCCAGATAGCCCACGCTGTCGCTTTCATTGCGGCTTGAACCGAAATACATCCGGTCGCGATCGTCCATCAGGGCAAAAATACTGCGGCTGACCGAAACGCGTGGCTGACGGGTATGCCCTGCCTCAGCCCAGGCCTGTCGGTAGGCACGGATCTGTTTTGCCTGCTGAATATGGAACGGCTCGCCGGTTTCATCATCTTTCAGCGTTGAGCTTTGCAGGTTCATCCCCAGTGTTGCCGCCCATACTGCCGTTGCATTAGAGCCAGCCCCCCACCAGATACGATCGCGTAAGCCTTCTGAATGCGGCTCCAGACGCAACAATCCCGGCGGGTTTGGGAACATCGGCTGTGGGTTAGGCTTCGCAAACCCTTCACCGCGTAATACATCAAGCAGTACCTCTGTGTGGCGGCGCGCCATATCAGATTCGTTTTCCCCTTCCTGCGGCACGTAACCAAAATAACGCCAGCCATCAATCACCTGCTCCGGGGAACCCCGGCTGATACCAAGCTGTAATCGCCCGCCGGAGATGAGATCTGCCGCGCCAGCATCTTCCGCCATATACAGCGGATTTTCATACCGCATGTCGATCACGCCCGTCCCGATTTCAATGCGTTTGGTTTTCGCGCCTATTGCCGCCAGCAAGGGGAATGGCGAACTGAGCTGGCGGGCAAAGTGATGCACACGGAAATAAGCCCCGTCCGCGCCCAGCTCTTCGGCGGCGACCGCCAGATCGATGGACTGTAGCAGCGTGTCAGCCGCGGTTCGCGTGCCGGACTGGGGTGACGGCGTCCAGTGACCAAACGACAAAAATCCGATCTTTTTCATAGTGGAGTATCCTGATAAAGCATTGCGTTATCCCTACTCTACGCATTAACGGATGAGAATAAATGGTGATTATTTAACGGAATGCTTCAAATAAACTGACAGAAATACGCAAATCGCACGCTGCCTTCCCGAAGAGGAGGCATTCTCCTGACATCTCATAATGGGATATAGTGTGAACTATTCTCTTTTTAACAGGTAACATCAGCAATGGCTCTGATCCCCAAAAACTACGCACGGCTGGAAAGCGGCTACCGTGAAAAAGCGCTAAAAATCTACCCCTGGGTTTGTGGACGCTGCTCGCGTGAGTTTGTTTATTCAAATCTTCGTGAACTCACGGTTCACCATATCGACCACGATCACACCAATAACCCGGAAGATGGCAGTAACTGGGAGCTGTTGTGCCTGTTTTGTCACGATCACGAACACTCAAAGTACACCGAAGCGGATCAGTATGGCACCACCGTTGTCGCGGGTGAGGATGCGCAAAAAGACGTGGGTGTCGCCACGTTTAACCCCTTTGCCGATCTCAAGGCGATGATGAACAAGAAGAAGTAATATCGACGGCTTCACTGCCCATACCTGTCGTATGGGCAGTCAGAAAGCCACATATGTTGTATTCCAGTCACAGGTTGAACAATGACACGGCTTTAATATCTGCCTCAGGGTTCACGCGTTTTACTGCCTCTAAAAACGCAGCGAAGTTTTGATTAAACACCGTCAGATTATTATAAAATTGCACCTGTTTTTCACGGGTTCCCTCAAGATAAGTCACAGACCAGATCCGCCTGTTATTTATCACTATCGAGCCTGGTTTAATTTTTATGATAGTCGCCAGCTCAATTTTACGGGTGCTGCTCTTTATAACCTCGTATAAATACTGCTCATCATAAAAGTAGGTTTTACCTGACGAGCCGCCAAACCAGACAGGATGGGTTGAGATTTTTTTCATTCCCCGGCTATCGGCAACGATGCGCGTTGGATGCCGAATACGCCTGACGAAAAAGCGTATCAGCATAATCAGTGCCACAAAAGACAGCACCACAAAAAGAACGTTAATGCTCTCCCGCATATTTCGTTACCTGACATGCATAGTTATAAGTGAAGAAGTATACCCAAATAGTCTGGTCGTGATAATTACCCTTCTACGCCCGTACGCCATGATGCCTTGTTACCCTTGATCTTTGCTATCAATATACAATACTGTATATAAATACAGTATTGATTAACGGTGATCATAATGCAGTTTTTCACCCCACCTGGCGATACCAGAGCGAGCTGACCATGTTTGCACTGTGTGATGTGAACGCTTTCTATGCTTCCTGTGAAACGGTTTTTCGCCCGGACCTGAAGGGACGACCGGTGGTCGTGTTATCCAATAACGATGGGTGCGTCATCTCTCGCTCCGCTGAAGCCAAACCCTTTGTGAAAATGGGTGAACCGTACTTCAAACAGAAAGATCTCTTCAGGCATCATGGCGTGGTTTGTTTCAGCAGTAATTATGAACTTTACGCGGATATGTCCAACCGGGTAATGAACACGCTTGAAGAGATGTCGCCTCGTAGCGAAATATACTCAATTGATGAGATCTTTTGCGATCTTACCGGCGTGCGTAATTGTCGCGATCTTTCCGACTTTGGGCATGAAATGAGAGCGACCGTACTGCAACGCACCCATCTGACCGTCGGAGTGGGCATCGCACCCACAAAGACGCTGGCGAAACTGGCAAATCACGCGGCGAAACGCTGGCAGCGCCAGACGGGAGGCGTTGTTGATTTATCCAATGTGGATCGTCAGAGAAAGCTGATGGCGGCGCTACCCGTCGAAGACGTTTGGGGTGTAGGACGTCGCATAGCGAAGAAGCTTGAGATGATGGGGATTAAGACCGTCCTGCAACTGGCAGACACCGATATCCGGTTCATAAGAAAACATTTCAATGTCGTGCTGGAGAGAACGGTGCGTGAATTACGGGGCGAATCGTGTCTTGAACTGGAAGAGTTTGCCCCGGTAAAGCAAGAAATCGTCTGTTCGCGCTCGTTTGGCGAACGCATCACGGAATATGACGATGTACGCCAGGCCATCTGTAGTTATGCTGCCCGGGCGGCAGAAAAACTTCGCAATGAGCATCAGCATTGCCGCTTTATCTCCGTATTTGTTAAAACCTCGCCCTTCGCGCTTAACGAGCCATATTATGGCAATAGCGCGTCGGTAAAACTGCTCACCCCAACCCAGGATAGCCGGGATATTATCGGCGCATCAGTTCGTTGTCTGGATGCGGTCTGGAAGAACGGCCATCGGTACCAGAAAGCCGGAGTGATGCTGGGAGACTTTTATAGCCAGGGCGTCGCGCAACTTAATCTGTTTGACGACAACGCACCCAGGAAAAACAGCCAACAGTTAATGGATGTATTAGACCATCTGAATGCTGAAAATGGCCGTGGCACGCTTTACTTCGCGGGACAGGGTATTCAGCAGCCGTGGCAGATGAAACGGGAAATGCTTTCACCCCGCTACACCACCCGCTTTGCGGATCTCCTCACTGTTAAGTGATATTAACAATTGCTGCTAAGTTGTAATTTTCCCCTTGCCGGACCGGACAAATCGGTTATCGTGCCAGGCAACTTTCGCAGCAATAAAAGACAATGGGATGCGCTATGGCGATTTTTGATGGTCACAATGACCTGTTGCTTAATTTATGGCTTCACCATCGCCAGGATCCGGTAACGGCCTTCTTCTCCGGCATTGAGACAGGACACCTCGATTATCCACGCATGCAGCAAGGCGGATTTTCCGGCGGGCTGTTCGCGCTGTTCGTGCCGCCGCAGGAGTATATCGCCCGCATGGCGCCACAATACGCCAGCGAGCCGTGGCAGCCGGTCGACATTCTCTGGCAGCAGTTGACGATCCTTAAGCAGCTTGTCGCCCACTCCGATGGCCGGGCACGATTGTGCCTGAGCGCGGCGGATATCGAACGCTGCCGTCAGGATAAAGTGCTGGCGATGGTGGCGCATATTGAGGGCGCGGGCGGTTTTGACGGCGAGGGAGACGATCTACAGGCTTTCTATGCCGCCGGGGTGCGCAGCATTGGGCCTTTCTGGAACATTGCTAACCGTTTCGGCACCGGCGTTAACGGGGCGTTTCCCGGCAGCCCGGACAGCGGCCCAGGGCTTACCGCTGAGGGTATCGCCCTCATTAAGCACGCTAACGCCCTGAACATGCTGATTGACGTTTCGCATATGAATGAAAAAGCGTTCTGGGATACCGCTCGTCATTCCTCTTCACCGCTGGTCGCCACCCATTCCAACGCCCATACGCTGTGCCCGCAACCGCGCAATCTGACCGATCGGCAGCTGCTGGCTATCCGCGACAGCGGCGGCGTGGCAGGCGTCAATTTCGGCAACGCGTTTTTGCGCGCCGACGGTAAACGCGATAGCGATACCCCGCTGAGCACAATCGTTCGTCATATCGACTATCTTATTAACATCATGGGTGACGATCATGTCGCGCTGGGCTCCGATTTTGACGGCATTACGTTGCCTGATGATTTACACGATGTGAGTGGTTTACCACGGCTAATCAGCGCATTGCGTGACAGCGGCTATGATCAATTTGTGCTGAATAAGCTGCTGTGGGGCAACTGGCAAAAGGTATTGCAAAATGTTTGGCAACAATAGGTTACGTTGTAAACATTAAGTTAATTCCTTACATCTTTCGGGTTGAGCTTTGCCCTCCTGTGACGCATTATTTGATGACCATCACAAAACTGGCACAAACAATGGCGTTGGTGCTGCTTTTTTAAAGAGGAAAAAACGATGTGGAAGAAACCTGCTTTTATTGATTTACGTCTTGGCCTGGAAGTGACCCTGTACATTTCCAACCGCTAATCGCTCTGCCCGCCATCCGTGCGGGCATTTTTGTTTGACTACCTGGCCCATCTTCATGTTTATTAAAGTCCTCGGTTCCGCCGCTGGCGGTGGTTTCCCCCAGTGGAACTGTAACTGCGCAAACTGTCAGGGTTTGCGCGACGGTACCCTTCAGGCGACCCCTCGCACCCAGTCGTCGATCATCGTCAGCGATAACGGCAAAGAGTGGGTGCTGTGTAACGCCTCCCCCGATATCAGCCAGCAGATTGCCCATACGCCAGAACTGAATAAGAAAGAGGTTCTGCGCGGCACGCATATTGGCGGCATTATTCTCACCGATAGCCAGATTGACCACACCACCGGGCTGCTCAGCCTGCGCGAGGGGTGCCCGCATCAGGTATGGTGTACGCCGGAGGTGCATGAAGATCTTTCCAGCGGATTCCCGATTTTTACCATGCTCCGGCACTGGAACGGTGGCCTGATTCACCACCCGATCGCGCCGCTCACCGCCTTTAGCGTGGAAGCCTGCCCTGATTTGCAGTTTACCGCTGTCCCCATCGCCAGTAACGCACCGCCCTATTCGCCGTGGCGCGACCGCCCGCTGCCGGGGCATAACGTGGCGCTGTTTATCGAGAACCGCCGCAACGGTCAGACGCTGTTCTACGCACCGGGTCTCGGTGAACCCGATGACACCATCCTGCCGTGGCTTAAAAAAGCGGACTGTCTGCTGATTGACGGTACCGTCTGGCAGGACGATGAACTCCAGGCCACTGGCGTCGGGCGCAATACCGGCCGCGACATGGGCCATCTGGCGCTCGGCGATGAACACGGCATGATGGCGCTGCTGGCCTCGCTGCCGGCAAAGCGCAAGATTCTGATCCACATTAATAACACCAACCCGATCCTTAACGAGCAGTCGCCGCAGCGTCACGCCCTTGCGCAGCAGGGAATAGAAGTGAGCTGGGACGGGATGAACATCACGCTTCAGGACTAACTATGCACATTCGCGAAACGCTCTCACCGCAAGAGTTTGAGCACGCCCTCCGGGCGAAAGGCGCCTACTATCATATTCACCATCCGTACCATATCGCGATGCATAACGGCGAGGCCAGCCGCGAGCAGATCCAGGGCTGGGTGGCGAACCGGTTTTACTACCAGACGACGATCCCGCTGAAAGACGCGGCAATTATGGCGAACTGCCCGGATCCGCACACGCGTCGCAAATGGGTGCAGCGGATCCTCGATCACGACGGCAGCAACGGTCATGACGGCGGTATCGAAGCCTGGCTACAGCTGGGCGAAGCCGTGGGGCTCAGCCGCGAGGACTTAATCAGCGAACGCCACGTGCTGCCCGGCGTCCGTTTCGCCGTCGACGCTTACGTTAACTTCGCCCGCCGCGCCAACTGGCAGGAGGCGGCATGCAGCTCGCTCACCGAACTGTTCGCCCCGCAAATCCATCAGTCGCGTCTCGACAGCTGGCCACAGCACTACCCGTGGATCAAAGAGGAAGGCTATTTTTATTTCCGCAGCCGCCTCAGCCAGGCCAGCCGCGACGTTGAACACGGTCTGGAGCTGGCGAAGCGTTACTGCGATAGCGCGGAAAAGCAGAATCGGATGCTGGAGATCCTTCAGTTCAAACTCGATATCCTGTGGTCGATGCTCGACGCGATGACCATGGCCTACGCGCTACAGCGTCCGCCTTATCACACGGTCACCGACAAAGCGGCCTGGCACACAACCCGACTGGTATAAGCATGCAAAAAAACTCCATCGTCGCCTTTCGTCGCGGCTATCGCCTGCAATGGGAAGCCGCTCAGGACAGCCATGTCATCCTCTATCCGGAAGGCATGGCCAAACTCAATGAGACCGCGGCCGCGATCCTCGAACTGGTCGATGGCCAACGCGACGCGGCGGCCATCATTGCCATACTCAACGAACGGTTCCCGGAAGCCGGCGGCGTGGATGACGACGTCGTAGAATTCCTGCAAATCGCTTATCAACAGAAGTGGATTATTTTCCGTGAGCCAGAATAAACCCGCCGTCAATCCACCGCTGTGGCTGCTGGCGGAGCTGACCTATCGCTGTCCGCTACAGTGTCCTTACTGCTCTAACCCGCTGGACTTCGCCCGGCAGGATCAGGAGCTGACCACCGAACAGTGGATTGAGGTTTTCCGCCAGGCGCGGGCGATGGGCAGCGTGCAGATAGGTTTTTCCGGCGGCGAACCGTTGACGCGTAAAGATCTGCCGGAGCTGATCCGCGCCGCCCGCGATCTCGGTTTTTATACCAACCTGATCACCTCGGGAATTGGCCTGACGGAAAGCAAACTCGACGCGTTCAGCGAGGCCGGTCTGGACCATATCCAGATTAGCTTCCAGGCCAGCGATGAAGTGCTCAACGCTGCGCTGGCGGGGAATAAAAAAGCCTTCCAGCAGAAGCTGGCGATGGCCAAAGCGGTCAAAGCCCGTGATTACCCGATGGTGCTGAATTTCGTCCTGCACCGACATAATATCGATCAGATCGATAAAATCATCGAGCTGTGCATCGAACTGGACGCCGACGATGTCGAACTTGCCACCTGCCAGTTCTACGGTTGGGCGTTCCTTAATCGTCAGGGGCTTCTGCCGACGCGGGAACAGATCGCCCGCGCGGAACGCGTGGTTGCCGAATATCGGCAAAAAATGGCCGCCAGCGGCAATCTGACCAACCTGCTGTTCGTCACCCCCGATTATTACGAAGAGCGACCAAAAGGCTGTATGGGCGGCTGGGGGTCGATTTTCCTCAGCGTGACCCCGGAAGGCACGGCGCTGCCCTGCCACAGCGCGCGCCAGCTGCCGGTGGATTTCCCATCGGTGCTTGAGCAGAGCCTGGAATCCATCTGGTATGACTCTTTCGGCTTCAACCGCTATCGCGGGTTTGACTGGATGCCGGAGCCGTGCCGCTCCTGCGATGAAAAGGAGAAGGACTTCGGCGGCTGCCGCTGTCAGGCCTTTATGCTCACCGGGAATGCGGATAACGCCGATCCGGTGTGCAGCAAATCGCCGCATCATCATAAAATCCTCGAGGCGCGACGCGAAGCAGCCTGTAGTGATATGAAGATCGGTCAACTTCAGTTCCGCAACCGTACCCGTTCTCAGCTTATCTACAAAACCCGGGAACTGTAACGATAATGACCACCCGCATCGTGGAACTGGCAGGCGGTTTACGCGCAACGCTGGTGCATCAGCCGCAGGCGACACGCGCGGCGGCGCTGGCGCGCGTGAGTGCCGGAAGCCATCACGAGCCACCGAGCTTCGCCGGTCTTGCGCATTTGCTTGAGCACCTGCTGTTCCGCGGTAGCCAGCGCTATCAGGGCGATGATCGACTCATGGCCTGGGTCCAGCGCCAGGGCGGCAGCGTCAATGCCACCACGCTGGCACGCCACAGCGCTTTTTTCTTCGACGTTGCCGCCGATAACCTGTCCGACGGCGTCGCGCGGCTGCGGGATATGTTGCAGGCGCCGCTGCTTTCATCGCATGACATACAGCGCGAAGTGGCGGTCATTGATGCGGAAAACCGGCTCATCCAGCAACATGATTCCGCCCGGCGCGAAGCGGCGGCGCGCCACGCGATGGAAGAACCCGCGTTTTTTCGCCGTTTTCAGGTGGGTAGCAAGGAGTCTCTCGGGCAGGACCCGGTATCGCTGCAAGCCGCGTTGCGCGACTTTCATCGTCGCTATTATGTGGCCGGACACCTGCAATTGTGGCTGCAAGGGCCGCAAACGCTGGATGCGCTGGCCGAGCTTGCCCATACGTTTGCGTCTGGTTTTGCGTCAGGAGGCATGCCTGAAACCGCTCCCCCGTTGCGTCTTAGCGCTGAAGCAGATTATCAGCTGGCGGTGACGGAGCGACCCGCACTGTGGCGTTGTCCGCTCATTCGAAAAAGTGACAACGTCACTTTATTTCGGGAGTTTTTACTGGACGACGCCCCCGGAAGCCTGATTGCCGGGCTACGGGCGCGCGGGCTGGCAGAAGAAGTCGCCCTGAACTGGCTTTATCAGGATGATGATTACGGCTGGCTGGCGCTAACGGTTGATAGCGAACGGCCCGAGGACATTGACCCGCACATTACCCACTGGCTACGGGCGCTACAGCAAACGACGGATGAGCAGCAGCGGCATTATTATCGGCTGGCACAGCAGCGTTTCAGCGCCCTGCCGACGCTGGAGCAGCTGCGCCAGCGGGCGTTTGGTTTTGCGCCCGGCGCGACGCCCGTGGGTTTTTCCGCCTTTTGTGCCGATTTACTGACGGCGCCCACCTCGTATCTGGCCTGCAAAAAAATGGAAACCGCTGAAATTATCGCCAGCCAGGGTTTTGCCCTGCCGCTTAGCCATTGGCGTCGCCAGCCGGTTGCAGATGATAGCCCCATCGCGTTTTCCTTCTACCCGCAGACTGCCAGGTATGCTGCGCCAGCCCCGACGTCAGAAGCCGCTCCACTGCTGCATTTGTCGGCGCAGACACAACCGCCGACGCTGATACTGCGCAGGCCTTTTTATTCGCGCGTGGAACGGGCGCACGGGGTGGCGATGGGCAAACAGTTACGCCCTCTTCTTGCTGAACTGCGCCATATCGACGGCAGCGGCGAGTGGCAGACGGTTGACGGTAGCTGGCAGCTCACCCTGCGGCTTCCTGACGCCGTGGTGACGGCGGAACCCATCATCGGGGCGATAATCGATCGCCTCTCCCACCCCGCTCCGGCTCTTACGCCAGCGCCAGAAGGCATCGCCATCCGTGAGCTGCTCCAGCAATTGCCTGAACGTCTGGCATCGGATCCGCCACGGGACGGCTGGCTGGCGGCGTTAGTTGGCGGCAGCGCCGGGCACGCGCACGGGTTAGCCCGGCAGCTTGGCCTGCTCCGGACACCGGTTAACGCTACGCCGTTGCCGTTAAGCGGTTGTCCCGGCGGGATCGAACACATTCCGCACGCCAGCGCGGATTCGGCGCTGCTGGTGTTTATTCCCCTGCCGCCGGGCGCGTCGCTCGCCGCGCTGCGGCTGCTGGCGTTATGCTGCGAACCGCAATTTTTCCAGCGCCTGCGCGTGGAACAGCAGATTGGCTACGTGGTTAGCTGTCGTTATCAGCGTATTGCCGATCGCGATGGCCTGCTGCTGGCGTTACAGTCGCCTGACCGTTCTCCCGTGAACCTGTTGGGTTGCTGCAAACGATTTTTGCGTGAGCTGACGCCGTGCGATGAGGCAGCGTTTAGCGTGTTGCGACGGCAGCTGGCAACGCAGATCCGCTCACCGATGGATGCCAGCGCCACGGCAGTGGCCGCCCTGCGCCAGCGCTATGGTTTGCCGGTGTTAACGCCGCAGGCTATTGATGCCCTGCAACCTGACGAGATAATCGCGCTATGGCGCGAGATGACTCGCCGTCGCCGACGCTGGCGGGTGCTTTTCACGGGCTGACCGGAACCGCCGCTTTCTTCCTGTGCGTAGTTTTTAGTCAAAAAAAAGCCCCGTACTATGACGGGGCCGGGCTGCTTATTTCGCTGTTATTTATCCAGCGCGTAGGCAATCACGTAGTCACCACGATCCGGCGACTGACGTGCACCGCCGGCAGAGATCAGAATGTACTGTTTGCCGGTTTTCGGTGATACATAGCTGATAGGTCCGCCCTGGCTACCCACCGGGAGACGCGCTTTCCACACTTCTTCCCCCGTGGAGGAATCAAAGGCGCGCAGGTAGTAATCCTGGGTTCCCGCAATGAAGACCAGACCGCCCTGCGTGGCCAGCGTACCGCCCAGCGTCGGCATACCGACAGGCATTGGCATACGCATTTTTACCCCAAACGGACCGGTATCCTGAACGGTACCGACCGGCACCTGCCAGACGATTTTCTGCGTTTTCAGGTCAATCGCGGAGAGGGAGCCAAACGGTGGTTTCTGGCACGGAATGCCCAGCGGTGACATGAAACGGTTTTTGTTGACCGAATACGGCGTTCCTTTCATCGGAACAGCACCCATCCCGGCGTTCACGGCTTCACCGCCCGTATTTGCCACCGCGCTCTGCGGATCTTGTTTAATCAGCTGGACCCACAGACCCAGACGCATGTCGTTGACAAAGATGTACTGGTTGTTCGGATCCGTGGACAGACTACCCCAGTTCATTCCCCCCAGCGAGCCCGGGAAGCTCAGGGAAATATCGGTTCCCGGCATCGTGTACAGACCGTCATAACGCATTGATTTGAAGCTGATACGGCAGGCCAGCTGGTCAAACGGCGTCGCCCCCCACATATCCGATTCTTTCAGGGTTTCCGCGCCAATCTGCGGCATCCCCACAGAGCGCGGCTGCGTTGCCGGGTACTGTTCACGTGGAATATCCGCTGGTTTTACCGGAACCTCTTTCACTTCAGTGAGCGGTTTACCCGTCAGACGATCAAGAACGTAAATTTGCCCCGCTTTGGTGCCCACCACCACCGCGGGCTTGTTGCCCTCTTTTGTCGGGAAATCAACCAGGCTCGGCTGCATCGGGATATCGAAATCCCAGAGGTCGTTATGAACGGTCTGGTATACCCACTTCTCTTTCCCGGTAGTCGCATCCAGCGCGAGGATTGAGGTGGCGTATTTATGATCTTCCGGAACACGGTCAGCGCCCCACAGGTCGACAGAGGAACTTCCCATCGGGATAAACACGGTATTCATCGACGCATCCCAGGACATAGGTGCCCAGGAGTTTGCAGAGCTACGTTTGTAGTGTTCGCCCGGCTTCAGAACATAGTTCGGATCCGGATTACGCGGATCGAACGCCCAGCGCAGCTGGCCGGTGATCACGTCATAACCACGTATAACGCCTCCCGGCATATCGGTGCTGACGTTATCCGCAACGCGGCCGCCAACGACAACCGTCGTACCCGCCAGCGTCGGGGCCGACGTCAGCACGTAGGTGGGATCTGACGCGTCACCCATCCCTTCATGCAGGTTAACGCTGCCGTTAGTACCGAAGTCCGGGCAGAACTTGCCGTTATCGGCGTCTAACGCGATCAGCTTACCGTCGATGGTGTTCATCAGGATACGGCGCTGGCATGCAGCGCCCGGTGCCACCTGCGCTGGCAGAACCGGTGTGGAGCCGGCTACCGTTGGCTGCGCCAGCGGTTTGGTGGCATCAAAGTACGCCAGGCCACGGCAGCGCATCCAGATTGCAGACTTAGCGTTGATTTCCGCTTTCCAGATCTCTTTCCCGCTATCGGCATCCACGGCGATCACGTTGTTATGCGGCGTACAGAGGAAGACACGATCGCCAACTTGTAGCGGCGTTTGCTGATCTTCTGCGCCATTGCCGTCCGGACTTTCCGGTACGTCACCGGTATGGTAGGTCCAGACCGGTTTCAGGTTTTTCACGTTGTCACGGGTTATCTGGTCCAGCGCCACAAAGCGACTACCGCCAGCCGTATTACCGTAGTGATCCCAGTTCTGCTGTTTCGCATCATCTTTTACCGGCACCAGCGGGCGTTTTTCACCGCTAAACGGCACGGTCGGATGGGGTTGAAACATCTGAACAAAGGTGACGCCCATGGCGACAATAAGGACCGCGCAGACCCCCAGGGCCCCTTTTGCGCAGGACGGTTTTCCTTCACGTTTACGCAATGCAGGCCAGGTGGCGGCTGCCAGCACCATCAGCCCGGCGGGTACCATTAAACGGGAAACCAGCGGCCAGAAGTCGAGCCCGGCATCGAAAAATGCCCAAATCAGGGTGCCAAGAAACACCAGGGCAAACAGCCCCACGGCAGAGGACTTGCGGCGGAAGAACTGAATCGCAGAGAGCAGAGTGATAACCCCGGCGATGAGAAAATACCAACTCCCCCCCAGGGAAACCAGTTTAAAACCGCCGATGGCAAAAAAGAGCCCCGTTACAAGAAGTATCACACCCACCAGCAGGCACCACGGGCCTAACCAGCCGGATGGGCGGGGATTATTGTCTGACATAAAAATGAATCTCCTGATTACTTTATAACAGCAGGGTTTTATTGACTGCCACGATGCTAAAACCCTGCATAACATCAATTGTTCGTGTGCGAATCATAAATTAAAATTATAATGTAGACAAAATGTATTCTGTCGGAAGAAAAGAAAATTCACTAAAGTGCAGGAACATAACAAAATAAAAAAATGGGATATCACTCTGTAATTCGCCAATACCAGAATATTTGACCAGTCAGTTCCGGCTTATGCGATGAATATCAGGTTTGCCGACAAGACAGCCCCGATAACGTAAGATTTTTGCATGATGAGAATTAACTTATTGCCTATTAATTAAGCTTCACAAACACGATCAGCTCGCGGATTTCACGATATACGTCACTACACCAAAGATATCGAGCGTATCGTCGCTGCCGACAATAATCGGTGAATAGGCGCTGTTCATGGGGTTGAGTTGAATATTGGGACGCAACTGGAGGCGCTTCACGGTAAATTCGCCCTCTACCGCCGCAATCACGATATCGCCATGCTCAGGCTTGCGGGAACTGTCCACCACCAGCAAATCACCGTTATTGATCCCCCCTTCTATCATCGAGTCACCGGCGGCTTTGACAAAGTAAGTGGAGCTGGGATGGGCGACTAATAACTCGTTTAAATCGATACGCCGCTCTACATAATCCGCTGCCGGGCTGGGGAAGCCGCACTGTACTAAGTCGCTGAAAAGTGGAATAGCAACGATTTCACGCAACTCTGCGGGTCTGAAAAAGATCATGATAAATACCTCCATACTGTTTTTATATACAGTAGTTTTAACTGAGGTATCGATCAAGCCATGTCAGCGTAAGCGGCTGGCTACGCCTTAACCGCTTCGCTTATAACCCCCTATAGCAATGAAGATTATTTGCTTTGTAAATTTTTACGTATGGGCAAGCTTAACGCGTCATAAAGCATCACTACAGCATCACTTATTGATGACTTGTAAATGTACAAAAGACAAAGCACCATCACTGCATAATCACTACCCGTTGACTTTCTATTTAGACTGGCGCATATTTTACAGCACAAATTAACAAGACAATTTTTGGAGGACGTTTTCTATGCCCGCCCGTGATTATCCCGATAAGCGTGTTGCTCGCGGTGTCGCAAAGGAGGCCGAACTCAGGATGTTAAGCGCGCGCATCGATCCTGCGCTGATGGAGTACATCCGCATTACTGCGTATGAAACACGGAAAAGTAAGCAGGAAATCGTGGCGGAAGCGTTAGCGCTTCATCGCCAAAGAAGTCAGATTGGATCATAAACAGCAAAAGCCCGAAAAATTCTCCGGGCTTTTGCTGGTATCGGGATTACCCCACCAGCGAATTTAACGTCTCCAGCGCCTCAGGCGGCAAAACCAGATCGGCTGCCGCCAGGTTTTCACGCAGATGCGCCACCGACGAGGTTCCCGGGATCAAGAGGATATTTGGCGAGCGTTGCAGCAGCCATGCCAGCGCCACCTGCATCGGCGTCGCGCCCAGTGAATCCGCCACCGCCTGTAGTCCGGAAGATTGCAGTGGCGTGAAACCGCCCAGCGGGAAGAACGGCACCCAGGCAATCCCCTGCTGCGCCAGCGAATCGACCAGCGCATCGTCACCGCGATTCACAACGTTGTACATGTTCTGTACACACACCACGGAAACCATCTTCTGCGCTTCAGCGACCTGCGAAGCGGTGACGTTGCTCAGCCCAATATGGCGAACCAGCCCCTGCTGTTGTAGCTCCGCAAGGGTACTCAGCGGCGCGGCAATCGAGCCTTCCGCCGGTCCGTGGGTGCTAAACATGATCCGCAGGTTAACCACGTCCAGCACATCCCGCTTCAGGTTACGCAGGTTGTCATGCACCGCCTGCGTCAGCTCCTGCGCGGAAAACGCCGGCAGCCAGGAGGCATCCTCGCCGCGTCGGGCTCCGATCTTGGTCACAATCGTAAGGTCGTCCCGGTACGGATGAAGCGCCTCGCAGATAAGCTGGTTGGTCACATGAGGTCCGTAAAAATCGCTAGTATCAATGTGATTCACACCCGACGCCACCGCTTCACGCAGCACCGCCAGCGCCGCATTTTTGTCTTTTGGCGGACCAAAAACGCCAGGCCCGGCAAGCTGCATCGCGCCATAGCCAAATCGTTTAACCGTACGCGTTCCGAGCGTGAACGTTCCGCTTTTATCTATGCTGCTCATGCTGACCTTCCTCATAAAAAATGATCCGGATTTACAACAGGTTCCGCAACGAAACCATTAGTTAAGCAATAGTAAAATTAAAGTTTAAATTCGCTACGACGATAGTATTGATGTAACCCTGCCTCTTCTCTTACGGATGACCGCCATGCTGAAAAATCTGCACGTGATTACCGGTATTATCTTTGCCCTAACCATATTCTGTCTGCTGCAAGTTGTCACGGGAGGGTTGTTCTACTCTGCCGTTAACAACGATCGTCACAACTTTCAGAACTCCGGGTTACTCAATGCCCAACAGGAGAGCCTGAGCGACAGCGTGAACACGCTGGTGAAAACGCGCGTTACCGTCACCCGCGTGGCGATCCGCTACCTGAAAAACCAGCGCGATCCGGCCTCTCTCGCAGCAATCAACACGCTGTTGGGCACCGCGAACGGTTCGCTGACCAAAGCCGAAGACTATTACAAAAACTGGCAGGCGATTTCGCAGGTGAAGGGCCAGAATGCCGCGCTCACCGAAGAGATGCAGAAAGCCTGGAAGCAAATGCACGAGGTGATGCGCTTGTCCATTGAGTATCTGCGCGCCGATAACTATCAGGCCTATGGCGACCTGGACGCCCAGCAGGCGCAGGATGAGATGGAGGCGGTCTATACCCGCTGGCGCGCTGAAAACAACGTGCTGCTGAAAGCCGCCGCCGAAGAGAATCAGAGCAGCTTTACCCAGATGCAGTGGACGCTGGCGGCGATCTTCCTGACTGTGATCGCCGTGCTGGTGGTGATCTGGCAGGGTTTACAGCACCTGCTCCTGAAACCGCTCAACGCCATCATGAACCATATTCGCACCATCGCGAGCGGCGATCTGACGCAAAATGTCGCGATTACCGGGCGCAACGAGATGGGCCAGCTGGCTGCTGGTCTGCACGAGATGCAGCAGTCGCTGGTGAGCACCGTCAGCGCCGTGCGCGGCAGCACAGATTCTATCTACACGGGCGCAGGAGAAATTGCCGCCGGGAGTAACGACCTTTCCGCGCGAACCGAGCAGCAGGCAGCCTCGCTGGAAGAGACCGCCGCCAGTATGGAAGAGCTGACTGCCACGGTGAAACAGAACTCGGATAACGCCCGTCAGGCGACGCTGCTAGCGAAGAATGCGTCTGAAACCGCCGCTCGCGGCGGTCAGGTGGTGGATAACGTGGTGCGTACCATGAATGACATTGCCGACAGTTCTCAGCAAATTGCGCATATCACCGGCGTTATCGATAGCATTGCCTTCCAGACCAACATTCTGGCGCTCAACGCGGCGGTTGAAGCCGCCCGTGCCGGGGAACAAGGTCGCGGCTTTGCGGTCGTGGCAGGTGAAGTACGGACGCTGGCCAGCCGCAGCGCGCAGGCGGCAAAAGAGATCAAAGGGCTTATCGAGAACTCTGTCAGCCGGGTGAATACCGGCTCGGAACAGGTGAGCGAGGCGGGTGCGACCATGAAAGAGATCGTCGCGGCCGTGACGCGCGTAACCGATATTATGGCTGAGATTTCCTCGGCGTCTGACGAGCAGAGCCGCGGTATAGAGCAGGTCAGCCTGGCGGTCTCGCAGATGGACAGCGTCACACAGCAAAACGCCGCGCTGGTACAGGAGTCGGCAACGGCGGCGGCAGCGCTGGAAGATCAGTCTGAACAGCTGCGTCAGGCCGTGGCGGCATTCCGGCTGAACGCTCAGGCATCGCTGGCGGCTCGCCCTAAAAACGTGAAAACGCCCGTACTGCTGCGCCCGTCAGCGGCAGGCGCGAATACAGCTGACGCGAACTGGGAAACCTTCTGAGTGACAGGCGGGCATCTCGCCCGCCCTCCTGATTAGCGGCTGCGCTTGGCGTGGCGCTCCCAGTTATCTCGCTTCGCATCCTCTGACTTACGCAACGAGACATAGCATGCTCCGCTGCCGCCGTGATGCGGCTGCGCTTCGCAAAAGGCCTGTACTTCGTCGAACTCGGTCAGCCAGCGCGCAAGATAGCTGCGCACCACGTTAGGATGCGACTGCTGTTCACGCCCTTTACCATGCACGATGATCAGGTTGCGTAGCCCGTCACGTCCGGCCTGGCGAATAAAGGAATAGACCAGCTGGCGGCATTGCTCCGCAGGCTGGCGTAACAGCGTTAAGCTGGCCTGACGGGAATATTTGCCGGAACGCAGCTTATCAAATACCCCCTGCTGTACCCCTTCGCGCTGGTACATGAGCGGCTCGGCAAGGGGCAACAGTTCCAGAAACCCCAGCGTCAGAAAGTTATCGAGCTGCTCAGTATCTATTTCCTGACGCGCCCGCGTGTTGCGGCTCTGCTGCCAGTGAATATCCGCGCAGCGTTTGAGCGGCTGGACATCCTCCATGGCGTCAAGAAAAAGGGATTTGTCGTCAGGGTTCATGGAAATCCTCCGGCTACATCTGAGTGATGTACTATACCTGCGCCCGTTGCGGGTCTCAATCATCCAGGCACGGGTTCAAATAATGGCTTAAGGAACAGATAATCGCAGACGCAATAAATTTAATCTAACCTTAACTTAAATTTCAGCCGTAATTAATTAAATAATTTACGTTAAAAAATCGTGAAATCAATCACTCAACGTCCTTCTCTTTTAAGAAAAAGCTGTTATAACTTAATAAACCTGCCCAATGGATAATGCATGTAGGATCCGCGAAAGGATGCACGACTGTGTGTACTGTGGAGTCTGTCTGATGTCGGACAGACTCTATTTTTTTATTGTTGTTATTTTGATTAAATTAATTTTCTGGCTTCCCTTCGAAACTGCGTGATTAATGATTCGGCAAGCGGTGTCTGGCGAGAATCACGACGCTGAATTAAATAATATGCTGCTTTAGGCAGGGTTTCGACAACCGGCAGCATTATCAGACGGTGCGCCAGAAGCGGATCGCAGCCCAGCTCCTGCGGTAAAATGCTGATGAAATCGCTTTGTGCGACGAGGCTAATACAGGAGGAAAAGGTCTCACAGACAACGCCAATTCGCGGTATTTGAGAGCGGTGGTTAAAAGTATCCTGCAACTGTTTATAATAACTTCCCCGGGGCGTAGGCATCGTCCAGTTATATTGCAGAAGCTCATTAATTGAGGTCGCCCCTGTCGCCGGATGCCCTGCCCGACAAAATACGGCAAAAGGCTTTTCGAACAGCTTTTCAAACGTAAATTCGTGATCGTACGGCCCCTGATAATAGGTATTGATGGTAAAGTCCAGCTCACCCTGACGTAATTCATTAATCATCGACACCAGCTGGCCTTCCATAATCCGGACGTTGACCTGAGGATGCTGCGCATGAAAACGCGTAATAACGGCTGGCATCAGGCTGCGTGAAATACTGGCCCCCATCCCAATATTGATCTGCCCGGCAAGTTCGCCCTGCCGCTGGCGGATGTCATCCTGCGCTGCACGCAGCTCTTCCAGAATCAAATTAGCGCGGTGATAAAACCCTTCCCCGCACTCGGTCAGCGCGACGCCTTTACTCCGGCGCACAAATAGCTGGGCCGCCATACCCTCCTCCAGCTCTTTAATGGATTTGGTCAGCGCGGGCTGCGAAAGATTAAGCGTCCGGCTGGCGCCGCGAATGCTGCCCTGACGCGCCACTTCGACAAACGCCCTGATTTGATGAAATTTAATCTGAAATGACATAACGAGACCGATAACCGTTGTTTATCAGAGTAAAGAAACTGTCATCTACTTTAATGGAAACGGATGTGCGAGGGTAATTCCTGAACGGTTAAAACTGTGAAAAAACGATTAGTGATAAGTAAAAACTATCACAGCGTGAAGCAGTTCACATATTTTAATGATGACAGGAAAAGATATGAACGCACTGGCGCAGTACATTCAGACATTAGCTCCACAACTGAGCGCATGGCGTCGCGATTTCCACCATTTCGCGGAATCCGGCTGGGTGGAGTTTCGAACAGCTGCGAAAGTCGCGGAGATCCTCGACTCGCTGGGCTACGAACTGGCGATGGGCCGCGACGTGGTCGATGCCGAAAGCCGTATGGGACTGCCCGATGACGCCACCCTTTCACGAGAGTTTGCCCGCTCCCGGGCGCAGGGTGCGCCGGAGAAATGGCTGGCGCCGTTTGAGGGCGGATTTACCGGCATTGTGGCGACCCTGAATACCGGACGTCCGGGCCCAACGCTGGCGTTTCGGGTAGACATGGATGCACTTGATTTAAGCGAAGCGCTTGACGAAAGTCATCGCCCCTTCCGCGACGGTTTTGCCTCCTGCAACCCGGGCATGATGCACGCCTGTGGCCACGACGGGCATACCACCATTGGTCTGGGGCTCGCGCAGGTGCTTAAGCAGCATGAGGCGCAGCTCAACGGCATCATCAAACTGATCTTCCAGCCTGCCGAAGAGGGTACGCGCGGCGCGCGGGCTATGGTCGCCGCAGGCGCGCTGGACGGCGTGGACTACTTTACCGCCATTCATATCGGGACCGGCGTTCCGGAAGGGACGGTGATCTGCGGCAGCGATAACTTCATGGCGACCACCAAATTTGACGTGCGCTTTACCGGGGTCGCCGCACACGCTGGCGGTAAACCAGAAGAGGGCCGTAACGCCCTGCTCGCGGCTGCCCAGGCCGCCATCGCGCTGCATGGCATCGCACCACACAGCGAAGGCGCGTCCCGGGTTAACGTCGGGGTCATGCAGGCGGGCAGCGGACGCAACGTGGTTCCGGCTGATGCGTTGCTTAAGGTTGAAACCCGCGGCGAAAGCGAGGCTATTAATCAGTATGTCTTTGAGCGCGCACAGGCGGTAATTACCGGCGCGGCGGCGCTCTACGGCGTAACAGCCGGGGTAAACCTGATGGGGGCGGCGACCTCCAGCGCCCCTTCCCCGGCCTGGGTCGATTATCTGCGCGAACAGGCAAGCCAGGTGCCCGGCGTGACTCATGCCATTGATAAGGTCAAAGCGCCTGCGGGCTCCGAAGATGCCACGCTAATGATGGCCCGCGTACAGCAGAACGGCGGCATGGCCTCGTATATGGTCTTCGGCACCGAGCTGAGCGCCGGACATCACAACGAAAAATTCGATTTTGATGAGCAGGTGATGAACGTTGCCATCGAAACGCTGGCGCGAACTGCGCTTAATTTCCCGTGGACGCGAGGTGTGTAATGCAGGAGAACTACGCTTTTATCGCCGATGCCATCGACACGCGATGTCAGACGTTTACCGATATTGCCGACGACATCTGGGATCATCCCGAAACGCGCTTCGAAGAGTTCTGGTCCGCCGAACGGCTCGCCAGTGCGCTGGAAGCCGAGGGCTTTGCCCTGACGCGGGAAGCCGGAGGCATTCCCAATGCCTTTATTGCCAGCTACGGCAGCGGCAAGCCCGTTATCGCCCTTCTGGGCGAATACGATGCCCTGGCCGGGCTAAGCCAGCAGGCGCACTGCGCGACGGCGCAATCCGCCACCCCGGGGGCGAACGGCCACGGCTGCGGGCATAACCTGTTAGGCACTGCTGCCTTCGCCGGGGCGGTGGCGGTGAAAAGCTGGCTGGAACAACACGGCGGCAGCGGAACGGTACGATTTTACGGCTGCCCCGGCGAGGAAGGCGGCTCCGGTAAAACCTTTATGGTACGTGAAGGGCTGTTTAACGACGTGGACGCTGCCGTGACATGGCACCCGGAGGCCTTTGCCGGGATGTTTAACGTCAGCACACTGGCCAATATTCAGGCCGCCTGGCGGTTTAAGGGGATCGCCGCTCATGCCGCAAACTCCCCACATCTGGGGCGCAGCGCGCTGGATGCCGTGACGCTGATGACCACCGGTACAAACTTCCTCAACGAACACATCATTGAAAAAGCGCGCGTTCATTACGCCATCACCGATACCGGCGGGATTTCGCCCAACGTGGTACAGGCCCAGGCCGAGGTGCTGTACCTGATCCGCGCCCCGGAGATGGCCGATGCGCAGCAGATCTACGCGCGCATCGAGAAAATCGCCCAGGGTGCGGCGATGATGACCGAAACCACCGTCGAGTGCCGCTTTGATAAAGCCTGCTCCAGCTATCTGCCGAACCGTACGCTCGAAGCGGCGATGTACCGCGCATTGCAGCATTATGGCACGCCGGCCTGGACGGAAGAGGAACGCGAATTTGCCCGTGAAATCCGCGCCACGCTCACGGCAAACGACCTGCAAAACAGCCTGAAAAACATTGCCGCAACGGGGGCCGAAGAGGGAAAAGCGTTTGCCCGACGCCATCAGGAGACGCTGCTGGTGGATGAAGTTGCCCCTTACGCCATCACCGATAACGTGCTGGCAGGCTCCACCGATGTGGGGGATGTCAGCTGGAAGATGCCTGTTGCACAGTGCTTTAGCCCCTGTTTTACCGTCGGCATCCCACTGCATACCTGGCAATTAGTGGCGCAGGGGCGTACCTCAATTGCCCATAAAGGCATGTTGCTGGCCGGAAAAGTGATGGGCGCGACCGCGCTGCATCTGCTTCAGGATGCCGACCTGTTGCGAAAATGCCGGGAAGAGTTCGAACAACACATAACAGAAAAACCGTACGAGTGTCCGATCCCGCAGGGCGTGACACCGTCACCTTTAAAATAAAAAAACACAACACAACAACACAACAACACAACAACACAACAACAGTCCCGAGGAACGCCCATGAGTATGTCTTCCATACCTTCGCATTCCCCATCCGGTAAGCTCTATGGCTGGGTTGAAAGGATCGGCAATAAAGTGCCGCACCCTTTCCTGCTTTTTATCTATTTAATTGTCATCCTGATGGTCGCGACGGCCGTGCTGTCCGCCTTTGAGGTGAGCGTGCGCAGCCCGGCCGACGGCAGTATGGTAGCAGTGAAAAACCTGCTCAGCGTTGAAGGGTTGCACTGGTTTTTGCCGAACGTGATTAAAAACTTCAGCGGTTTTGCGCCGCTGGGCGCCATCCTGGCGCTGGTGTTAGGCGCGGGACTGGCCGAACGCGTGGGTCTGCTGCCCGCGCTGATGGTGAAAATGGCCTCGCACGTCAGCGCGCGTTATGCCAGCTATATGGTGCTGTTTATTGCCTTCTTCAGCCATATCTCGTCCGACGCGGCGCTGGTGATCATGCCGCCGATGGGGGCGCTGATTTTCCTCGCCGTTGGCCGTCATCCTGTTGCGGGTCTGCTGTCGGCGATTGCGGGCGTCGGCTGTGGGTTTACCGCTAACCTGCTTATCGTGACCACCGATGTGCTGCTCTCCGGCATCAGTACGGAGGCAGCCAGCACCATCGATGCGACTATGCACGTCAGCGTGATCGACAACTGGTACTTTATGGCCAGTTCGGTGATTGTCCTGACGATTGTCGGGGGGCTGATTACCGATAAGATCATTGAGCCGCGCCTGGGTAAATGGGAAGGCCGGAGCGATGAAAAGCTGGAGACGCTGAGCAAAGAGCAGCAGTTCGGCCTGCGCGTAGCCGGGATCGTCTCGCTGGCGTTCATTGCGGTGGTGGCGCTGATGGTGGTGCCGGAAAATGGCGTGCTGCGCGATCCGATCAAACACACCGTACTGCCCTCGCCGTTTATTCAGGGCATTGTGCCGCTGATAATTCTCTTCTTCTTCGTCGTTTCGCTCGCGTTCGGCATCGCCACCGGCAAAATCCGCCGTCAGGGAGATCTGCCGCACCTGATGATCGAGCCGATGAAGGAGATGGCGGGTTTTATCGTGATGGTGTTCCCGCTGGCGCAGTTTGTCGCCATGTTTAACTGGAGCAACATGGGCAAGTTTATGGCCGTGAGCCTGACGGACGCGCTGGAGGCGGCGGGGTTGAGCGGTGTTCCGGCGTTTGTCGGCCTGGCGCTGCTGTCGTCCCTGCTGTGCATGTTTATTGCCAGCGGGTCGGCCATCTGGTCGATTCTGGCGCCCATCTTTGTCCCCATGTTTATGATGCTCGGCTTCCATCCTGCGTTCGCCCAGATCCTGTTCCGTGTCGCCGATTCCTCGGTGATCCCGCTGGCGCCCGTGTCACCCTTCGTTCCGCTGTTTTTAGGCTTCCTGCAACGCTACAGACCGGAGGCTAAGCTGGGTACCTATTATTCGCTGGTTCTGCCCTATCCGCTTATCTTCTTAGGGGTATGGCTGGTGATGCTGGTGGCGTGGTATCTTGTCGGCCTGCCGATTGGACCGGGTGTTTACCCGAGGCTGAACTAAGGAGTACTGATGCTGAGATTACTCGAAGATAAGATTGCGACGCCGCTGGGGCCGCTGTGGGTTATCGCGGATGAAGCGTTCAATCTGCGCGCGGTTGAATGGGAAGAGCACAGCGACCGGATGGTTGAGCTGCTCAACATCCATTATCGCGCCGAGGGTTACGAGCGTATTACTGCCCGTAATCCTGGCGGGCTGAGCGATAAACTGACGGCCTACTTCGAGGGCGATCTCAGCATTATTAATACCCTGCCAACCGCCACGGCGGGCACCCCTTTCCAGCGCGAGGTGTGGCAGGCGCTGCGTAATATTCCCTGCGGGCAGGTGATGCACTACGGTCAGCTGGCAGAACAGCTTGGCCGTGCCGGCGCGGCGCGCGCGGTCGGTGCGGCAAATGGCTCTAACCCCGTCAGCATTGTGGTGCCTTGCCATCGCGTGATCGGGCGCAACGGCACCCTCACCGGCTATGCCGGGGGCGTACAGCGCAAAGAGTGGCTGCTGCGTCACGAAGGGTATTTCCTGCTGTAATTCCCAGGCTTTTTGTGCTTAATTTTCTTCCTGTTAGGCTGATAATCCTTAATCATTCTGTGGAATTTCAAGGAGATGGCAACACGCTGCCGTCTCTTGTCTTTATTGGGGGTTTGCCAGACTTACGTCCTTACCAAAAAGATGTTAAAATTGACCAATATCAATTAAGGCTTGAGCAAACCTATGATCCCGGAAAAGCGAATTATACGACGCATTCAGTCTGGCGGTTGTGCTATCCATTGCCAGGATTGCAGCATCAGCCAGCTCTGTATCCCGTTTACTCTGAATGAGCACGAACTCGATCAGCTTGACAATATCATCGAGCGCAAAAAGCCTATTCAGAAAGGGCAGACGCTGTTTAAGGCGGGAGACGAACTGAAATCGCTCTATGCTATCCGTTCTGGCACTATCAAAAGCTACACCATTACCGAACAGGGCGACGAGCAGATCACCGGCTTCCATCTGGCAGGCGATTTAGTCGGCTTTGACGCCATCGGCAGTGGCCATCACCCGAGCTTTGCTCAGGCGCTGGAAACCTCTATGGTCTGCGAAATTCCGTTTGAGACGCTGGACGATCTGTCCGGTAAGATGCCGAACCTGCGTCAGCAGATGATGCGTCTGATGAGCGGTGAGATTAAAGGCGATCAGGATATGATCCTGCTGCTTTCCAAAAAGAATGCCGAAGAGCGTCTGGCCGCCTTTATCTATAACCTCTCCCGCCGTTTCGCGGAGCGTGGCTTCTCCCCGCGTGAATTCCGTCTGACCATGACGCGCGGTGATATTGGCAACTATCTGGGCCTGACCGTGGAAACCATCAGCCGTCTGCTGGGTCGCTTCCAGAAGAGCGGAATGCTGGCGGTTAAAGGTAAGTACATCACCATCGAAAACGGTGAAGCGCTGGCCATTCTGGCGGGTCACTCACGTAACGTGGCATAACTCTCCCGGATATCTTATGCCAGGTCGATAAATTTTCATGATTATTGATCTGGCAAAAACTTCCCCCCTGTTTCATTCAAGATATATAGGTTACTCTTTTACTTACAGACTGTGGTGACAGTAGTAAGGAGACCTGTATGGCAAAGTATCAAAACATGCTGGTGGCTATCGATCCTAATCAGGACGATCAGCCGGCATTACGACGTGCTGTGTATTTACATCAACGGATTGGTGGCAAAATTAAAGCCTTTTTGCCGATTTATGACTTCTCATACGAGATGACCACCCTTCTGTCGCCTGACGAGCGCACCGCTATGCGTCAGGGAGTGATCAGCCAGCGTACCGCGTGGATCCGCGAGCAGGCGAAATATTACCTGGAAGCGGGCGTACCGATTGATATCAAAGTGGTCTGGCACAACCGACCTTTCGAAGCCATTATTCAGGAAGTGGTGGCCGGTGGGCATGACCTGCTGCTGAAAATGGCGCACCAGCATGACAAACTGGAATCCGTGATTTTCACTCCAACCGACTGGCACCTGCTGCGCAAATGCCCTTGCCCGGTATGGATGGTGAAAGATCAGCCATGGCCTGAGGGCGGGAAAGCCGTCGTGGCGGTGAATCTGGCCAGCGAAGAGGATTATCACAATTCGCTGAACGAGAAGCTGGTGAAGGAAACCATCCAGCTTGCCGACCAGGTTAACCACACCGAAGTCCATCTGGTGGGCGCCTATCCGGTTACGCCAATCAATATCGCCATCGAGTTGCCTGAATTTGACCCGAGCGTGTATAACGACGCGATTCGCGGTCAGCATCTGCTGGCCATGAAAGCGCTGCGCCAGAAATTCAGTATCGATGAGAATATGACGCACGTAGAAAAAGGGTTACCGGAAGAGGTTATTCCGGATCTGGCGGAGCATTTGCAGGCCGGGATTGTGGTGCTGGGCACCATTGGCCGGACCGGTATCTCTGCCGCGTTCCTGGGAAATACCGCCGAGCAGGTGATTGACCACCTGCGCTGTGACCTTCTGGTCATCAAACCGGATCAGTATCAAACGCCGGTTGAACTGGACGATGAGGAAGACGATTGACCCCAAAATGAAAGCCCGCCGGTAACGGCGGGCTTTTTTATTACGCTTCGCTCAACCGCTGCGTCGGTGCCTCGTCGCCGGCATTCATCCAGGGCGCGTGCAGAACCATGCTCGGCAGCGCCAGCTTGATCTCCTGCTGGTTCAGCCCCTCCAGAATACGGATATTGATCTCCTGCTGAATATCCATGTACTTGTTGTAGTCCGCCGTATTAACGATATGGACCACCTCGAAGGTCAGGCGATCGCGATCGAAGCCCAGGAAATGGGCGCGGTCAAACTTCGTTTCCCCGACGTCGGTAATGATCTGTTTGACCATATCACCCACTGAACGCAGTTTGTCCGGCGCCGTGTCGCTGGCAACCCCGAAGGTAAAGACGATCCGGCGCGTTTGCATCCGTTTGTAGTTATGCAGCGTCTGTTGCAGCAGAATGGCGTTCCCGCAGACAATCTGCTCCCCGCTCAGGCTGCGGATACGGGTGGTTTTCAGGCCAATGTGCTCTACCGTCCCGGCGACATCGTTAAACACCACAAAATCGCCAATTTCGAACGGCTTATCAAAACCGATGGAAAGCGATGCAAACACGTCGCTCAGGATCGTTTGCACCGCGAGGGCGATTGCAATACCCCCTACCCCAAGGCTGGCAACCAGAGCAGTGATGTTGACGCCCGCGTTAGCAAGAATAGACAGCAGCATCACTGACCAGACTATGGCACGGAGGATAAGCCCCGTGATCACCAGCGTCACCGGGTTTTTATGGCTTCCCGGCGCCAGCATGACGTGACGAAGCCACGACACCACCCCCTGATCCATCCACAGCGCCACCTGGATAGCGAAGACCAGGAACCAGGCGTGGCTCACGGTACCAAAGAGATGATCCGGTAAGTCGACGAAACGCAGGCTGAATAACAGCGCCACGACAAAAAGCAGGACGCGGCTGGTGCGGTTAAGCATATCCGTCAGGATAAAACGCATCCGGTTGGTGGTGGGGTGCTTGTCGCCCCAGGTAGTGATCCCTTTCTTAACGAAGGCAATCAGACGCGTCAGCAGCCAGTACACCAGCAGAGTCACAAAAACCACCGTGGCGACGCCGATCCAGAAAGATGGCGTCATCATCAGCTCGATGATGTCGAAGCGGGACAAAAATCGCATTACACCTCCTCGTATTACACAAAGGGTAAAGTATAGACAGAGGAGAAAAGCTGGCCGCAGAAATAAGAAAACCGCCCCAGGGGGCGGTTTGTCAGGATGAAGCGCAATTACAGCGCTTTCAGGATCGCATCCACGCTGGCCTTGGCGTCGCCAAACAGCATGTGGGTGTTATCTTTAAAGAACAGCGGGTTCTGGACGCCAGCATAGCCGGTGTTCATAGAGCGTTTGAAGACAATGACGTTCTGCGCCTTCCACACTTCGAGAACAGGCATACCCGCAATCGGACTACGCGGGTCGTCCTGCGCTGCCGGGTTAACGGTGTCGTTGGCGCCAATCACCAGCACGGTGTCGGTGTCGGCGAAATCATCGTTGATCTCGTCCATTTCCAGCACAATGTCGTAAGGCACCTTCGCTTCCGCCAGCAGCACGTTCATGTGGCCTGGCAGACGCCCCGCCACCGGGTGAATACCAAAGCGGACCTTGATGCCGCGCGCGCGGAGTTTCTCGGTGATTTCCGCCACCGGGTACTGCGCCTGCGCCACCGCCATGCCATAGCCTGGGGTGATGATGACGGAATGCGAGTTTTTCAGCATCTCTGCGGTGTCTTCCGCGCTGATTTCACGGTGTTCACCCACTTCCTCATCAGAACCGGTTGATGAGCCGTCAGAACCGAAGCCACCCGCGATGACGCTGATAAACGAACGGTTCATCGCCTTACACATGATGTAAGACAGGATCGCACCGGAAGAACCGACCAGCGCACCGGTGACAATCAGCAGGTCGTTGCTCAGCATAAAGCCTGCCGCCGCCGCCGCCCAACCGGAGTAGGAGTTCAGCATGGAAACCACCACCGGCATATCTGCTCCGCCGATAGACGCCACCAGATGCCAGCCGAAGGCCAGCGCGATGATGGTCATCACCAGTAACGCCAGCACCTGCAAGCCTACGCTTTCGGTACGCACGAAGACCACCAGCAGCACAAAGGAAACGACCAGCGCCGCCAGGTTCAGCTTGTGGCGGTTAGGCAGCATCAGCGGTTTGGAAGAGATCTTCCCGCGCAGCTTGCCGAACGCCACAATCGACCCGGTGAAGGTCACCGCACCGATGAAGATGCCGAGGAACACTTCGGTCAGGTGGATGTTCACCAGAATCGGCTCCAGGCCCGGTTCGTGGTACAGGTAGCTGTTGAAGCCCACCAGCACCGCCGCCAGACCCACGAAGCTGTGCAGAATGGCAACCAGCTCCGGCATCTCGGTCATTTCAACGCGTTTCGCCAGACGAATACCAATCGCGCCGCCGATGATCATCGCCACCAGGATCCACGCCACGTTGCCGGTGTCCGGCCCAAAGATGGTGGCAATCAGCGCAATCGCCATCCCGGCGATACCAAAGTTATTTCCCTGCTGAGACGTTTCGTGTTTGGAAAGCCCCGCCAGACTGAAAATAAACAGGATTGCAGCAACAATGTATGCGGCTGTAACTAATCCTCCAGACATATGCTACCCCTTAGCCTTTACGAAACATTTTCAGCATGCGCTGAGTCACGGTGAAACCACCGAAAATATTGATACTGGCGATCAGCACCGCAATGAAGCTCAGGAAGCTGATCCAGCCGCCATGACCAATTTGCAGCAATGCCCCAACCACGATAATCCCGGAGATGGCATTGGTGACCGACATCAGCGGGGTATGCAGCGCATGAGAAACGTTCCACACGACGTAGTAACCCACCACGCAGGAGAGCGCGAAGACGGTGAAGTGGCCAAGGAACTCTTTTGGCGCGACATCCGCCAGCCAGCCAAACAGGATAATAACCAGCGCCATGATGGCGTATTTGCGCCACGGCGACGCAGGTTTTGCTGGCTCCGCGGGCTCTGGCGCCGCTTTCGGCGCAGCCTGAGGTTGAGCGGAAACCTGAATCGGCGGTGCAGGCCATGTGATTTCCCCTTCACGCACCACGGTAACGCCACGCACCACCACATCATCAAAATCAACGGTAATGTTGCCGTCTCTCTCTTTGCAGAGCAGCTTCAGCAGGTTAACGAGGTTCGTGCCGTACAGCTGAGAGGACTGGGTTGGCAGACGCCCTGGCAGGTCGGTATAACCGATCACCTTCACGCCGTTCGCGGTCGTCGTGACCTGGTTTGGCACGGTATACTCACAGTTACCGCCGTTTTGCGCCGCCAGATCGACAATAACGCTGCCCGGCTGCATGGAATCCACCATCTCACGGGTGATCAGCTTCGGCGCCGGTTTACCCGGAATAAGCGCGGTGGTGACAATGATGTCCACCTCTTTTGCCTGCGCCGCAAAGAGCGCCATTTCCGCCTTAATAAAGGCTTCAGACATGACCTTCGCGTAACCATCACCGCTGCCCGCTTCTTCCTTGAAGTCCAGCTCAAGGAATTCGGCGCCCATACTCTGCACCTGCTCCTTCACTTCCGGCCGGGTATCAAACGCGCGAACAATAGCGCCCAGGCTGTTTGCGGCCCCGATAGCGGCAAGACCTGCCACACCGGCACCAATCACCATCACCTTCGCGGGTGGTACTTTACCTGCCGCCGTAATCTGACCGGTAAAGAAGCGACCAAACTCATGCGCAGCTTCGACAATGGCGCGATAGCCGGCAATGTTCGCCATGGAGCTCAGCGCATCCAGAGACTGCGCGCGCGAAATACGCGGCACGGAGTCCATCGCCATCACGGTGACACCGCGTGCTGCCAGCTTCTCCATCAGCTCCGGGTTTTGGGCTGGCCAGACAAAGCTCACCAGCGTCGTGCCCGCGTTCAGCAGTTCAATTTCACTCTCTTCCGGTGCGTTGACCTTCAGAATGATGGGTGATTGCCAGACCTCAGCACCGTCCACTACGTCCGCGCCAGCCTGAGTAAAGGCCTCGTCATCGAAACTCGCCAGTTTGCCCGCGCCGCTTTCAATCGCGACGGTAAAACCCAGTTTAAGCAGTTGCTCCACCGTTTTTGGTGTTGCCGCTACGCGGGTTTCATTGGCTAACCGTTCTTTTGGTACCCCAATACGCATAGTTTTCCCTTCCATCGGTTTTTGATGATGGTTTGTCGATAATTGCCCACGGTTTGTATCAATTTTCACCATCGAGATATCGACGGAGAATGATTAACCCCGGAAAATAAAACAGTAACAAACTTTCTATAACCTACTGAAAATAGCGCCCGTGATCTACCGCCAGAAAACACTATTTCTTACTTTATCTGTGAAAAATAAGCGATCGGGGTCACTGACAGAGATATTTACCTTAAATTCGCCTTCAGGACCGATAAATCGCGCAAGCGAAGCGGTAAAAACATGATATAGCGCCATAAAAGAACAACTCATTAACATTAAATTAACTTGTAAAAGTCATATGCTTAATCAGTTTTGCTTGTGAAACGCCTGTTTTTTCCACATATCACAAAATGTTATCGAATCAGGTCCTTTGGTGAGCACAGGCTGTGAAAAATGCCGCAGACAGCGACGGGTGTTAAATGCCATAATCGGGACCGTCTCAAATTAACAACAACACCAGTACATGGTTTGCGCAAGGCGAAGGATTATTTTTATGAAGCTTAAGAACACACTCCTGGCGTCCGCACTTCTTTCCGCGACCGCCCTGTCTGCGAATGCCGCGACAGAGTTGACGCCGGAGCAAGCGGCAGCGTTAAAACCTTTTGACCATACGGTCATTGTGGGTCGCTATAACTCTATTGGCGATGCCGTCGCCGCCGCATCAAAAGCCGCCGATAAAAACGGCGCTGCCTCGTTTTACGTTGTTGACCAGTCCGATCAGGGCAACAGCGGCAACCAGCGCGTGACGATTGCGCTGTACAAAGAGAATGCCCCAAAAGCAGATGAACAGAAAAACCGCGTGATTAACGGCATTGTTGAACTGCCGAAAGATCAGGCTGTTCAGCTGGAACCGTATGACACCGTGACCGTTCAGGGCTTCTACCGCAGCCAGCCTGAAGTTAACGATGCCATCACCAAAGCCGCGAGAGAAAAAGGCGCTTACGCGTTCTATATCGTGCGTCAGGTTGATGCCAACCAGGGCGGAAACCAGCGCATCACCGCCTTCATCTATAAGCAAGATGCGAAAAAACGCGTAGTACAAAGCCCGGATGCCATTCCAGCGGATTCAGATGCGGGACGTGCCGCGTTAGCGAAAGGCGGTGAAGAAGCGAAGAAAGTGGAAATTCCGGGCGTTGCAACCTCGGCGGCACCAAGCGCTGAAGTGGGTCGTTTCTTTGAAACCCAATCCACCAAAGGCGGTCGTTATACCGTTACGTTACCAGACGGCACGAAAATTGAAGAGCTGAACAAAGCCACTGCCGCGCAGATGGTTCCGTTCGACAGCATCAAGTTTACGGGCAACTATGGCAACATGACGGAAATCTCCTATCAGGTGGCGAAGCGTGCTGCGAAGAAAGGCGCGAAGTATTACCACATCACCCGCCAGTGGCAGGAACGTGGTAACAACCTGACCATCAGCGCCGATCTGTACAAGTAACAAAACGGTTTCATAAAGGCGGCGCAGTGCCGCCTTTTTTGTTACTTTTTTTCTGATTTCTGCCACACGTCATTGCATGCATCCTTCACACTCCGTAAAATCCCGCGCCTTAGCGTGATCCACCATTTTTATGCGCCTTAGCGAAATAATTATTCTGGATTTGGACTTTTCATAACAGGAAGCCAATGGAAAAGAAACTTGGCCTGAGTGCTTTAACTGCACTTGTATTGAGCTCAATGCTGGGCGCGGGCGTATTCAGTTTGCCGCAGAACATGGCGGCCGTCGCCAGCCCGGCCGCATTACTGATTGGCTGGGGCATTACCGGTGTCGGGATTTTGCTGCTGGCGTTCGCCATGCTGCTGCTGACCCGTATCCGACCGGATCTGGACGGCGGAATATTCACTTACGCCCGGGAAGGTTTCGGCGAGCTGATCGGCTTCTGCTCCGCCTGGGGTTACTGGCTGTGCGCGGTGATCGCCAACGTCTCCTATCTGGTTATCGTCTTCTCGGCGCTCAGCTTCTTTACCGATACGCCCGAACTGCGCCTGTTTGGCGACGGCAATACCTGGCAGTCCATCGTCGGCGCCTCGGTCCTGCTGTGGATAGTTCACTGGCTGATTTTGCGTGGCGTCCAGACCGCAGCCAGCATTAACCTGGTGGCGACGCTGGCCAAGCTGGTGCCGCTTGGCCTGTTCGTCGTGCTGGCCTTCCTCGCCTTCCGTCTCGATGTCTTTACGCTCGATTTCAGCGGCATTGCGCTGGGCGTCCCCGTCTGGGAACAGGTGAAAAATACCATGCTGATCACTCTGTGGGTGTTCATCGGCGTTGAAGGTGCCGTCGTGGTCTCTGCCCGCGCGCGTAACAAGCGCGATGTGGGACGCGCCACGCTGTTGGCCGTACTGGCGGCGCTGGGCGTTTATCTGCTGGTGACGCTGTTGTCGCTCGGTGTGGTGGCCCGCCCTGAACTGGCGGAAATGCGTAACCCGTCCATGGCCGGGCTGATGGTGAAAATGCTGGGTCCCTGGGGGGACGTGATTATCGCGGCGGGTCTGATTGTTTCCGTTTGCGGCGCCTATCTGAGCTGGACCATTATGGCAGCGGAAGTCCCGTTCCTGGCCGCCACGCACAAAGCGTTCCCGCGCCTGTTTGCCCGTCAGAACAAAAACAGTGCGCCATCGGCCTCTCTGTGGCTCACCAACATCAGCGTGCAGGTCTGTCTGGTGCTGATCTGGCTCACAGGATCGGACTATAACACGCTGCTGACCATCGCCTCCGAGATGATTCTGGTACCCTATTTCTTAGTGGGCGCATATCTGTTAAAAATTGCGACCCGCCCGGCACACTATGCGGTAAGCGTCGGCGCCTGTATTTACGGTCTATGGTTGTTGTATGCTTCCGGACCGATGCATCTGCTGCTGTCCGTGGTGCTCTACGCGCCGGGCCTGCTGGTGTTTATCTACGCTCGCCGTACACATCAGCTTGATAATGCCCTTAAGCGCCGCGAAATGGCATTGATAGGTTTGCTGTTAGTCGCTGCCGTACCGGCAACGTGGATGTTAATGGGATAGCGCCGCCTGTCCCATTGTTGAACTGAAAAGGAGATTACGATGGGACACACGCAGCAACGCCCAATATTGATCACTGGCGCAGGCCGTCGCATTGGCCTCGCCCTCGCCCATCACTTTCTCAATCTTCGCCATCCGGTTATCGTCAGTTACCGCACGGAATATCCCTCCATTGAAGGGCTACGAAATGCCGGAGCAGTCTGCATTCAGGCGGATTTCTCCACAGATGAAGGTATTCTCGCCTTCGCGGACAAAGTGAAGTCGACCACCCACGGACTGCGGGCGGTTATTCACAACGCCAGTACCTGGCTTCCCGAAAAAGCAGGACATTCACTCAGCGAAACGCTCGCCTGCATGATGCAGATCCACGTTAATGCGCCTTATCTGCTCAACCATGCCCTACAGGATTTGCTGCGCGGACACGGCCATGCCGCAGGCGACATTATCCATTTCACCGATTACGTGGTGGAGCGAGGAAGCGACAAACACATCGCCTATGCGGCCAGCAAAGCCGCGCTGGATAATATGACCCGCTCTTTCGCACGCAAGCTGGCGCCCGAGGTAAAGGTCAACGCGATTGCTCCGGCGATGATTTTATTTAACGAAGGCGATGATGCCGAGTATCGTCAGCAGGCGCTCAACAAGTCGTTAATGAAAATTGCGCCCGGCGAGAAAGAGGTGATCGACCTGATCGATTATCTGCTGACCAGCTGTTACGTCACGGGCCGAACGTTTGCCGTGGACGGTGGCCGCCCCCTGCGCTAGTGAAAGCGGCTCCAGAAGAAGATGAGCACCCAGGCGCTGAGGCTCCAGCAGACCACCGCCCCGCCCAGCGCCATGGGCAGACGCAGAAAACCGGTGAAGTACCACAGCGACAGCAGGTAGATAAAATACGGGATGATCGACCACATCCCGAACACAATGGTGGCGCGCAGCGCCTCAATACCCCGCTCAGAGGCCACAATATAGTGCGCGATTAACGCAAAGGTGGGAAACAGCGGGATCAGCCCGGCAATGTAGTAGTTCTTCGTTTTAGCCAGCACCCCAATCAGCAGCACGACCAGCGCACCTAGCGCGGCTTTTATCACCAGCCCCATTCTTTTCCCTTAACAATCAAATAACATTCCCGTGCAGGATAACGGAACTCCGGCTAATTTTGAAAGATTAATGGAAGGTTAAGGTTGCGCGGTGTATGTTGACGTTTTTCGCGATGACAGACGTTGTATGAATAAGATTGTTTATGTTGAAGATGAACCCGAGGTGGGGCAATTAATCGCCGCTTATCTGGGTAAACATGATATGGAAGTGGTTGTCGAGCCTCGTGGCGATCGCGCTGAAGACGTCGTCAACCGCGAAAATCCGGATCTGGTGTTGCTGGACATCATGCTGCCCGGGAAAGATGGTATGACGCTCTGCCGGGATCTGCGCGCGAAATGGGACGGCCCGATCGTGCTGCTGACCTCTCTCGACAGCGATATGAATCATATTCTGTCGCTTGAGATGGGCGCAAACGACTACATCCTGAAAACCACGCCGCCGGCGGTTCTGCTAGCCCGTTTACGCCTCCATCTGCGTCAGCGTGCCAGCGCTGAGCGTGAAGCGCCTGCGCCCTCCTTAACGCCGCATAAAGCGATGCGTTTCGGCACACTTTCTATCGACCCGGTCAACCGACAGGTTATGCTTTCCGGGGAGCTGATTGCGCTCTCAACCGCAGATTTTGACCTGCTGTGGGAGCTGGCAACCCATGCCGGACAAATTATGGACCGGGATGCATTACTGAAAAATCTGCGCGGCGTAAGTTACGACGGAATGGATCGTAGCGTTGATGTGGCGATTTCACGACTGCGTAAAAAACTGTTGGATAACGCCACGGAACCTTACCGCATCAAAACCGTACGCAACAAGGGCTATCTGTTTGCACCGCACGCCTGGGAAACCTGAAAAAGGAGCAAACAGGAATATTCGAAAAATAACTGACGATGCATCGGAATCGTTATCGGTGTTCGTCGAAAGTTATCGATTATATGCATCGCCAGTTATGACATATCCCCTGGTCTGACTCCTCTCTCCAGTTCTATTTCGATGTGCATTTTTCGCGTAAACAAAAGTAGCGCTAATGTATTTGATTGCTATAGTACAATATATATTCAGCAGAGCAGGCACCATCATCGATCAAAAATCCGTCACTTAAATGCACATTAGGCTAAAAATGATCTTTACAATTGACTTAATCATTATCTTATCCTTATGAAAACAAAGGGGATAATGGCAAACATATAAATAATATCGATCTTTTTCAATAGCTTACGTGTTTGCAGAAATCTAATTCTCATGCTAAACCTTATACTCTCTCAATTATTTAATGAAAGAGGTATAGCAATGTCATGGAGAGTCATTAGCTCGGTAATTTGTCCTAACACGGGAATCGTTTATTCAAGCATCTTGGGACTCAAGTTCTTGAAACTCATCATTTGGTATGAAAGCGATGTCTATTTGTACCCCGGTGACAGGATATATCCGACAAAAAATGGCGTCTTCATAAATGGTGTTTTCAAGCCTATATCGATATACAACATATCACCTTACAACGAAATGTTGTGGAGTGAAATTAAAAACAAGATGGCCTGCCCATACAATCGAAACCAGCACGAGGAGATATGCACTTACGCGGTGCATTGCAACGCGCGGAAATGCCCGCATGGGTTTGCCACCAACCCACTGATTGTCAGCACAGGTAAATCCAGACATTAGCGAAAATCGGAAATATTGAGATCAAGATAATTAATATTTCTGCTGCACCGCCTTTGTCCGGATAAATCTCCGTGACTACAGCCCAAATGCTCCTGTGGGGACATTTGGGCTGTAGTCACGCCTGGCAACTCTGGCTTCTTGTACCAAATTAATTTTTATTGTGCAATTTTAAGCAAGCCATCCGGAAGGCTAAAATAAAAATTGCTAATTAACCCTGCCCGTGCATTAATGGTCTCGTTAGTCCGATCCAATAATAGTTGGACAAGTTGCATGACAATTCTCATAACCAGGCGCTATCGCTGATATCCCCTCCTTTTGAGTCCACACTTAGCATTATATGTTTATTAGCTTTTATATCACTTCGGAAATGTTCAAATGGAGTCTTTATGTCATCAAAAATTTTAGGTCTGGTTAAGTGGTTTAAGGAAGATAAAGGCTTTGGTTTTATCTCCCCTGTAGATGGCAGCAAAGATGTTTTCGTGCATTTCTCTGCCCTTCAGGGAGAGAACTTCAAAACACTTTTTGAAGGTCAGAAAGTCGAATTTATCATCGTAAGCGGCGATAAAGGCCCTGCTGCTGCGAATGTAACGCTTTGCGATAAATAATATCAGCACACAGCCGCGTTGACGATGATGTTGCTTCTGGCTCGTGGACTGCACAAGCAGTCTACAATCCGATGCTAACTGCTTGTAAATCAGTAAAGTGTTATTGAGGTCAGGCGGCCGCGAAAAACATCGTCTCTTCCACTTCTTGTATGAGTATTTCTTCAGAGACGCTGAGAGGATTTAAACAAAGCGCTACAGTAGGGACAGACAAGCTGGGCCCCCTTTTGTATGCGAGTGAAACTGTGCTCTGACTCTTTAGCGCAGTTTGGACATGAACATTTGACTAAATAATTGCGACGAAGTTGCGAGTTTTTACGTCCCGACATAGGCTGCTCCTGAATGAAAAGGATTGCCACCATACACGTTAAGGCAGGATATTGCTTGCTTTTATTTCCCAAAGAGAGCAAAAAATGGAAAGGAGCCACGCTTCTGGAACATACTTACCTTACACAATCACAAAGAGATATAGAGTGATATATGAAAAAGGTGATCATTTTTTTTAATGCCAACCCCAGCAAAGTCATTATCGTGCTTAAGGGCATAACGTCTGTACGCCAGACATATCCGGATGGTGAAGAAATTAATCTTCAGATCATGACTGCAAGCTTTCCGTCGTTGACGGGAGATCATAATTCTATCTATGTTGCTTCAGACAGGGAACTTACCTCTCAGGAAATATCTGATGCTGCCAAACAATATTTATAATATTTTCTGTCACTAGTCCGGTTAACAACACAGCATTTATTTCACTCAGAATGAGAAAAATTACAATCCATCATTATTAATGCCTGCAAAATGCAGGCTTTTTTACGACATTGCCCTTTAAATTTAACTATTCCGCATAATCGTGCTGCTCACTTTGCTCCCTCTGTTTCCGAAGAAAGTGTATCATCAACCTTCTTCGTTCCTGTGGTGATATGGATGCCCACGCAGGGCTGACGAAGTAAAGCCGGGTTCTTAATTGATTGATTTAGCGGTGCTATCCAATGAAAAAGCTGTTTGTGCAGTTTTATCTCCTGCTGTTTGTCTGCTTTCTGGTGATGACCATGCTGGTCGGGCTGGTCTACAAATTCACCGCAGAGCGCGCGGGCAGGCAATCCCTGGACGATCTGATGAAAAGCTCGCTCTATCTGATGCGTAGCGAGCTGCGAGAAATTCCTCCTCATGACTGGGCGCGCACGTTAAAAGAGCTGGATCTGAATCTGTCGTTTGATTTGCGTATCGAACCCATGAAGGATTTTGACTTAGCGCCGCCTGCGATGCAGCGTCTGCGCGACGGAGACATCGTCGCACTGGACGAGAAATATACCTTCATTCAGCGTATTCCGCGCAGCCATTATGTTCTGGCCGTCGGGCCAGTGCCCTATCTCTATTACCTGCACCAGATGCGCCTGCTGGATCTCGCTCTGCTGGGCTTTATTGCCATTTCGCTCGCTTTACCTGTGTTCATCTGGATGCGACCGCACTGGCAGGACATGCTGAAACTGGAATCCGCCGCACAGCGTTTTGGGGAGGGTCATTTAACTGAACGCATACATTTCGACAGCGGTTCCAGTTTTGACCGGCTCGGTATTGCCTTCAACCAGATGGCCGATAACATCAACGCCCTGATTGCCAGCAAGAAGCAGCTGATCGATGGTATTGCGCATGAACTGCGCACTCCGCTGGTACGCCTGCGTTATCGCCTGGAGATGAGCGAGAACCTCACCGGGGCGGAATCGCAGGCGCTCAATCGGGATATTGGCCAGCTTGAAGCGCTGATTGAAGAGCTGCTGACCTATGCCCGCCTCGATCGGCCTCAGACGGAGTTGCACCTCAGTTCACCGGATCTCCCCGTCTGGCTACAGACGCATATTAACGATGTGCAGAGCGTTAACCCTCAGCGAAAACTGCTGACAGCCATTACCCCCGGCGCGTACGGCGCACTGGACATGCGCCTGATGGAACGCGTGCTGGATAATCTGATGAACAACGCCATGCGCTACAGCGAAACGACGCTGCGCATAGGTTTAGATTTGCAGGGAAGCCAGGCGATTCTGTGTGTGGAAGACGATGGCCCCGGCATTGAGCCGGCGGAGCGTGAAAAAGTTTTTGAGCCGTTTGTGCGCCTCGATCCCAGCCGCGACCGGGCTACCGGCGGCTGTGGTCTGGGGCTGGCTATTGTCCGTTCTATTGCCCAGGCGATGGGCGGTTCGGTTCGCTGCGAAGCGAGCGAGCTGGGTGGAGCCCGGTTCGTCTTTAGCTGGCCGATCTATCACAATCTTCCCCTTCCCGTACCTGCCTGACCTAAACCGCACGCTGGCCTGACCCGGCGTGTTATGCTATATCAGTAGTATGTTGTAACTAATTAAGGGCTGCCATGGCAACTTACGATCTCATCGAAAGGCTTAACACCACATTTCGGGAAATAGAGCAGGCGTTACTGACCCTCACGGGGCAACTTCAGGACTGCCGCCTGCTGGCCGCCCGCGTCTTTTCCCTGCCCGAGGTGGCGAAAGGCGCGGAGCACGACCCGCTGAACACCATTGAGGTGACGCAGCATATTGGCAAGGCGGCGCTGGAAATGACGTTGCAGCACTTTCGTCGCCTTTTCATCCAGCAGCAGTCCGAAAATCGCAGCAGTAAGGCCGCCGTTCGCCTGCCCGGCGTCATCTGCCTGCAAACGGATGCCGCAACGCGTGAAGGAATTGAGGCGCAGATTACGCATATCAATACGCTGAAAGCCGCGTTTGAGAAGATTGTAACCGTTGAGTCCGGGCTGGCGCCGGCTGCCCGTTTTGAATGGGTGCATCGCCAGCTTCCGGGGCTGATCACCCTGAATGCTTACCGCACGCTGACGGTACTGCGCCACCCCGCCACGCTGCGCTTCGGCTGGGCCAACAAGCACATCATTAAAAATTTCACGCGCGATGAGATCCTGGCTCAGCTGGAGAAAAGCCTGAAATCGCCGCGAACGGTCGCCCCGTGGTCGCGGGAACAGTGGATTGAACGGCTGGAGCAGGAGTACCACAGCATTGCCTCCCTGCCAGCTGATACCCGTCTTAAAATAAAGCGTCCGGTGAAGGTACAGCCTATCGCACGCGTCTGGTACGCCGGACAACAAAAGCAGGTGCAATACGCCTGCCCGACGCCGCTGATTGCGCTCTACGATGCCGATCAGGGTGCGGTGGTGCCGGATATCGGGGAACTGCTGAATTACGATGCTGAAAACGTTCAGCATCGCTATAAACCCCAGGCGCAGCCGCTACAGCTGATTATTCCGCGGCTGCACCTGTATGTGGCGCAGTGATTATCTGAGGCTGCCCACCATCGCTTCCGGGCGGACCCAGGCATCAAACTCGGCGTCCGTCAGGTAGCCCATCGCCAGCGCAGAGGCTTTCAGGGTAAGCCCCTCTTTGTGCGCTTTTTTAGCGATTTCGGCCGCTTTGTCATAACCAATATGGGTGTTCAGCGCCGTTACCAGCATCAGAGACTCATTCAGCAGCTGGCTGATTCGCTCGCGATTAGGCTCAATGCCCACCGCGCAGTGCTCGTTAAAGCTCTCCATGCCATCGGCCAGCAGACGAATCGATTGCAGTACGTTGTGGATCACCATCGGACGATAGACGTTAAGCTCGAAGTTACCCGACGCGCCGCCCATGTTAACCGCCACGTCATTACCCATCACCTGACAGCACAGCATGGTCATGGCTTCGCACTGGGTCGGGTTCACTTTACCCGGCATAATGGAGCTGCCCGGCTCGTTTTCCGGAATGCTGATTTCGCCGATGCCGCAGCGCGGGCCGGAGGCCAGCCAGCGCACGTCGTTGGCAATTTTCATCAGCGAGGCCGCCAGCCCTTTCAGCGCGCCATGGGTATGCACCAGCGCATCACAGGTCGCCAGCGCTTCGAATTTATTCGGAGCGGTAACAAACGGCTGCCCGGTGATCTTCGCCAGCTCTTCGGCCACGCGCACCGCGTACCCGGGATGGGTGTTTAAGCCAGTGCCCACCGCCGTCCCGCCGAGCGCCAGCTCCGCCAGATGCGGCAGGCTGTTGTCGATATGCTTAAGATTGTGCTCCAGCATTGCCACCCAGCCGGAGATCTCCTGACCAAGCGTCAGCGGCGTGGCGTCCTGAAGGTGCGTACGACCAATTTTAACGATGTCGCGGAAGGCCTGCGCTTTCTCGTTAAGCGTAGATTTAAGCACGTTGAGCTGCGGGATAAGCTGCTCGCGGATTGCGATGACGGCCGCCACGTGCATGGCCGTCGGGAACACGTCGTTGGAACTCTGGCTTTTGTTCACGTCATCGTTCGGGTGGACCTTGCGCTCCATGCCGCGCACGCCGCCAAGCAGCTCGCTTGCGCGGTTCGCCAGCACCTCGTTCATGTTCATGTTGCTCTGGGTGCCTGAGCCGGTCTGCCAGATGGCAAGGGGGAATTCGTCGGGATGTTTGCCCGCCAGCACTTCGTCGGCGGCATTGATGATGGCGGTGGCTTTATCGGCATCCAGCAGGCCCAGATCCTGATTGACTTTGGCGGTAGCGCGTTTGGTCAACGCCAGCGCCTGGATTAGCGAGACGGGCATTTTCTCTGTCGAAATGCGGAAATGCTCCAGCGAACGCTGGGTTTGTGCGCCCCATAGCTTGTCGGCCGGGACGTCGATGGCGCCCATGGAGTCTTTCTCGCGGCGATGCATTGTCATTACTTACTCCTTGATAACAAAGATGGGATTGCTCACATGCTTAAGAGATAAGTATTGATGACTTCTGAGAAACGTTATGGCTCTTTGTGCGCTCTTTTTGATGTCGGGTGGCGGCTGCGCCTTACCCGACCTACGAGAATGCAGGCCGGGTAAGCGTCAGCGCCACCCGGCAATTTACAGAATTACTTCACACACGCCGAACACTGGGAAGACTGGATCTGTTTGAAGAAGTCGTTACCTTTGTCATCCACGAGGATGAACGCCGGGAAGTCTTCCACTTCAATTTTCCAGATCGCTTCCATACCCAGTTCCGGGTACTCCACGCACTCCAGGCTCTTGATACTGCCCTGCGCCAGCACCGCTGCCGGGCCGCCTATGCTGCCGAGGTAGAAGCCGCCGTGCTTGTGGCACGCGTCCGTCACCTGCTGGCTGCGGTTGCCTTTCGCCAGCATGATCATGCTGCCGCCGTTGGCCTGCAACTGGTCGACGTAGGAGTCCATACGGCCCGCCGTGGTTGGGCCTAACGAGCCGGAAGCATATCCATCAGGCGTTTTTGCCGGGCCTGCGTAGTAGATCGGGTGATCTTTAATGTACTGCGGCAGCCCTTCGCCGTTGTCCAGGCGCTCTTTCAGCTTCGCATGGGCGATGTCGCGGCCCACGATAATCGTCCCGTTCAGGGAAAGGCGCGTTGAAACCGGATACTGCGAAAGCTGCGCGAGGATCTCTTTCATCGGACGATTCAGGTCCACGCGAACCGCTTCCCCCTCGCCCGCTTTACGCAGTTCTTCAGGAATATATTTGCCCGGGTTGTTCTCCAGCTTCTCGATCCAGATGCCGTCGCGGTTGATCTTCGCCTTGATGTTGCGATCCGCCGAGCATGAGACGCCCATGCCCACCGGACAGGAAGCACCGTGGCGCGGCAGGCGGATCACGCGAATGTCATGCGCGAAGTATTTGCCGCCAAACTGCGCGCCCAGGCCCAGATTCTGCGCTTCGGCCAGCAGTTCCTGCTCAAGCTGCACGTCCCGGAACGCCTGACCATGTTCGTTACCTTCCGTTGGCAGGCCATCGTAGTATTTGGTTGAGGCCAGCTTAACGGTTTTCAGGGTGCTTTCGGCAGACGTACCGCCAATCACAAACGCGATATGGTACGGCGGGCAGGCCGCGGTGCCGAGGGTGCGCATCTTCTCGACCAGATAATTCTTCAGCTTGCCCGGGGTAAGCAGCGCTTTGGTTTCCTGGTAAAGATAGGTTTTGTTGGCTGAACCGCCGCCTTTGGCGATGCAGAGGAATTTGTACTCGTCACCGTCGACGCTGTAGAGGTCAATCTGCGCAGGCAGGTTGGTGCCGGTGTTCACCTCTTTGTACATATCCAGCGCCGCGTTTTGCGAATAGCGCAGGTTGTCTTCGGTGTAGGTATTGTAAACGCCGCGCGCCAGCGCCGCTTCGTCACCGCCGCCGGTCCAGACGCGCTGGCCTTTTTTACCGGTGATAATCGCCGTGCCGGTGTCCTGGCAGGTCGGCAGAATGCCTTTCGCCGCGATATCAGAGTTACGCAGGAATTGCAGGGCAACGTACTTATCGTTCTCACTGGCTTCCGGGTCGCTCAGGATATCAGCAACCTGCTGCTGATGCGCCGGACGGAGCATAAAGGAAGCATCATGGAAGGCTTGCTGCGCCAGCAACGTCAGCGCCTGCGGGTCAACTTTGAGGATCTCCTGCCCTTCAAACTCAGAGACAGAAACGTAATCGCGGGTTAACAGGTAATACTCGGTCTGATCCTGACTGAGGGGGAAAGGATCCTGATAATGGAAGGGTTTATTCGACATTGTTCTCTCACTTACTGCTTCGGTCTGTTTATTCAGGGCAGATGTTCCGCTGCCCGGCTTAAAAGCGAGTCAGCTTATCCTACACAATTTTTTAACAAAAACTGAGACTAGTACGACTTTTTACATCCGCAGGTTACTTCCATTCGGTTTATTGCTTTAATACGCGGAGTTAATTCCACCTATGAATCAGGGCTTGATAATGCAAAAACTCATCAACTCAGTGCAAAACTACGCCTGGGGAAGTAAAACTGCGTTAACGGATCTCTACGGTATCGCCAACCCGGACAACCTGCCGATGGCAGAGCTGTGGATGGGCGCGCATCCGAAGAGCAGCTCAAAAATTGAAGATGCCAGCGGCCAGGTTCGCAGCCTGCGTGACGTCATCGACGCCGACAAAGCCGCACTGCTCGGCGATAAAGTGGCGAATCGTTTTGGTGAGCTGCCGTTTCTGTTCAAGGTATTGTGCGCCGACCAGCCGCTCTCCATTCAGGTTCACCCGAACAAAAAAGCCTCTGAGCTGGGCTTTGCCAAAGAAAATGCCGCCGGTATTCCGTTAGACGCCGCAGAGCGTAACTACAAAGATCCTAACCACAAGCCGGAACTGGTTTTCGCCCTTACCCCTTTCCTGGCGATGAATGCCTTCCGCGAGTTTTCCGAGATCATCTCCCTGCTGCAACCGGTCGCCGGGGCTCACAACGCGATCGCCCATTTCCTGGAAAACCCGAACGCAGAAGCCTTGAGCGAGCTGTTTGCCAGCCTGCTGAATATGCAGGGCGAGGAAAAATCCCACGCGCTGGCGGTGCTGAAAGCCGCGCTGAACAGCCAGCAGGGTGAGCCATGGGACACCATTCGCGTAATTTCCGCGTTTTATCCGGACGACAGCGGCCTCTTCTCTCCGCTGCTGCTGAACGTGGTGAAGCTCAACCCGGGCGAAGCGATGTTCCTGTTCGCTGAAACCCCGCACGCCTACCTGAACGGCGTGGCGCTGGAGGTGATGGCTAACTCCGATAACGTACTGCGCGCGGGCCTGACGCCAAAATACATCGACATCCCTGAGCTGGTTGCCAACGTGAAGTTCGTGGCGAAACCTGCTGCGGAGCTGCTTACGCAGCCGGTGAAAAACGGCGCAGAGCTGGACTTCCCGATTCCGGTTGACGATTTTGCCTTCTCGCTGCACGACCTCAGCGCAGACGAAACCGCCATTGCACAGGAGAGCGCAGCGATCCTGTTCTGTGTAGAAGGCGAAGCGACGTTGCATAAAGATAGCGAGCGTCTGGTGCTTAAACCGGGTGAATCCGCCTTTGTCGCGGCCAACGAGTCGCCTGTCCGGGTGAGCGGTACCGGTCGCCTGGCGCGTGTTTTTAATAAGCTTTAGGGACTTACTGAATTTTTTAACAACTCTTGCTAAGCTAGTAACAGGCGTTGTAACACCAGGCGGTTTTAACCGCCTGGTTTCATTTTAGGGATAATCGCAATGAAAAAATCGGTCGTAGCGGTAGGAGTGATTGTTGCTTTAGGCGTGATCTGGACGGGTGCTTCCTGGTATACCGGGAAACAGCTGGAAAGCCGTCTGGCAGAGATGATGACGCAGGCAAACAGCGAGATTAAGCGCAGCGCGCCTGAAGCAGGTCTGGAGCTGAGCTACCAGAACTACCAGCGTGGCGTGTTTACCAGCCATATGCAGGTGGTGGTGAAGCCGGTTGCGGGTAATCAGAACGCCTGGCTGAAACCGGGCCAGAGCGTGGTGCTGGATGAAGTGGTCAGCCACGGTCCGTTCCCGCTGGCGCAGTTGAAAAAGTTTAACCTGATCCCCTCCATGGCATCCGCCAGAACCGTACTGGTGAATAACGAGGTGACGAAGCCGATTTTCGATATGGCGAAAAATGAGTCGCCGTTTGAGATCAATACCCGCATCAGCTATGCCGGTGATACGCATTCCGACATCGACCTGAAAGCCCTGAATTACGAACAAGGCACTGACAAAGTCGCCTTCAGCGGCGGTAATTTCCAGCTTGATGCCGATCGCGACGGCAAGAATGTCTCCCTGACCGGCGATGCCGCCAGCGGCCTGGTGAATTCAGTCAATGAATATAACCAGAAGGTTCAGCTTACCTTCAACAACCTTAAAGCCAGCGGCAATAGCCGTATGACCGATTTTGATGAGCGTATCGGCGACCAGAAACTGAGCCTCGATAAGATCGCCATTGCGATCGAAGGCAAAGAGATGGCGGTGCTGGAAGGCATGGATCTGGACGGTAAGTCTGACGTCTCCAAAGACGGTAAAAGCATCAACACCCAGCTGGATTACAGCCTGAAAAGCCTGAAAGTACAGAATCAGGATCTGGGTACCGGTAAGCTGTCTCTGAAAATCGGCAACATTGACGGCCAGGCGTGGCATGAATTCAGTCAGAAATACAGTAAAGAGAGCCAGGCTCTGCTGACCGATGCCGCCCTGCAACAGAACCCGCAGGCGTACCAGCAGCAGGCGATGACGGTGCTGTTTAATAACCTGCCGATCCTGCTGAAGGGCGAGCCGGTGATTACCGTTGCGCCACTGAGCTGGAAAAACGGCAAAGGCGAAACCAACTTCAACCTGTCGCTGTTCCTGAAGGATCCGGCCGCTGCGACCGGCGAACCTCAGACCCTTGCCCAGGAAGTTGATCGCAGCGTGAAGTCGCTCGACAGCAAGCTGACTATCCCGATGGATATGGCGACCGAGTTCATGACGCAGATTGCGAAGCTGGAAGGTTATGGTGAAGATGATGCAGGCAAACTGGCAAACCAGCAGGTGAAAGGCCTGGCGGCGATGGGCCAGATGTTCCGCATCACGAAGGTGGAAGACAACACCATTTCCACCAGCCTGCAATATGCTAATGGCCAGGTGACGCTCAACGGCGACAAAATGCCGCTGGAAGAGTTTGTCGGTATGTTTGGTATGCCGACGCTGGGCATGCCGGCACCGGCTGAACCGGCAGCGCCGCCGGCAGTACCGCAGCAGTAAACGAAAACCCCTCGCATGAGGGGTTTTTTATTGCCGGGTGGCGCTGACGCTTACCCGGCCTCCGATCCTGAGTCGTTGCAGGCCCGTGCAAGCAAAGCGTTTACTTCACCGTCACTAACCGTGCAGCCACAATCTGATGCCCGGCCTGCACGTCCGTATTTTCAATGCGCTGCATGATCCTGTCTGCCAGGGTGTACCCCATTTCACGAGCCGGCGTCGTCGCCCAGACGATGGGGAGATCGTCTAACGCATTTTCACCGACATCCGCAAACGCCCCCAGCGCCACCTGATGGCCGAAGAACGTTTCTACCCCGCCCTCACCGCTCTGGCGTCCGGCGCGGATCAAACCGAACCACGCCCCCATCGCAATGACGTCGTTATAGCAAATCACCGCGCTGATCGTCGGGCTGTTGCGAAGCAGCGTGCCGATGGCTTCCGCGGCTTTTTTCTGGCTGGATTCACACTCCACCACCCATTCGCTGTGAAACGGCAGGCCGTATTTGATGAGCGTGGAGCAGTAACCGCCCACCCGCTCGGCACGCGTCAGGGACGAGCTTTTACCGCCGAGCCAGGCGATGCGCTGATGGCCGCGATGAATAAGATGCTCGGTCAGCATTTGCGCGGCCTGCATGTTATCTGGCCGAAGGGTATCGGCTTCGTCGAGATAGCTGGCGCGCGACGCAAACACCAGCGGTACGCCTTTCTGCGCCGCGCGCTCACACAATTCACTGCCCACGCCGGACGCGCCGGCCACGATCACCCCATCCACCCCTTGCGTCAGCAGCATATCCAGCCTGGAGAGCAGCTGCTCCGGTTCGCGCCCACCGTGGAGCAGGAAAACCATTCGCCCCTGCGCTTCAAGCGCCTCGGTAAGCCCGGCGGTCAGTTCTGCATAAAACGGCGACGCGAGGTCGCGAACGATCAGCCCTATCACCCCGCTTTGCCCACCGCGCAGCGCCGACGCCTGGCGATTACGCACAAAGCCTAACTGCTCAACGGCCTCGTTGACGCGCTGACCCGTTGCAGGAGAGATGCGCCCCTTCCCGCTCAATACCAGCGAAACGGTGCTGACGGAAACCCCCGCCGCCAGTGCGACATCGTTGATGGTGATCTTTTTCGCTACAGCCATGTGGTGGCGTGACTCCTTGATAATGAGATCGCTAAAACGTTTTATCAATACGTTATCTTTATACTACCAGTAAAAGCCTGAGAATGTGATTTAGCGCGCACTAAAGTTTGATAAAACGTTTTATCTTCTCGCCCCATCGAGGTCGTTAAATCTCTTTCTACCATTTAAGGAGTCGTTTTATGACGACGAAAGCAGCACAAAAAATATCGCTGTGGGAGTTTTTCCAGCAACTGGGTAAAACCTTTATGCTGCCCGTGGCGCTTCTCTCTTTTTGCGGGATCATGCTGGGGATCGGCAGCTCGTTAAGCAGCCACGACGTCATTACCCTGATCCCTTTCCTCGGAAATCCGGTACTTCAGGCGATCTTCATCTGGAGACTATTAAGTCTTTTAACGAAGTGGCTTGATGTTGGATTGAAGTGCGGTAACTTCTGCTATGTTGCCGCGATACGATTTGTCATGTGCAATGAACTAACGTCGTTTCGCGGTAACTTTATGTCCCACCCATGCCCCACTACCAAAACTTTGCGTAGCTCCTTCCAGTTTCGCAACTTGCCGCTTTACGCCTTCCCATACCATCAGCATAATCACCACCGATCCGATTGTAAGATTTATCAGGTGCGCACCTCTTTTATCGGACAACAAGCAAATCTGAAAATCTCGTAGTGTATCGAGGCGACAGCATTTCACGCTTCATCTGCCACTGCTGCTGTATTCCCTGTCCGGCAAAATAGAGCGTACCCTTTCCGTCCTTTGCATTCAGGTGATCCAGCACTTCCATTAACTTCTCACTACCAGCTCGGGGAGCACTGTCATCGAACAGGTTTAACTGGGCCACGCCCTGGCTGAAGAAGTCGCCCAGCATGACACCCGCTTTCTGGTACCGGTGACCGTCCTTCCAGATTATGTCCAGACACTTTACCGCGGCGTTGATGATGTCTCTGCTATCCTGAGTTGGCGTGAGTAGCCTTACCGATGCGCTGTTTCCGTAATACGGCTCATTAAGGGCAAATGGAGAGGTCTTAACGAAAGCTGAGATAAAACGGCAATACTGGTGCTCGCCACGAAGCTTCTCAGCACCACGGGCCGCGTAGCTGCAAATAGCCTGGCGCATTTGCTCATAGTCAGTAATGCGTTCGCCAAAAGATCGGCTGCATACGATTTCCTGCTTCACCGGGGCGAACTCCTCCAGATCCAGACATGGCTCGCCGCGCAGTTCCCGGACGGTTCGCTCCAGCACGACATTGAAGTGCTTGCGGATAATCCACGTGCTTTGTTCTGAGAGGTCCAGTGCCGTTTTGATGCCCATAGCGTTCAGCTTCTTGCTGATGCGCCGGCCAACGCCCCAGACATCCTCTACCGGCACCAGTGCCATTAACCTGCGCTGCCGGTCGACGTTTGAGAGGTCAACCACCCCGCCAGTCTGCCGTTGCCATTTTTTCGCAGCATGATTGGCCAGCTTCGCCAGCGTCTTGGTCTGGGCTATGCCGACTCCGACTGTGAGATGTGTCCGCTGTAATATCGTCGCACGGATTTCTTTCCCAAATTCAGTCAGGTCCCGGCAGTTCCTTACTCCGGTCAGGTCGCAAAAGGCTTCGTCTATGCTGTAAATTTCCACGCGCGGGCTCATTTCTTCCAGCGTGGTCATTACCCGGCTGGACATGTCTGCATAGAGCTCGTAGTTGCTGCTGAAGCAAACAACCCCAGCTCGCCGGAACAACTCCTTCTGCTTGAAGAACGGCTCACCCATCGCTATCCCGGCAGCCTTTGCCTCGGCGCTACGTGCGATTACGCAACCGTCATTATTCGACAGAACGACCACCGGACGGCCTCGCAGATCTGGCCTGAACACCGTCTCGCAACTGGCATAAAATGAGTTCACATCGACTAAGGCAAACATCACATCACCGGATTGTCGTCTGTGAACGCCGCAGCGCCATTGATAAAAAAGGTCACCACTCCCATGACATCGACTTCATCTAAAGCATCACCTTCTATGCTTTCACCGTCTTCGGTGATGAGCGCACCGCCCATAACGACCGCGAACTGTAGCTGGCCGAACGCATGCACCAGCACGCGCGTTCCGTTGTCGGGCACAAGATCAGGCTGAAAAAGCGCATAACCACCTGATGTTTCAACCAGGCATGAGTAGCGGTTAACGCTACATAACTGTTCAAGTTTGTATCGCTGAGCTTTTGCCTCCATGGCCCCTCCAAAAACAACTGTATTTATGTACAGTATCGTCAAATATGAGAGTCGATCAAGTTGGACAGTGATGCTAAACTTCAGACCTTTCCGAATTTGCTGATTTTTATAATGTTAAAGCTCTTTGCTAAGTACACATCGATCGGCGTCATAAACACGCTCATTCACTGGGTTGTGTTCGCTATTTGCATATACGCGTTTCACACAGGTCAGGCTCTTGGCAACTTCGCCGGGTTCGTCGTGGCGGTGTCATTCAGCTTCTTTGCAAACGCCAGGTTCACGTTTAAGTCTTCGACAACCACGATGCGCTACATGCTGTATGTAGGGTTTATGGGATCCTTGAGCGCAGCTGTTGGTTGGGCTGCCGATAAGTCCGGTATGGCTCCAATTGTGACTCTCATTCTCTTCTCCGCTATCAGTCTGGTGTGCGGCTTTATCTATTCAAAGTTCATTGTCTTTAGGGATGCGAAATGAAAATTTCTCTGGTCGTTCCGGTATTTAATGAAGAAGATGCTATTCCAATCTTCTACAAAACCGTGCGGGAGTTTGAAGAGCTACAACAGCATGAGGTAGAGATAGTCTTTATCAACGACGGCAGTAAAGATGCGACAGAATCAATAATAAATGCGCTCGCTGTGGCCGATCCGCTTGTCATTCCTCTTTCCTTTACCCGCAATTTCGGTAAAGAACCTGCGCTGTTTGCAGGACTGGACCATGCAAGCGGCGAAGCTATTATCCCGATAGATGTTGATTTGCAGGACCCAATTGAGGTTATACCGCACCTGATAGAGAAATGGCAGGCCGGGGCGGATATGGTGCTGGCTAAACGCTCTGACCGGTCCACCGATGGGCGACTCAAGCGTAAGACCGCAGAGTGGTTCTATAAGCTGCACAACAAAATCAGCAATCCGCAGATCGAGGAAAACGTTGGCGACTTCCGCCTGATGTCTCGAAATGTGGTTGAAAACATCAAGCTGATGCCAGAGCGCAACCTTTTCATGAAAGGAGTTTTGAGTTGGGTTGGCGGCCGCACTGATGTTGTTGAATATGCCCGCGCAGAACGTGTTGCCGGGGATTCTAAGTTTAATGGCTGGAAACTGTGGAACCTAGCGTTAGAGGGTATCACCAGTTTCTCAACTTTCCCACTGCGCATGTGGACGTATATCGGCTTGTTCGTTGCTGGCCTGGCCTTCATCTATGGCGCATGGATGATCGTCGACACGTTAGCGTTCGGCAACCCGGTTCGTGGCTATCCATCAATGCTGGTTTCAATACTTTTCTTGGGCGGGATTCAGTTGATAGGCATAGGTGTGCTTGGGGAATATATCGGCAGAATTTATGTTGAAGTTAAAGGAAGGCCTCGATACATCATCAAAAAAGATTTCAATGATATTCGGAAGGACGAGAAATGATTAGTCAGACTTTGGGAAAAGAGATTCAAATAAAGTGGGTGTTGTTCACATTTGTATTCGCAGTTGTGGCTGTGTTTTTTACGGTTATTCATCCGGTAACTATTACTTCTGGCGATGAGTGGATCAACCTTTCTTCCGGTAGGCAAGCATATCCGCAATGGGGCGGTTTTAACCCTATCAAGGTAGTTCCTGAGGTATCTTTCCCACTATTTGGTAACATTGCCTCATCTGTCGTTATGCCTCTTGGGTTTACATTCCTTGAAGCTATTGCTTATTTGACAGCGGTTTTAGTTGCAGTTCTTGTTGTGTTATTCCTTTATCAATTCTATCTTTTGATGAGGAAGACCGCAGGGTTATCAACTTACACAAGTTCAGTTTTAGTGATCTTCTACTTACTGTGCCTGTTCGGCCTATTCAGAACTCTAAATAATAATAACAGTCCATACCTGTTGTGGGAGCAAAATCTTACCTGTTATTATCACTATATTGTTCCAGCCCTAATAAACGGCACGCTGGCACTTTACGTTTTAAGAATGTCGTCAACCTTAAAGCCATTCTTTTACGAAAGAGCGATCTTTTCTGGCGTTCTGATATTTTCCATTTACCTATGTGTATTTTCGAACATTTTTGCCAGTGTTTTGCTTGCAGTTATGTGCGGTGTGGTACTTCTTCTGAATCTCATTAGCAACAGATTTAAAATTGTTGAGACGATTAAGGATTACCCTTTCCACTGCATCACTCTGGCGATGTGGGCTATTTCTGCTCTCTTTGAAATGAACGGAGGAAGAGCGGACCGAATGGCAAAAGATCATCTGGATATTTCAGGTACAGTCAATGCATTTTACTCACTGCTTAAATTAACAGATCGCACCTTCTTCATTGTGCTGACTGTTGGATTGGTTTGCGGTGCAGTGTTTTTGCTAAGAAGAAATTCAGATGAAAGTACTGAAGGTAAAAGATACGCTTTCTGGGTATCGGTTATCTCTGGTGCCATCACTACATTGGCTCTTATTCTGGTGTGCGCAAAGGCTAGTGCTAACTATGCTACTCGACCTGTGGCAATGTGGGGTTCTTTTATGTACTTGATAGTTGCTGCCAGTTTGGGCTTGGGGTACTTCATTGAGCGCTTTAAGGCTGTTCACTATTTCGCTCCAATAGTTATGCTGTTCTTAATTAACAAGACCACGGACCAGTCTCATTCTTTGCGAGAGTCAAATAGTGGGAACGTTCCTTTTTCAGTTGCTTACGCGATAGGTCAAGATATGATTGAGCAGGTGCAAAACGCAGTTAATGGAAACCAACGCACAATGACACTACATGTGCCCAAGGGTGATAACAATGACAACTGGCCGTTCCCGGTAACAAGAGGAAAAGCTATTTCAGAAACTCTTAAGTCCAATGGGTTGATACCTCGTAACATTGAGATAAAAATCCAGCCGGACAGAGAAATGAATGCCAAATATGGTATGCCAATCTGAATAGTTGCGCCCCATTAGGGGCGCATTAGTTATGACTTAATATTCAATGATTCTACGTTCCCAGTACCACCGGAAATGCTAACTGCCGTCGCTCCTGAGGTTGAGCGCGCTTCATTCATATGTGCCATATTGAATGAACCAGCACCAATTACGATTGCGTAAAGCATTGTTGTGCCTGTTGCGCTATTGCCTATCGCCTGACACCTATTACTGCTTGATATGTTGATTCCATTATATGTCCCGGTCGTACCAAATCCAGCATCTGTAATGGTATTGCCAATTAGCTTTATGCTTTCGCATGATGCCAGTGAGATTCCATGTCCGTTAACTCTCCTTACTGAATTATCGCTGCATGTACCTTGCTGTACATTGTCCAGTACAATCCCAAGTCCGCCTGACCCGTTTCCATCGACGATGTTATTCACAATATTTGTGTTGTAGTTGGCGCTTGATGTACCAGCCATAATAACCCATATCCCGTAATTGAGAGAGCCAAGGATTGAGTTATTGGATATAACAACATCAGAGAAAGTCTGTCCAGTAAAAGGATTTGATGATGGGTTGTAATATCTAACACCTTGTTGGCAACCCTCTATATTATTATGTGAGATAACAATCCTTCCGCAAGATCTATCACCGATGAATACAGCATCTTTGCAGCCTGCAATCTGATTATTTGTTATCAGAAGTCCAAAGCAGTTTTGATGGTCTATCCCGTTATCAACAAAGTTTCTTACAATATTACCAGAAGTTGTAAGATGAAATTGAGCTGCCGCAGAGATGCCCTGACTATCACTTGCAGCCGATGAAGAAGCAACAACGATATTGTTCCTGATTGTGTTATAGAACCCTTGGGTTACCCCTATCTCATTACGCATAAGGATTCCCCAATTTGCGTGAAGGCAGGTATTACCTTCCATCACACAATGTTCTCCCTCATTCATCTGAATGGAGCATCGAAAGTTACCTGAGCCAGCGTACCCACAATTATCGGTTTTATTATTTCTTACAATGCACTCTTTTCCTGCTGTGATAATTCCATTTCGTCCAACATCAACAATGATACAATTTTCAATCACTGTCCCGGCCGCGGTATTACTTTGAACTATTCCTGCTGCGGCATCTGTACTATTTCCTTTAATCCTAAATCCATTAATACTATGCGCGGCTCCATTTACACGAACTATGTTTGCTATTGCAGCAGCTTTGATAGCATTCAGGTAGAGATTTCGCCCTTTTGTTGCCAATGCATTGTTGTAAAGGATTTCACCTGAGATGTTGAAATCCATGCAAAGGCCGTCAAATGACTTACCAGATGCAGCAGCGATAGCAGCGTTAATATTTGAATGGTATGAGGGTGTAGTGTCATCTATCCTTGGAACCGCGCCAAACATAAGAGGGTTGATGACTTCTGAGTTAGTTCTTATCCACGCCGATCCGCCCGATGTTTTGATAATCGTACCGTTGTTGTCGGTATACCCTATGCCATTGAGCACCGCCCTAAACTTTCCTCCACCATAGCCGGTATTTGCGGTGTGCTCCCGCACGGTGATGCGCTGCTTGTCGAAAGATGGCTCTATAGTTCGAAGCGTAGCAATGTCTGGACACTCACCAATTAACTTCTCGCCATCCATCGCGGCCAGTGCTGCACGAAGAGATGCATCACCGACACCAACCCATGAACCAGGACCAACGCCACCAGTGCTGGCAGGGGTAGAGTTTTCCGGAACAACTTTCGGGCCGGATGCAAACGTACCAGTCCATTTGTAATATTCGCCGTCGGAGGTGTTCAGCAGCACCTCATTAGGGTTGTTGATAGTCGCGCCGGTGGTGAATGTTTTCCCTGAAAGGATAACGTAACCGAAGGCGTTCATTGCCTGCTGCGCGATGTAATTGATTCCCTCGATTGTGTAGTGCTTCTGACCAAATCGATCGATATAAGTCCACCCCATCGAAGTGACGAACTCGTCAATTTTCCCGGCGTTATACTTCAGATCGCGTGGTGATTCGCTTGGAACAGGCAGGTTGGTAGGTGTAGTAGCCATAATTATTCCATAAAAAACCCGGCACGGTGGCCGGGTTGGGGTTGGTCGGGGACGGTTCTTATTGGTAGATGGCGTCGCTGTATTCCGCGACGGTCAGAGATACCGTGTTATCTGTGTTCGGTTTGATGCTGTTGACTGTCCATAGTTGGCTGTCCAGTTCCTCCACCGTCGCAATGAGGTAGCGCGACGGGAGCTGGACAGTGTCTCCGTTCCAGATATTGAGCTGAATGCCGGGTATTGCCGCGGTGAATCCGTACTTCGTGTCGCTACGGGCGGTGGCCGGATAGCGCGGAGTTGGGTTACCCAGGCTGTCGGTAACCAGCACATACATCGAGCCGTTAAACGTGATCGGCTCGCTGGTATCAAAGTTATTCCCGGAGCGTCCGGTGATGTAACCCTGCTGCTGGTTGCTGTCGTAGATGTCAGGCATCTGTATGACGCTGCCGACCTGGATAATGCCGTCCTCAAACACTTTGGCGTTCATCTTCACGCGCGAGTAGATTAGGCGCTTGGTTTCTCGTAATGCGCGCTCCCGGGCCTGATACTCATTACGAAAGCCGACTATCTCCAGCTTGTTCGGATTTTCCGCTTCCTGTTCGACGATGGCGCCGTTTAGCACGCGATAGTTGATGTACGTCTTATTGTTCGTGGTCGGGTGGACGTAGGACACCTGTACGCCGTCGTAGCCGCCAGGAAGCGTGGCCTCGTACGTCATTTTGTACTCGTCCGTCTTCATGTTGGTCCGGTTGAATACGGCAGCCGGGTAGTCAACTTTCTGATCCCTGGTGAAAGTGAGCACACCGTCATCCCAGTAGGCCACCACTGAAGCCGCGTTGCAGATCGCTTGCACGCGGTCGCCGAGAGAATCGTTCTCGTCGTCGAACGTGTAGTCGAAGTAACCCAGTCGCTCATCAGGCAGACTTTCAGCGAGCGAATACAGTCCGTACAGGTCAATGCTGCTTACCGGCTGTTCACCCATAATCAACCAAGTATGCGCCACCGCATCAGCGAACGAGCGCGACGGCCGCAGAGTGTAATCCACCTCCTGCGTGTCGAGGTTGTACGTAATGGTATGGCGCGTCACCAGTGCGTTATATTTGCGCTCGCGGCTCCCCAGCGCGTTCTCGGTCGCCCTCACCTTCACTCGTACCAGCGTGTCGGTCGGGTGAACGACATTCGTACGGATGTTGATGCTATGGATCTCTTCGACCTTCAGCAGTGACGCGTCGCCGGAGTTATCCGTGCGCTGGAAGCTGACCGCGTACTTCCCGAAACCTCCGGTCGGAGTGATCTTGTCGGTTCGGTAAAACACTTCGCTGGTCGACTGGTGAGGCGTCGTCTGCCGATACGAGAATGTCTGCTGCGTACCAGGAACTTGGTTGTAGTCGTCGTCAATTTTCCAGATGACAACCTTCCAGTTGGTCTCTTTCTTCCCGCCGAGGCTGGACTGGGTATGCAGCCACAGTTGCGTTGACTCGACCGGAGAAAAGAACGGCCCAACCACCAGCGCCTCGTTATCGTTGAGGATGAATTTCGTGGTGTTGATCGTGGCGTTAGCAGGAATGTCCTGCGGCCCCTCCAGCTGGTTCATCGTAAACGTGTACCAGCGCACCGGGTTAACCACAGCGCCATCGTTTGTTTCAACGGCGGAAATAAGCGTGCCGGAGAAATTTGCGTCAGTGGTGACGCTGCCTGATGCTGTGTTGTACGTAACGTTGATGGTGAAGGTAACCGCATGCGGCAGAACCAGACCCATGAAATAGTCAAAATCAGCTTGTTTCACGATTTTCATCGCTATCTGTCCGCCGGAATACGTTCCGCTGACCACCGTGTTTGCCGTTGCTGTTTCGATCGGGAAGTCGCTGGCTTCGTTCTGCCCGGGAACCTCCTGCCCGTCGACGTCATCGAACCCGTAACCTTCAACGATCTGCGGGATTACTTCGCCAGGCTGGAAGAACTGGAATTCAGCACCTGCAAGAGAGCCCAGGCTTGATTCTGAGTAGCGCACGGACTCGTAATCGTATTTGCCGATACCGATACACATCCATTCAGTGACGTACTTCAGGCCGCCGTCTGTGGAAGTCTGATGAACGTATTCAAATACCGATTCCTGAATCAGATCCGGGAACGAACGGATTTGGCCGTAGATATCCGGCTTGGCTTTGTAGACGCGCGCGGTGTTTGTTTGACCGGTCAGGCTATTGTTCGGTGAGTCGACGGCATTACCGCCGTTGTTCGCGATTGCCGGCTTCGGCGCCAGGAACGAAAACACCTGGCCCACTACTTTAAATATCGGGCTAAGGATATCGCCGACAATGCCCTTTGGCTGGTCGAAAATCTGGATGTTGTCCAACTCGCTCAATTCAAACGCCAGCTCGTCATCGTCGCCCAGCCTTACGCCGTTGCGGACGATCAGCAGATCACGGTGAAAGGTAGCGTCATTGGCCGCCAGCCAGTCATAAAAAAGGGTGCCGTTTGGCACCCTGCAACGCAGCTTAGGCGTTCCTGGAAAATTCGATATCTCAACCAGCGCCATACGAAAAGTACTCCACTTTGGTGAATGCCCGCTGAATGACCAGCAACGAGTCCATGCGCACGCTTCCATTCTCGCCGCGGGAGTGCAGCGCCTGCCTGTTCAGTACCAGACCAACATGCGCCGGTTGCGCGCCGCGGTACCCGACAAATATCCCGCCATCGACCGGCTTATCAACCTTGCGCCAGAAAACGACGTCTCCCTGATAGCAGGTGAAGAAGTCCTCGCCGGCTTCGTAGTCCGGCGTCTGATGCAGTTCTATGCCGAGGACATGGCGGTAATACAATACGCACAAGCCCCAGCAGTCGACTTTCTCGAACGAGCAGGCCCGGTTAGCCCACGGCACTCCGATAACCCGCCGGATAAATTCATCTTTAGTCATGCGGATTCCTTATAGGTACTGGAGTCCAGTGTATTCGAGGGGATCGTATAATTTTCCAATATTATTATTGAGCGGGTTGGTCACAGACAGGGTGACAGACGCGGCGTCGGCATCGATGTCCACCGTCTTGACGTAAAGCTGCCACGACTTAATCGGCACCGACACATCGCCGCTGTCGAAGATCTGCCTGGTGGCCGTAATGGCCGTCAGACGGGCTGCACCCTTCCACTGCTTCATCAACGCTTTGATGTCAGACGACAGCCTCCCTAACTTCACCGTCGCGTCGATCACCGGCGTACCGCTCTGCTGGCTCTCTTCGATTTCAAATCGCGCCGGCGTGTACGCCTGTCCGCCGAGCGTCTTGGGGAAGAACTGCTTGTCGACAAGGCGAACGTAACCAAAGGATGGATGGTAGAACGTAATGGTGTCGTACAGTCCGCGCGTCGGGCGTTGCTGCTTATACTCCCTGAAGCTCGGCATTACGGCGCCCTCGGTAGTGATTCCGGATCGCGCCCGTCCGGATAACCCGTGACAACGATATCCAGCCACGAATCCCACGGCGGCGGCAGTTCAACAATGATGTCGTCAAACTCGTCATCGGCGTTGTACAGGTGGTTGGCAATAACGGTTCCCGTCCAGGTCACCACTCCGCCAGAAATATTGGTCTGGACAGGGAAACCATCTTTCGTAAAGTGAAGCTCCTGAACTTGCAAGCCACTACCGCCAAGATTTATCGGCATTCTGAACCAATAAATACCGCCGTGAAGATAGTTGGGACTACGTAACCATTGCTGAAATGCTCGGTCTTCCGCCAAGGTGAAGATCCACGTCAGAGACCAGGTCACTTTCAGGTCGTCGGTAAGGTTCTGGAAGATAGCCGGGCCGACCGCTGGCTGGTCGGTCTGGAACCCGGTATCGAGCGTCATGTTTTTGCTGGCCTTCTGCGCCAGCGGCAGCCAGTCGGGATAGTCGATAATTGGCATCAGCCCTGCCCCCTTGGCGTGCGTTTAACATTGAAGTTACTGGTTATACCGCTGCTGATTGGCCCGCCGTTGTTCAGGTCTGCAACAATGACATCAACGGTAAGTCCTCCATTTGCATCAGTGCCAGCCTGTGCATCAACGGACGATGACGTGTAGTTCTGGATGTTGATAACTACCCCTCCGCCGCCAGAAGTCATCTCCTTGTTGCTGATCACCCTGCCATTGTCGCCTGGTATCATGTACTGCTTACCGGTACTGGCCTGGTAAATCTCTGGCATGCCACCTTCGCCGACCTGATACATCCCACCAGCCGAGACAGGCCCGCCGTTTTTACGTTTTCCTGACAGTGCCAGGATGCCAGCCATCGCACCAAGACCAATAGCCACCGCACCACCGAATGAAGCCACGGATGACATGATGGCCGCCGGAGTCCATGCTGCCGTTGTGGCCGCCGCCGCCGCGGTAGATGTCGCCGTCGTGGTTGCGATGCCTGCTGCCTGTGCCGCGGTGGATGCTGCAACCGCCGAGGTAGTGGCCGTCTGGCCCATAATGGCCGACTTAACCCACTCGACGCCCATCTGCACAAATGTGTTTACTAGGCTATTTAAAACGGTTCTTCCTAAAGATTTAGCCGCTTCTTCAGCGTCCATGCTTTTGGTGATAAGGCCAGTCAGAGTGTTAGAGGCATTATTGCCGAATGCGGTAAATGCCGCAGCTGCTGCCTGAGTGGCCGCGTTCTGTTGCGCCCATTCTTCCCACATCGCAGCGTTACGCTGGTCACGATACTGCTGCTCTATAGCGGCACGCGCTGCCTCAGCCTCCCCGATCTTCTGCGGGTAAAGCTGGGCGTAAAGCTGGATGTCAGCAATGTCTTTCTGATACTGGCTATCCAGCCCGGCAGTTTTGCTGGTTTTACCCTGGATGGTACTGAACTTATTGGCAGCCTCTGTGCGCTCCCGTTCAGCCTTGGCCTGCTCACGCAATGCGTTGGCATTGTCCCAGGCTTTTCCTGCCAGTTGCCCGGCCAGCAGAAGTTGTTCCTGCGTGGCTGTGTTACCGAGAGACTGTTGCGCATTAAGCACGGACTGCGCTCTGGATAGTTCACCGACACTGCCAGCTGACAGCTCGGCCTTCTGCCTCAGTTCATCAAGCTTTTGATTAACAGATTCTTGAGCTTTGGCGTATTGCTCAGCTTCTTTCTGTGCCGCAGACTTTCCGCCTTTCGTTTTAGAACCACCTGAAGTGGCGATGGCTTTTATTTCGATAGGCTTAGTAGCTGCTGCTGTTTTCTGAACCGCATCCCAACCGGCGCGAGAGGCCTTCTCCCACGCTTCAGCTGTAAGTTGCGCGGATTTCTCCTCGTTCTCTTTCTGCCAGTCACCAAAGCCAAGCCAACTCCATGTTCTCGCTCGCTTGGCGTACATTTCGGCTTCAGAGCGCAGATCTGCTATTTGCTGACTGGCGGTAGCGGCCTGCCCGGTAAGCCTGCCAATGGCAACAGCAAGAGAATCGATAACCAGAACCATCCCGTTGCTAGCCCCTGTAGCCTGGTTAATATTATCAACCATGGTCAGGAAAGAGTTGGTGAGAGCGGTATTGGCCTGTGAAAGCGTGCGCGGTAGTTTCTCGAACTCTGCATTCACTGAACCGGTTTGCTTCTGAATGGCGTTCAGAGCATCTTCTGCCGTCAGTTTCCCGTCCAGCATGAGCTGACGAAGCTCTCCGATGCTTACACCCATCCCGGCGGCAATCTGGCGCGCCAGTTCCGGCATTTGCTCAAGGATGGAGTTGAACTCCTCCGCCCGAACCGTTCCGGAGGAAATTGACTGGCCGAACTGACGAAGAGCATTCGCCATTTCTTCGGAAGAGGATCCGCCAATGCGACCGATTTTCTGAAGCGTCTCGGTGAGTTGGATGATCTGGCCGTTGGTCGCTCCGGTATCGCGCAACGCCGTGCTGAGAGTCTCCCACAGCTTTGCTGTATCCTGTAGCGAACCACCCGTTGCCGAACTGATGCGCATCAGACTTTGCATAGTCTGCGATGCTGTCGCTGCGCTGCCAGTGAGCCTCTCTATACGCGCGTTGAGCTGGCTCATGTTGTCAGCAGCTACGAGGAATGCCTTACCCCAGTCAACAACGAGTGAGGCGGCAATTGCCCCGGCGACGCGGTTGATATTCGTCTGCAACTCATCCATCTTTTTGGCTGCATTGGTCGCCGAGTTGCCGATGGAGTCGAGCGACTTATTGGCCTTTCCCTGCGCCTTGAGCAAGCCAGAAACATCGGCCTCGATGTCGTAATAAATCTCGCCTGCTTTCTCAGACATCAGTTTTCTCCGGGCATAAAAAAACCCACCGAGTGGTGGGTTAGTTATTCGTGTCGTTTATTGGCATCGTTCTGTGTAAGCCGGTGGTGGAGGCGTATCTTTCGAACTGAGGAAGTGATCACCAAGGGTGTAGTCGACACCTTTTGAGAACATCCCCTTCGATTTCATTTTCAGCTCAACAAAGAAAGGATGGAACCCTGCATAGGCACCGAAACCGTTCTTTCCGTTAATTTCCCCGCAAACAACAGCATTAACACGACCGTCATCGGCATTTGTCATCTTCACAACTTTCACGTTGCGGAATTGCGCGCTGCCAGGATCCAGTAGATTGGCTGAAACTTCAGATTGTGCCAGAGAAATTGCCTTTTCCTCGCCAGGCTTACAGCCAGCCAGAATCAATGGAATCACCAAAACCAAAAGTATTTTCTTCACTCTTATCCCCTGAGTATTTTTGTCGTGCCATCATACGCCCGGTCAGGCGGGGCTGGAACATCCATTATTAACTCAGGCCGCTTTCTTTGCTGATTTTTCGCGCTCAACCATTTCCTGCCAACGGCGATCATCATCGTCCATAACCGCGTCGTACTCTTCCCTCGTGAAGCCCTTCTGGTCAGGGTATTTGGCATTAAGCATCATAGCGAACTCGGTCATAGTAAGGTTTTCAGCCTCTTCCCTGCTGATCCCGAAATGGTTTCTTGCCGCCATGATGTATTCAGTTGCATGGAACTCCGGTGTCGTTTCCTTGCTTTCGTGCTTCTGCAACTTACGAACCTTGGCCCGTCCGATAACGCCATGCATGATCAGTGACTGAGCTATCAGAATCAGGTTCTCAGGCGGAAGCGCGCCACGGCGCCATACAAACGCTCGCCGTCCAGTGCGTGATGGCTCATGCCAGCCTGTCAGCTCTGAAACGTCCTCGTCACAGCATGATTGAATGACATTAATAGCCGAGAGCAATGCCTCACGCACAAACGCGGCAGAACCTGCCGCATCCAGAGCCCACCGCGGCAGGGAAATGTCCCCGAAGTAGTATGCGTAAAATTTACGCTGATGCTCCGGTATGGCGCTGTGAATTTCTCTGGCCGCTTCAAGCATCTTTGCCACATCGTCATTGAACAGCGCATAGAAAGTGCGGACGATATGCTCAGGCTCGCCGATTCGCGTCATATTGCGGAACGATGGTCGGAAGAAGTATTCTCGGCCGCCAGCACCAATCAGGCACTCGCCAATTTCTTTCAAAGGGGTCATATCGTTCTCCATAACCATTATCAAGGGCAGCAAGCCGCCCTTTGTAGTGATTACGGTGCGGCAGTCACGGTCACAGCACAGGTGTCGGTGAAATCACCGTCAGCAGTGGTAGCCGTAATAGTCGCGGTGCCCTCGGCTACTGCTGTCACCAGGCCGGTTGAACTGACGGTGGCTATGGAAGGTGCCGAAGTGGTCCAGGTGATCGCTTTGTTAGTCGCATCTGTTGGCTGAACCGCGCCGCTGAGTTGCTGGGTTGCTCCAACGACCAGAGAAGCAGTTGCAGGAGTTACTTCAACGCCAGTGGCCGCGATAGAATCAGCGACTTCAAACACGACAGTGTCGGCGTCGTAGACCTTCCACTCGCCGGAGAAAGTGGAGATATCGTTGGTACCGAAGTCACCAGACCATGAAGTGGTGTTCATGTAGCCCTGGATATAAGTACCGGCGTTCTCACCAGCAAAGTCGAACCGCACCCACAGGTTAGGCTGACGGCCTGCCTGCACTTCGTCAAAGATGTACTTCGACAGACGCCACGCGCCGATCTCGTTATCTTTATCAGACTTGCGAAACTCCCCTTCGCCGGAGATCGTCAGATCCATGTTGTTGACCAGGTTCTCCACCAGCCCTTTAGCATCATCTGCCTCGGAGTTGATGGTGTTCATCGAATAGTCGATGCCCTTAGTCGTCATAGCGCCGAGACGCTTCCACTCGGAAAGCGCTGGCACTGCGTCGGGGCAGCCAAAGGCCATGCGTAGCACAGCTACTTTCCCGATCAGCTTGCCAAAATCATTAGCACAGCCTTGCATGTGTACCTCTCAAATAAAAAAAAGGCCACCGGATGGCAGCCTGATGGGTTGATGATTGGGTTATTCGCCGTAGACGCACATGAACTGGAGTCTGAAGACCAGGCGGCCCTCTTCGGTCAGGATTGGTGCTGGCATGTTTCCGAGATTTTGAATCAGGCCAAGGCATTCGTCGGCAATGTCGTTCTGTTCGACATAATTGATGATTTCCTGAGCCTTTTCAGCGGCTGCGCGGCGCTTATCTTTGGCGGAAATGACATCCACCAGCACGTAGTGATCAGATCCGAGGTCATTTCGGATGTCGGTACCGCCGTTAGGCCGGAACACGATGAATGCGTCGGTTAACTTCGTTGTGTCGTCCCAAGCCAGCAACTGAACAATGAAGCCAGTGGTAAGCCCGGCATCAACGAAGTAGTTACGCACGCGCTCATACATGGCAGGTGTCATACTGAAAGCTCCTTGCGAATTACGGCATCAATCTGGCTGCGGGTATCCTCAAAGCCTTTGGTGAGGAACTCTTTCTGCGCGGTGGCGCGGCGGAAGGTTTGAGGAACATTCGGGTCGTGAACGAATACAGCGTAGTTCGCCGTGTAACCCACTCGCCCTGTCAGTCGAACGCCGTTGTTTATCAACTCCCGATACTGGCTATTAAGCAGCGTTGAAGTGTCTATCGGCGTATAAAGCGCGGCCTGGGAGCTGCCGATTATCATTGCTGACTGTAGCGCCCTGACGACCTTTCGCCCTTTCACGTCGTTTATGATGCGGTTGAGCCCGGCTTTCGACTGCTTAACGCCACGTACTTTGATGCCCATGGCTACACTCCCGTCAGGATGGCGTAATCATCCGCCACTCGCTCAAACGTGTCGGCATAGCGAATAACCTGCCGCACCTCGTCGGCACCGGCCACAACCGGGTCGGCTTCCGTCGATACGCCAATCAGCAGGTAATCACCCGTGGCCGCCAGCGCGAACTCTGTCCAGACGGTGTTCTTAACGACGATTTCAAATCCCAGGCTGGCTAACTTCTTGCTGAGCCCACCTTCGTAATCACAGAGGATTTGCTCAGGTTCGGCATAGCCCAGCGGGTCGCCGTATTCGTCATTGCCTTCCAGCTTTCGCCAGATGGTCGCTGTTGCCGTGTATGACCAATTCGCGGTTGCAGACATCAGTCATCCCTCCATCGCAGCACCTTCGCGCCAGTCGCCCGGATACGCGGGCAGTTGATGAACCACTCCCCGTCCGGTTTCACGTAGCCGGTAGTCTCCCGCCCGGTGTCGGTCATCACCCAGACGCGGGTGAACGAGCGCGGTAGACCGTGCTTAACTGATTTGTATGTCATCAGCAGCCCCGGACCACCATGAACAGGCCGACGCCATTACCTGCGCTGATAGGCAACTCACCGGTGCAACCGCTGGTATCAAGCCGGGCCAACGAGTCGCGCAGCCAGGTAATGCTGTCGTCACCATATTCAAACGAGCGGGACGCGCCAGACGGCGCCCCCTGCGATTTGATGCGGCGCGCGCCGGACGAAGTAGCCATAAGCGCGGCGGCGTACATCAGGATCAGCTTCGCGGTGCACTCGTCATAACCCGCGCCATCGAGACACGGGATAATCTTGTTCACCACGCAGAGGATCGGCGTAAGCAAGGCATCAGGTATGGCGTACCCCAACTCAGCGAGGAAGCCTTTAATTTCTTCTGGCGTAAGCGGGGTTGCCATGGTTATTTCGCCTTTTTCGATTTAGCGGAGGTGTCTTCATCGTTGCCTGGCGTAGCCACTTCCAGTTTGCGGTCACCGCCTGACAAGACTTCTACCAGCCCAGCGGTTTTCCACTTGATCGCAGTCTCTTCACTGACCTCCACCTTTGCACCAACCTCCAACTTCTGGAGATTGGCACCGGAGAAAAGGTTATCGCTAATCACTTTAACCAGTGCCATATTTCACCCCTTAGCTGTGTGCGTAGATGACAGATTTCTTGCTGTTGATGTCGGTCTTAACCATCAGGCCAGCAGCGCCCCAGGTGCGCCAGATGTAATCGCTGTTGTAGAACGGACGCGGGTCGGCAACAGTGCCGAACGCCTGGCCTACAATTGGAGCAATCACGCCAGCGGTCAGCGGAACGATCAGGATCTGGTTACCTGTCAGCTGAGCATCTTCTTTAATCGCGGCAATACCGGACAGTTTCAGAAGCTCTTGCAGGATCGTGTCTGACTGGTAGTTGTCACTGAAGTAGCGCTCCAGGTTGGAGATGATGGCGCTGGAAACATACCAGGTCTGCTCTGCGTACTGATTGTTGGTCAGCTTGAGAGTGTCGCGCAGCTTAATCGCCGCGTTACGGATCTGCTCTGCCGTGGCGGAGGCGCTGGTGAAGTCGATATTCAGGCCAGATGCGCCCAGATCAACCATCGCAACGCGCTCATCGTTCTTCAGGCCCTTCCAGGTCTTCTCATCAAACTTGATGTAGTTTCCTTCCGCGTCACGATAGCCGTTGTAGATGTAATCCACATACTGGCGACGGACTTCGTTGGTGGACTCGAATTGAGCATCAGAGATGATGTCGAACGCATCCGGGTTGTTCAGGCGAGGCTCACGCCAGTGGAATTTGAAGCCAGTATCGTGCACCGGAACCATCGTGCCGTCGTACTGGTACTGCACCGCATCCAACGCCGCGCCGATCTGGCCTGACATAGAGGTGTGAGCCCACATGCGGCCGCCGGACTTAGCGTATTCGTACACGGTCTGGTTGATGCGCACCGAGCGAGACAGTGGCATCAGGTCGTTGAACAGTGTGAACTCAGTGTTCGGCTGGAATTGACGCAGCACGGTCTGGTCAAATGCCTTATACAGATCAGCAGGTGAGCGAACGGCGTTGATGCCATTCAGCTGATTAACTGCATTCAGGCGATCAGCCATTTCCTGCATTACGTTAATGCCCTGATGGTTCAAAGCGGCATTACGCTCCTGCGTCAGCATACCAAACTGGTACTGGTTCACGGCCAGGTTGCCGGTCTTTTCGCCCAGCGATTTAGAATAAACAAGCATTCAGTGACTCCTTACTTAATCACTACGCGAATGAGGTCGCCAGCAGCGGCGGTGATTGAGCGCTCTTCGTCGCAATAGCAGCGATCTGATTCGCCAGTGGCCCATTTCTTCACCTGGCCGTTGACGATTGAGAGAGCGTCGCCTTTTTTGTAGGTACCGGCGGCAGCGCGGACGTTCAGGAACATGCCAGGCAGTGGATGGATCCCCACCAGCAGATCGTCGACAGCAAACGTGTCATCTACCGTCTTGCAGCGCAGATAGTCGAAGTCAGCGACATAGATAATCGCTGTTTCGCTACCATCTACCGACACCTTGAAGACGCCAGCATCGAAGAAGCCCAGGGTGCCGGGCTTGACCGCGGTGGCTCGGCCTTCACGGTTGAGCAGCGGATTAGGGAATACGCCACCGGCGTGAATTACGTGTTTTCCGTCTTTAGCCATTTTTTACTCCGGCATTTCGCTGACTGATTGGGTGTTGGTAGCCTGGTTGCGGAATGCACCGTTCAGGCCGAAAGAGGTCTGGCACTTGGCGTACATAGCGTCGAGCGCCTTGCCGTCCAGATCTGCGACTTCTTCATCGCTCATGTTCATCGCCAGTTTCACAGCCGCGCGCTTTTCGCCTTTCTCTTTGTCGGCGTTCGCGTTCAGACTGTTGAAAACGACGTCCACGCGATCGGCTAGTGTTTTCGCCCACGCTGGCATCTCTTCGTTATTTGTAGCCTGCTCTTTTTTCTTGGGCTTGCCGGTTGCCGGGTCGATTTCTTCGTCGCCATTTTTCTTGGCGGCGGCTTCGTCGGCCTTCATCTGGTTGTATGCGTCCATCAGCTCGGCGTCGGACTTGCCTTCGGTCGGCTTACCAGCGGCTTGCAGCGCATTGATAATCAGCTCTTTCATCGGATCGTTCTCTCCGTTGGTTTTAATCTCGTACTCAGGTTGTTTGCGCACGACTTCTACAGGTTCGCCGACGAATTGGGCCTTGCCGTCATCGTCGATGATGTACTTCTGTTTGAAATAACGGGAATCATCCCGGTATACGAAGGTGTCAGGCCATACCGACTCTGGCCAAAGCCAGTTGTCATCAGATCGACCCTCTCGCAGCTTTTCACTGATTGCGCGCTGGATGTCGTCGAAGGAAAAGTTGGAGGCATTGGTAAAGAAGAATTTGGTTTTGTTGATCAGGCCATCGCGGGTGCAGTCGATTCCGTCAGCCAGGCGGGCAACTTCGATCTGCTGCTCATCACCTTCTGAGTTAACGAAGATGCCAACGCCCTCCTCCGGCGTACCGGCGCCTGGCTCATCAAGCAGCACAGCCACATGGTCAAACATCATGTTTGTGGCGATCTCGTTGTACTTCTTGCCCTTCGATTCGCCGTTGGCGGCGATACCGGAATAGAGCAGTCCTGTGGAGATGTGAATCGGGTCAGAGTTGGTGCCGGCTAGCATCTCATCCAGGCGGTTGATCAGGCGCTTGCCCTTGTCGCTCGACTCGGCGTACTGGCGGTTAACGTACATGTCGCCCATCACCTTCCCGTCTTTGTGGCTGACGTTCTGTAGCCAGGCCCCGACGTGGTACTCGTTCACCGCCCGGACATCACGCGCCGACACATGCTTGCCGTCCACTTTCGGGTGGCCCAGCGGCATCGGGTTACGCTCGAGCGTGTTGTAGGCCTTTTCGATTTCTGCTGCCGGGTACAACTTCCGGTTCATCACGATATCGTCCACGACAGGCGTGATGCCGCGAACCACGATATGTGGCTTGCCGTCTATGGTTTCAGTTGTGATGTTTGAAGCGGAGTTGACGACGGTCAGCACGTTAACGCGGTTGCGTTTCATGCTGTTTCCTCAAGTCAAACTAATGAGATATAACTAAACGGATGTCTTTCAGATAAATAGGAGTGAATTGATGGCAACATATAAAGTGACATATCAAATAAATGGTGATTCAACTTATCGAGATGTTAATGTCGAAAGCGACCACTCTTTGACAACTGTCGATAAAGAAGTAATCGAAGCTGCTAATCGTGATTCTGTGAATTTCACTTCAACTACCTCAGGAACATCACTAATTGGAATTCGAATAGTTTCAGTAACAGAGGTTATTTAGCTTTATTCCAGAGCTGGCGTTCTTTCGCCAGCTTATCCGCCAGCCCTTCGTTGAATATGCTGCCGTCGTCGTTGAGCAGCACAGGTATCTGGCTGCAATAGCAGTTGTACCGATTGCCGTTCTGAGCGTAGAAGTCCCGCACCTCTTCGGTGGTGTAGACCTTACCGTGTCGGCTGGCGTGCCAGGTACGCGTCGTTGGCTTGAGTGCTGAAAGCCACAGCAGGCCAGTATTTAGCCCCAGCCTGTCAGCAGCCCAGTCGGTTTCGTTCCACTGTGCCTGCCTCAGCGCGCCGACCTGCTCGGTCTGAGCGATGTTTTTCGCTTTCGACGTGGACACATCGAGGCGCTTACTGATTACGCTGGCTGTCTCGCGAGGATTCACGCCGCGCGCTACCGCATCGGTGATGATGTTTGTCAGGTCGCCGCGGGCGGTGTCGCTGATGACCTTCCAGTCACTGAACGTTGTCAGTCTTGCCGCCGCTATCTGGTTCAGGTAGCCGAGGCTGCTTAAAAGCTGCTGGAGCGTCGTCTGACTGGCGTACGCCTGCGACTGCACCGACAGGTTGGTGAAGGCGTTTAGCGTGCCGCGGTCATATTCCGCAATGACGTAGTCCATCGCCCATAGGTTCTGGCTGCCGCCTTCAAGAAGCTCATCATCAAGAATCGACTGCACCACCTGGAGCAGATCGGCCAATTCAGCAGCTGTCATGTCATAGACGAACTTACCGGCATTGACTTGATACAGCGAAGGTTCTGCGCCCTCGTTGTTGCACATCATCCAGGACTGCTGTGCGTTCGCCTCACGTTGCTGCCCAGTCAGCCGCAGCTCAAACAGAGCCTTAAGCCTGCGCTTGATGTTCAGATACCGATCTTCGATATCATTGAACATCCGACTGACCTGCCGCGATGATTGCGTCGGGTCAGCTTTATTACGCGGTACGATTGGCGTCCCGATTCTGGTTTGCGCTGTCATCATCATCTGTCAGCGGATCCTTATCGGTTTGCTTTACATCAGGGTTAGGTGGCTGCACGACCTTGCGAGGCTCAAGCTCACCAACTGCGCGGATTTCGTTTTCATCCACTGCCGGAGTGCCGTATGCCTGTTGGGTATCTTTCGCCACGACAGCCATTGCCTGCATGTTGGCAATCTTCTCTTTCTCACTCGGCGCGAGCAGATCAGACCATGCCAGCGTAACCTCTCCGGATGTAGGCGGGTCAATGACACCTACTGTCCAGAAGCGCTCAAGCACACTCTCAATAACCGTCGACTGGAATCCCCAGCGGCGGCCGTTACAGCGCTTCGCCCAGTCTGTTTTGTCCTCATCTGAGGCAAGGCGCCCCGTCTGCTGACCAAACAGTATGGTGAACGGGCACTGAATCGAAGATGCAAACTCGTTGGCAGCTACTGTCCAAGTCGGGGATGGATCGGCAGCTGCAACAGAAAGCACCGACGGCGTGCCGGCCTGCATTACCAGGGCAGAATCAGTGCCACGGTTCATCTTGGCGACTTTGTCGTTGAGCGCTTCGCCCAGGTCTTTGTAGCCAGCGTCTGTGGCTTGCTTTGACAGGTTCGCAATGTTGGTTTCTTTGTCGAACGCAATCCCGAGCTGGCGACTGGCATTCTTCAGGAACCCTTCGGCACTACCACCCGATACCTTTTCAAGGTCGAGAAGTTTGTTGTAGCCCGCGCGCAGGAAAGGCACGCCAGAGAGCATGTTCTCGTCTTCTGAACCTTCGCAAAGGATGATAATTCGCTCGGGGTGTACGGTAACGCCTCGCACCGGGCCGTACGTACCATCATCACCAACTGGCTGTTCGTTGAAGCTGTACGAAACTGGCTGGCCATACGTTTCTGAAAGCGTGTCGGTATCGAAATTACCTGGCTTGATCTGGGATTCCCACGCGGGGATCAGCTTAACAATGGCCTTGTCTTTCAGCCGTGACACCACCGACCTGTCTACCGGCTCACTCCACTCTCTTCCGTCCCGAAACTGAATCAGCAATGCCGAGTACCGGCCAACCAAGTTACGGCGATCCGCATCCTTAATTTTCGGCCAGTGTTTCTTCAGCAATTTAGTAGCTGACTTCTCCCATTCCGTTGTCTCGGTTGACTCCTTTCCATCGTCGCCGTCGATGATCGTCGGGTTATCAACCCAGCACGAATCAAGAAGCTTATGAACGGCGGCAAACGCCACCGCGTTGCGCTCATAGGCCCGGTAGTAGCGGTCGAACTCGAGACTATTTGGATAACCGAACTCATCCCACAACTTTGTGCGTTTGGTATTTCCCGGCTGGCCCGCGTACAGCATGCGCTGCCGCCCTAAAGCATCAGCAAGGGCATTAACGAGGAACTGTTCCCCGGTGCTTATTTCACTCACTGATGAGCTCCTTAGAAGAATACTGCGCCGACCTGTTTGTGGTTGTTCTTCGCTACGGCAAAGTAGCGGAAACTGTCAGCGCCGTGTGATGTGAAGTCATGAAGCGGCTTATCTTTCCAGCAGCCGCGCTTGTCGTCCCACTCCTTGCGGTAGCCCTCGAGGTGAGATATGCCCTCGGCACACTTCTCCTCATCGAATACACAGGACGGGAGGATTTCGCGCACCGACTCAATGCCGGTATCTATTCCCACTTTCGGAACCACCTGAAACGTCATGCTGTAAACCTGCCCGTCGATTTCATACCCTTCACGGGCAAGTTCTCTGCGGGATTTGGCGTCAGCACCGAATTCACGGTTATCGATGTCGTGCGGCCCCCAGTGCTCACCGTACTCATAACCCCTATCCTTCAGCACCTTCATGTAGTGCCGCAGGCCTTCACCAGAGTTTTCGTAGTAGTCGATGATGTGGAACTCTTCGCCAACCTCACGAACGAACCAGATAGCCGTGGAGTCGCCCACACCGATATCCCAGAATGTATGAACTGGCAGATGTGAGTTATCCGGGATTTGCCCTATCCGCTTGTTGGTATAGAGCCAGCGGAACTGCTTGGCGTAGTACGCGCCCTCGACCGACTGCTGGAACGCCTCGGCCGGAATGGTCGGGTATTCGCGCTTCATGTCATCGCCGAGCGTTTTCTCTTTAGCGTAGTACCAGGCTTTCTGGCGATCATTGACGACTACGCCGTGCTTCGACTCCATTTCAGCGAAGTACTCAAGCAGGCGCACCGGCAGAGACTCTACCGTGTCGATTGCGTACTGCGGGTTCTTCCACCAGGAGAAGAAGAAAAACTTCCAGTCCAGCGCGGATAAGGGCTTGCCCTGTAGCAACGCTTTCTCTGCCGTCTGGCAGTAATCAAAGAAGTAACCCGCCCGTCCCTCTGCCGTGCTCTCGATAGTAGCGAAGCATCCCGTCGATACCGCCTCAAACGCACCAGTGACGATCTCACGGGCTTTGTCCGGATACTTGGCGCATATCTTTCCAAACTCGGAAACGTGAAGGTAGCGCAGCGTACCACCACGAAACGACGTGCTGACGTATAGCGAGCCGCCCTTCTTAAAGACCAGTTCACCAGACGAGTCATTGCTCGCCGGGTTGGCCGCCTTTATCTCTGCTGGCAGCTTGTCGTATGCGTACTTCACCTTTTCGCGGAACAGGCGCTTTGCGTCATTCAGCGTATGGGCGATCAGCGCGCATTTAGCTGACTCGAACAGGGCCGCGTCGAGCTGGATGATGCACACTTCAGTCGTGAAACCGAGCTGACGAGCCTTAAGGATGATGTTGCGGGTGTGGATCCCCTCAAAGTACTCCCGCTGCTCAGGTGTCATCCTGAAGCGTGTGGGCTTACCCTCTTTGTCGGTGATCCAGTAAAGATTGTTAAGCCGCCAGTCTTTATTGGAAAGCAGCTTGATGTGCTCAGGTTTCATTACGCCCCCTGAGACAGTAAATCCATCAGGTCAGAAAGTTGCTTAACAGAGTTGTCGCCTTCAGGCCCATCTATGTCGTAGGCCTGTCGCTCAAGCCCGATCAGATTCTTCAGCGCGTCGCTCAGTGCCTTAACCGACTTAACGCGCTCCGGCATGCTGATGACCTTGTGGTAAATCTCATTGAGTTTGTCTTGGCCTTTGTCGTCGGGGTCGAACATCAGCTCTCCGAGCTTCTCCAGTGCGGACACGTCTGCGCACTCTGCACCCAACTCATCAAACAGGGCATTAGTTATCTGCCGGGCACGCTTAATGTCACCGCGATGTTCCATACGGACATTGGCGATTACCTCAGCCGTCGCTTCGATGAGTACGCGTTCATTAAAAGTGACTTCACTGCGTACCTGTTTGCGTACCTCAGCTTTGCGTACCAGATCGTCGGCTCGTTCTTTCACCTTCGCATTCAGGTCACGCGACCAGTCATCACGCTTGGCACGCTTACGGATAGCGCCTTCGCTGATACCGTGCTGTGATGCTATTTCTCGGAGGGACATCACTCCGGCCCGGTACGCCGTCTCGATGGCCTCCCAGTCCGGTTTGCTCATTCGTTACTCCGTTATTTGTTCTTCTGGCTGTTCGGTTTGCTCTGCCGGTACTGGCGTGAACTGCACGCGCTTCACATCGGCCGGAGCGAAATACAACCACTCGCCCGTCTCGGTCGCCAGCGGCACAAAACCGTTTACCAGCTCAGGCTGACGTCGTGACATCTTGCCCGTGAAGGTTTCGCCTGTTTGGGTGGTTAACGTGATTTGGTAGATGTCGGACATGGTTACCTCTTTGCCTTGTCGCAGCTGTTGCCCTGCTTCTCAGAAGTGCTTAGCCACTTACGGCTTACCCGTCAGCAAGATGTGATCACCATCCTTGCGGGGTTACACAGATCATTATCGAAGCCCCTCAGTGAAGAGCTTCTGTAATGAATCACAACTTAACGATGTGCCCTGTCAGTTCTTCGAACTTGTCTCTGCCGACCGAATTAAGCAGCGTTACAAAGCCACATGCCAGGATGTAAAACAGCGATGTGAATACCCATCCGGAGTAAGACAGCATGACGAAGATGGCCGCCATAGTCACAAGTCCAATGAGCCTTCTGATCGCGCCCTTGCGTTTGTAATAGTCCTTTAGAGGGATTAACAGCTTGGCACGCTCCATGGGGTCACTCTCCTTCCCGGCCATGAACACAGCCACAAGGAACAGAGGCGAGATGAAGCAAGCAAGAGCTATAATCGCCCAGTAAGCCGCCACGACGATGCTCATCAGTGAATGGTCGCCCTGTAGTGTTGCGTAAACCAGCAGGCCAAACAGCCCCCAGACCAGCACGAATACAAAAGCAGCAGTCATCAACTTCTTCATAATTCACCTATAAGTTGCGAGCCTGTTCGCATAGATAAGCCGCCCCGAGAGATAACGATTTATCTCAGGCTCGCTTCCTATAGGCTCTCGGTTGGCAATGCGCTGCGATGCGCATAAAAAAGCCCCGCGGATGCGAGGCTGTGAGAATTTGCTACGGTTAAAGTCCAGAGGAGAGACTGTGTCAGAACCTCAGGGATGAGGCTCTATTTCCCCTGGGTCTGCTTATCCCATTCCTCGCGGAACTTGGATGGGTTGTCGAAACCTTCACTGCACTGGTTGGCTTTCATCACTTTGCCCCCGATTCTTTTGTTTTCTGGCAGTTCGCCTGCCACGCTTTGTTATGCGCCAGGATGTCGCGCTTCGTCTGGCGGTCAAGAAAATCAATGTCGTGATCAGTAAGGTAGATTGGCTTTACCCAGTCACAGGCTGTATCAACCACCACCGGGACGCTTCCACGTGTCACGCAGCTCGCGATCAACATCGTCATCAGGCATGCGGTTAACATTCTGCTGTACATTGCTGGCCTCTTTCGTTGCTTCTACCCGGCGTTCGGCTACTGACTCAATGGCTGCGGCCTTTTCTTCTGTGCGCTGCCGGTCTGCTTTTTCTTCAGCCTGTTCACGCCCGCGAAAACGGCCCACACCAAACGCACCAAGCACCATCAAGATCGCAACTCCGATTGCCGCCAGTACAGATTTGAGTGTCGTCATAGGCTCACCCGCTCGCGCATCCAGCCATAAACGAATGATTCGTTAGCCGGCCGCTGTTCTGCCAACTCAAGATAACGCTGGCCCTGGCTACAGTTCAGTGCGCGAAGCAATACGATTTCCCCTTCGCCGCCTCGTTTCTCCAGGAAGGACTTTAGCGCGCTGATGCTACGTGGGCCGATTTGCCCGTCGGCGATCAGATCCGGATAGAACTGCTGCTGGTTATTGAAAACGTTCAGCCAGCGCTGGAACCATTTAACCTGCACCGATGGCCCCATGTTCACACCGGTATCGCAAAGTTCGGCGGCAATGGAAGGGGATACTTCTGCCACCTGGTCAAAGCGAGGGCCATACCAGTAATCAGACTCAAGGATCGCCAGAGCCTGCTCACGTGTAAGGTTTCGCATATCACCGGTATAACCATGCGCGCGGGCAGTTGCCTGAGTAATTCCCCAGTTCGTTGGTCCGCCCTTATCATTCGGGTGATCAACATAACCGCCCTCTTTGCCGAGGATGGTGTTAAAGATATCGTCTTTGGTCATGGCTATTCCGTAATGACGACCTTCGCCAGGTTCCCGCGAGCCAGCCACACCGCCATGCAGATGACGGAGTTAAGCAGCAGGTCGCCGAGGTTAACCTGTACGTAGTGGCCGAGCAGAATGTTGAAGGCATTGAATCCGGCGGCAAGGATGACCAGATAGGCCAGCACCGCGACACTCAGGCGATGACGCTTTCCCTCTTTTCGAAAAAACATCAGCCTGACCATGATTAACAGGCAAACTATGGCGTTTGCATCCATCAAAAGAAGCTGCCATGTCATTTATCTTCCTCCCCCAGCCCCGGCATCTTCCCGCTTTTGGATTTGCGGAGAATGCGCAGCAGGACTGCCACGGAAATGGAAGCAGTAACAATTGCACCGACAGCTGGCGATACTTCAATGCTGGCCGGTGGCTTCATCAGGCTTAACGGCGTGTTAATGATTCCGGCCATGATTTTCGCCATGGGTACGGAGAAGAACACGCCACTGATAAACGATATCAGCGCAAAGATAGCCTGCTTCCAGAGTTGATGGGGGTCTGAGGTCAGAACGTATAACGCCGTTCCTGCAAGTGACCCGAGCATCACTGCTGGAGTCGCCTCCGGAAACAGCGTGGCAAAGGTTACACCGACTGATGACGATGTAAGACCAACGCCTACGATAGTGAAGGTCTCAGACATATTTATTCCGTGTGTAGTTGGTTCAGGCCCTCGGGACGATTTAACAAGAAGGCATGTCGAGGATGGTTCCCGGGGCCTGGAATAAAAAACCTGGCGACAAGCCAGGAAGATGAGGGTAAGGCAGTGTCGGCTCTCTGGCCGAAGGGTCCCAGGTAGTGGGTTTGGTTTGTGGTGGCCGGCGCTGCTATCCGGCATTCACGGCTATCGCTTTACGACGCCATCAGGACATTCACCACAACGGACAGAGCACTCATGACTCGCATCATGTGGCGCAACCCCATGGCAGGGAGTCGAACCCTACAAATGCTCTTTCCTGTTGTGCACTCCGTTTCGTGGAGCGGACGGCATAACGTATTCGCGAATTCAGTTATGCACCTGATGCAAGATAAAGCCGCCGCGATGACGACTTGTTTTGCTGATGGCTCGCCTGGCTGGATTCGAACCAGCGACCAACCGCTTAGAAGGCGGTTGCTCTTTCCTCTGAGCTACAGGCAAATAAAAAGCCCAAGGCGTTAACCTCGGGCTTGCTTGAATTCTTTGTGTCGACAATCAAAGCTATGGCGACGATATCAGATTTACATGAAATATATGCGTTTCAGTTCGGTTTTGCAAGTCTGAAGTGATTAGCAAGTCTAAATGCTATATCGGCTCTTTTTAAATCATCATAGAGACCTAAATACTCCCGTTTTCCATCGATGAGAATCTGTGCCTGCCACTTTTTTGCTCTTTTGTTATAATAAATACCCTTGCTACCTGATGTGTTATTTTTATAGATACCAGTGTTAAGAGAGTTAAGTTGGCTGGTTGCTTCTCTAAGATTGGCAATCCTGTTGTCGTCTCTTATTCTGTTTATGTGATCGATCTCTTTTTCTGGCATATATCCGTACACGTAGAGCCATGCAAGGCGATGAGCATGATAAAGTTTCCCAGAAATTTTTATTTGCACATAGCCAAGAGAATTTTTGCTTCCAGCAACGCTTCCTACAACCACCTTCTGCCTTTTCACTGCCCATGAAAACAAACCAGAAAAGGCGTCGTACTTAAGAATAGATTTAAGAGTTTCTTGGTCCATTACTTATATCCTCTCAAATCTAAATTTGTCGTCTTTTGTTGTGAACGCGATCGCGTTACTGAGATAAGCGCACCGCTATCGAGTCGCTTAAAGCTGTTACGCATTGCCAGCCAGTGAGGCAGATACGTTTCCGTCCAGGTCGATTTCGCCACGCCAGCCAGCTCTGCCAGCGCCTGATATTCGTACGTCTCACGCCCTGCCAGCTCCGCTTTAACGTCCTGCGCCGCCAGCCAGATAAGCTTCTTCAGGCGCTCCATCGTCTTGCCAGCCACCTTCTTCGCGCCGAGCTGCTCCCGGAACTCTGCCCACGCCCACTGAGTGATCGCCACCTGGTACTCGAACCGGATATTCTCGCTGTAGTTCCACAGCAGCCAGGCTTTTTGATGCTCTTCCAGCGATAGCACGGCGCGGCGCCAGGATGCGGTCACGAACTCAACCGGGCCCACCAGCGCGATGGATGATCCCTTCGCGCGGGACTGGCTGCCGCTCATCGCCGGGCCGTCAGGGTTAACTTTTCGGCCGGTGACCGGGTCGGTGATTTTCTTACGCCCCCGGCTGCGCGCCGTCGCGGTGAACTGCGCGTTCTCGGCGAAAGCTACCAGCTGCCCTTTCGTCGCACCGCTCAGATCTGCGGTCGCCACAATGAGCTGCTGACGTACGTATTCCAGTTGCTGACTGTTCATGCGGCTTCCTTCTGTGGCTGGTTTGTTTTGGTCTGGTTGTGCTTTGCTACTGGCGGCATGCTGGCGCGCTTAACGCTTTCTGCCTGGTACCGGAGGAAGTCGGTATAGTTCATGCTGCCTCCCGCTGTTTCAGTGCTTTGAGCTTGGCGCGGTACTCATCCCGGATCCGGATGAAGTCTTCACGGCGGTAGTTGGTCATTTCGTGGGGACCATTGAGCCAGTCGACGTATTCCTGGCCGTAACGTGCGACCAAACCAGCTTCGTATTGCTGCGCGACCGTCGCCTCTTTGGCGGTGTACTTGCCGGCCCCGGCATTGCAGGATTTGCACTGCTTATGCGCGTTGCGTTCTTCAAATCGCAGCTCAGGGTTAGCACCGACCGTCTTGAAGTGGCCACAGTCCCACTGGCCGCCGTGCAGATCGGGAGGATTGGTCTCGCCGCAGCTGATGCATGGCAAACCAGCATCACGCGCGCGGATGTAGGCGTTGAATGCCTGCTGAGCCTGCGCCTTGTAGTAACCGGCAGGCCGTAGCTCTGCCAGTCGCTCCTTGCGGCGTTTGCGCCCTGCTTTCTCGGCTTCCTTCTGCTCTTTGATGCGCTTAGCCGCGGCCTTGACCTTCTCCTTTTCGCGCTCTTCCATCGCGAGGATTGCGCCGTGCTCCGGGCTGCACCAGCGGATCCGGATGTCGTGGAATTTCGGCACGAAGTATTCACCGCATACTTTGCACTTACGGCGGGATGGTTTACGCATGATTCCTCCGAGCCGCTAGACGCAGCCATTTCTTATCGACCAGACGGGCGGTGTAGTCCTTCAGGGTCGGGATGTCGGACGGCTTAACCGCTGGCTTGCGCTGACGGCGAGTCGGAACGCGGAAGATTTCGTTTGTGATGACGCGTGCGAGAGGATTACCCATGGGAAGTCCTCCACTCTTGCGCCCAGGCGATGCGCTTACTGGATGCTTCGGAGAACCTCACACCGCGGTCGGTGCCGAACCAGTAAATCGCCTCGATCACGTCGACCATGTAGCGCTTGCTGGATTTGGATGTGCGGACGCCGAAATAAACGCGGCCGCCGTTGATGCCCGGCGCGGATTTCTGCTCGCTCTCCGGGTCCTGTATCTGGCTAACCAGAACAGTGATCAAGTCCTTCCATTCCTTCGGTTCAAGCCTTTCTCCGTGCCAGACGACTTGGACAGAGAGATCTTTCAGAAGCGGCCACATCAGACGGTTCTGTTTGTCTGTGCGTGTCTCTTCCCTGATCTCGACAACCATCGGCGCGCGAGGATTTACCGGAAGATTTCGAATGTATTCAATGAGGTTGTGTTTAACAGTGTCGTTAACGATGCAAAAGTTCTGCTTCATGCGCCACCTCCGAGAGGTAACGCAGAATGCAGAAAATCGCAGGTGCATTTCTGCATCTGTGGCAAGGTGAGGAGTTCAGATTGTGGTCGCATTTAAGTCCCCTTAAATGCGCAGAAGTCACCGGAGTTGTTCAGGCTCCGATGACATGATTATGGCTGGATGATTTTACAAAATCAAATGGGTGAAGCTTTCTTTTTTAACTTCAATGTTGGCGCTTTCTCCTTCGATTTATTCTCACTTTCAAATGCGTCTTTTGCATTGTTGCATCCGCATTGATGGCAAACATAGTCGCCACTCCACCCTCTGCGAGTAACCTCTTTTCCGATAGCGGTTGAACCACATTCAGGACAGACCATAACACCCTCCGGTTTGAATTTAACTGCACTATGATGGTACCAATTCAAATCCGGAGGGAAAGCCAATTTACAAAATAATCGTTTTATTTCAATAGCATAATATTGTTTAAAGGAATTTCTCACACACGACGTGATTATTGATAGGCATTACCGTACATCTGGCTTTGGTGCTGCCGAAATCATCGCCGCCCAGCACAGCTTCGCGCGGTGCGCCGCCTGCTGGCACCCACTCATAGCGTCGTACGCTTCCCATACCTTCTCGTCACTAAAGCTCTCATTAGGCTCTGATTCTAACCCATTGACGATCATGTCTTCTGTCGGCTCAACCGGAACCGCCACCCACCCTTCTGGCAACTTGTAAGCCGTCGTTACAGGTTCGGATTTACCCTGATTTATGCCGGTGGGCGACTCGGCGTTTTTTGGTGAATAATCCAGTTCTGGCGCGGTCTGCATAGTGGTTGGCGACTCGGCGTTTTCGGCACCCTGAAGCATGGCGGCGCGGCAGGCGTTCCATCCATCCGCGTACGAAACCTCGCAGCAAACACCTCCCTGGTCATCCATCGCATCAGGCACAGATACCGGCGCTGATGGGGCGGTGATATTAGCGAATGCTGCCCGAAGTCCAATCATGATGTCTTCGATATCATCGTTACCTATACCGCCATCGTTGAGGGCATGATGAAAATCCATCGCCATAGCAAAGGTGACTTCAACAGGCTCCGCTTCGAGCGATGCCAGCGCGATACGCAGAGCAGCCAGCGTGTTGCTGTCGTCTTCGTCCAGGCCGAACGGGATTTCATTGCGGGCAGCTTCCATTGCTGCGATTTTCTGCGAAAGCCATTCTTTGGTTAGTTCGCTCATAGGTTCACCTTCCTGAAACTGCGTCTGATATCATGGTCCGAATAGCTCCGAGACGGCTGAACTGCATCGTTTTGATAGACCAGCACAAAACTTTTACCATCGTTAGAGATGTATTCGATGATGAATCTGTTTCCGGTGTGGATGCTCTCGATAATGTCACCCTGTTTCATCCTCACTCTCCTTTAGGGCTGCTGGCGGCGATTTTGATACCAGCGTCAACGCAGGCAATACGGAATGCTGCTTGAAGTTCCCGCGCAACGTCTGGCACATAGCCGTCGAAGGTTGGCATTTCGACGGTTATATTTTCTGCGGCTTCCAGATCATCCAGCAGCGCCAGCACGGTTTTTGGGTTAGCTGCGGCGATGAACTCAGTATTGCGCTGCCCAACTTCATCCCAGGCAATATGGCATTCCCCGTCGTATTCTTCCTGAATGCATGCCGACGTAGAGTTGAGTGTATCCAGCAGGATTTGATTATTTTCGTCGTAGACAGCATAAGATGTGAAACCTTCCACGCAGTCTTCGCCCGAACCATATGCTCCTTCATTACCGCACGAGTCTGACCACCACTCTCCCTGCGTCGCTTTCTCTGCTTTCCAACGCAGCGCCTGTTTGTCGATGTTGCTCATTGGGCGGCTCCTTCAAATTGGTAAGAAATTTTAATTCCCAGCTTTTTAGCCATGGCATGCTCAGCGACAGCACCTTCCGACTCTTGCCACCCATGCAGCATGTGAATGGCGTCGGCGCAGCGAAGCATCGCCAGGCAGATGTCCATATACTCACGCTGAGATAAACCATCCGGGAGCGTGGCCGGATTTAATGCCACATGACCACCTGATAACATCTGCTGTGCTACTGCGTTAAACATCGGACGGTTGTAATTTTCGTAACCCGTCATTGGTCCTGCGATGTAAATTTTCATACCCCTGCCCTCCCGTACTTGTCTGATAACTCGCCCATTTGCCTGTGGATTTCCGCAAGGTCACACCCTGCGCACCCCAGAGCTTCGGCTATGAGTTCTTCCTGTTCTTTGGATGGCCCCGCCTGGAGAATCTGATTAAGTTTCCTGTTCGATACGCCGCAGTGCCTGGCGATGCTGATGAGCGTTACACCGTTACCCTTCGCCATGGTCCTAACCATCAAGCGATAATCACTCCATTCGCTCATACCCATACCCTCCCCCAAACCATCAATACTCGCTTCATAGCCGCGCTGTTGCGGCACTCCTGAAATATTCCATTGGTGCAGCTGCGCGCGGTACCGTCCTGCTCTTCCTGCGTCGCCAGGCGATAAGTCACCGTTCGCCAGACCTTGCTAATCCGGACAATCTTCCGGGCCCGCTCCAGATCGATAGCGTTCTTCGTGATGCAGTTGATGGTCATGCCGCACTCTGTGGCCACATCCTTCGCGGTAAAGGTCCGGTGCGTTTCGAGATAACGCAGAATTGCCTGTTTGCCTTTCATCGTCTTAGCACTCATAGTCAGCCTCCTGTTGCATCTGGCCGCTGTAGGTGAAATCTACCGGGTCCAGGCCGGAGTAGCGGCTGCTGAAGTGGTAGGTCTTTTCTGCCCCCGGCGCATGGCGGGACTTCACACAGATGATTTCGGTAATGCCTTTCAGTTCGGTGTTTTCGTTGTACTTCTCATCCCGGTAAACCATGAAGATCACATCTGCCTCCTGCTCAATAACGCCAGACTCTCGCAGGTCTGCCGCAACGGGACGCTTATTAGCGCGCTGCTCCAGGTTTCGGTTCAACTGGGCCAGAGCGATGACCGGGCAACGCAATTCTTTCGCCAGGTTCTTCAGGCCAGTGGCGATCTCCCCTACGCTGCGGTTCATGTTCTCCGGGTCTGACATCCGCATCTTCTGGAGATAATCGACGATTACCACGCCCAGTCCGCCCAACTTCTTACTCATACGCCGCGCTTCCGCACGCACCTGGTGAACGCTCAGGGATGGCTTGTCATTGATGTAGATCGGAGAGTCGATGAACTCCTTCATGCAGTGACTAACCTTTCCCCATGCCTCGTCCATTTTTCCGCTAACCTTGCTCAGCAGGTCTTCTTTGCTTACCCGCGCCCGGTGGAAAGCGACTCGCTCAGAGATTTGTTCCACTGGCATCTCGAGACTGAAGAACAGCACCGGCTTTTTGTTTTTCAGGCCTACGGTTTCTGTCACTGTGGTGCTAAACATGGTTTTCCCCATGCCAGGGCGCCCGCCAACGACGATAAAATCCGTATTGTTGAATCCTCCGAAAGCGCTATCGATGGTCGACATGCCGAGCTCTGTTTTATATTTCCAGATGTCGCCATTGATGATCGCCTGGATTGTTTCCAGCGACATGTCGATGCCAGTGGTGATGTGTTCAGTTCCGTAGTCAGCGCTGTGCTCAATTCCAGAGATGTCGGCCTGAATGTTGCCAATGATGTCAGCAATACCCTCGGTCGTTGGTTCGGACAGCTTCTGGATCCCAACCTGTAACGCCATGGTCATACGGCGACCAAGGTACATTTCACGAAGCTTTTCGCAGTAGGCTGCAAGGTTGGCGAAAGACGGAGTGTTTTTGCTGCATTCAGCCAGGTAAGCGAAACCACCCGCACTCTCAAGCACCCCGAGCTGCTCAAGATCGCTGGTCAGCGTAAGCAGGTCTATCTTCGAACCGGATTCGTTGAGTCGCTTATAGGACCGCAGAGCCACTTTATGGGGCGTTGCTGTGAAGTGGTCCTCAGTCAGGCCCTCAATCGCATCGGTAGCCATGTCGGCGCCATCTGCGCGACCTGCTGCAAGCATTATTCCGCCAATGACGGCCTGCTCAACGTATAAATCAATAAAACGGCTCATGCTTTGACTCCCTTGCGCTCACGGTGCTCGTTGATGGCCTGCTCGTAGACAGATCCCCAGTTCTTCGGATTCAGTATCCAGTCGAGAGTCAGCCATGGCTGATCGCCTCTGGTGCCGAACAGGGAAGACTTGCTAATCAGCTCGAAGGCCATTCCCATGTGCTTCAGTTCTCGCCAGTTGCCCTGGGTGGTTTTGCCGTTCCACACAGCTTCCAGGTCTCGATAGGCCGGACGGCGGCGGTTCCACTCATGCAGTGAAACGGCCTTCGAAGGGAATTTTTCATTCCAGAGCTTGATGATCTCTTCGTGCGGACAGGCTGCCGGATTGCTTCCCTGACCATCCGCCCATATCAGGGCGTCTGACAGGTATCCATCAAAGCGGGTCATACGGCACAGGTTTTCTGGCTTGAAGCTGTGACCCCAGTTCACATGGGCCCAGCGGATAACGAGTTTCAGCTCTTCAGCTGTGTAGCACTGGTCTTTGCTCTTCACCGTGGAGAGAGCTTTCTCAAAAGGTGCCAGCGCAGCACAACGACTACCGGTTAGCTCGTTGAAGTAATCCATCACTTCCTGAGCGAGTGAGTTTTCCCCCTGGGGGGATTTAGGGGGATCTTTTCTTTCTTTCTTTTGAATAGTTTCTTTTGTGTTTAGCTGAGTTGGCTTATGGGTATTAGCTGACTTGGCTAATGTTTCATTAGCTGTTTCGGCTAATGATTTGCCATTTTGGCTAATGCTAAAATTCCAGTCAGAAATCACCTTATTCACCCCGATCGCCAGGCCGTTGGTAACGATGATGTTCATTGCAATCATCTCGTTCTTGGCCTTGCAGACATGCGTATGGTGAATGCCGGTCATTGCTGCAATCTGGGTATTGGTAATGCGGTCAAACTTTTTCCCGAACCCGTAAGTTTTGCGGATCACCGCCAGAACGACCTTCAGCTGGCGAGCCGTTAAATCAGCAGCCATAACCGCTTCCAGCAGCTCGTTAGCGATGCGGGTATACCCATCATCGATATCTGCCACCTGACGCTCCACGACCGTTACAGACGGTCTGAAAGGTATTACTTTTGCGAGGTTACCCACGGCCACTCTCCTTACGTTTCAGTTCTTCCAGGATGGCGCGCATCTTCTCTGCCACAATCGGATTAACCGAGCGGATGAAGAGGTCGCGGGTTATGTTTTTATGTACAGCGGTATGGTAATAGCGTGGATTTTTTGCCATTATTCCTCCTGCAACTACTGTCGTTTTTGCACCAGAAAGTCGGTTCTGTTCGCGCAGACCGGCTTTCGCCATTTCTGTAGTTCTCACATACCCCCCAGCATTGAAGTGACCATGGCCATCAGCGGCGCGGTCAGGTCCGGGTCGACACGGAACATCTCTACGATCCCCTCACTGAGTTCCTTGAGCTTCTGGTGACGCGGGGCGTTCATCGCAACGGCCACTTTCGCCTCACTCGTTTCCTTCTCAAGTCGTGCTAAGCGGGACATGAAGCTGTCCTCTGGGAGAAGTCGATGGCGGTACTCCAGCGGCAGGACGGCCATGATTGCCGGGGCCAGCTGGCGAATGTTGTTGGCGGCGTATTCGGTGTCGCCATCAATCCAGCGGAATACCTTCTGCATCTGGCGGTGCGAGTCAGTCGGGATATCCAGACCGGTGCCGCCGGTTGCCCGCCACTCTTCAACAATCAGCGCCGCGACAAATTCACGGCTGCGGCAATCAGCTGCCCAGGCGCGAACAGCTGCACGAATCCCATCGATGTTTAACGCCCTGGAATCAGGTTCCCGGCGATTCTGGTAAATCATCGCAGTTGGCGAAAATTTGTTACCTTGTTGATACGCAAGTGAATGCATTGCTTTCCCTTTCGTTGTTAAGGCCGCCGTTAAGCGGCATGGTTGTCAGGGTGTGGAAAGATGGACGGCAGATCCGGGCGGAATTCATGAGCCTGGATTTCACCACCAACCGCTTTCACCAGCTCAGGAACGTGAACTGGGGAGATGCGTTTCTTTCCGTTAAGCCAGTCGCAGATAGTGGACTGAGCTTTGCCGCAACGTTTTGCCAGTTCTTTCTGGCTGCCAGCGATGGCGATCGCTTTCTCTACTGCGGAGTTCTTCTCTACTGTTGGGGTCTTCATAATCACCTCAGCTATCAGTTTAAAGCGATTATGGTTATCACTTTAGCGAATGTAAATCGCATAGGCGATTTTTTGCTAAATAATCGCTTGAGCGATAGAGTTAAAGGAGTCATTAACAGAGGTGAATATGGGATTCTCGGAGCGCTTAGCGCAGGCAATGGAAAACGCTGGATATACACAGGGTCGATTAGCTAAAGAGGTCGACATGGCTCAGTCCAGCGTAAATAAGTTACTAAAGAATGCTAAAGGCTCTCGAAAAACCGTTGAGATTGCCTCTGTACTTGGTGTTCGCCCTGAATGGCTTTCTACTGGTGAGGGGGAAATGGCTGCCGGTGGCGCCAGAGAGCCAACTGCGCTATACCAGGTTAAGCCGTCACTGAATGGGATTTATCGCGTGGATGTACTCGACGTTAAAGCCAGTGCTGGGCCAGGCACACTGGTAACCAGCGATTTCATTGAAACTATCCGGGCCATCGAATACACAACTGAACAGGCGCGCGCTTTATTTGGCAACCGGCCAGCTACGCACGTTAAAGTCATTACCGTGAATGGCGACAGTATGGATGGGACTATTTCGCCTGGTGATCAGATCTTCGTTGATACCGGCGTTACGCATTTTGATGGTGACGGGGTGTATGTCTTTGTCTTCGGAAAAACCCTCCATGTTAAGCGTCTTCAGATGCAGCGTGACCGCCTGGCAGTAATATCCGATAACCCGATTTACGAAAAATGGTACGTCGAACCTGAGGATGAGGACGCGTTCTACGTGATGGCGAAGGTGTTGCTCAGACAGTCCATCGACTATAAGCGCTTCGCATAGCCCGGCTCCCGGGCTAGCATCTCCAACCCTCTTTAATCAACTTTTCACGTATATCCTCTATACGCTGAAACTCCTTTCTTTTTTTCAGGATGACTGACAACTGAGAGTACCCATAATGTGACGGAGGATAAAATTCACTGGGATACTTATTTCCAGTTAACGATTCGTACTCTTCCACCCTTTTGTCATGAGCATGACGCAAAGCCGGAAACGCCAATTCAGATAGCGCAATCATTTGTTCGCATAAATGCTCGGCCCTTGCGAGGTTATCGCCCTCTCCCCTCAGCTTGTAATATTTCTTGATATCCTCCTGAAGTCCAAAGTGAACCTGAACGATCTGCTCTGGGCTTAGCCAGCGGAGCTTATCAACCCATTCTTTATGGTCCATGCGTATCCCCCTCCAAAAAAAATCAGCATACCACGTAAATAAATTTCAATAAAAATCGCTTTAACAATCATGCAATTATAGCTTTATCGATGATAAATATCGTTTTGGCGATTGACTCAAATAATCGCTTTAGCTATTGTTAGTTCATCGAAACGAAACATCGACAGCTGAGCGAAGTTAGCCAGCGGCGGACAGCAAGTCGCCTGCTTTTTAACAACATGCAGATTTACAGCGTCAATGACCTGTTAAGACCCCCACACGAAAAAGTGCTGTATCACCGGGTGCGATCCGGTCGGTGAGAGAGTATCCCCGCGCGAGAGCGAGAACGGCGTGAGAACGGGCAACACTGGCAGGGAGTTGGCGCTTAATGAACAAATCTTAGCTGCCTGGCTGGCAACCTACTGCCAAAAACACAGCTTTCCCCGCATGAGAGGCTAACTGCGGGGCGCGGACTCGACGCGTAGTACAGGTGTAACCCGCAACACGAAGTTCGAGTGGCGTCCGTCTGGTAAGTGGCTACGGCCTGCAACTGGATGAAACGCCAAGGGTGACAGCCGGAGAGACGGCTCACAACGAAAAGAGCGCTGGCATGCAAAAAATAATCTCGCAGCCATTGCAGTACCAAAAGCCAGGATGGAATGGCAAAACGCGGTAGTGCTCTTTTCGTTGTGGCGAAGTGCTTTGGGGTGTGGTGGCGGTGTCCTCAAGCGAGGTGCAACGCTAGCAGTGTGATAAGACCTGAAAACCGGCTGGGCAGATAGTTGTTTGCCAATACAGAAAACAGGGCGTCAGGAAGTAAGTGAGAGTGGCGACTCAGTGCCAGTCCACCACACCGACCAAAGCATTTCTCCCGCATCAGCGGGTAACGACAGAGGGTAAAGCGATGGCAAAAGTTGTTCTGGTCTGGAATCCACAGAAGACAGAGTGTGTCGGTTTTTTAGAGCGAGAACCTGATGGTTCCACTTGGGATTGTGGATCAGATGGTGACGCGGAGCATGCAGCTGGCGGTATGAGATGGAATCCAGTTTCCACTCTCGCCGATAGCTTCAGGGAGCAATACGAAGACGTTGATGACGAATGTTTCATGCAGACCATTGAAGTTGATCAGTCATTAGCCGACGCGGTTGAAAGAGAAAAAGAAGATTAACCCGCTCCGGCGGGTTTTTTATCGGCCATACATAGGCAGATTTTCGAGTCTGCCCATTTATGACAACCGGCGGCCATCCACCGCCCAATGAAACACTGAATAAATGCGCAGAAGTCTTGTATTAACCGTTCCGTTCGCCGCGATAAGGCCAAGAGGATTTATGAGCAACCCAATCACAGTAGGTTTTACAGGCCTGACGAAGCGAATTTTCGCGGGTCGTTCAAAGCCGAGCAAATTGGCGCCCGGTGTTCGCGAGTTCACCGGTGAGAAATTTGATGTCACAGACGAGGCGCTATTTGCAGTGGCCCATCTTCTCGCGGTTCGCGATGACATCCTGATATTCCCGACAGCTGATGGGAAAGAGATTCACCTCCGCGCCGACATCAAAGAAAAGCGGGAGGCATCATGACAGTCACCCATAACGGAAAGAAGTACACCGCCAAAAAGCTCAACGATAACGAGTGGCAGCTGACGTCCGTATCGGCACCGCGTGAAAAGCTGACGCTTAACCGCTGGCAGATGCATATGGCTGGCCTCCTGGTACAGGTAGAGGTGAAGGTATGATTGGAATGCACTACGGCACCGCATCAGTGCCACGTAGCGAGGTTTTACCGGGCACAATGCTGCAACACCACGGCAAAACTTATCGCGCCTCTGCGAACGTTGAGAAAGGCCTGTACGCCTTCAACATCTTCGAAAAAACCATCATCAAAAGTGATTCCGTCGTTGTGCTGCTGAATGAGCGCGGCGAGCCAATGGTTCACTGATACCAACCACCCTGTTCAACCGATCGGCCTGGCTTTCTGCGGGCGGGATCTGCACATCCAAATTTCAGGAGTTCAGTCATGAACACATACCTCACTTACGACCGAATCGAAGATCGGCGCTGGGTTGAACAGCAACTCGACGACGAGAAAGAGAAGTGGATCGACGACCGGGCTAAAGAACTGATCGCCATGTTCCCTGCGAAACCTCTGGAAATGAGCAGCTTGTTCCTGCCCCAGGAAGCCCAGTTTGCGCTTATCGGAGAAAGGGCCGAAGAGGCATACAACAAATACATATCGGCCTGCGCGCATGCCCGCGCCGAAGAAGAATGGCAGCGCCAAGCGCCCTGCCCGTTTTAAGGAGTGATTATGAGCTTCGATCTGATTCAGTTCGTTAAGGAGCAGGAGCCGCTGTTTGTCGGTGCCCTTACCGACCAGTCTCTGACGTGGGCAAAGGAATGCCAGTTCGCTATCCAGTTATTCCAGCGTAATCAAAAATTGGCAGAAACGGCGATTGCCAACCCCACCAGCGCCCAGAACGCGATTATCAACGTTGCAGCTGTCGGCATTAGCCTGAACCCTGCAAGCAAACTGGCTTATCTGGTTCCGCGCGACGGTATGGTCTGCCTCGATATCAGCTATATGGGCCTTCTTCACATCGCCCAGTCAGTTGGCGTCATCAAGTGGGGTCAGTGCAAGCTAGTTCATGCAAGCGACGACTACGAGACACTAGGTCTCGATAAGGCGCCAGCTCATAAATACAACCCGTTTGCCACGCCTGACGCTCGCGGCGCCGTTATCGGTGGCTACTGCACAGTTAAAACCGCTGATGGCGACTATCTGACTGAAGAGATGAGTCTCGCTGAGATAGAAGAAATCAGGAAAGTGAGCAAAGCGGGAACATCACCAAAAGGCCCATGGGTCAACTTCTGGTCTGAGATGGCAAGGAAGACGATCGTCAAAAGAGCCTATAAATACTGGCCGCGTGCTGACCGTCTGGATAATGCCGTCGATGTGCTCAACGAAAGCGAAGGCATATACACCGAGCCAGTTATGCCATACACCCCAGAAAGCGAAATCATCCAGTCAGAAGAAAACGCAAAACAGGAACTTACCAACACCATCCAGTCACTATGTGAGGACATGAAGCAGGCGAAAAATATGCATGCTCTCAAAACCCACTTCCAGGCAGCTTACAAAATGACGGTCGGAATGCAGCTTCAACAAGAGGTGCAGGCCGTCTACGCCAAGTGCAAAGCAAAATTCGAAGAGGTTACGCAATGACAGCTCTTTACCAGATCGCCAATGATTTCGCAAAGCTGACTGATTCAGGCATGGAGCCTGAAATGATAGCCGACACCCTTGATGGCATTGAGTGGGAACTGGAAGCAAAGGTCGAGCAGATTCTTGCTGTTTGCAAAAACGAATCTGCTTATGCCGAGGCGCTGAAAGAAGAAAGCAAGCGTCTTGCAGAGCGCGCAAAAGCCGCAGAAAACCGAGTGTCGAGCATGAAAGATTATGTGGCTACCTCCCTCGAAACAGCGGGAAAGAAATCACTGAAGGCAGGCATTCATCAGGTAACGGTTCGCGCGCCGTCTAAGTCCGTTGAAATTACGGATGCCAGCGCGCTTCCTCCTGAATTCGTCGAATACGAGACGAGCATCAAGCCAGACAAATTGGCTATCAAACACCAAATCGAAGCTGGCGTGGATGTACCTGGTGCGCAAATAAAACTCGGCAAACCTTCACTCATTATTAAGTAGGTGCCGTCATGAAACGTACACCCTTCTACCGCAGGCCCGGGCGAACCGGGCAATTCTCCGGCCTCCGTGAGCGCGTTATCTGGATGATTCAGACGCGCGGACGTCCAGTAACCGGCAGAGAAATCGCTGAGAAATTCGGCGTAACTCTCATCGAGTTTAACCGGGTGGCCAATGGCATTACCCGCGGCTCCGGGCAGATAGCGAAGATAGTTGAATCGGAGAAATGGCTCAATGAGGACGGCATCTGTGACCGGACATTTAGCCTCGTGACGAAACCGAAGGTTGTAACGCCGCAAGGTAAATCGCGGCTGTTCACCCGACGCGCCATAGAGCAATCGCAGGAAGGCAGACGGCAGGAGTGCATTGAACGTGCCGCCCGCCGTAGCCGCCTGATTGCTCAGGGCCTGTACATCGACGAAATGGAGTCCATCCTATGACTCACGCTCACGACGACATCAGTGTTGGCACGCTGTGCCTTCCCTTCATTGGTAACGGCTGGCTAATGCCATGGGGTGAAGTGGTCAGCAATCCATTAAAGGCGCAGCGGCTCGCTGAGGAATATCGGGAAAGGCAGGAGGCGGCATGAGCATACCTCAAGTTGTCAGTTTCTCTGGCGGCAGAACCTCGGCCTATCTCGTCCATTTAATGGAGCAAAGGAGACTGTCTGGCGAAGAGGTTCACTATGTCTACATGGACACAGGGGCAGAGCACAGAGGGACCTACGAGTTCATCAAGAAGCTGGCGCGCGAATGGTCGATTAACCTGATCTGCCTCCGTGTAAAGGTTAACCCTGAACTGGGTAAGGCAAACAGTTACTCGGTGGTACCGCTTGATGATATCGGCCCTGATCTTCAGCCATGGAAAGATGTCTGCGAAAAGTACGGCACCCCATACGTCCACGGCGCGTTCTGCACCCGGACCATGAAAATGGAAGTTTTCGAAAGATATTGCCGGGAAACATTCGGCCAGTATCACACATGGATTGGTATTCGGGTTGACGAGCAGCGCAGGCTAAAGCCTCGAGAAGGCGTTAGTTATCTGGCAGATGTAAGCGATTTCGAAAAGCAGGACATTCTCGACTGGTGGAAGGATCAGCCATTTGACCTAGGCATTCCAGAACACCTGGGTAACTGTGTTTTCTGTATCAAAAAAGGGATAAACAAGGTCGCCCTCGCCGCACGCGACGAGCCTGAGCTCGCCGCTGACTTCTGGAATCTTATTACCGACCCGTCAGTAAGGGTTGTGGAACGACGCCAGCAAGAAAACAAAATCATGTATCGCGGCAACAATTCTCTGGAGAGCGTGATCGCAATGTTCTCTGACAGTTCACGCGAAGATATTGCAGCAACAATAAAAGGAGGCGGCGGATATGACCCTAATTCATGCACTGAAAGCTGCGAAGCCCTGACGTGTGAAGTGGATGATAACCCAGAGCCAGAGGTAGAGGAGCCCGAGGAAGAAGAAAGCCAAGTTTCGATCCGCACTGGATATGGAGGAAGCCATACTCCAGCAGATCAGCGCGACCTCTGGCGTACTCCACCAGCCCTCTTCGCTTCTCTTGATGCTGAGTTCTGCTTCCAGTTGGATGCCGCCGCGGCTCCGCATAACGCACTGTGCCGGAAGTTCATCACCTCCGAGCAGAACACGCTGGAAACGCCGTGGGCTGATTACCTGAATGTGCCAGGCTACGTCTGGCTGAACCCGCCATACAGCGACATCACGCCGTTTGTGAAGAAGGCTGCCGCCGAGAGCAACAATCAGATCGGCACGGTCATGCTGGTTCCGGCAGACACATCGGTTGGCTGGTTTAAGGAGGCTATCCAGACCGCCAGCGAAGTTCGCTTTATCACCGCCGGGCGGCTGGCTTTTATCAACCCGGTCACCGGTAAGCCGGTCTCGGGAAATAACAAAGGCAGTATGCTCATCATCTGGCGACCGTATCCGCGTACACACTGCCACTTCGCAACTGTGGACCGGGACGAGCTGATGGCTTTCGGGGCGAAACTTCTCGCCCGCCGGGAGGCCGCATAACGCCAGCAAATGAAAACGCCATCCGCACCGCATGCCGCCGCTGCACCGAGGAAATCCAGCAGGCCATGCGCAAGAAGCCAAAGCCTAACTGGAACGAAACAGTGCCTCCCATCATCAACAAGCATCACAAGAAAATTGAAGCTCTGGGAGTTAGCCTCCTGGAGTTCGTCGTCAAAACTGGCCGCCTTAACGGGCGGTTTGGAGCCGAACAATGATTCGCCGACAGATCGATACATCAACCCGATTTCTGCTTGATACCGCCTTCCACCGACTTGAAATAATCCGTGATGACGGTTTCTACCGCCACCTGCGCATGAAGCAGCCAGGTACGTCCTGTTATTACTTCGACATTATCACCTGGCCGGGATATCTGACTGTTACCGGCGACATGGGCACCTGGACATTCTCCCGTATCGCGGACATGTTCGAATTTTTCGGTCCGTGGCAAGACGGTATTAACACCGGTTACTGGTCCGAAAAGCTGGAGGCTGGCGCTGGCTATTCAGCGTGTGAGCTATTGGCGAAAGAGTACGATCATGATGCTTTTTGCCGAAGCCTGAAGGAATCAATGAGCGAGTATCTGGAAGATACACCAGAAGACCAGCAGGAAGACGAAGACTGGGATTATGAAGAGGATACTCCAGACAGTGATAAAGCCAAGGTTCGTGAGGTAGTCCGTGAATTATGCCGGGGTGGATTTAGCAATGATTGGGAAGCATATCAGGCAGTTTATAACGCTGACTGGCCCGAAAGTTTGAGTGCCTGGGATGTCTGCGACGGGCTGACATTCAAAACCTACACCAGCCACTTCCGCTGGATCCTTTTTGCCATCACTTGGGCGATCTCCAAATACCACAACACGAAGCTGGTCGATAAAGCTATGTCGAAATTCATAGCGGTAAGGATGGCCTCAGCATGAACAGAGCCTCACCCGTTGATTTGAGAAAAAGCCTCGAAATCGCCAACCACCTCGCACATATTGGGATTCGTTTCGTGCCGATTCCGGTGGCGACCGAGGAAGAATTCCAGACGCTGGCCGCCGAGCTATCTCGACGGCTTGAAAATATGGCGGTCGAAGCCGAGAAGAATGAAGGCGGTGCAGCATGAAGGCACTAATCACCAGGTCGCTAAAGCGGCCTTTTTTATTGCTGGCGCTCACCTTCAACCGAGTTAACCGACAGTTCCGGGAGCACTGACCATGGACATCATCGACACAGCAACAGAGATTGAAGAGCTTCAGCGTAACGCTGCCCTTTCCGCTCACCGCATCGACCGCAACGCCGTATCAGCTGAGCGTTGTGCGGAATGCGGGGAGGATATCCCGGAGCCGCGGCGCGCTGCCGTGCCCGGCTGCCAAACGTGCGCGGAGTGCCAGAGCGTTATAGAGCTGAAGAATAAGCAGAGGGGGTTGTAATGCAGCAGTCAATTTTAGACATGTGCTGCGGGTCGCGCATGTTCTGGTTCGACAAGCAGGACGAACGCGCGGTGTTCAGTGATATCCGCGCCGAACAGCATGAGCTTTGCGACGGTCGACAGTTGGTTATTAGTCCGGACCTTATTGCCGATTTCCGCGCCCTCCCTTTTGCCGATAACACTTTCCCTGTCGTCGTGTTCGACCCGCCGCACCTCGAGCGGGTCGGCGATAACGCGTGGATGGGTAAAAAGTACGGGCGGCTCAACAAAGAAACATGGCGCGACGATTTGCGTGCAGGCTTCGCCGAAGCGTTCAGGGTGTTGTGGCCACACGGTGTGCTCATCTTCAAATGGAACGAAACGCAGATCCCGGTAAGCAATATCCTGGCGCTTACCGACGAGAAGCCGATCATCTGGCAGCGCACCGGCAAGTCAGACAAAACCCACTGGGTGATCTTCGTCAAAGGTGGTCCCAATGTTCAGGATAATCCAGCCTAATACCTGGTACGCCGATCCCCACGGCGCACCCTGCAAAATCCTCCGCGCAACCCATGAAGTAATCCACTACATCCGCAACGGCCGCACCTGCATTGCCAGCATGGGCCGCTTTCAGCACGAATTCGAGCCACTGACCAAAGCACAGGCTGAGCGGATCGCCGAAGAAATCGAAACAGCAGAACACCTGAAGAAGCTGCGCGCCCAGCGTGCGGCATGAGGAGAGATTATGTCAGACCAAAGCAAATTTTATGATTATTACATGGTTGAGGGCGATGAAGTGAAGTCGCTTATTGCAGGTTATGACGATATCGGAGAGCAGCGTAACTCTATTCTGCCCGAAGCGGCCGGCAAGGTCGGTGCTATTGCGTGGACAACTTCCAGTGGATGGGGTGGCGGAGGCGGCTTGCTTAATGGGTTTGTGTGGGATAAGGGATATCAATTCCCCTGCCCTATGACCATTAAGCGTGAAGAAATGTTTGATGGTAAGCGGGTAGTGCTGGGGAGAGGGAAAGGGAATACGAAAGAGGGCCGGGCTTTCAACAAAGAGCTCGATGCGGTAATGGAAGAGGCCAACAAAAAACTGAAATCTTTGCCTGAGTGGAAAGACTACATCGTTAACCACTACGGCATTATGCGAACTGGTATCGGAGGACAGTCTGGCCGTGGCTTCGGTTTCGCGATGCTATCCACGTATGGCGGTAAGCACCCGGGTCGTGATGACTGCCTGGTATTCGCTATCCCGAACAACAAAGAAGAGCGCCACGGTGAAGTAGAGATACCGGGAAACTTCCAGAAAATAACCTACGGGCAGTTTTACGACATCGTTAACCATCCGAATGAATGACGCAACTGATAGCTGATTCACTGAGTCGGCTATTGGGTGCGAATGCACTGCCACGTTATCCCCCTTTCCCCGGCCATCGTGCCGGGTTCTTTTTTGCCTGGAGAAAACCATGAGCGACATTATTCAGCTGGCACCAAACAAATGGGTCACAGAGGAACTTTTAACTGCGACAACCGGCATGTCAAAGCACATGATTCAGCATGCCCGCCGGTCTACCTGGATGGAGGGAAAGCATTATCGCCATGTTGCCCCTGATATGGCACCTAAGCAAAACAGCCCAATCATGTATAACCGCGATGAGATAAACCACTGGATCGAGCACCAAAGCCCAGCGAAACGCCGGAGAATATCTGCTTAAATGTCCTTTGGCACATCAAACGAGGAATGATTATGGCAGCATACCCAACAGGCGTAGAGGTTCATGGCGAATCGTTACGCATATGGTTCATATATCAGGGAAAGCGTGTCAGGGAAAATCTCGGCGTTCCTGACACGCCAAAAAACAGGAAAATGGCAGGCGAGCTTCGGGCTTCAGTCTGCTTTGCGATAAAGACAGGCACATTCAATTATGCCTCACAATTCCCGGATTCATCGAACGCAGAGAAATTCAGCACTGTCAGAAAGCAAATCTCCCTACTTGAACTGAAATCGAAATGGCTCGGACTTAAGGAGATGGAGCTTAGTCTCGGGACTTTGCGGCGTTACGATTGCCACCTCACAACAACCATCGAAACTATTGGTGAGCACAGGTACATCGGCAGCCTGAACACTGAAGATATCCTTAGCGCCAGGAAGGAGCTACTGAACGGCTGGCAGAAAACCAGGCATGGACTGAATCATCCACCCAAAAAAGGAAGAAGCGTTCCTACCGTCAATAGTTATATGGCATGTCTTGGCGGGATGCTTGGCTTTGCTTTCAAAAGTGGCTATCTGAAAACCGATCTGATGGCAGGCATCTCCCCGCTCGCAAAAGAAAGGCCCATTCCAGACCCTCTGACTTCTGACGAGTATCAGCGAGTGATCGCGGCCTGCCCAACCCAGCAGTTTCAGAATATGGTTATCTTTGCGGTTAATACAGGCGTCCGGCATGGGGAGCTTAGCGCATTAGCCTGGGAGGATGTGGACACTGTTAACTGGACAGTTACAGTGTCACGTAACTATTCCATGAAGGGTAACTTCACCCTGCCCAAAACCAATGCCGGGATTCGGACTATACAGTTGACCCAGCCAGCAATTGACGCGCTTAAAGCGCAGATGCCACTGACCAGAATGATGGCGTCACACAAGGTAAGCGTCAGCCTACGGGAATACAAGAAAAAGAGAACTGACGAATGCACCTTTATATTCTCCCCGTCCATTACTTCAATGAACGGCAAGAAGACTATGTGCTACGTTCCCGGGTCTATTAATTCGGCCTGGCGCACTGCCCTGCGTCGTGCAGGCGTCCGGCAAAGACGATCTTATGAAACCAGAAACACATATGCTTGCTGGGCACTGGTAGCTGGAGCGAATCCAAACTTCGTTGCGCACCAGATGGGCCATTCGTCAGCGCAAATGCTCTTCACGGTTTACGGTAAATGGATGACCGAGAATAACCATGACCAGGTGGGCATTTTGAACGCGTCTTTTACTCAAAATGCCCCACTGATGCCCCATAGAAAAACCGCATAAACTCAAGTATCTGATTTTAAATATCAATATCACTTCAATCATGATTCATCTGGATGAGCAAGGTCGGCTCTTTTGCCTTTAGCTTCCTGCCGGTAATGTTCTGTATCGCCATTCCTCTGGGTCTGGCGCGCGAAAATAAAGGCGTGGCGGCGTTTGCGGGCTTCGTTGGCTATGCGGTCATGAACCTTGCGGTTAACTTCTGGCTGACTGCCAAAGGGATCCTGCCCACGACCGACGCGGCGGTACTGAAAGCCAATAACATTCAGAGCGTGATTGGTATTCAGTCCATCGATACCGGGATCCTTGGAGCCGTGATCGCGGGGGTGATTATCTGGATGCTGCACGAGCGCTTCCACAACATCCGCCTGCCCGATGCGCTGGCCTTCTTCGGCGGGACCCGCTTTGTGCCAATCATTACGCTGGTTGTGATGGGTCTGTTTGGTCTGATCATCCCTCTGATTTGGCCGATTTTTGCCATGGGGATCACCGGTATCGGCCGCATTATCAACGGCGCGGGTGATTTCGGCCCGATGATTTTCGGTACGGGTGAACGTCTGCTGCTGCCATTTGGTTTACAGCATATCCTGGTTGCCCTGATCCGCTTTACCGAAGCCGGCGGTACCATGGACGTTTGCGGTCATTCCGTTAGCGGTGCGCTGACCATCTTCCAGGCCCAGCTGAGCTGCCCGACCACTCACGGCTTCTCTGAAAGTGCGACGCGTTTCCTCTCTCAGGGTAAAATGCCTGCCTTCCTCGGCGGCCTGCCGGGCGCAGCGCTGGCGATGTACCACTGTGCCCGTCCGGAAAATCGTCATAAAATTAAAGGTCTGCTGATCTCCGGCGTTATTGCCTGCGTGGTGGGCGGTACGACAGAACCTATCGAGTTCCTGTTCCTGTTCGTAGCGCCGGTACTGTACCTCATCCACGCCGTACTGACGGGCCTGGGCTTTACCGTGATGGCTGTGCTCGGTGTGACCATCGGTAACACCGACGGTAACGTGATTGACTTCGTGGTCTTCGGTATCCTGCACGGCCTGTCCACCAAGTGGTATCTGGTGCCGGTTGTGGCCGCCATCTGGTTCGCGGTTTACTACGGGATCTTCCGCTTCGCCATCACCCACTTTAACCTGAAAACGCCTGGCCGCGATACCGATACGGCCACCAGCGTTGAACAGGCGGTAGCCGGTACCGTTGGGAAATCCGGATATAACACGCCGGCTATTCTGGCGGCGCTGGGCGGTGCGGATAACATTACCTCTCTGGATAACTGCATCACCCGCCTGCGTTTGTCGGTGGCGGACATGTCCAAAGTGGATACCAACGCACTTAAAGCTAACCGGGCTATTGGGGTGGTACAGTTAAATCAACACAATTTGCAGGTCGTCATTGGCCCGCAGGTACAGTCAGTGAAGGATGAGCTGGCAACCCTGATGCGAACCGTCGAAGCCTGATGCCTCGCCCCCCTCGTCATGAGGGGGTTTTACTTTACGGAGCACCGTCATGTTTGATTTTTCTACCGTCGTGGATCGACACGGCACCTGGTGTACCCAGTGGGATTATGTCGCTGACCGTTTTGGCGCTGCCGACCTGCTGCCCTTCACCATCTCTGATATGGATTTCGCCACCGCCCCCTGCATTACCGATGCGCTGCACCAGCGAATAAACCACGGGGTGTTTGGCTACAGTCGCTGGAAAAATGACGAATTTCTGGCCGCCGTGGCGCACTGGTTCCGGCAACGCTTTAACAGTCAGATTGATACCGAAACCGTGGTGTATGGGCCGTCGGTCATTTATATGGTCTCGGAGCTGATCCGCCTCTGGTCCTCGCCTGGCGACGGCGTGGTGGTCCATACCCCGGCTTACGATGCCTTTTATAAAGCCATCGAAGGCAACCAGCGTACCGTTGTTTCCGTGCCGATGCAGAAAACAGCGCATGGCTGGGAGGGCAATATGGCCGGGCTGGAAGCGGCGCTGTCAAAACCGGAAAACAAGGTGCTGCTGCTGTGTAGCCCGCAAAACCCGACCGGCAAAGTCTGGACGCGGGAAGAGCTGACCACAATGGCGGCCCTGTGTGAACGTTATGACGTAGCGGTGATCAGCGACGAAATTCATATGGACATGGTATGGGGCACGCATCGTCATACCCCGTGGAATGAGGTTGCGCGCGGTAAATGGGCGCTGCTGACCTCGGGTTCCAAAAGCTTCAACATTCCGGCGCTGACGGGTGCCTGGGGGCTTATCGCCGATGACGCCAGCCGTAGCGCCTATCTGAATGCATTAAAAGGTCGGGACGGACTCTCTTCCCCTTCCGTGCTGGCGCTGACCGCGCACATTGCTGCCTACCGACAGGGAGAACCCTGGCTGGACGCGCTGCGGACCTATCTCGAAGAAAACCTGCGCTACATTGCTGACGAACTGAATACTGCATTTCCGACACTCAACTGGCAACCGCCCGAGGCCACCTATCTGGCATGGATCGATCTCAGCCCGCTTGGCATTGATGACAATACGCTGCAAAACGTGCTGATTGATCAGCAAAAAGTGGCCATCATGCCGGGATATACCTATGGGGATGAAGGTAAAGGCTATGTGCGTCTGAACGCTGGCTGTCCGCGTAGTAAGCTTGAACAGGGCGTTCAACGCCTTATCGCCGGCATCAACACTCTGCTGTAAATCATTTGCGCAACGGAATATTCCCTTGCGCAAATAGCTTTTTACCCCGTTTTGTTTTTATAATATGGCGCACTTTAACCAGCAAAGAGTGCGACCATGATTGATACACGCCTGCCTTTAACTGATATTCACCGCCACCTCGACGGAAACATTCGTGCCCAAACCATTCTCGATCTTGGTCGCCAGTTCAATTTAACCCTCCCTGCCGAAACGCTTGAAACCCTGATCCCGCATGTTCAGGTCACGTCGAACGAACCGGATCTGGTGAGTTTTCTGAGCAAGCTCGACTGGGGCGTGAAGATGCTGGCCTCGGTCGATGCCTGTCGCCGTGTCGCCTTTGAAAACATCGAAGATGCCGCGCGTAACGGCCTGCACTATGTTGAACTGCGTTTCTCCCCAGGCTATATGGCGATGACCCACAACCTCCCCGTAGCGGGCGTGGTTGAAGCGGTCATTGAAGGCGTGCGTGAAGGCTGCAAAACCTTTGACGTTCAGGCGCGTTTGATCGGCATTATGAGCCGTACCTTCGGTGAAGCGGCCTGTCTTCAGGAACTGGAAGCATTACTGGCGCATCGCGACCAGATCACCGCCATCGACCTGGCCGGTGACGAGCTGGGCTTCCCGGGCAGTCTGTTCCTGTCTCATTTCAACCGCGCACGTGATGCAGGATGGCATATTACCGTTCATGCGGGGGAAGCCGCGGGGCCGGAAAGCATCTGGCAGGCCATTCGTGAGCTGGGTGCGGAACGTATAGGTCATGGCGTGAAAGCCATTGAAGATCGCGCGCTGATGGATTTCCTCGCCGAACAACGTATTGGAATCGAATCCTGCCTGACCTCCAATATTCAGACCAGTACAGTGGCGTCGCTGGCGCAACACCCGCTGAAAACCTTCCTCGAACACGGGGTGCTGGCTTCGCTGAACACGGACGATCCGGCGGTTCAGGGCGTGGATATTATTCACGAATACAACATCGCCGCACCACAGGCCGGGCTGAGCCGCGAGCAGATCCGTCAGGCGCAAATCAACGGGCTGGAGATCGCCTTCCTGACGCCTGAAGAGAAACAGGCGCTGCGCGATAAAGTTGCTCAGTAGTCCTCTTTACTGCCGGGTGGCGCTGCGCTTACCCGGCCTACGAAAGCGTTTGGCACTTATGCCAGACAGAGCGTTGCGCGATGTTTGGCAGATTCGATCCCGAGCTCGATGAGCTCCATAATCTGGATTGCCTGGCTTGCGGGAACCGGATTTTCACCTGAACCGTTCAGCGCGTCACGAATGGCGGCGTAATACGCTGGATAGTTCCCCGGCAGGGTCAATACCGTCTCTTCAACCAGTACCTCACCCTCCGCACGCGTCACCACCCCGTCGCGCATGTCGTAGCCCCAGTCCTCCTGCGGTAAGCGTTCGCCATTTTTGAGGCGCTCTTCCTGCGGATCCAGGCCGAACTTCACATAGCTGCCGCGCGCCCCGTGAATGATATAGCGGGCCGATTCCGCCGCCGCAAGCATTGTCCCGTGCAGCACAATGCGCCGCTGCGGATAACTCAAAATGGCATGGAAATAGTCGGTGGTCTGCGCCCCCGGCCTGAGCTGCGCTAAATCGACCGTCATGCTCACGGGCAAACCAAACAGATGAACGGCCTGATCGAGAAGATGCGGCGCTAAGTCATACCAGATGCCGCTACCCGGTCCCGCCTGCTCGCGCCAGCGATCTCGCACCTGCGGACGATAACGATCGAAATGCGACTCAAAAAAGGCAATTTCGCCGAGCGTACCTTCGTTTATCAGCGCCTTAACCGTCAGGAAATCGCTGTCCCAGCGCCGATTGTGAAAGACCGATAATAACCGACCCAGACTTCGCGCCAGCGCATCCAGCTCGCGCGCCTGTGACAACGTCACGGTGAAGGGCTTATCGACAACAACATGTTTCCCTGCCTCCAGCGCCGCTTTCGCCAGGGGGAAATGAGTGTCGTTAGGAGTAGGAATGACAATAAGGTCAATATTAGGATCGTTAAACAGATGCTTAGGCTCCGTTACCACCGGCACGGCTGGCCAGTCGGCGCGGACCTTAGTCTCATCGCTGCTTGTGATAGCCGCCAGTTCCATTCCCGGCGTGCCGGCAACCAGCGGTGCATGAAAGGTTTTGCTTGCGTACCCGTAGCCAATAAGACCGACGCGGATGTTTTCACTCATCGTTTGCCCCCTCGCTGTGCGCTTATTTATCACTGGCCTTGTGCTTAACGCACAGATTAATAATGTGCCCTGTGAGTTAAAATAGCATCTTGCGACAGCGTTTTTTGTTACCTCGCATTAAAGTGTGTATATGGGTTCGGGGAATCGTTCCCAAAGCGCTTGCTCTGGCGAAAAGGGCGCTGTAACATTTGTAATCTGTATTTATGGATAAATTACAAACACAAATTATGTCGTCAATAATTAATCGAATCATTGAATTAGCGGGATGGATTGTCCTTGGGGTTTCAGTCGTGTTGCTCGGCATTGCCAGCCATATCGATAACTACCAGCCGCCGGAGCCTGTTACTGCCGCACAACAAAAGTAAGCCGTGTCGTCATAAAGCGTGACACATTACGTCATGGAACGTATTGCCAGCCGTAATGAACGGGGTTACCCTTCTCTTCCAGGCATCTGCTGATGCCTGATTCTTCGCAAAGAAAACTCCTAATTTCGTCGCGTTACCCGAGTGGACAGTTTACGTCTTTATTAATCCGTTTATTATTCGAACGCATTACCTTTATGGGTATTACCCTTTTATATGGAAACTTATTAATATGACAGTTCAGGACTATTTATTAAAATTTCGCAAGATCAATTCCCTTGAAAGCCTGGAAAAACTGTTTGACCATCTGAACTACACGCTGTCGGATAATCAGGACATCATCAATATGTACCGCGCTGCTGACCACCGTCGCGCCGAACTGGTCTCTGGCGGTCGTCTGTTCAATGTGGGGGAAGTGCCTAAATCCGTATGGCGTTACGTTGTATAAGAAAGTAGCCTTCGGCGTGAAATGTTATATACTCTCCGCCCTGCAAATTTCTGTATAACATTTCGCGCAGACTATGGGAGAGCGTATGACCGCATTGCCTGGAGAGAGAATTGGGGGCTGGTTAATCGCCCCGCTGGCATGGCTGCTGGTGGCATTATTAAGCGCTTCGCTGGCGCTGTTGCTATACACCACCGCACTGGTTACGCCTCATGCTATCCAGACACTGATGTCCCAGAGTGCGCTCAATATTGCAACGTGGTTTGTGTCGTTCGTTTTCGCGATCGCGATGTGGTACTACACGCTGTGGCTGACTATCGCCTTCTTCAAACGCCGCAAAAACGTGCCAAAACATTACATTATCTGGCTGCTGGTCTCCGTGCTGCTGGCTGTCAAAGCATTCGCTTTCTCGCCAGTGTCTGACGCGCTGGCGGTTCGCCAGTTACTGTTTCCGCTACTGGCGACGGCGCTTCTGGTCCCTTATTTCAAGCGTTCGACGCGCGTTAAGAAGACCTTTGTCAACCCGTAATAACCTTACAGTTAACCTGTTGTGGCCTGTTGTCGTTTATCCGATAATAGGCGGCTATTTTATTTCAGGCTAAATAATGACCGATTACTTACTGCTCTTTGTCGGAACTGTGCTGGTTAATAACTTCGTACTGGTGAAGTTCCTTGGCCTGTGCCCGTTTATGGGCGTCTCCAAAAAGCTGGAGACGGCAATGGGCATGGGGCTGGCGACCACCTTCGTGATGACGATGGCCTCCATTTGCGCATGGCTGATTGATACCTGGATCCTGATCCCGCTCGACATGCTCTACCTGCGCACCTTGTCCTTTATTCTGGTCATTGCGGTTGTGGTGCAATTTACCGAGATGGTGGTGCGGAAAACCAGCCCTGCCCTGTATCGCCTGCTGGGCATTTTCCTGCCTCTCATCACCACCAACTGCGCGGTGCTGGGCGTGGCGCTGCTCAATATCAACCTCGGGCATAATTTCCTGCAATCGGCGCTGTACGGTTTTTCCGCGGCGGTCGGTTTCTCTTTTGTTATGGTCCTGTTCGCCTCGATTCGCGAGCGTCTGGCCGCGGCGGATATTCCCGCGCCGTTTCGCGGTAACGCCATCGCTCTGGTGACCGCAGGTTTAATGTCTCTGGCCTTTATGGGCTTTAGTGGTCTGGTGAAGTTGTAATGAGTGCTATCTGGATTGCCATCGCGTCCATCAGCGTACTGGGACTCGTCTTTGGCATCATTCTGGGTTATGCCTCCCGCCGGTTTGCGGTGGAGGACGATCCGGTGGTTGAAAAAATTGATGAACTTTTACCGCAGAGCCAGTGCGGGCAGTGCGGCTACCCTGGCTGCCGCCCTTACGCTGAGGCGGTGGGCGTGCAGGGCGAAAAGATCAACCGCTGCGCACCGGGTGGCGAAGCGGTCATGCTTAAAATAGCTGCCCTGCTGAACGTCGATCCCCAGCCTGTCGACGGCGATGAACAGGCCCAGGAGCCCGTTCGTGCCCTTGCTGTCATCGACGAAGCCAACTGCATTGGCTGCACCAAATGTATTCAGGCGTGTCCTGTTGACGCCATTGTGGGCGCAACGCGCGCGATGCACACCGTTGTGGCGGATCTGTGCACCGGCTGTAATCTCTGCGTGGCGCCCTGCCCGACGCAGTGTATAGAACTACGCCCGGTTGAAACGACTACTGAAAGCTGGAAGTGGGACCTTCAGACCATTCCGGTTCGCAATATTCCTGTGGAACAACATGCTTAAGTTATTTTCTGCCTTCAGAAAAGAGAAGATCTGGGATTTCGACGGCGGCATTCATCCGCCTGAGATGAAATCGCAGTCTAACGGCACGCCGCTGCGCCAGATCCCGCTGGCGACCCGTTACGTTATGCCCCTAAAACAGCATATCGGCGCGGAAGGTGAACTGTGCGTGAAAGAAGGCGATAGCGTTCTTCGCGGCCAGCCGCTGACCTTTGGTCGCGGACGGATGTTGCCGATACATGCCCCGACTTCCGGTAAGGTGGTGGCTGTTGCCCCCCATACCGTTGCCCATCCGTCGGCGTTGTCTGAGCTGAGCGTGATCATTGAAGCCGATGGTGAAGACCGCTGGATCGATCGTGACGGCTGGAGCGACTACCGTTCCCACAGTCGTGAAGCGCTGATTGAACGCATTCATCAGTTCGGCGTGGCGGGTCTGGGGGGCGCAGGCTTCCCGACCGGCGCTAAGCTTCACGGCGGCGGCGATAAAATCGAAACGCTGATCATCAACGCCGCCGAGTGCGAACCGTACATCACCGCCGATGACCGTCTGATGCAGGACTGTGCCGCGCAGGTGGTGGAAGGGATTCGCATTCTTGCGCATATTCTGCAACCCCGCGAAGTGCTGATCGGTATTGAGGACAATAAACCGCAGGCCATTTCGATGCTGCGAGCGGTACTGGCGGACAGCCACGATATCGCCCTGCGAGTGATCCCGACCAAATACCCGTCCGGCGGGGCAAAACAGCTGACGCAGATCCTGACCGGCAAACAGGTCCCCCACGGGGGCCGTTCGTCCGACATCGGCGTGCTGATGCAAAACGTGGGAACCGCCTACGCGGTGAAACGTGCGGTGATTGACGGCGAGCCATTGACCGAGCGCGTCGTCACGCTGACCGGCGAGTCCGTCTCCCGTCCCGGCAACGTCTGGGCGCGTCTGGGTACGCCGGTGCGTCATCTGCTGGAACAGGCTGGCTTCTGCCCGGGTAGCGATCAACTGGTCATTATGGGTGGCCCGCTGATGGGCTTTACCCTGCCGTGGCTGGATGTGCCGGTGGTGAAGATTACCAACTGCCTGCTCGCCCCTTCCCCAACGGAGATGGGCGAAACGCAGGAAGAGAAAGGCTGCATACGCTGTAGCGCCTGTGCGGACGCATGCCCGGCAGATTTACTGCCGCAGCAGTTGTACTGGTACAGCAAAGGCCAGTTGCACGATAAAGCCCAGGCGCATAACCTGGCTGACTGTATTGAATGCGGTGCCTGCGCCTGGGTCTGCCCAAGCAATATTCCGCTGGTGCAATACTTCCGTCAGGAGAAAGCCGAAATCTACGCCATCTCCATGGAAGAAAAACGTGCCGCTGAAGCGAAGGCCCGCTTTGAAGCGCGTCAGGCACGACTGGAGCGCGAGAAACAAGCCCGTCAGGAACGCCATAAGCAGGCTGCCGTCCAGCCTGCGGCGAAAGATCAGGATGCCATTAACGCAGCCCTGGCCCGCGTGCGCGAGAAGAAAGCCACCGCCGCCCAGACGGTTGTGATCGCTCCGGGAGAAAAACCGGACAACAGCGAAGCGATTGCGGCCCGCGAAGCGCGTAAAGCCGAAGCTCGCGCGCGTCAGGCGGAGAAAGCGCAACACGCCAAACCGGAAGCCGATATCGACCCGCGTAAAGCGGCAGTGGAAGCGGCTATCGCCAGGGCAAAAGCCCGTAAGGCCGGTCAGCAGACAGTGGTGGTTGAACAGGAAGCGACGGATCCGCGCAAGGCGGCCGTTGAAGCCGCTATCGCCCGTGCCAAAGCACGAAAAGCGGCACAGGTTCAGCCAGCCGAAGAGAGTGAAGCGCCTGTCGACCCGCGTAAAGCCGCCGTTGAAGCGGCCATCGCCCGTGCCAAAGCACGAAAAGCGGCACAGCAGGACGAACGGCCTGCGGCCGCCAACGACGATCCACGCAAAGCCGCAGTCGCCGCCGCGATTGCGCGCGTTCAGGCAAAGAAAGCCGCGCAGCAAGCCGTTAACGAGGATTAAATGGTTTTCAGAATTGCAAGTTCCCCTTATACCCATAACCAGCGCCAGACATCGCGTATTATGATGCTGGTGTGCCTGGCCGCGCTGCCAGGTATTGCCGTACAGTGTTGGTTTTTCGGCTGGGGTACGCTTTTCCAGTTAGTTCTGGGTTGCGCCAGTGCCGTCGCAGCGGAAGCAGCGATCCTGAAGCTGCGCAAAATGGAAGTGACTCGCATCCTGAGCGATAACTCCGCCCTGTTGACCGGCCTGTTGCTGGCCATCAGCATTCCCCCGTTCGCCCCGTGGTGGATGGTGGTATTGGGAACGGTGTTTGCGGTGATCATCGCCAAGCAGCTGTACGGCGGGCTGGGCCATAACCCGTTTAACCCGGCGATGATTGGCTACGTGGTACTGCTGATCTCCTTCCCGGTACAGATGACCAGCTGGCTGCCGCCGCATGAGATCGCCGCCACCGTCCCCGGCTTTATGGATGCCCTGCACGTTATCTTTACCGGCCACACCGCGCTGGGCGCAGATATGAACGCGCTTCGCATGGGCGTGGACGGCATCAGCCAGGCCACCCCGCTCGATACCTTCAAAACCTCCCTGCGTGCCGGACACAGCGTGGAGCAGGTGATGAAATCGTCTATTTACAGCGGCGTACTGGCGGGTGCTGGCTGGCAGTGGGTCAATCTGGCCTATCTGTTGGGCGGCGCGTTCCTGCTGCAACAGAAGGCAATCCGCTGGCATATTCCGGTGAGCTTCCTGGTGACGCTGGCCGTCTGCTCGACGCTCGGCTGGGTCATCTCACCTGAGTCACTGGCCAGCCCGCAGCTCCATCTGCTCTCCGGCGCGACCATGCTCGGGGCATTTTTTATTCTGACCGATCCGGTCACCGCGTCTACCACCAACCGAGGACGTCTGATTTTCGGCGCGCTGGCGGGCTTGCTGGTCTGGCTTATTCGCAGCTTTGGCGGTTATCCGGACGGTGTGGCATTTGCCGTGCTGCTGGCTAACATCACCGTTCCGCTCATCGACTACTACACGCGGCCACGCGTGTACGGTCATCGCTAAGGGTCACGCCATGCTAAAAACAATGCAAAAACAGGGCGTTACGCTGGCGATCTTCGCTGCCGCCCTCACCGGGCTGACCGCGCTGGTAAATGAACTGACGAAAACAACCATTGCAGAGCAGGCAATGAAGCAGCAAAAGGCGCTGTTCGATCAGGTGATCCCATCCGACTTCTACGATAATGACCTGCAAAAAAGCTGCTTTGTCGTGCAGGCTCCGCAGCTCGGTAAAGGACCCCATCGCATTTATATTGCCCGCAAGGGCGATAATCCCGTGGGTGCCGTCATGGAAGCCACCGCGCCGGACGGTTACTCCGGTGCGATTCAGCTGCTGGTTGGCAGCGATTTTTCCGGCACCGTGCTGGGCACGCGCGTGACGGAACATCACGAAACGCCGGGCCTTGGCGACAAAATTGAAACACGCTTAAGTGACTGGATCTTACACTTCTCCGGAAAGATGATTCATGGCGAAGACGATCCTGCTTTCGCGGTGAAAAAAGATGGCGGCGAGTTTGACCAGTTCACGGGTGCCACGATTACCCCGCGCGCGGTGGTCAACGCCGTCAAGCGCGCCGGGCTGTATGCCGAAACGCTGCCCGCGCAGATCAATCATCTTTCCACCTGTGAGGAGTGACCATGAGCCAGGTTAAAGAGGTTATCGTCCAGGGTCTCTGGAAGAACAACTCCGCGCTGGTACAGCTGCTGGGGCTGTGTCCGCTGCTGGCGGTGACGTCTACCGCCACCAACGCGCTCGGGCTGGGGCTGGCGACCACGCTGGTGCTGACCCTGACTAACTTTTCCATTTCAGTTTTGCGCCGCTGGACGCCGTCGGAAATCCGTATTCCGATCTATGTCATGATCATTGCGTCGGTGGTCAGCGTGGTGCAAATGCTGATTAACGCCTACGCATTTGGCCTGTACCAGTCGCTCGGGATTTTCATTCCGCTTATCGTGACTAACTGTATTGTCGTAGGCCGCGCTGAAGCCTTTGCGGTGAAAAACAATCCGGCCATATCCGCGCTGGATGGTTTTTCCATCGGCATGGGCGCGACTGCCGCCATGTTCGTCCTCGGCTCTCTGCGTGAAATTTTGGGCAACGGTACGCTCTTCGACGGTGCGGACGCGCTGCTTGGCGGCTGGGCGAAGTCGCTGCGTATTGAGGTGTTCCATACGGACACTCCGTTCCTGCTGGCCATGCTGCCGCCTGGCGCCTTCATTGGCCTTGGGATGATGCTGGCGTTAAAATACCTGATTGATGAAAAACGTAAACGCCGCGCCGCTGAGCGCAGCGTACAGGAAGGGATCCCCGAGAAAGCAGTATGAATAAAGAGAAACGCATTGCGATCCTGACGCGCCTGCGCGATGAGAATCCTCATCCAACGACAGAGCTGAATTTTAACTCGCCGTTTGAACTGTTGATCGCGGTGCTGCTCTCTGCACAGGCGACGGACGTGAGCGTCAACAAAGCCACGGCCCTGCTCTACCCTGTCGCCAATACGCCGCAGGCCATGCTGGAGCTGGGCGTTGAAGGTGTGAAATCCTATATCAAGACCATTGGCCTGTTTAACAGCAAGGCCGAAAACGTCATTAAGACCTGCCGGATCCTGCTGGAGCAGCACGGCGGCGAAGTCCCGGAAGACCGCGCTGCGCTGGAAGCGTTGCCGGGCGTCGGGCGTAAAACGGCAAATGTGGTGCTGAACACGGCGTTTGGCTGGCCGACCATCGCCGTGGATACCCATATCTTTCGCGTCTCTAACCGCACCCGGTTCGCGCCGGGTAAAAACGTGGAAGAGGTGGAAGAGAAGCTGTTAAAAGTGGTCCCTGCGGAATTTAAGGTGGACTGCCACCACTGGCTGATCCTGCACGGACGGTATACCTGTATTGCCCGTAAGCCACGCTGCGGTTCCTGCATTATCGAAGATCTCTGCGAATACAAAGAAAAAGTCTATCCCTGAGCGTAAACCACCTTACTTCTTACCTGTTCAAGCCCTTAAAATTAACAAGGGCTCTGATATCTTCCCGATTGACCATAAATTGCCCTCTCTTTCTCCTTTACGCATTGTCGATTCTTCGGTCATTTAACACTCAAACAGGTTAATAGTTTTTTCATCACCAAAAATTTCTATACATCTGTGATCGCGATCACTCTGATAACCTGATGTTGGATTTTTGTTGTTAAAACCCGCCCACCCCCTTTGTCAGACAAGATTTCATCGATTCCACACCGCACATAAGACCAGTCATTTTTCAGAATATGGGCTATATCACTGCCAATCACCCAAAATAGCAGAACATATCGCCATACAGCCGTTGAACAGGGTCGTTTACAGTGAAAAAAACCATCAATTTTGAACGGATGAGATTTAACGCTGTATAACATTTGCATGAACCGATGATTATACCGCCAGAGTTATATGTAACAGATTATTACAAACGTATTGCCAGATGGGGCTGGATAGTGAACATTACCCGCCGTTTCCCCTCCCAATATAACTATAAAGCGGATGGACTACGGTCATCACGCTATGAACACCCCCGTTAATATGGGATGTAAAAAAAGAGGTATATGTGTCTACTGCAAACAATAAACCAACAGATGAGAGCGTAAGTCTTAACGCTTTCAAACAGCCTAAAGCGTTCTATCTCATTTTCTCGATCGAATTATGGGAACGTTTTGGCTACTACGGCCTGCAAGGGATCATGGCGGTTTACCTGGTTAAACAGCTGGGTATGTCTGAAGCTGATTCCATCACGCTGTTCTCTTCCTTCAGCGCCCTGGTGTATGGCCTGGTCGCTATCGGCGGCTGGTTAGGCGATAAAGTTCTCGGTACTAAACGAGTCATTATGCTGGGCGCCGTTGTTCTGGCGATTGGCTATGGGCTGGTTGCCTGGTCCGGGCACGATGCAGGTGTGGTTTACATGGGCATGGCTACCATCGCGGTAGGTAACGGCCTCTTCAAGGCGAACCCGTCTTCCCTGCTCTCTACCTGCTACAGCAAAGATGACCCACGTCTGGACGGTGCATTTACCATGTACTACATGTCCATCAACATCGGTTCCTTCTTCTCTATGCTGGCAACCCCATGGCTGGCCGCAAAATTCGGCTGGAGCGTAGCGTTTGCGCTGAGCTTCGTGGGTATGCTGATCACCGTTGTGAACTTCCTGTTCTGCCGTAGCTGGGTTAAAGACTATGGTTCAAAACCAGACTTCGAACCCGTGCACATGGGCAAACTGCTGGCAACCATCGTCGGCATCGTGATCCTTGCCGCTGTCGCCACCTGGCTGCTGCACAACCAGGGCGTTGCACGTGCCGTACTGGGCGTGGTTGCGCTGGGTATCGTGTTTATCTTCGCGAAAGAAGCCTTTGCGATGCAGGGTGCGGCACGTCGTAAGATGATTGTGGCGTTCATCCTGATGCTGGAAGCGATCATCTTCTTCGTTCTGTACAGCCAGATGCCAACGTCTCTGAACTTCTTCGCTATCCGCAACGTTGAGCACTCCATCCTTGGTATCGCGTTCGAGCCGGAGCAATATCAGGCCCTGAACCCGTTCTGGATCATGATTGGTAGCCCGATTCTGGCCGCTATCTATAACAAGATGGGCGACCGTCTGCCTATGCCGCACAAGTTCGCTATCGGTATGGTGCTGTGCTCTGGCGCGTTCCTGGTGCTGCCGCTGGGGACGAAATTCGCCACCGACGCGGGTATCGTGTCTGTTAACTGGCTGATCCTGAGCTATGCGCTGCAATCCATCGGTGAACTGATGATCTCCGGTCTGGGCCTGGCGATGGTTGCGCAGCTGGTCCCTCAGCGTCTGATGGGCTTCATCATGGGTAGCTGGTTCCTGACCACCGCTGGCGCGGCTATCATCGCAGGTAAGATTGCGAACCTGATGGCGGTACCAGACAACGTTACCGACCCGCTGGTTTCCCTGAATGTCTACGGCACCGTGTTCATGCAAATTGGTATCGCGACCGCCGTGATTGCCGTGCTGATGCTGCTGACCGCACCTAAACTGAATCGTATGACGCAGGACGACGACAAATCCGCTAAAGCGATCAAAACCGCGAACGCGTAATGTCATCGGGAAACGACTGAACAGAAGCCGCTAATTGATTAGCGGCTTTTTTTTTATCCGAACGCGCACTAACATAGCTGGAACCTCAGCAAAAAGGAGTTACCGATGAAACTGTTCTATAAACCGGGCGCCTGCTCTCTTGCTTCCCATATTACGCTTCGCGAGAGCGGTAAAGATTTCACGCTGGACGGCGTTGACCTGATGAAAAAGCGTCTGGAAAACGGGGATGACTTTTTTGCGATTAACCCAAAAGGCCAGGTTCCGGCCCTGCTGCTGGATGATGGCACCCTGCTGACCGAAGGGGTGGCGATTATGCAATTCCTGGCGGACAACGTACCGGATCGTCAGCTCCTTGCCCCCACCGGCAGCATTGCGCGTTATAAAACGCTGGAGTGGCTGAACTATATTGCCACCGAACTGCACAAAGGCTTTACGCCCCTGTTCCGCCCGGACACGCCGGAAGAGTACAAACCTACCGTGCGCGCGCTGCTGGAGAAAAAGTTGCAGTACGTTAACGACGCGCTGAAAGACGACCAGTGGATCTGTGGCTCGCGTTTCACCATCGCCGATGCCTATCTGTTTACCGTTCTGCGCTGGGCGCGCGCGGTTAAGCTGAACATGGAAGGATTAGACCATGTCGCATCGTATATGACGCGCGTGGCGGAGCGTCCTGCGGTGGCAGCGGCGCTGAAAGCGGAAGGGTTGAATTAACCGAGCGGCCTGGATTGCCGGGTGGCGCTGACGCTTACCCGGCCTATAAATTCCGTAGGCCCGTGCAAGCGCAGCGGCGCCGGGCGTTTTCTAAAGCTGCGTTGCGCTAAAATAGTGCTCCGGCTTCGCGATGCGATCCTGCGCCGCGACGACCTGGAGCTCATATTCCTGCATCGTCTTCGTCGCAATCATGATTTCATAAACGGCTGCGGTGACGTGCTCCAGCGCATCGCGCAGGCTCGCGCCCTGCAATAGCTTCACCAGCAGCAAACCGCTGGTCACATCCCCGACCCCGACAGGCTGACGTGCACCGAAATCCACCAGCGGTCGACTGATATGCCAGGCTTCATCCTTCGTCACCAGCAGCATTTCAAAACGGTCCTGGCTCAACCCTGCGCGTGCCAGGTGCTTAACCAGCACAATCTCTGGCCCCTGGGCGATCAGCTCACGAGAGGCGCTTACAGCCTCTTCTACGCTGTTGACCGGATGCTCGCACAGGATCTCAAGTTCAATCAGGTTGGGGGCAATAATATCGCTGGCGGGCAATGCATGACGGACATGAAACTCCGCAACGCCCGGCGCTACGATGCAGCCTTTTTCCGGATGTCCCATCACCGGATCGCAGAAATATTTCGCCGCGGGGTTTGCCGCTTTCACCTGGCGCACAATGCCGAGGATATGTTCCCCCTGCTCCGCCGAACCCAGATAGCCGCTCAGTACGGCATCGCAGCGTTTAAGCTGGTCGATATCCGCAATCCCCTGAACGATTTCCGTCAGATGCGACGGCGGCATTACGCAGCCGGTCCATTTACCGTACTGGGTGTGATTCGAGAACTGGACGGTATTGAGGGGCCAGACGTTAACGCCGAGGCGGCGCATCGGGAATTCCGCAGCGCTGTTGCCAGCATGTCCAAACACAACGTGGGACTGAATGGCGAGGATGTTCTTCATGTTGTACTTACCAAACCCTGTCAAAACAAAAGGGGCGTGGTTTCCCACGCCCCTGCATACTTTTAATTACTTCCAGCAGACCAGGCAGTAATTTTTCTTACCGCGACGCAGCAGCGTGTAGCGACCATAGAGACGGTCGTTCTCGGTAAAGGTGTATTCCGGATCGGCCTGTTTTTCGCCATTAATGGTGATCGCGTTAGAGGCGATGGTTTTACGCGCCTGACCGCGAGACGGCTGGAGCTCGGAGTCCACCAGCGCCTGCATCAGATCGGCGCCTTTTTCCATCTCAACCATCGGCACGCCATCCTGCGCCAGCTGTTCGAAATCCGCTTCGCTTAAATCGCTCAGGGTTCCGTTGAACAGGCTAGCCGTAATGCGCTTCGCCGCCGCCAGACCTTCTTCGCCGTGAACCAGTTTAGTCACTTCGTCCGCCAGCACGTACTGGGCGCGTGGTGCTTTACCGCTGTTCTTGTCTTCTTCTTCCAGCGCATTGATTTCTTCGATATCCATAAAGGTGAAGAACTTCAGGAAGCGATAAACGTCGGCATCCGCCGTGTTGATCCAGAACTGGTAGAACTTGTACGGGCTGGTTTTCTTCGGATCCAGCCATACCGCGCCGCCTTCGGTCTTACCGAACTTGGTACCGTCGGCTTTGGTGATCAACGGCACGGTCAGACCAAACACCTGATTCTGGTGGAGGCGACGGGTCAGATCGATACCGGAGGTGATGTTACCCCACTGGTCGGAACCGCCAATTTGCAGAGAGACGCCGTGCAGTTTGTTCAGGCAGGCGAAGTCATACCCCTGCAACAGGTTATAGGAGAACTCCGTGAAAGAGATACCCTGATCGTCACGGTTAAGACGCTGCTTTACTGCTTCTTTGTTAATCATCTGGTTAACAGAGAAGTGTTTGCCGATGTCACGCAGGAACGTCAGCACGTTCATGCCACCAAACCAGTCGTAGTTGTTCGCCGCAATCGCAGAGTTGTCACCGCAGTCGAAATCCAGGAACGGTGCAACCTGTTTACGGATCTTATCCACCCACTCCTGCACGGTGTCTTCGGTGTTCAGCTTACGCTCAGCGGCTTTGAAACTTGGGTCGCCAATCAGACCGGTCGCGCCGCCAACCAGTGCGACAGGCTTATGGCCGGCCATCTGGAAGCGTTTCAGGCATAACAATGGAACAAGATGCCCCAAATGCAAGCTGTCAGCGGTGGGATCGAAGCCGCAATAGAGCGCGATCGGGCCTTGCGCCAGTCGCTCTGCTAACGCTTCCTCGTCCGTCACCTGGGCCACGAGGCCCCGCTCTTGCAATTGTTTAATCAAGTTACTGCTTGCCATCAAATTCTCCATGTATAAACGACTGCACCTTTGCCGGTACACGACTTTTCGCCTGATGCGAAAGGACCATAGAATAAAGCGCCAGCGCGGTGTGCGCTAGCGCTTAAATCAACAAATTTTGGGGATTACGGGGCCAGTCTGTCGATTTTCCAGCCACCGTTGTCGCGCTGGTATAAAAAGCGGTCGTGCAGGCGGTGTTCACCGCCCTGCCAGAATTCCATCTGCTCAATGGGGATGCGGAACCCGCCCCAGAAACTCGGCAGCGGTACTTCACCCTGCTGAAACTTCTGTTTGAGTTCGAGGAATTTACTTTCCAGCACACCGCGGGCTGAGATTCGGCTGGACTGTTTAGAGACCCAGGCGCCGATCTGACTGTCGCGCGGGCGACTGTGGAAATATTTTACCACTTCGAGCGTAGAGAGGCGCTCCGCCTTGCCGGTGACCATCACCTGGCGCTCCAGCATATGCCACGGGAAGAGCAGGCTAATACGCGGATTATTTTCAAGGTGATGCGCTTTACGACTGCCAAGATTGGTGTAGAACACCAGCCCTTTCTCGTCATAATGCTTGAGAAGAACGATGCGTTGATACGGCTGACCATTTTCATCAACCGTGGCAACGACCATTGCCGTCGGGTCAGCCAGTTTCGCTTCGCAGGCCTGCTTCAGCCAGCGTTCAAAAAGCACCAGCGGTTCGGCGGGAAGATCCTGGCGGCGCAGACCGCCTTTGGTGTATTCACGGCGCAGATGCGCAATTTGCTGTAGTTCGTCGTTATCTGACATGGCGTTAGCTGAAAGTGAGATTGGGTGGCGCTATTGTGCGCGCCCCCTTCAAAAATCTCAACGCTTCGGATTTTCAAGCTGACAATTGTTCAGCACAATGCGGTCACGCTTGTAGACGGTGGCGCTGTCGCCTTTCGACCAGAAGACGTAGATCCCGTCTGAGTAGCGCGCACCGGAGGCCGACATTCCCTGCTTCAGCGTTAACAACTTATTGTCATAAACAAAGCTGGCTTCCTGATGCGGGTTGTTCAGCTTCACCGTCAGCGGTTTTTCATCACAACGATATTCCAGCGTATCGGTTTGCATACGCTCAACGAACTGGTTATAGACGCTGCATCCGGTCATAAGAAAAGGTACAGCAATGAGAAGAAGTTTTTTCATGGGCAGATTCCGAAGACTATCCTGGTCCTGGAGGGCCTAACCGCCCTCCTGTTTTTCCCTATTTTACGGGTTACGCCTCCCGCTGAATTTCAGTTAACTCTGATTATGGCGCGGGTTTGCGGGGAAAATGGCCCCAAGGACGCTCGCCTCCCGCGCACCGGTTACGGAGGGTAAATTCCCCGGCAGACCGGCAACCGTACGCCAGGCAAGCCAGGCGAAGGCCAGCGCTTCCATATCGTCTCCGCTGATCCCGGCTTCATCAGTGGTCGTGACTTCGGTGCCTGGCAGCAAGGCGGCGAGGCGTGCCATCACCAGCGGGTTGCGGCTTCCGCCTCCGCATACCAGCAAGCGCTCACATCCGCCGCTCAGCAACACCTGTTCAGAAATCGACACCGCGGTGAGCTCCGTCAGCGTAGCCTGCACATCCTGAGGCGCAAGGCCGGGGAAGCGCGCCAGCTGACGTTCAAGCCAGCCGTAGTTGAAATATTCCCGCCCCGTGCTTTTCGGCGCGGGCAGAGCAAAGAAAGGATCGCTTAACAGGGTTTGCAGCAAGGGAAGGATCACTTTCCCCTGGCTGGCCCACTGCGCGTCTTTGTCGTAGGCTTTGCCGCTCTGACGCCAGATCCAGGCATCCATCAGCATATTACCGGGTCCGGTATCGTACCCCCGCACGGGCTGCCCGGGAATAAGCATCGACAGGTTGGCGATCCCGCCGATGTTCAGGACCATCCTGCGCTCTACCGGGTGCGCCAGCAGCGCCTGATGAAATGCCGGAACCAGCGGCGCCCCCTGCCCGCCGAGGGCCATATCGCGACGACGGAAATCACCCACCACCGTCACGCCGGTTTTTGCCACAATCTGGTTGTTATCGCCAATTTGCATCGTGTGCGGCGCCTCGCCGACAGGTTCATGCCAGACGGTCTGCCCATGGCAACCTATTGCCACGATATCCTGCGGGTGGAGTCTTTCCTGCTGCATCAGGGCCAGTACCGCCTCAGCAAACAGCGCCCCCAGACGCACATCCAGTTGGCCCAGTTGGGAAAGCGTCAGCTGTTGTCCCTGGCAGATGTTCAGGATCTCTTCTTTTAACGAGACAGGAATAGGCCAGGTCAGGCTTGCCTGCTGCGCCACCATGTTTTCATCAATGGCGGCCAGAACGACATCCACACCGTCAAGACTGGTACCAGACATCACACCGATATAGCGACCCGATTTCATGCGCTTTCCTTACGTTACATGGGCTAAGTGCAAACACTCCATCATAAATAACGCGGCTTTGCTATGCGGTGATAATATTTTTTAACAATCTCAGACCTGTAGCACAGACGGTTTTTGTTTATGTCCCGTTAAGCCCTGCTGAAGTAAAATTTATCTATTCGGCATGCAAAGATATGAACTGTGGTCAGGAATGCCATATAATTTAGCCATAACGGATGCCCCAACCGGGCGTTTTTTGGTGAACAGGAGAGTCAAATGATTTTACGTGTACTGGGCGTTTCGCTGATTGGTTTAACACTGGCGGGTTGTGTGAATGACAGTTCACTCTCCGGCGACGTATATAGTGCTTCTGAAGCTAAACAGGTACAGAACGTGACATACGGTACTATCGTTAATGCCCGTCCTGTTCAGATTCAGGGTGGCGATGACACGAACGTGGTGGGCGCAATCGGTGGTGCTGTGCTGGGTGGTTTCCTGGGTAATACCATTGGCGGCGGCACCGGACGTTCTCTGGCTACCGCTGCGGGCGCAGTTGCAGGCGGCGTAGCGGGTCAGGGCGTTCAGGGTGCGATGAACAAAACTCAGGGCGTTGAGCTGGAAATCCGTAAAGACGATGGCAGCACCATTATGGTTGTGCAGAAACAGGGTAACACCCGCTTCTCTGCTGGCCAGCGTGTTGTACTGGCAAGCAACGGCAGCCAGGTTACCGTCTCCCCGCGCTAATATCCTGATGGATGTGGTCTGTTCAGACCGCATCCATTTAACAAAATCATCGTTTCCAACAATATATTTGCACAATACATTCACACGGTGAATTATTCATTTCATCTATTTTTGTCCGTGCGCAAAGTATTTTTTATTTCCCTCACTTAGACTCTTCGCAATCTCTTTTCTTTTTTAATTTTTAAATTCTCTATGCTTGCGATCTGTCGATTTGTAAAGAACCGCTTTGTGGCCTTCGCGCTTGGATGCATTGTTATCATTGCCGTATTACAAGCTTTTTTTATAAAACTTGTTGAATGGGTTCCTTCGTTTTCACCTTTGTTTTTCCCTACGCTGACGATATTTCTTCTGGTGTTTCATCTGTTTATTGCCTGTTTTATGGCAATGAAATACTGGTGCGACAGAAGGCGATTATATCTTGTTCCCATTGCCCTGGCCTTTGCCGGCTCAGCGTTATTGATGGTGGGGACTCTGTCCAGCTTCCCGGCCTGGCTTGATCTCTATCAGTTCAACGTGGCGAACTATAATGACGCCATGATTTTCTATATGTTCCGCCACTTTTTAATGGCGGTGCTGATAATCATCTCGGCATTGCTGTATACCCTGCGTACGTCCGCTCTCTCACGAAGCACCCACATCGGTATCGTTGTCGGCGCCTCGCTCTTTACGGGCAGTATGCTTGGGCTGGCATTGTTCTATTCCAGCCATTCAACCCTGCTCACACTGGACCTGGTAGACAATGAAACCCGACAGTTTATGGTTCTCTGGAGCCAGGCGATTAATATCATTTTGATCGTCCTGTGGGTAGTAACGTTAATCACCCTGATGGCCATTACCCGCGTGAGGAATTTGTTTTGGGTCGGCGGCAATTTTTTATGCGTCTGTTATATCGTCACCCTGCTCATGCTATTGTTAGGCGGACACGCTGAAGATATTTCATGGTACCGGGCACGGTTATTCGAAACTGTCGCTACATTAATCATTATCTTCATCTTACTTTCCGATGTATTTAATTTGTATCGTGACTCGCATGTAAAATATCAGCAGTCTTATCAAAACTCGATCCGCGATCCCCTCACCCGTCTGTATAATCGTAGCTATTTCTATGATTCATTAAACCACGCGCTGAGTACAGCAACCCTGGCGCACCCGGTATCGGTGATCGTGAGCGATCTTGACCGTTTCAAACGCATTAACGACTGCTACGGCCATTTGCAGGGGGATAAGGTTTTACAGTTTGTCTCAAACCTGTTGACCGATTCAGTGCGACCGCAGGATATCGCAGCGCGGATCGGCGGCGAAGAATTTGTGCTCATGCTGACAAATACCCCTTCCGATCTTGCGCAACAGGTTGCCGAACGCATACGTCTCAAATTGAGCGGTTTCGACAACGTTAGCAGCGGCGGTTATCTCCCGGAACCGATAACTATCAGTATGGGGGTATTCACCGCCACCTCGCCGGAGACCAGCGCTGAAACCTGTGTGGAAAGCGCGGATAAAGCCATGTACGAGGCAAAAGAGACGGGCCGCAACCGGGTGGTGGTGTTCAGAACATGACAAAGGCCTTGCACCAGCAAGGCCTGTGAATAACGTCAGTCGCGCGACTGTAAATCGTGGATGTTTTGTTCAAGACGGGCGATGAGTCCGATCAGCATCTCCAGCTCAGCGGGGGAAATACCGGCCAGGATCTCCCCTCGCGTTTTACTGATGACGGTCTCCATCTCAGTAATAATCGGGGCCGCTTTTTCCGTCAATTTAATCCGCTTGGCGCGACGATCGCTGGCGCAGGTTTGTCGGGAGATGAGTCCCTTCTCTTCCAGCTGGTCAAGGGTACGCACCAGAGAAGGCTGCTCAATACCAATCGCTTTTGCCAGTTGGATCTGTGACTGATCGGGCGGGAGCTGATGAATGTTATGCAGCGTAACCCAGTGCGTCTGCGTAAGTTCCAGAGGTTTCAGGCGATGGTCAATCAGAGCACGCCAGATGCGTACCAACCTTGCCAGATCAGAACCTAATGGCGATTCCAATTTCATCTCCTTATAATTAGCTTGCTAAGTGATTATAGTGATTTTAGAATAGTTTGCAGTATTTGTATTGCCAAAACAAATGCAATCACGGTATTCATCATTCCTTAAAGGATGATTTACACTGAATGGTAATGCGCCATCGCATTGAAATCTGCCAATGTGGCCCTCATTCCACCGCAAAGGATCGCTGCTTGTGACGTTGTTTTCCTTCTCCGCAGGGTTGCCCCTCCAGGATTTGATTGTTGGCGCATCGGTCTACTTTCCGCCACTGTTTAAAGCCGTAATGGTCGGTTTTGTAATCTGGCTCATTGCGCATCGTCTGCTGCGCGACTGGATGTATTCTGGTGAAATCTGGCACCCGATGTTAATGGATCTCTCCCTGTTTACCCTCTCCGTCTGTCTTGGCCTTGCCGTGTTAACCGTGTGGTGAGAATAGCATTGAAAACGTTAAAATATTTTTCCACTCTTTTCGTTTTAGCGCTGGCGGTGATGGCCGGCTGGTGGCTCTGGAATTATTACATGCAGTCGCCCTGGACGCGTGACGGCAAGATCCGCGCGGAACAGGTCAGCATCACGCCACAGGTGTCCGGCAGTATCAGCGCGCTGCTGGTGAAGGACAACCAGTACGTTCATGCGGGCGATGTGTTATTTCGCATCGATGAGACCCCTTTCCACATTGCGGTGCTTAATGCCCAGGCGCAGCTCGCAAAAGCTCAATCAGATCTGGCAAAAGCCAATAACGAAGCCGAACGCCGCCGCCATCTGTCGAGAAATTACATCTCTGCGGAGGATCTCGATACCGCCAATATCAATGTAAAAGCCATGCAGGCCAGCCTGAAGGTTGCAGAGGCAACGCTGAAACAGGCCGAGTGGCAACTGACCCAGACCATGGTCAAAGCCCCGGTGGATGGATGGATCACGAGCCTGTCTACCCGTGTGGGTGATTACGCCACCACAGGCCAGCCGGTCTTCGTCCTGGTCGATAGCCACTCTTTCTATGTTGTAGGTTATTTTGAAGAGACCAAGCTGCGCCATATCCGCGAGGGAGCGCCTGCCCGGATCACGCTTTACAGCGGCGCAGAAACGTTACAGGGTCACGTTAGCAGCATAGGTCGGGCAATATACGATCAGAGCGTGGAAACCGATTCTGGCCTGGTGCCTGACATCAAACCCAACGTCCCGTGGGTGCGCCTGGCTCAGCGGGTGCCTGTTCGCGTCGAGTTTGATCAACTGCCGAAAGACATTACCCTGGTCTCTGGCACAACCTGCACCGTCGCCATCGGATCGCGATGATGAACCTGGGGGCTTTCTCCTGGCGCAATACGCCGTGGATAAAAGCGACACGGCCGCAGTGGCGTTATGCGCTGCGCAACGGCATCGCCATGTGCCTTGCGCTTACGGTTGCCTATTATCTGAATCTGGATGAGCCTTACTGGGCGATGACCTCTGCGGCGGTCGTCAGCTTCCCTACCGTCGGGGGCGTTATCAGTAAAAGCCTCGGGCGCGTGGCGGGTAGCCTGCTGGGGGCAACCGCCGCACTGCTTCTTGCCGGCCATACCCTGAACGATCCCTGGCTCTTTCTGTTAAGCATGTCGGCATGGCTGGGGCTGTGTACCTGGGCCTGCGCCCATTTTACCAATAACGTTGCCTATGCGTTTCAGCTGGCGGGTTACACCGCGGCCATTATCGCCTTTCCGGTCGTCAACGTGCTGGATACCACCGAGCTGTGGGATATCGCCCAGGCACGCGTGTGTGAAGTGATGGTCGGCATTCTGTGCGGAGGCGTCATGATGATGATCCTGCCCAGTACCTCAGATGGCACTACGCTTATCACCGCCCTTAAAACGATGCACGCACGTTTGCTGGAACATGCCAGCCTGCTCTGGCAGCCTGACAGCAGCGATGACATCCGCCTCGCGCACGAAAAGGTCATCGGCCAGATCCTGACCATGAACCTGTTGCGCATCCAGGCTTTCTGGAGCCACTACCGTTTTCGTCGCCAGAACACGCTTCTGAACTATTTACTGCACCAGCAATTGCGGATGACGAGCGCGATCTCAAGCCTTCGCCGGATGTTGCTGAACTGGCCTGCACCGCCAGCCCATACCCGGGAGATTATCGAGGCGCTGCTCGCCGCTCTTGCGCGTCCGGATGCCGATATCTATACCGTGGCCCGCATTATCGCGCCGCTCGCCCCAACGGATGAATATGACTACAGGCACCGTGCCTTCTGGCAGCGTCTGAACTATTTCTGCCGCCTGTATCTGCGCAGCAGCCGCTGGTTAAAAGCCGTCGAGAATGCCACGCCCGTCACCGAATTTTCCGTTCCCGGTAGTCCTGCTCTGGCGCGCCATACCGACGCAATGGAGGCGCTGTGGAGCGGTTTTCGTACGTTTTGCGCGTTAACGGCCGTGGGCGCATGGGCCATCACCACGCAATGGGATGCGGGCAGTGCGGCCCTGACGCTTGCGGCAATCAGCTGCGTGCTCTATTCCGTCGCCGCTTCCCCCTTTAATTCCCTGACGCTTCTGCTGCGTACGCTGGTACTGCTGTCGCTATTCAGCTTCGTGGTGAAATTTGGTTTGATGGTGCAGATAACCGACCTCTGGCAATTTCTGCTGTTTCTCTTCCCGCTATTAACCACCATGCAGTTGCTCAAACTGCAAATGCCTAAACTGGCCGGTCTGTGGGGTCAGTTGATTGTTTTTATGGGCTCATTTATCTCTGTAACGAAACCACCGGTTTACGATTATGCTGATTTTCTCAACGACAATCTGGCGAAGATCCTCGGCGTGGGGCTGGCGTGGCTGGCTTTCGCTGTGCTACGCCCGGGCTCGGACGCGCGTAAAAGCCGCAGGCATATTCGGGAGTTGCGCAGGGGTTTTGTCGATCAGCTGAGCCGCAGGCCGCATCTGCGCGAAAGCGAGTATGAATCGCTGGTTTACCATCATGTCAGCCAGCTGAACAACAGCCAGGATTCACTCTCCCGTCGCTGGCTGCTGCGCTGGGGCGTGGTGCTGTTAAACTGTTCGCACGTGGTGTGGCAACTGCGCGCCTGGGAGACGCGTTCCGATCCGCTGTCGCAGGTCCGTGATAACTGTATTTCCATGCTCCGAGATGTGATGAGCGAGCGCGGGGTGCAGCAGCGCCCCCTGAGCGTCACGCTCGCCGAGCTTCAGCGTATTTGCGACGCGCTGGCGCACCATCATCAGCCTGCGGCCCGCGATCTGGCGTCCATTATCTGGCGGCTGCACTGCTCCCTGTCACAGCTTGAACAGGCGCCGCCACCCGGTACGATTGGCGATCAGATCACCCCGCAGGCATAGCGCGCCCCGCCGCCGCCAAGCGGTTTAGGCTGATCGGACATGTTATCGCCGCCCACGTGGACCATCAGCGCCTTGCCTTTGACCTCGTCAAGCTTTTTGAGTCGTGGCGCCACAACCGGATCGGTGGCTTTACCATCGTTATTTACCACCAGCACCGGCAAATCGCCGAGGTGCCCCATCCCTTCCGGGCCTTCATGCTTACCGGAGTTGTGCGGGTCGAGATGCCCCCCTGCGGCTTCCGCAGCTGTTGGTTTCCCCTCTTTCATCGCGGGTTGACAGCTGCCTTTGGCATGAACGTGAAAACCATGTTCGCCGGGTGGAAGAGCCTTGAGATCGGGAGCAAATTCCAGCCCTTTATCGGTTTCGGTGATTTTCACCGTCCCGATGGACTGGCCTACCCCCTGAGAAGTGACGAGATTCATTTCAACGTCCTCGCTGGCTGCATGCGCACCTGCGCAAACAACCAGCGTGACCATTGCCAGAGCAAAACGCTTCATAAGACCTCCACGGGTTATTTTTTGCACCTTAAGTCTATACCAGCGGCGCAGATTTCACCGGAAAGTCAGGTTCAGGCGTGCTCAGGGTACGTCGTAGCCCAGCGCCGCCTTGCGGATGCGGAACCACTGCTGACGCGTCATATCCAGCTCCTCAGCCACAAGCGCAGCGCGGACGCGCTCAATTTTGCCGGAGCCAATAATTGGCAGCGGTTTAGACGGCAGGCACAGGATCCAGGCGTAAACCACCTGCTCGATACTCTCCGCATTCAGTTCGCGCGCCACCGTTTCAAGCTCGTTACGCAGCGGCTGGAATGCCTCATCGTTAAACAGGCGGCCGCCTCCCAGACAGGACCATGCCATTGGACGGATGCGCAGCTGTTGCAGTTGGTCGAGCGTGCCATCCAGCAGCAGCGGCTGATGAACAGGCGAGATCTCCACCTGATTCGTCGCCAGCGTAAACGGCAGGCGAGACTGCAATAGCGCAAACTGTGCCGGGGTGAAGTTAGACACGCCAAAATGGCGCACTTTGCCGCTCTGGTGCAGCGTCAGGAAGGCTTCCGCGACCTCATCCGCATCCATCAACGGATCGGGTCGGTGGATCAGCAGCAGGTCGATACGATCGGTGGCCAGGTTAATCAGTGACTGCTCGGCGCTTTTAACGATATGCGCGCTGTCAGTGATGTAATGCCCAAGCGCATGCTCCGGTTTTGCTGTGGTGGCAATACCGCATTTGGTCACAATCTCCATACGTTCACGCAGCGCCGGCGCACGCTTCAGCGCTTCGCCAAAGGCAGCCTCGCACTGATAGCCGCCATAAATATCAGCGTGATCGACGGTGGTGATCCCGAGATCGAGATGCTCTTCTATAAAGTCCGCCAGCTGGACCGGAGACATATTCCAGTCCATAAGGCGCCAGTAGCCCATAACAAATCGGGAGAACTCCGGGCCCTGCGGGGCAAGGGTAATACGCTGAACCATAACATTTTCCTCAAGGAAGTCATGTCACCAGTATACGCAATTACCCTGCTAAAACAGTGAAGGTTGCTGAGGTTCTTCGCTTTCAACCGCTTTGTTTGCACGAATTTTACGCAGCAGACGCTGTCGACAGAGCCGTAAGACCTCCTGCTTTTGCGCGTCGCTGAAATTTTGCCAGTTAAAACGTTCATCGCGCGTGCGCATGCAGCCACGACAGTATCCTCGTTCATCTACTTGGCAAATACCCCGGCACGGGCTCTGGACAGGGAAAAACTCCAGTTGCTCTGCCACACCTACCTCCAGAACGTCATTATTCCCTACAGTGAAGACCCTAAATGGCTTGCATGCAAGGATGTCCGCCACAAACAGAGCATTAAGGTTTCGCTAATCTTCCCTTCTTATACTCGCCGCATTGATATAACGAATGGTCTGGTCATCATGTGGTTCACTAAAAAGTTACACTGTAACGATATAAAATTTACTCTGGGCTGTGCACTTTTCTTCACCGTACTGAATGCACTGTTTATCCAGCGCAGCTGGTCAATCATTGCGCCTGCGCATCTGCACGATCTCCTGTTTGCTGCCAGCGTGCCGCTGGTGCTGTTCTGCGGCTGGGTGATTGTCTTCAGCCTGCTGAATATTCCCTTTATTCGCAAGCCGCTCATGATTGTCCTGACCCTGGGATGCGCCGCCGCGACCTGGTTTATGTATACCTATGGCACGGTTATCGATCAGAACATGATTGTGAACGTGTTCGAAACTAATTCCCAGGAAGCGACTGCCCTGGTGACGCCGCAGATGATCCTGTGGCTGGCCGTTGCGGGTCTGGTTCCATCGATTATTTTAGCCCTGACGCGCATTCGCACCGGAAAATGGTGGTATGCCCTCCTGACGCGTGTCGCCGCTATGCTGGGCGCGTTGCTGGTGATCATCCTGGTCGCGGCGGTGTTTTATAAAGACTATGCTTCGCTGTTCCGCAATAACAAAAGCATCGTCAAAATGGTCACCCCGGCGAATTACGTGAGCGCCGTGGTGAAATACAGCAAAATGCGCTGGTTTGCCGGCGACCAGACGCTGGTCCGCATTGGCGAGGATGCTCATAAAGGCGCGCTGATTTCCAGCCAACGCAAGAAAACCGTGCTGATTGTGGTGGTGGGCGAAGCCTCCCGCGCCGCAAACTACTCGTTAAATGGTTACCCGCGTGAAACCAACCCCGAGCTGAAAAAGCAGGATGTCATCAACTTCCCCCAGGCCTCCTCCTGTGGCACGGAAACCGCCGTTTCCGTCCCCTGCATGTTCTCCGGCATGACGCGGAAAAAATATGACGCGGACCTCGCCCATCACCAGGAAGGTCTGCTCGATGTACTTAACCATGCCGGTTTCAACCTGCTGTGGCGCGACAACGACGGCGGGTGTAAAGGCGCCTGCGACCGCGTGCCGCACACGGACATGACCCAGTGGAAACTGGATCAGTTCTGTAAGGACAAATCCTGTATCGACGACGTCAACCTCTACCGTCTGGACAACGTACTGGATGGAATAAAGCAGGATACGGTTCTGGTTATTCATCTGATGGGCAGCCACGGTCCGGCCTACTACAACCGTTATCCGGACAGCTTTCGCAAGTTCACCCCAACCTGCGATACCAATGAAATTCAGGATTGCGATCATCAGTCGCTGATCAATACCTATGACAACTCGATTTTGTATACCGACAGCGTGGTCAGCCGAACCATCGACGCGCTAAAAGCCCGGCAGGCCAACATGAACACGGCGCTCATTTACCTCTCCGATCACGGTGAATCGCTGGGCGAAAGCGGAATTTACCTGCACGGTACGCCGTATATGCTGGCCCCGGAGCAGCAAACGCATATTCCGTTTATGTTCTGGCTCTCCCCGGATTATGCGAAAAACTTCGGCGTAAACACGGATTGCCTGCGTGACCATGCCGCAAAAGAGGCGGTTTCACAGGACAATTTATTCGCCACCGTTCTGGGCATGATGGACGTGAAATCAGCGGTTTATCAACCGCAGCTGGATATTCTGTCGCAATGTCGTCGCTAAGCGGGCTTGCATTAGACCGAACGGTCTATTAGAGTAAGGGCATGAGCAGACACACTGAACACGATACACGAGAACATTTGCTGGCTACCGGCGAGCGCCTTTGCATGCATCGCGGGTTTACCGGTATGGGGCTGAGCGAATTGTTAAAAACCGCTGAAGTACCTAAGGGATCGTTTTATCACTATTTTCGATCCAAAGAGGCGTTTGGCGTTGCCATGCTGGAGCGGCACTACGCCAGCTACCATCAGCGCCTGGCAACCCACTTCGCCAGCGGTGAAGGTGACTACCGGGATCGTGTTCTGAACTACTATCAGGAAACGCTGACGCAGTTCTGTCAGCAGGGCATCATCAGCGGCTGCCTGACGGTAAAACTGTCTGCCGAAGTGTGCGATCTCTCCGAAGATATGCGCACCGCAATGGATAAAGGGGCCAGCGGCGTGATTGCCCTGTTGGCTCAGGCGCTGGAGAGCGGGCGCAATGAAAAAACGCTCTCCTTCTCCGGCGATCCGCTCACGCAGGCACAGGTGCTCTATTCCCTCTGGTTAGGCGCCAACCTGCAAGCAAAAATGTCTCGCAGCGCCGTGCCGCTCGAAAGCGCGCTGGCGCATGTGAAAAACTGTATTACCGCGCCTGGCGTGTAGCCGGCGTTTTTATTTACCCTTTTACTAGTCGACTGGTCTACTCAGGAGCCGTTATGTCCGCTGAAAAGCTGTTTACCCCACTGAAAGTGGGTGCCGTTACTGCCCCAAACCGCGTGTTTATGGCCCCACTTACCCGTCTGCGCAGCATCGAGCCGGGCGATATCCCAACGCCATTGATGGGTGAGTATTACCGCCAGCGCGCCAGCGCGGGCCTGATTATCTCCGAAGCCACGCAGATTTCTGCTCAGGCAAAAGGCTACGCCGGTGCACCGGGTCTGCACAGCCCGGAACAGATCGCCGCGTGGAAAAAAATCACCGCAGGTGTTCATGCTGAAGATGGCCGTATTGCGGTTCAGCTGTGGCACACCGGTCGTATCTCACACAGCAGCATCCAGCCTGGCGGTCAGGCGCCGGTTTCTGCCTCTGCCCTGAACGCCAATACCCGCACTTCCCTGCGCGATGAAAACGGTAATGCGATCCGCGTCGACACCACCACGCCACGCGCGCTGGAGCTGGACGAGATCCCGGGTATCGTGAATGATTTCCGTCAGGCCGTCGCCAACGCCCGTGAAGCGGGCTTCGACCTGGTTGAGCTGCACTCTGCGCACGGTTACCTGCTGCATCAGTTCCTGTCCCCGTCTTCCAACCAGCGTACCGACCAGTACGGCGGCAGCGTTGAAAACCGCGCGCGTCTGGTGCTTGAAGTGGTGGATGCTGTTTGTAATGAGTGGAGCGCAGACCGCATTGGTATTCGTGTCTCCCCGATCGGTACTTTCCAGAACGTCGACAACGGTCCGAACGAAGAAGCAGACGCGCTGTATCTGATTGAAGAGCTGGCGAAACGCGGTATCGCCTATCTGCACATGTCCGAGCCGGACTGGGCAGGTGGCAAGCCTTACAGTGAAGCCTTCCGTCAGAAAGTGCGCGAGCGCTTCCACGGCGTGATTATCGGGGCGGGTGCGTATACGGCAGAGAAAGCCGAGGATTTGATCGGTAAAGGCCTGATCGACGCAGTGGCCTTTGGCCGTGACTACATTGCTAACCCGGATCTGGTTGCCCGTTTGCAGAAGAAAGCCGAACTGAACCCGCAGCGCCCTGAAAGTTTCTATGGCGGCGGCGCGGAAGGTTATACCGACTACCCTTCACTGTAATCCCGCTTTGTACATTGATAGCGGCGACCTTTCGCCGCTATACTAAAACATCGTTTCTGTTCAAAAAGATGATCCATTCCACTGGTTAATGAGGAAATTATGCGCCTACTTCACACCATGCTGCGCGTTGGCGACCTGCAACGTTCCATCGATTTCTACACTAACGTTCTGGGCATGAAGCTGCTGCGCACCAGCGAAAATCCGGAATATAAATACTCCCTGGCGTTTGTCGGTTACGGCCCGGAATCTGATGAAGCGGTCATCGAGCTGACCTACAACTGGGGCGTGGACAGCTACGAGCTGGGTACAGCTTACGGCCACATCGCGCTGGAAGTGGATAACGCCGCCGAAGCCTGCGAACGTATCCGCAGCAATGGCGGTAACGTCACCCGTGAAGCCGGTCCGGTTAAAGGCGGTACCACCGTAATTGCGTTTGTGGAAGATCCGGACGGTTATAAAATCGAACTGATCGAAGCCAAAGACGCTGGTCGCGGCCTGGGCAATTGATCCCGCAGGGCGCACTTTGCGCCCGTTGTTTTGCTGCATCCCCTCTCAAAATTTGCCATAATGCGCACTGCTTTTTCCCCCTTGTAAGAGACCCTGATGTCCGATAACGCTCAATTTACCGGTCTGTGCGACCGTTTTCGTGGTTTTTATCCCGTTGTCATTGATGTTGAAACAGCCGGATTTAACGCTAAAACCGATGCGCTGCTTGAGATTGCCGCCATCACGCTGAAGATGGATGAACAGGGCTGGCTTGTACCGGACACCACGCTGCATTTCCACGTTGAACCCTTTGAAGGGGCAAACTTACAGCCAGAGGCGCTGGCCTTTAACGGTATCGATCCGACAAACCCGCTGCGCGGGGCGGTAAGCGAATACGAGGCGCTGCACGCCATTTTCAAAATGGTGCGCAAAGGCATGAAAGAGAATGACTGTAGCCGCGCCATCATGGTGGCCCACAATGCCACCTTTGATCACAGCTTCACTATGGCTGCCGCCGAGCGTGCCTCGCTCAAGCGTAATCCATTCCATCCGTTTGTGACCTTCGACACCGCCGCGCTGAGCGGCCTGGCGCTGGGGCAAACCGTGCTCTCTAAAGCCTGCATCACGGCGGGTATTGCGTTTGACGGCACCCAGGCGCATTCCGCGTTATACGACACCGAGCGTACGGCGGAGCTGTTCTGTGAGATCGTCAACCGCTGGAAACGTCTCGGCGGCTGGCCGCTGCCGATGGGCGACGAGGCCGATCTTCAATCGTAGGTTGGGTAATCAGTAGCCCCACAGGACAAAAAAAAGCGACCAACATAATGTGGTCGCTTTTTTATATCCGCAGAAAACTTACTCTGCGTCCGGCTCTTCGGTTTTATACTTCGCCGCAGTCTCTTTGATCAGCTGTTGCAGTTCGCCGCGCTGATACATTTCAATCAGGATGTCGCATCCACCGACCAGTTCACCATCAACCCACAGCTGTGGGAAGGTCGGCCAGTTGGCGTATTTTGGCAGTTCAGCGCGAATGTCCGGGTTTTGCAGGATATCAACGTAAGCAAAACGCTCACCACAGGCGGACAGCGCCTGAACCGCTTGCGCGGAGAAGCCGCAGCTTGGCAGCTTCGGAGAACCTTTCATGTACAGGAGAATCGGGTTTTCAGCGATCTGGCGCTGAATTTTTTCAATAGTGGTGCTCATGTCTTGCTTCCTTTAACTTCTGTTACGGCATCAGTCTGACATTGTAGCGGGTCAGGCCGACATCGGAAAATAACATTTTTGTCACGTCTAATTATTTTATCGCTTATCGCATAAAGTTGCATTGCTAATGTCGTTTATCCCCAGACGGGGTGCGGTTTTGGTTAAGGAGCGAACAGGAGTGCGTCAGAATGGTGAATTTTTTTGCACTTGCTAACGAAACATAATTTTTGAATGAAAAATGCTATTAACTTCTTCTGAATTTATGGATTAGAATCGACAGGTTTTGTAAATCTCACGCGGGTATGCATTGTGGCCTGCATTTATCAGGGGACTGCCCAGTGGCGCGGATAACTAAAATCTCGATGACGCTCTGTGCTTTACTGTTTACCACACTCTCATTTACGCCAGCGGCGAACGCCTCTGAACAGGCGCGGCATTCTGCTGTACAAAAATCGCATCTGGCAAAAACCACAGAACGTAAGAAAAAAACCACCAGTAAAACAGTAAAGAAGAAAACCACCGCTCAGACCAAAAAGACCGCCTCCAGTAAATCCAAAACTCTCCGTTCCGGCACGCACAAAACCACCCGCACGACCGCCAGCCTGGTGAATGAAAAATGCATCGTGCGCAAAGGCCATAAAACGAGATGCGCAAAAGTGACGAAGCTGGCTGACGTGCATAAAGCGCGTATGCAGAAAGCGCAAAAAACGGCGATGAACAAACTGATGGGGCAAATAGGTAAACCGTATCGCTGGGGTGGCACCTCTCCGCGCACCGGTTTTGACTGTAGTGGGCTGGTTTATTATGCCTATAAAGATCTGGTGAAGTTTCGCATTCCACGCACCGCCAATGAGATGTACCATCTGCGCGACGCCGCGCCTGTAAACCGTGGCGAACTGCAAAATGGCGACCTGGTGTTCTTCCGCACCCAGGGACGCGGTACGGCCGATCACGTTGGGGTGTATGTGGGTAACGGTAAATTTATCCAGTCACCGCGCAGCGGTCAGGACATTCAGATCACCTCTCTCAGCGAAGATTATTGGGTGCGCCACTATGTGGGTGCGCGCCGCGTGATGACGCCAAAAACCATTCGCTAAACCCTGCCGTGCCGCCTCCATGGCAGGGTAAGTTCCTCTTTTGCATACCCTTTCAATTTGCTATTCTGTCCTTGTTGTCTGTAGGGTTATTGGCAACGTATAAAACTATAAGGAGAGAAGCAATGTCGTTCGAATTACCTGCACTACCGTATGCAAAAGACGCCCTGGCCCCGCACATTTCCGCGGAAACCCTGGAGTACCATTACGGCAAGCATCACCAGACCTATGTCACCAACCTGAACAATCTGATCAAGGGCACCGATTTTGAAGGCAAAACGCTGGAAGAGATCGTGCGCAGTTCAGACGGCGGCGTATTCAACAACGCCGCACAGGTGTGGAACCACACCTTCTACTGGCACTGCCTGGCCCCCAATGCAGGCGGAGAACCTACCGGTGAGCTGGCGGCAGCGATTAACGCCGCGTTCGGCAGTTTCGCGGATTTTAAAACGAAGTTTACTGACGCAGCCGTTAAAAACTTTGGCTCCGGCTGGACCTGGCTGGTCAAAGAGGCTGATGGCAAACTGGCTATCGTTTCCACCTCTAATGCGGGTACCCCTCTGACCACCAGCGCAACGCCGCTGATGACCGTGGACGTATGGGAACACGCCTATTACATTGATTACCGTAATGCGCGCCCGAACTACCTGGAACACTTCTGGGCACTGGTTAACTGGGAATTTGTTGCGAAGAACTTCGCTGCGTAAGAGACACGCAGAAGGGGCAGCCCTTCTGCGTATTTGTTTATTCCGCCGTACACACCGCTTCAGGCTGTTTACGACCAGACATCATCACCAGCAACAGACCGAGTGCGGCAATGATCGCCCCCATCACAGGCACAAAGCTGTAACCCAGACCGCCGGAGATCACCGCCCCACCCGCTGCGGCCCCCAGCGCATTGCCCAGGTTAAACGCACCGATATTCACGGACGAAGAGAGCCCCGGCGCTTCGTGCGCAACGCGCATTACGCGCATCTGCAACGGTGGCACCACGGCAAAGGTTGCGGCGCCCCACACCACCATGGCAATCGCGGCACCCACTTCGTTACGCGCCAGCCACGGGATCGCCACCATGATAACAATCAGCAGCGTTAAAAAACCTTTCAGCGTCCCGCTGACGGAGCGGTCGGCAAATTTCCCGCCGAGATAGTTGCCAATCGAGAACCCGACACCAATCAGCACCAGCATCGCGGTAACAAAGAGTGGCGTTGCGTGGGTAATGTCGTGCAGTACCGGGGAGATATAGGTGTAGAGCGTAAACATCGCTCCGGCCCCCAGTACCGTGGTGAGCAGCGCGGAAAGCACCTGGGGACGCATCAGCACCGCCAGCTCTTTACGTACTTCCGGACGTTCTCCCGCACTTCCTTTCGGCAGTGAGAAGAACAGCGCAACCATCGCGACCACGCCCAGTCCGGCGGTTACGAGGAAAGACATACGCCAGCCGATGGCTTCTCCCAGCCAGGTGGCAGCGGGAACGCCGCCGATATTAGCGATGGTGAGGCCCATAAACATAGTGGCTACCGCGCTGGCCTGCTTATGTTTTGGCACCACGCTGGCGGCAACAACCGAGCCCAGTCCGAAGAAGGCGCCATGATTGAGGCTGGTCAAAATGCGCGAAAGCATCAGAGTGGTGTAATCCGGCGAAATCGCGGAAAACACATTTCCGAGAGTAAAAATTGCCATCAGGAAGATCAGCGCGTTGCGGCGAGCGCGGTGCGAAAGCAGCAGCGTCATCAGCGGCGCGCCCACCATCACGCCGATCGCGTAGGCGCTAATTAACATACCGGCCGCAGGGATAGAGACGTCCACACCCCGGGCGATAACAGGCAATAACCCCATCGGGGAGAATTCAGTGGTGCCAATCCCGAAGGCGCCAATCGCCAGGGCCAGCAGGGGGAAATTGATTTTCATGAATGAACTCCGGATACCGTGCCATAACCCGACACAGAGCTAAGAAGCCAAAAGCATGACATCAATCACAAAAAATGAGAAGTTAACATTTTGGCAAAAGATTTTTGCCGGAGAGAGAACAATAGCGGCAAGGGAGGGAGAAGGTTCTCCCTCCGCCAGAATCAGTGCAGCGCAGCGGTTAAACCACCGGCAACAATCAGAGCAAGAACAACAATGGTGGTAAACAGCGAAAACTTCAGATCGGTACTCATCAATTTTTCTCCTTTTATTCACCCTACGAAAAGTGAGCTTGCTCATTTTTACACAGTTCAGGTCAAAAATCTTCCAGGATTTAAACGGATATCCACTTTACCTCTTCCCCTTTTCATCAAGATAGGACAAAATTCCACGCTAAATTTATTAGCGTACCGGCCACTGACCCCCTCCTGACGTCCTGTGTCGTTTTCCCGGCGTGTCGCAACTCATGTTTGCGTAATAAGGGTGAGAGAAGGCAAACGTTTACCTTCAATTTATTCAGGAGCTTAGGATATGGTCTGGAGTGACATTTAATGGCAACAATTAAAGACGTAGCAAAACGCGCAAACGTTTCCACTACAACCGTATCACATGTTATTAACAAAACGCGTTTCGTCGCTGAAGAGACGCGTAATGCCGTCTGGGCGGCAATCAAAGAACTGCACTACTCGCCAAGTGCGGTCGCCCGCAGCTTGAAGGTTAATCACACCAAATCGATTGGCCTGCTGGCCACCAGCAGTGAAGCGGCCTACTTTGCTGAAATCATCGAAGCCGTTGAAAAAAACTGCTTCCAGAAAGGCTATACCCTGATTCTGGGCAACGCGTGGAACAACATTGAAAAACAGCGCGCTTACCTGTCAATGATGGCGCAAAAGCGCGTCGACGGCCTGCTGGTAATGTGTTCTGAATACCCTGAGTCGGTCCTTTCCATGCTGGAAGAGTATCGCCACATTCCAATGGTGGTCATGGACTGGGGCGAAGCGCGCGCAGACTTTACCGACTCCGTTATTGATAACGCCTTTGAAGGCGGCTACATGGCGGGGCGTTATCTGGTAGAACGCGGTCATCGTGAAATTGGCGTGATCCCGGGTCCTCTTGAGCGTAACACCGGGGCTGGTCGTCTGGCCGGTTTCATGAAAGCGATGGAAGAGGCGTTGATCACCGTGCCGGAAAACTGGATTGTTCAGGGCGACTTCGAGCCGGAGTCGGGCTATCGCGCGATGCAGCAGATCGTCTCCCAGCCGCATCGCCCTACTGCGGTGTTCTGCGGCGGCGACATCATGGCGATGGGCGCGCTCTGCGCGGCGGATGAACTCGGCCTGCGCGTCCCGCAGGATATCTCGGTGATCGGCTATGACAACGTGCGCAACGCCCGCTTCTTTACCCCGGCGCTGACCACCATTCACCAGCCGAAAGATTCGCTCGGTGAAACGGCCTTCAATATGCTGCTGGACAGGATCGTCAACAAGCGTGAACAGTCCCAGTCCATTGAAGTCCACCCGCGCCTGATTGAACGACGTTCCGTTGCGGACGGTCCGTTCCGCGACTATCGTCGTTAATCTCATTACGGGGCCAGCTATGCTGGTTCCCGCAACCACTCCCGGTTCAGCGTTTCGCTGTCGCCCAGATAATCCAGCAGCCAGGCCATGGCGGGCGAGACGTCGTTTTGCTGCCAGGTCAGACAGCACGCGGCATCCGGGAAGGGGTTTTCCAGCGTCAGAGCCACCCACTCTCCCGCGTCGATGCGCGGGCGCGCAAAATGCACCGGCACCATGCCAACGCACAGCCCCGCGCTCAGACAGGTGGCCGACGACTCCCAGTCCGGCGCGACCACGCGGCGCTGATTATCCAGCAGCCAGGTAATGCGCTTGGGCAGCGAGCGGGAGGTATCTTCCAGCACCAGCGAGGGCCAGTTGCGTAAGGTGTCATCGCTCAGCGGACCTTCCAGCGCCGCCAGCGGGTGATCGCGCGCGACCACGCAGGTCCAGCTCAGCATGCCCATGTCGCGAAACGCGTAGCGCCCCCCAACCGGGATCGCCTGGGTCGCACCAATCGCCATCTCCGCCCTGCCGTCCGCCAGCGCATCCCAGACGCCGTTGAACACTTCCTGCGAAACACGCAGTTCGACGTCGGAAAAATGACGATAGAAATCGACGATCATCTGCCGGGTCCGCTCCGGCTTAACGATGTTATCCACCGCAATAGCGAGATGCCCGCGCCAGCCGTTGGCGATCTGCTGGCACTGCTCACGGGTGATCTGCATTTTTTTGATAACAGACCGCCCTTCCTTCAAAAACCACGCTCCGGCAGGCGTGAGCTCCACGTCGCGATGGCGCCGCTCGAACAGCGGGACCGCCAGCCACGCTTCCAGCTGGCGCACCGTATAGCTGATAGCCGAGGGAACGCGATGCAGCTCCTGGGCGGCACCGGTAAAGCTGCCGTTACGCGCCACGGCATCAACCACTTCAAGGGAATAATCTGACCACATCTTTAGCCTGCAAATTTTTTGAACGCACCCGCCAAATATTAGCGTTTCACAAGCCGCTTTGCACTCCCTACACTCTGCGCCAACGTACACCTGCCTCCTCAGGAGAAAAAAGTGCAACCCAGGAAAGGATTTTTAGTCTGGCTCGGCGGCTTAAGCGTGCTGGGCTTTTTGGCAACCGATATGTATCTGCCCGCGTTCGCCGCGATGCAGGAAGATTTGCAAACCCCTGCCGCCGCCATCAGCGCCAGTTTAAGTTTGTTCCTCGCTGGCTTTGCTTTTGCGCAATTGCTGTGGGGGCCGCTCTCGGATCGTTTTGGCCGTAAGCCCGTCCTGTTGTTGGGGCTGGCGATTTTTGCCGTAGGCTGTCTGGGCATGCTGTGGGTCCGCGATGCCGCCTGGCTGCTGGCGCTGCGCTTTATTCAGGCGGTCGGCGTCTGCGCCGCAGCGGTGACCTGGCAGGCGCTGGTGACCGATTACTACCCCGCCTCGCGCACTAACCGCATATTCGCCACTATTATGCCGCTGGTCGGCCTGTCGCCGGCGCTTGCCCCGTTACTGGGCAGCTGGATCCTCGCGCATTTCGACTGGCAGGCTATTTTCGCCACGCTCTTTGCTATTACGCTGGTCCTGATGCTGCCTGCTTTCGGGCTTAAACCTGCGCATAAAAAAGAGACGCATCCGGACGCAAAGCCCATCACCTTTACCTCTTTACTGCGGTCGAAAGCCTATCGCGGTAACGTGCTGATTTATGCTGCCTGCTCTGCCAGCTTCTTTGCCTGGCTGACCGGTTCGCCGTTCATTCTGCATGACATGGGCTACAGCCCGGCGGCTATCGGCCTGAGCTATGTACCACAGACCATCGCCTTCCTGGTGGGTGGCTATGGCTGTCGCGCCGCGCTGCAAAAATGGGAAGGCCAACAGATGCTGCCCTGGCTGCTGGTGCTGTATGCACTAAGCGTGATTGCGACCTGGGCTGTCGGCTTTATACCCGGCGCCGGGCTTGCAGAAATTTTGATTCCGTTCTGCGTCATGGCGATCGCTAACGGGGCTATCTACCCTATCGTTGTAGCCCAGGCGTTGCGTCCATTCCCGCAGGCGACAGGCCGCGCTGCCGCGCTGCAAAATACCCTGCAACTTGGCCTGTGCTTCCTGGCAAGTCTCGTGGTCTCGGCGTTGATTGCAACCCCGCTGCTCACCACCACCAGCGTGATGCTGGTCACCGTTGCGCTGGCGGGATTGGGCTATCGCATGCAGTCCTCAGCCCATCGCGAGCAGAGTGAAAACGCGCAGACAGAAACGTCGCACGCCTGATTGCGTGGGAAACTATGTTAAAAACCAGTGATTAGGTTGCTAACAATTTTCTGTTGAATCACCAAATTTTGCGGCCTATACTGAATTTGGTTCGATTAAATACGATAAATATTAAGTGTTAACGGGAGCCGGAGCGCTCCCGTTTTACCATGGAAGGCATTTCGGCAAGGGTTATCTCCCTTCCTCTGTTCTACGTCGGATATTAGCCTCGCGGGCATTTACCGTGAGATTTCTCACAAACCAAAAAAGCGTCTACGCTGTTTTAAGGTTCTGATCACAGCAAGGTGATGGAGAAGCTATGAGTTCATCGTGTATAGAAGAAGTCAGCGTTCCGGACGATAACTGGTCCCGGATCGTCAGTGAACTGTTGGGACGTGCGGGCATTACGATTAATGGCTCATCCCCCTCCGATCCCCAGATTAAGCATCCCGATTTTTTCAAACGCGTCTTACAGGAGGGATCGTTAGGGCTGGGTGAAAGCTATATGGACGGCTGGTGGGAGTGTGAGCGGCTGGATATGTTCTTCTCCAGCGTATTACGCGCCGGTCTAGAAAAACAGCTCCCTCGTCATTTCAAAGATACTTTACGTATCGCCTCCGCCCGCCTGTTCAATCTGCAAAGTAAAAAACGGGCGTGGATCGTCGGTAAAGAGCATTACGACCTGGGCAACGATCTGTTCAGCCGTATGCTCGATCCTTTAATGCAGTACTCCTGCGGATACTGGAAAAAAGCGACGACCCTGGAAGAGGCGCAGCAGGACAAGCTGCAACTGATCTGCGATAAATTGCAGTTACAGCCCGGTATGCGTGTGCTGGACATCGGCTGTGGCTGGGGTGGTCTTGCCTGGTTTATGGCGAAAAATTACGGCGTCAGCGTAGTCGGCGTCACGATTTCCGCTGAACAGCAGAAGATGGCGCAGGAACGCTGTCTGGGTCTGGATGTTGATATTCGGCTTCAGGACTACCGCGACCTGAACGAGCAGTTCGATCGCATTGTTTCCGTAGGTATGTTCGAGCACGTGGGGCCGAAGAACTACAAGACCTACTTCGAGGTCGCCGATCGTAACCTGAAGCCTGAGGGAATTTTCCTGCTACACACCATCGGCTCTAAACGCACCGATAACAATGTGGATCCCTGGATCAACAAATATATCTTCCCGAATGGCTGTTTACCCTCTGTTCGCCAGATTGCGAACGCCAGCGAACCGCATTTTATTGTGGAAGACTGGCATAACTTCGGCGCAGATTACGACACCACCCTGATGGCCTGGCATGAACGTTTCCAGGCTGCATGGCCTGAAATCGCCGACAACTATTCGGAACGATTCAAACGGATGTTTAGCTATTATCTGAATGCCTGTGCGGGCGCGTTCCGTGCGCGGGATATACAGCTGTGGCAGGTGGTGTTTAGTCGTGGGATTGAGCACGGTTTGCATGTGGCTCGCTGAAAAAATAACCCCGGTTAACCGGGGTTATTTTTTATTCTTCTTCCACGGTTTTTATTATCGCCGCCTCTTTCGCCGCCAGTACGCGCTCAACGGTATCCACGACCGCCTGGGTCTGGGGATCAATTTCGATATTTACGCGCTGCCCCAGTTTTTTTGCGCCAAGCGTAGTACGTTGCAGCGTTTCAGGAATTAAATGCACGCAAAAACGCGTTGGCGTCACTTCACCGACGGTCAGACTAATCCCATCGATGCCAATAAATCCTTTATAAAGGATGTATTTCATTAATGACGGATCCTGCACCTTAAACCAGATTTGACGGTTATTTTCCGAGGTCACGATTTTCGCCACTTCTGCGGTGGTCATAATATGGCCCGACATCAGATGCCCGCCAATCTCATCGCTGAATTTCGCCGCGCGTTCAACGTTAACGATATCTCCCACCACCAGCTCACCCAGGTTAGTGATACGCAGCGTCTCTTTCATTAAATCAAAGCTTATCTGGTTACCGTTAATTTCGGTCACCGTCAGGCAGCAGCCGTTATGCGCTATCGACGCCCCGGTTTCAATGCCGTCGAGCATATATTCAGGCAGCTCAACTACGTGAGTACGGAAATTCGGTTTTTCATCAATGGACACCACTTTGGCAGTGCCCTGCACAATACCAGTAAACATGCTTACAGCTCCTGTTCATTCCGAACGGCGATGACACCGTATAATCCCACCACAATAACAGTTGAAAAAACAGGTTGCCAGTGATGCGCAATTTCTGGCGATTTTTTCACTAGATAATTAGTTAAACCCCGCTACAATAGCTGGCATCCCTCTGTTTTTTCTTCTTGCTGCCAGTAACGGCGGCCTTTTTAGTCTCTCAAATAACTACAATACAAAGGTGTTCACGTGCAGAAGTATATGATCGAAGCGCGTCAGTTATTGGCACTGGCCATACCGGTGATCGTCGCGCAGGTAGCCCAAACCGCAATGGGATTTGTGGATACGGTAATGGCCGGTGGTTACAGCGCCACCGATATGGCCGCCGTGGCGATCGGAACCTCAATCTGGCTTCCGGCCATTCTTTTTGGTCACGGCCTGCTGCTGGCGCTGACGCCCGTTATCGCGCAGCTTAACGGCTCCGGTCGACGCGACCGCGTGGCCCATCAGGTGCGCCAGGGCTTCTGGCTGGCCGGGGGTGTCTCCGTCCTGATTATGATCGTCCTGTGGAACGCCGGGTATATTATTCGCGCCATGCATAATATCGACCCGGCGCTGGCGGATAAGGCGGTCGGTTATCTGCGCGCCCTGCTCTGGGGCGCGCCCGGCTATCTGTTCTTCCAGGTGGCACGTAACCAGTGTGAAGGGCTGGCAAAAACCAAGCCGGGCATGGTGATGGGCTTTATCGGCTTGCTGGTGAACATTCCCGTGAACTATATCTTCATTTACGGTCATTTTGGCATGCCGGAACTCGGCGGCGTGGGCTGCGGCGTGGCAACGGCTGCGGTGTACTGGGTGATGTTCGGCTGTATGCTCACCTACATTAAACATGCGCGATCCATGCGTGACATTCGTAACGACACCTCGTTCAGCGCACCTGACTGGACGCTCATGACCCGTCTCATTCAGCTGGGGTTACCCATTGCGCTGGCGCTGTTCTTCGAAGTGACGCTGTTTGCCGTCGTCGCCCTGCTGGTCTCGCCGTTAGGGATTATTGATGTCGCAGGACACCAGATCGCCCTGAACTTCAGCTCTTTGATGTTCGTCCTGCCGATGTCCCTGGCTGCCGCGGTGACGATTCGCGTGGGCTTCCGTCTGGGGCAAGGCTCGACGCTGGACGCGCAAACGGCAGCCCGCACCGGCCTCGGCGTCGGCGTCTGCATGGCAGTCTGTACCGCGCTCTTTACCGTGCTGTTGCGTGAGCAAATTGCCCTGCTCTATAACGACAACCCGGAGGTAGTGACCCTGGCCTCGCATCTGATGCTGCTGGCGGCCATTTATCAGATCTCTGACTCCATCCAGGTGATTGGCAGCGGCGTGCTGCGTGGGTATAAAGATACGCGTTCCATCTTCTTTATCACCTTTATCGCTTACTGGGTGCTGGGTCTGCCGTGCGGGTACATTCTGGCGCTCACGGATCTGGTGGTGGATCGCATGGGGCCAGCCGGATTCTGGATGGGCTTTATCATCGGCTTAACGTCTGCGGCCATTATGATGATGCTGCGTATGCGCTTCCTGCAACGTCAGCCGTCTGCGGTAATTTTGCAGCGCGCTGCACGTTAATAACACAGTAGCCGCCGCCTGGCGGCTACTTTCTCTTCACTTTGCGCGGTAATGAAGCAATCGCGTGAAATCAGAGAGAAAAATGCATTTTCCCTCTTGCCACCTTGGGGCTGTGCCGCTAATATTCGTCCCCGTTGTCACCGACAACACAATGCGTTCATAGCTCAGTTGGTTAGAGCACCACCTTGACATGGTGGGGGTCGTTGGTTCGAGTCCAATTGAACGCACCATTCTGCGTCTGTAGCTCAGTTGGTTAGAGCACCACCTTGACATGGTGGGGGTCGATGGTTCGAGTCCATTCAGACGCACCAATCTGTTTTCTCGCACATTTCATTCCCGTTCAGCCTCATGCAGAGGCAGCAAACCTTTTAAGCACATCGAAAGTGACCTCCAGCCCGCGCGTACCGGGAAAAGCGGAATGGCATAAGCCCCATCAGGTTAGCAAAACGCCCGGCGTTTGCCGGGCGTGAAAACAACGTCAATCAATGATTACGGCTTATGTTCAATCGCCGGGTTGTTGTTGATGGCGATGCGCTGCGGTTTCTCTTCTTCCGGGATATCCTGGTGTAATTCAATCGCCAGCAAGCCGTTTTCCAGCGAAGCGCCGGTTACTTTCACATGCTCCGGCAGACTATAGCTGGCCCGGAAGTCGCTGCGGCTGATACCCCGATGGATCCACCCTTCTTCGCCGTTTTCGGTTTTCTCTTCTTCACGTTTACCGCTGATATTCAGCTGACCGCCAACGGTTTCAATTTCCAGTTCGCTCTCTTTCCAGCCCGGCACGCTCAGCGTCAGTTCATAGCGGTTATCACCCACCCGCCGGATATTGTAAGAAGGCGTGGAGGGCAACGGCGTACTGCCGGTTAGCTGGCTAAAAAGGCGATCGATACGGTTAAAACGGTCCGCAAACAGAGAGTCGGAGAGATCGTTCAACATGGGAAAAGCTCTCAGAGTCATCATGTACCTCCTGAACAGTAAAAAAGAATATTCAAAAAGTTCATGTCTTACGGGCAGGTATTCCTTACCCGCTTTCTATATGAGGTTACCGCACAATATTTCAACCTCAGGAGCTGCAAAATGTAGCTGGAACCTAAAAAACGCAACGGGCCGTTAAGCCCGTTATTCGTTACATCATCGCAGTTCTATCACTCTCGCCCGCTCAGCCTGCTTTCGGTAGTGGTCATATCGCTCCCGGAACCATGCCTGCTGTTCATAACTCATATTGCCGGTCACGGCATCGATATCAACTGGCTGGCCCAGGGCGTACATACGGGCAAAACTGCGTGCCAGAAAATCAAAATTCTTTAATGCGTTTATATCTTGTCGCTTCATTAGCATATCCCTCCAGTCATTGTGATTACTGTTCAAGGTCATATGCTTTTCTGATCTCAGTATCCGCCTGAAAAAGATCGTTTTTTGAGCGATGCGTGCGCATCCATCTGCCAGTGTTCACATTTCAGGAACGACAAAACTCTTCAGCCCTGGTCATGATTTTCCCTCCCTTTTATCACTCATGCAGAAAGCATAAACGCCAGCCATGCAGTAAGTTCGCCATGTAGCCGGAAGGTGCGAACGGCATGCTTTAATGCCAGACGCGGTTACAGGTCGTCCAGCGCGTGCAGGTGGGTTACCACCTGCACGCGTCTTATCAGTTCGAATAACAGACAAAGAACGTTTACACTGGCGGATTAATACTGATTTCCTGAACAAATGGGTAAATGGGTGAATCCGGGCTTGTTGGCCATATAGAGAGGGGCGCATGTAGGTTGCCGCGGTTGTGTATCGAACTGCGCATTGTTTTCTACAACACGCTGCTCCTGGCCTTTCACGGCTATTCTCTTTTTCGTCTGCGCTTTCCTGGCGGAGGGGGAGGGTTTTACCTGCGGGGGCGGTTCGGAGGCACCATAACCTGAACAGAATCGCTTCGACTGGCTCAAACTTCCGTCATTGCAGACAAAACGACCATCCGATGTACAGTGTGCTATGCCACCTTTTGAGCCCGAGCAGGGCTGTCTACCACGGGCGGCATCAGCCTGCATGTTAAAAAGTACACTGACCGTAAGAAGGAGAATTCTCATTTTCATATCTGTATCCATGATTGACGTCATCATGCTCAGGGTATATCCCCTCAGCCATTAACCTTTTCGCCAGATAAAATGCAATGACTCGCGGCGAAGAAATCAACTATTAATATTTCAGTACCCGCTACAGCATAAGTGCTACAATAAACCCTTGAAAAGTAAATCTTTAATGTGCCTTTTCTGATCAGGGTAAAATAAATGTCTGGTCGTTCATGTTGTCATAACTGTTTTAACCTGAGTAATGACTAGATGGCGGCTCGTGCATCGAGGTATTGCTGTTGTTTCAGATGACGGATTAATACCCTGCCCTCGGGCATAAATTCCGTGCCGTAGCGCACCAGCCCGACCCCCTTCAGCTCCGCATCAATGGCGTAGCGGAGTTCACCGGGCTGAATCTGTTCCTGCATCACCACGTTAATCCGGCTCAGGCGCGGCTCGTATTTCAGCAACACGGCCGACAGTGTGGTAATCAGCTGGTGGGCTGTCCCGGGCATTCCCTGGAGGATTTTTGTCATATCCGGCAGGCCGTAGTCCGGCAGGTGAGCCAGCGTACCGGCGCGGCAGTTGAGGATGCGCTGCATGTTATCGAGTACTGATAAAATCAGCTGGTTCTCCTCACTGACGCTGTGCAGGTCAAGCCCGCCGGCGAAGTTACCGTACAGCATGTCATACAGAGACGGACGCGGCATCATTCCCCCTCCAGCGGTTTCAGCGTCAGACGATTATTACTGACTTCGATAACCCGCGCCTTATCCGGGTCAAGGTCGTCACGGGTCAGGGTAATACGCCAGGTATCGTTTACCTGGTCCGGTGCCATAAACATCCCCGCCACCGCCACAACCTGCGCGCTCTCTTCCATCGGCATATCCAGGGTCACCGATTCGCCAGGGCGCAGGCGGATATCCTTTTCCGCCACAAGATCGGCTTTAATGGCCTGACTGTCACTGGCGAACAGCGACGGATAGTCAGTACTGTCAAACGCCTTACGCTCTTTAAGCTGGTAAATTCGCACCACCGTTGCCAGCGATGCCCCCTTCGCGTTGTTGTTCACCCCTTCGCGCGCCTGAATATCCAGGTGAAGGGTTTTCACCTCTCTGTAAAAAATGGACTTCGTGACGGCGACGGTGCCGTCCGTCACTTTCTGCGTCAGGCCGCAGCCGGTTAACAGGGTCGCCAGAGAGAGTGCCAGCGCTTTACCAGCGGTAATCGCCATCTTCATCGTTCTTCCTTCGCTGAATGTTTTCCCGGACGCTCTGAAAGCGTCCAAGGTGAATGGTGATAATGTCGTTTCTGTTCTGTTGCGCATTTAGGGGACGCAGCACCGCCGTGCGCCCGACCTGCGCGGTCTGTTCCGCATTGCAGGACAGCCGCGCATCCGGCAGTAAATGCCGGGCAACGCATAACTGCATACGTACATCCAGGTGCGCGCCCAGCCACACGTGCAGCAGCGCCATCAGGTCGGCGTGCAGGTCGCCGCCCGGCAGCCAGCCCCGGACCTCTTCCGGGTTGTCCGTGCTCAGGCGCAACAGCACCTGGCCGTTCACATCCGTGGCATGCGTGCCCATCACCGGACGGTGCTTCAGGCTGACCGGCTGGCATGTACTCATCGCAACCGGCTGCTTCAGCGGGATACGGCAGCGGTCGTGGTGATACACCGTTGCGCGGGTATCCGGCGCCAGCATCCGCACCAGCGCCCCCATTCCCTCCGCCGTCCGTCCCGGCAGCATCATCACCGGCAGCAGCGCCAGAAAACGCGACAGCGGCGTACCAGCGGTCTTCGCGCAGCCGGTTATCCCCAGCCCCGCCAGGCCCAGCAGGTATTGTGATGTGTTGTCAGCGCCGCCGGCCTGAAAGGTGGCCGGGTACGAATACTTACGCCAGATGCGGTAATACTGGGTAATCAGCCGGTGACTGAAAATATCCAGAAAATCCTGCGTCGCGTCGTGCCCTTCCCGTCGCTGAGCGATATCGTCGGTGTAGTGGGTCGGCAGCGGCGACTCCACGCCGTACAGCCCCATAAAGGTGACACGCACCGACGGCGGCAGATGCGGATGTTCCGGGTCTTCTGTACTGTGGATTTCACCGGCCGGAAACCCCATCCCCGGATGCGGGCGAAAACGCACCGGCTCCTGCCGCACCCGCCAGTCGCTGCCGGGCACCGGCATCTCCGGCTGGCTCTGTTCCAGCAACTGGCAGAAGCGGTAAAAATTCATGTACGGCAACTGGTGCCGTACCTGCGCCATCAGCCGGGCAGGCGCGGACTGTGATTCTCTTTCCACCGGATATATTTTCCTTCTGGCTGAACAATGAGCGTGAGCTGGTTAAACTGGTTCATATCGGCATACAGGGCGAAAAAGCGGTTGAGCAGTTCGCCAAACAGGTGGATATCGCCTTCTCCGGTAAATCCATTGCTGTCGAGCGTCACCTCCACGTCCAGCCCGCGCAGCAAAAAACCGTCCTCAAAGCGCTGAATGCGGTGGTGCCTGACATCCAGGATGGCATCGAGGCGACGGTTGTTCAGTTCGTCGTCCCGCCAGTTATAGAGCGAGAGCGTGCCGCGCAGCACCTCAGCGCTGCTCATCATATTGAGAAACCGGGAGCCCAGATGGCTCATCACCCGCCAGTGGAAACGATCCTCCGCAGGCGGGTATGCGGGCAGCGTCGGCTTGCAGAGATTACGCACGGTGAGGGGCGTGTCATAGACCTGTTCACAGCGGTCCAGCAGCGTGCTCTGCAACGCCCGGCGCGGTAACTGGCCGTTGGTGCCAGTGATGCGCAGCGAGACCGTTTCCCGCTCCAGCATCCGGTCAGCTTCCCACTGCTGGCCGCCCAGTATCAGCCAGGTATCGTGCATCCCGGTGACGCCCCGCTTCACGCGGGTGTGGTAATACCGTTCCGGCGCGTGACGACGCATCATGCCGCCCTGATGGCGAAAACTTGTGAACGGCACATAGTGCGCTTCGCCGGTGCGCCCGGAGCCGTTGACGCTGTCCACCGAGTAAATCTCGGTATGCCCGTCCTGAAGACGTTTCGGGCGCAGCAGGTATTCACTCTCCAGCCCGCTAATGGTCAGCGGGTCAGCTTCCAGGGTGAACAGGTTAATTACCGGCACGCAGTGCAGGCGCAGGCTGCTGTCTGTTACCGGTAAATCGCTCTGCCATACCTGGCTGAACACCACCTCGATATCGAAGTACGCCGTACCCGCCGGGAGCGTGATATTTTCCAGCCCGTTAAGATGGACGAACATAAACTTTTCGCGGAAGGTGAAATACTCCAGCAGCAACTGATAACCGCTGAAGGCGCTGTCGCCCTTTGGCCACAGCCGATCTTCCTCAGCAAAACCGCCCGGGGAGAAATAACCGTCCAGTGCGATCCGCTCCGTCTGCCCGGGCAGGCGAATGTACAGCGCCGCCTGACGTTTTGTCAGCCAGAGGTGCAGGCTGCTGCCCGTCACCCTATCTTCACCCAGGTACAGCGGCAGATGCCGGAGGTCAGTCTGCGGCCAGTCCGCCTGCGTACTACAGGCAAAACGCACCCGCAGGAGCGAACGCCCGTCAGGCTCCGTGGTCATAATGACCTTTTCCACCGCGAGCGGATTCAGCGTCAGATCCCGGGTGGTGCGGTAGCGGCAGACAGTGTTTTTAGGACCGACCGGGCGCGAGCTAATTTCCAGCCCGGCGGACAACGTTTCCGCCATTTTCATCGCCGGCACATCCGGCGACAGCACCACCACCGACAGGGACGGGATGGTACGCAGGTAGTGCGGCCACAGCATGCTCACCAGACTTTCGGTCAACTCCGGCAGATCATCATCTATCTTTTCGCGCAGACGTCCCATGGAGAAGGCGAAGCCCTCAAACAGCCGTTCAACATACGGGTCAGGTGTGCCGGCTTTGTCGAGATCGAGCATTGCCGCCCGGTCGGGGTGGGTCTGCGCGAACTCTTTCGCCGCCTCGCGCAGGTAACGCATTTCAGCGTCAAAATAACGCAGGGTTAAATCTTCCATTTAATTTCTCAGCGTTCAGGGAGCAAAAAAGTCAGGCGCACAGTACGGCGGCTCTTGCCGGGTCGATGGCAATCAGCCCCGCCAGCAGATGCTCCATCTCCGGATTCAGGCGTGTTTTATCCGTATCATTACGTCCGGCCTTCATCCGCAGCAGCTTCAGGCGCCGGGCTTTTATCTCGAACAGCAGGTCCGGCTCCCACTGCGTGAGCGTGATGGCAGCAGCACAACCATCCAGCTCGCCCAGCAGGTGCAGCGCCAGCTCGTTTTTACCGGTCTGTTCGGCCACTCTCGCCATTAACAGGCGCAGCAGCCAGCAGCTGCGTACCGTGATGATACCAGGACGATTTTGCAGCCAGGACAGCGCCACATCGGGGCCGTCGCTGTCGGCAAGTGTGAGCGCTTCGCTCTCCAGTTGCAGGATATCGTTATCGCCGGAAGCGGTCGCCGCTGTCACGGCTGAGTCCTCCTGCCAGCCCCCGCCGCTGTCCATCACCTGCTGCTGGATCCAGTTCAGGGTCACTTCATCGGCGAAAGGCGTACCGTCGTTAAAGGCCAGCGTCTCCAGCCCGGTCAGGCGCGAGAGCAGGCCTTTCAGGTCGGCCTGGATAATCGCCGCTTCGTGCTCCCGCCCGGATTTCAGCAGCGCCTGGTGCAGATACCACTGCACATCCAGCCACAGGTGGTTTGCGCCGCGCGACAGCAGGCTGTCCGCCTCTTCCATCAGCTCACGCCAGCTCTGTTGCAGGTAGAGCCGTTTCAGCAGTGCGCGCTGATCCGGTTTTGGCGGCTCGATGCGGGTTTTGCCGTCGGCCAGAAGCGGCGGTAGCTGACGCAGGGTGTCGTGACGCAGGTTCTTTATCAGCCGGTGGGCGGATAACCAGCCGTCCGGCTGATTTCTCAGGTAGTCCGCCAGGATCCGCGCCTGTGAGAGTAACTCCTGGCCTGAGGCGATGCCTGTCAGCGACGGTACGCTGACGTGTGATGTGGCTGCGTGACCCGTGTCGCTGACATTCTGCGGCACCACCGCATCCGGGCCACCGGATTTCTGTAACCGGGTTTCCAGCGCCTGATACAGCGCGCCGGGGATGGCGCCTTCCGCCACCTGCTCCGTAAGCCACAGGGCACCGGCAATGCGCAGGGTGTCAGTATTATTGGCCTCCGGGTACAGAGACAGGCTGTCGAGCATTCTGGTGCTGGCGAGCCACTCCAGCGCCCCCTGTCGGCTGCGTTCGCGTTGTGGGTGCAACTGTATGTTAAAGCGCTGCATTAAACCCGCCAGCAGATCCAGTCCGTCTGCCAGTCCCGCTTCACCCTCCCGGTGCAGTCGCGCCCAGGCGTAATACGTGGCGACACGAATATCTTTTGTGGTGGTGGTCAGCAGTTTTTCCGCAAGGGTACAAATCAGGTCGGCATCTGCCCCGGAAAGTTTATTGACCTCCTCGCGCATCAGCTGAAAATCATCGTCGTAGCCGGGGTCAGCGCCGGTGGGGTTGTCCGCCTGTACTGGCCGCAGCCAGTAGTCCCACAGGGAAAGGCGCTGCTGCGCCTGTTCCGCCAGCGCTTCCGGCGCGGCCTGGCAGGCTGTAATCAGTGTGTGAACGGATGCCATCAGTACGTTTCCTCTGTGGGGTCGGTGTCATCAGCCAGGGGGTCAGCGGCAGGCTCGCTGACGGTGAATATCTGCAACGGCAGGCTGAAGTTTCGCAGCTTCAGCAGGGCCAGCGGGCCCTCTCCCGCCTCGGTACGCAGGGTGTAGTTTAGCGGTCTGCCATCCTGCGCCTGCCACGTGAGACTGTAACTGCTGCCCGTGCCGGGATACGCGCTGACTGACGCCTTGTCCAGCAGCCGGATCCAGCCCCACGCCCCGGACATATCCGCATACTGCCGGGTGCCGGCCTGGGTGCTTATCCAGCTTAATGCCGCACCAGGCGCTTCGGTGTCCGCAGGCCAGGTAAAACGCTTCCAGGCGGGCATCTGGTTCATATAAGTCAGCTTCTGGCTGTCGATAACCAACCGCGTCTCCATGATGCCATCCGCCGTTCCCGGGCGCAGTTCAAAGGACAACCCCGCCTCCCCGCGGGTGAACACCACATCGGAAATATGGCTCAGGGTATCAACCGCCCTGAGGAAGGCCGGATTGAAGGTCAGCCCCTGGGCGTTGATGCTGTCCGGCACCCAGTGACTCCCCTCCCTGTGCAGCACGCCGTTAAGACGGGTCTGGAGAAAACGGGTGATACGTCCGGAATCAGCGTTGAGGTATCTGGCCAGCAACGGCAGTGAGACCTCGCTGCTGACATCTTTAAACGGATACCGCCCGCCAAAGGCGCTGTTCCAGTCATCCACCACAGCGGTCTGCCACTGTGCATTCAGACTTTCAGCCGCCGGAGTCAGTACCTGTTGCCAGGCCTGCTCCATGGGCCGCACAAACATCGTCTGCCCGAAACCACTCCATTCCTGCCCGAGCCCCGCTGCCACCAGACTGCCGTAATCGCGGGTCTCGGTTAAATCCACCGCCTTGCCCTGAAACACCGTCTGTGCCAGTGCCTGGGTCATCGCCTGTGGATCAGCGGCGTTGGTCACCTGCTGTAGCCGCAGGCGCACCTGGGTGACGCGGGTCAGAAACGTCTGCAGGCTCAGGTCAGTATTGCCACCGCCTTTCTGCTGGCTGTTAATCAACGCCAGTACCGGGCCGAAGGTCGCCTCCAGGGGGCCGCGCGAGCCGCCGCTCTGGTCAATGGCCGGCTGTTTATCGCCACCGAGCAGATTCTTCGCAGATTTCACCAGCGAATCCGAAATGGCTTCGCCTGTCTGCCCGGTGCGGCCCTGAACATTCAGGGTGTTCATCAGCGCCACCAAAGGCGACTGACGCACATCCGCCATCAGGGTGAGCTGGTCAATGGCGTCGGACAGGGTCACTGCCCGTTGCCAGCGCAGACTGTTGAGAAAATCGAGCCAGGCGGTACTGAAGTCGGCAAAATAACGTGCGGTGAGCCGCTGCTTCAGGGCTTCCGGCGAGGTCTGCTGCGTGGCGGGCTGTCTGCTGTCGCTCAGCACCCAGTCCATCTCCTCGCGACGTTCATTCACCACCTTGTCAATGGCAGGCTGTACCGCCTCCTCCCACGCCTGACGGGTGAACATCCCCGGCACCACCTCATCGGTGCGGAACAGGCTTGCGGCGTCGGTGTCGCCGGTCATGTCCGTCAGGCGCATATCGGCATACTGGTTCGCCACCTGCGCGAGCATTTTCTGATAGAGGGTGGATTCACTGTTTCGCACCCCCATCTGGCGAACCAGCAGCGTACGCGTCTGGCTGACCAGCATATCGTCAGCATGTAAGCGCCACTGCGGGTGTGACGCCAGGCTCGTGGCATAAAAAGCGTACAGTGCCGGGCCGCTGCCCTGCCAGAGGCCGTTTGCCACACCCGCACGCTGCGACCAGTAACGCATCAGCGTGGCGGAAAACCAGGCCGCATCCATTTTCTCCGGCCGCGAGAGCATCAGGTACAACCTGAGCCGGTCGTAAACCGGTTTTGCCATGCGCTCACGTAACGGGCTGTCCGGCGGCAGCTGTACAAAGGCGTGTAGCTGTTGCGTAAGATGTTCCGCCGCCGCATCGCGCAGCAGGGGCAAGGCGCTTTCGCCATAACGCGGAAACAGCGCCGCCAGCAGGGCATCGTTCTGGCTTAAGCCGCCGCGTGCATACCAGGGCACGCCGTGTTGTCCACGGTACTGTAAACGGACAAGGGTTTTCTGGAGTTCAGACAGGGCGTGCAGACGCGTGCTCAGCGGCTGTTTCTCTGCCACAGACTGCTGAACCTGCTCCTGCGCCGTCGCCACCAGGTGACGGTTGGCGACAAAGGAGACAGCCATGGATACACCCCAGAGCACCATCAGCGCCGCCACGCTCACGCCCGCCATCTGCGTCCAGCTGATTCCGGGTTTACGCGGGCGCAGACCTGCCGGTAAGGCCTGTGCCGAGGCCGGGATGGCATCCCAGCGGTTGTCTTTGCCCCAGTGATGAGCAACGCTGCGCACGCCGCCGAACGTGGACGGACTGAACACCACACCGGCCAGCGGCAGCGGGCGGTACGGTTTGAGCAATACCGATAAGGGGCCGGTCAGCGTTTCCGGCTCGCGCGTCAGCTGGTCGGCCAGGGCGAGCAAAAAACTCTGCTGTGGTTTGTCGCAAATCTGCTGAACGCCCTGCGCGGTGAGGGCCGGTATCAGGTCGCTTAGCTGGCGGGCCAGTGCTTCAGGTTTAGAGGCCGCTGACAGCTGGTACCCCACCGGCTGGGTAATCCGCCCCAGTTGCTCTCCAGCTCGCGGATGCAGCGACCAGACGTAAAGCGGCAGTTTCCAGCCCAGCGCGTCATAGCGCCCCTTCAGGGCGTGAGCCAGGGCGTCCATGGATTCAGGAGTCAGCGGCGCTGCCAGTTCAGTATCTGAGCCTGCGAGGCGATCAAACGCAGAGGTCACCCACACCACGCCATCCACTGGGCGGCGGCGCAGTTTACGCAGCGCGGTAAGCCAGGCAGTGTCCGCCGGTGCTGCCGGGTCACCGCCCCACAGCAGCAGCGTCCCCTGGTCTTCCTGCCAGAATTCCTGGGTGAGTTTTGGGATGAGTTGTTCGACATCTGAAGCGCTGCCGGTTATCAGCAGGATTCGGAGTTTGCGGGGCCAGCAACGACCGTACAGATGGCACAACTCCTGGCGAATTTCCTCTACCGTGATATGACGTGGCGGCGTCAGTGTAATGCGACCTTCTTCGTCAGGTAAGGCATTAATCTTCTGAGCCTGGCGACGATAATAAACTTCCTTAACATAACGGGAAAGTGCTGGCGCATAACGAATAAGCACCAGCACCAGGCACACCAGGACAAACGCCAGAACCTGTTCACCCCGCGTATCAATATCCAGCGCTTTGGCGTAGTGGGTTATCATCCACCACAGCGCCACCACGCCTGCAAATACGATCCCGACTCGGCCGAGGCGGCCAAACATACTACCCGATGTGTTCATCTTCACTTCCTGCTGTGACGGTACTGATAAAACGTTCCTCGCCAGAGGAGAACAACGTAAGAAGAGAGGCGTTATCCAGACAGACCAGATCTGCCGCAAAGGCAGTCAACAACCACGGTGCCGCAGGCCCCGGAATGCCGCACCATTTTTCAAGCAGCAGTCGATCAGCGGGATCCCAGGTGGCACCCTGTTCGTTCCCAACGATCATTAGTGGTGCGGCGACATTTTCCCAACTGCAACTGTCGCCCAGAATGCGATCGGTACGGCAGGCAGCCGTCTGGGTCCCGAGAAACAGCCTGAGTTCATCCTCAAACCCGTCCAGTTGCAGCGGCATCGGCCGCAACAGACGGGCCGGATGTGGCAGGCGGTATTTTTGCGCCACATCGTCACTCGTCATCAGCAACGCGGCCAGACCGTCTGAATACGCGTCACGACCACACAGTTGTATCACCAGAATAAGGTCAACCGTCAGAAAGGGCTGTTTCAAACGCTCTTCGACCCATCCCATCGTGAAGGCAGGCATTATCGTGATGCTGTCAGGCGCAGCGCGCTGAGGAAATAGGGAGGTCCAGACTGTGGCAAAGGACTTCTGTAATCCAGAACAGGGCAGATCGGTTACCAGAGTCACGTTAACCTGAAGGTCAGAAGGCAACAGGCAAAGCGCATCCATTGTACCTTTAAGTAGTACGAGGAAGGACTCATCGACCAGATGATTACTGTCAGGCAGATAATTTATTTTTCTGACAAGACCGTACTGCTGCGGTAATTCGCTTCGAAGGCATCCCACAGTGATTTTGTCGGGTAAAAAAATACAGTTGCCCACAATCGCAAGATACCGTTCAGCCCAGGCTTCCCACAGTTTCTGGGCATGTTCAGCCTCATTTTTCAAAAAGTTATGTTCATCAACTTTTTTACCCCACAGCCAGCCTCTCAAACAGAGAAGAAACAGCCAGCTACCTGACGGTGCGAGGGAAACCAGCCAGATATTGATCCCTGAAATCGCATTCATCATACCGGAGGCGTGGATCATGAATAATACAATCCCGGTGATTAGTGTCAGGACGCCAGCCAGAAACCACCACATAAAGGATGGTTTTGGGGGTAACTCTGTTGTCAATGATTTCGCTCTGTTCCAGCCCATGGATTATCCTATTGCGCAATCCGGTGCGCTTGGGATAACCTGACACCCGCACTGGCATTTGCATCCGTCAACCACAATAGCCTTGCCGTCAGAGGACCATTCCAGAGAGCCTTCCACTATAGGATTGGGACCATGGAATGGTATTGGACAACTAATCATGTCGCCAATCAGAGCAACTTTTTTGCCGTTAACAATCATGGTTGATGATGCTGAAATAACTTTTCCGCCATGTGTAGTTTTATCACCGAGCAAAACAAAACCTTTAGACATACAAAATACCTTTGTATTTAAGTAAGTATTTATGAAATAAAATTTATTTTTCGAAATCTCAGTCTCACATTATAAGACCAATGAATAATGAGATGATAAAGTGAATAAAAACTCACCATTTCCCGTAAGGATATTTTTTTCCTTTAATGAATTCCGGTATTTCTCCATAGTAAATGTAACCATCGGGATGTCTTGTTATATTCTTGCACATTTCTAATTTATTACCGGAAACGGTCTCAACCAGTATATCAGTGAGCTCTATATTCGGCTTGCGACTGTTCTGTAACCATACCCTGACCTTTCCTTCCGGTGCCAGTCCGATAACCATAAATTGATGGTATCGTTGCTCTCCTTTAGCACCATTATGATAAGCTGACTCTGCTTCATCATAAGGAGCAAAATAAGGCGTCAGCATCAGTTTCCAGACGTCACTGCTGAAGGTTATTCTGGTTTCGTAAACTTTTTTATCGATAACTGAATCCCAGCAAAAGTGAATAAATTGTGGAGGATTTTTAGCTTTGTTAAATGCTGTAAGCCCAAAGCCAAGTTTATCTCCCCACTTACCTATACTACTTTTACTGGGTTTAGTTCCATCCAGCGTTCTGAAGCGATAAAAAACGCCATCTGTATCCAGCAACTCTGCATAAGTTACAACGGCTGGTAACGCTTTAGGGTAAACAAAATCAAAATACCACTCATCATAAGGTGCCAGCAGACTCGAGAGCTCGGTTGATTTTTCAGTGTTATTAGCAGCCAGAGTAAAGCCTGATATAAATAACGCAACAACACTTAACAGGCATTTCTTCAAAACCTTCTCCTTAAATTTTCTCAATAAAACAAATCACCACTCTCCATACGGATATTTTTTACCTTTAATAAAATCTTCTGTCCCTTTCGAGTATTTGTACCCGCGACTAAAATCAGTGATGTTTTTACACATATCTAACTTATCACCGGAAACGGTCTCAACCAGTATATCAGTGAGTTCTATATTCGGCTTGCGACTGTTCTGTAACCATACCCTGACCTTTCCTTCCGGTGCCAGTCCGATAACCATAAATCGATGGTATCGTTGCTCTCCTTTAGCACCATTATGATAAGCGGTCTGTATTTCATCATATGGAGCAAAATAAGGTATTAACATCATCTCCCAAACTTTACTGCCGAAGGTTATAGTGGTTTCATAAACTCTTTTGTCAATAACGGAGTCCCAGCAAAAATGGATAAATCGCGGAGGGTTTTTAGCTTTATTAAATGAAGGTATTCCATAACCAATACTGTCTCCCCACGAACCTACACTGCTGTCACTGGAGTTAGTACCATCCAGCGTTCTGTAGCGATATAAAATTGAGTCTGTATCCAATAACTCCGCATAAGTTACAACGGCAGGTAGTGCTTTCGGGTATGCAAAATCAAAATACCACTCATCATAAGGTGCCAGCAGACTCGAGAGTTCGGTTGATTTATCAGCCTTATCAGTTGCAAAAGCACATCCGGATACAAGCAAGGCTGCCAATAAAACAGACTTTTTATTCATACTATGACCTCTCCCTTCATATTATAAACTGTACGACGCCAGTTCGTGTCGGGCCGGTTGACAAAACTTAATACCGCAGATGCACGCGCACCACTGGTAACTTTTCTAGCTGAATCGTAATCTACAGCATTCCAGTTAGCTGAGCAGTGGATATATTTCCCAATGATATTAATTTCTTCAGATGTAAATGGAATAAACTGTGAGCCTGTAAAGATCGCTTTTCCCTGAGATATGGCCTTTTCGCAAAAAGGACGTAGTTCATCGCATATTGAAAACTTGTCGCTCTCTTGTATTTCTTCAAATAGCACACCCACATCTTTGGAAATCTCATACATAACTCTCAGAACAACTTTCGACCAGTCATTTGATACTGTTCGTTCAAACGTGACAGCAGCGCCGACTTTTTTGTTGAAATTGTTATAGCGATCCGGAGACATTCTGTCATCGGAATTACACTCTACTTTTATCACCCCTGATGGTAGCAGAGGGGCAAGTGATGGAAAGCCAAAAAGTGATTCACTCTGCACGGAAGCATTACGGTAGACCTGGGTTGCCTGTTCAGGCGTATTTTCCGGTACTGTTTCAATTTCCGGACGCGTCAGAAAGTAATATTCAGGCTCTTCAGGATTGTATCCACCCCCAATATCAGAATGCACACCAGGCAGGCTCAGTTCAGGCCATACTTCTTTAATACTGTTAAGGCAAAAATTGTACCGGCATTCATGCATTGCTATTATATGGAAAACGTGTTTTGCAATACCCGGAGGCAACTCCAGTTTGACATCATGGTTGTTACTGTCATGGGGATCAAGCCCATCTGAAAGCGCGGCGACAGCTGCAACGGTATCGAAAGGACCAATAAATCGAATTTCTCCAGCTGGTTTTCCGTGCTGTGTATAGCCACTGAGACCCGCTTTAATCGCTTCGACTAATGCAGGGTCTTCATCATTGACTCGATTTGCAAAATGCCTTGCCGCTGCCGCTCCCCGACTAAACCCAAATACATCAAACTGGATTTTTGCAATGGCGATAGTGTTCATATCATTCTTATTGATAAATAATGAAATTTGTTCTTTTATCAGTTCTATCGCCCGGTCAGTTTTGGCTACAACACCTGTCTCATTATTACCGAAACCAAGGCCATACTTTGAGTCTTTTTCTTTGTTTTTAGTCCCTATACCTTCAATATAGACCTTTCTCTGAGCCTCCATGGCATTATCTGGTATTTTTTCATCTTGTTTATATAAGCTATTCAGCCAGTGAATGTTGGTGAAATACCCTAGATAACTAGTTGCAGCGGAATCCCTATAACCTTTTTCAGCCATGCATTTTTCATTGAATTTAGCTAATTCACTGGCATCAAGCCCATATAACTTAGAGTCACATTGCTCAATGCGACTGTTTATGTTTTCAACATTATTCCCCGTCCCATCAAAAAACACGCCAATGGTTAACGTCACCCCTCGGGCAGGTATCCGCTGAAGTACAATTTTTTTTGCAGTATTACGAATGCTGGTTTTATGATGTCCGTCAGGGGCATCGTAACAGTAATATTCTGTCATATCATGGTCCTTATAGAGTATGATTTTCCGGGATTATTTGCTGCCACTGCGCAAAATTTCGATTTTCATGTCAGAAGGGAATGCGGTAAACACTGGTAGCGTATTCCCCTGTTCGTCAGTTTCGCCGCTGAATACTGCACCTTCGGATGTGGTAATACGGTACATCGTTTTGCTGAACGGAATATCCTTATCATCAGTCAGAACATAACTTCCTCCGAATCCCATGGGAAGTTCTTTGGCAGGAACATTAATATTGGCAGCGCCCATTTTCTGCACGTTCGCGGCTTTCAGTAAGATGTTACCGGGACAACCACATTCTATATCCCCTCCACTCATCCGGATATAGGCCCCACCGCAGGTCATCAGTAATTCCTGGCTGGCATTGATAGTAATTTTTCCGGTATTACTCACAACAGAAACGTCTTTAAGAGCCTGGATATTCATGGCATCACCCTGTGCCTGAATGTCCACTACCCCATTTCCAGAGAACAGCTGCATTCCTTCACCTTGTGCAAACAGGCTGACGGTTTCTTTTGCAGCAACAGTGAATGATTTTGCCGCACTAATATCCGTGTTTTTACCTGACACAATACCCACGCTCTGCTCACCTGAAGCAACACGAATAGCTTCCGGGCTGACGATGCCAACACCATGAGGCGCATAAGCCAGTATCCCCGCTTCCTGAAGCTCATTCAGTGCGGTATTTAGCTGTGACTGACTGTCTTTTTCAGACGGTGTTGCTTTAGCACTACCCGCCGCTGCACTCAGGCTTTCAGCCAGTGACAATGCCTGTTTCAGTTGCAGGATAGCTGCTTCCATGTCAAGCATTTCGCCCTGCGCACCAGGCTGTCTATCTGCGCTCAGTAATATCCCTTTGCCACCCCGGATACTCACCCAGTCATCTGTTCTGAGTTCGGCACCTTCACCCCGTAAGGTCCGTTCGGCATCGACGTTATGACCAAGGTTAAGTTGAGTCTTACCGCCATACTCGGTGCTGATCTTGATATGCTGCTCACCCCGTTTATCTTCCATTCGCAGCTTGTTGTTCGTCGGCGTGCGGATTACGTTGCGTGTACTGTTCTTCTCCGTTACATGGTCGACATGCCGCGAGTCGTGCAGCGCATGGGCGATATACGGGCGGTCAGGATCGCCTTCGTGGAATGCTATCGCCACCTCCGTGCCCTGGATCAGCGGGAAGTGAAAGCCGTATACGTCGCCACCATAAGGTTTGGCGAGGCGTACCGGCATGCTCTCTTGACCCGGTGACTTGCCGTCCCGGTCAGCGTCGAATTTCACCCGGTACAGACCGGACGCATCCTGCCAGGCGTAGATATCATTAGCCTTCGCGCTGGTGATACGGGCAGTCATGGTGCCGGTCACTTTTGGACGTGGCAGCAGCGGCGGACGCCAGCACACCGTTTCGCTGTATGGCACCGCCAGTAAGGTTACCCGCAGGGCGCTTTTGCGGCTGGCGATAAGACCTGTTCCGGTAATTAATATCGGTTCCTGTAATGGTGTCGGCAAGGAGGATGGTAGGCTATCGGTGACAGTCAGCACCTGTGCTGGAGCTAGTGTCGCATCTGTACTGACGCCGGTTATCTGTATCTTGTTTGCCAGAAAACGTTCATGGTCAAGGCGGGCGTAAAAGTTAGCCGTTTCTGCCGCGGGATCTATTTTGTCGCCCCGCTCCAGATGGCGTAGTCGGTAGTGGTACACCTCACCATAAGTGTTCCCCTCACCATCGCCCCGTGTCATATCTGCCGGCGCGGACTGAAGGATGCTCTGCGCGTCACGGTGGTTGTAATCCTTTGTGGTGACGCTCGCTTCCACCACGCTGTGCGTGACGTTCAGCCCCCATATCGATTCCGCCCCGCTGTCGCTCATCCCGGACGGACTGTTCACCGGCAGCGTTTTGCCAAACATCAGCGCCCGTTGCGCATCCGCAAAATGTACCACTTCGCTCTGTGCATCTTCCTGGAGGGTAAACCAGTAAAATATCCCCACCTCCGCCAACAGACGCTGGATAAACGCCAGGTCACTTTCCTGGTACTGATTTATCTGCTCACGCTTCGGATAGTCTGCTTTGAGGGTAAACTCATACTCCCAGCCTTTCAGGCCATGCTCCTGCAATACTTCGGTGACAACTTCCGGGACCGACTTATTGACGAAAAAGCGGTGGGTACGGAATTGTTTGCGCAACAGGGACAGGAATGGCTCAATAATAATCTGGTATGTCGCCTGGTCGCGTGAACCACTGATACGCTTAAAATGCGTCACCACACCATGTACCACTTTCTGCCCGGTCAGCCCCATCAGCGGCCCTGTCCCCATGGTCAGCGTGGCAGGCTTAGTCAGTAATTGCGCTGAACTGATATTTTGATCGCTGCTGGTAAAGATAACCTGGTAGTAATAAAGCTCACTCATAAACTCCTTACCGCTGAAAGTTTCCACATCCAGTAAGGCTGTGCAGGACGGAATATCCAGACGATAGCGGTTCAGCCCGCCTTCAGTTAGCGCAGACAGGGTGTTCTTAAGCGTATCTGTCAGACTCATGATATTGACTCCATGGGATAACCTGCAGTCCATGACTTTATTGCCAACGGGTAAGTAACAGGTTCAATCAGGGTACTCAGCGAGTACGAAAAAGGGTGATTACGGTTCCAGCCCCGAGGGCGCAGGCGAGGATTTTCATCAGCAAAACGGTCATTTCAAAATTGTTCATGCCGTATTCGCCGTCACCAGTGATGGGGATAAAGCGCTTAACGATTGTGTAAAAATACGTATCCGGATGAAACAGTACTCCCGCCACCACTAAAGCTAAAAAGATAAAAAGCTTCATGACGTTAAACCGGAGCACTATTCAGAAACTTTAATTGAACCATACGGCCTTGCAATTTCACGATCGGTCAACGGAAAATTGTAAACCACCCCATGATTTATCCCCACGCCGACAACAAATTTTCGTGGCTCATCATGTTTCTTTGAAATTAATATATATTCAACAATAAACTTCCCATTATCAGGGAAGTGATAAAAAGAAGGAGGAATACATAATTTTCCATCAACGATCGTAAGTTCAGGGGAAAAATTAAAGTCCTTTTCCTTCAAGGGAGTTCCGCGCGGATTTATTCCTATGTCAGCAGGTTGATAATCCTGAGCATCTGTAATGTTAAAACATACGTTTTTTCCCTGTTTACTAACAGAAGTGGTTTCATGGGGGATAAACCTATCTCCCGGGCCCGGGCATCCGGTTAAAATCACCAGACACAAACCAGAAAAAACAACAGGCCAACACTTACCAAAACCAAACACTTTTACCATGGGAACCCTCGTAACGCAATTTTGTATTGTTCACGTATTACTGATTCAGTAGTATCACCATCCAGAGTAATAGTTGGATATTTACTGCCCCATAATCGATGCCATATCTTATATCCCTGCGTTTGCAACGTAAAATTATCTGCAATAATCTGCGCCTGTTGCTCCATCGAATATTCACTTAAGAGACGACCATCAAGTATATAGTGATAGCTCACCATCCAGCTAACCAATCCTCTGAAGCTTACATTCATCCCTTTTTCACGTTGCCAAACATGCCCCATTTCATGGATGAACATATGTTGAAGATCGTCTGTCGTCTGGGAAAAATCATCGCAGTATTGATCGCGAAAATAGATCTCCCCGTCCGGTGTCATCGCCGTATTCTTATCCTGTAAATTGAAAGGGAGGTAACTTTCCCTGTGGATCCATACTTTCGAATAATCAATAGTGGATAAAAAACTGAGTGTGCCAGCTGTATCTCACCCGTCGTAAGTAGCCTGAGACCACCTTCTTTAATTCTTGACGGATCCTGAGTTTCTTCAGTCATGTTTACACTCCAGCCCAATCCCCTCTTCATCACTCCAGCCGAGCGTCAGGGTATGTGGTTTCTGTTTCGCTGCCATGTGGGTCAGCAACTGCTGGCTCAGCACCGGCAGAATCTGCTGGTTC